>SWCD01021144.1_pt1 | contig 65396 bp, 45 predicted proteins | sample 4693011 | NCBI WGS metagenome assembly SWCD01 (sample SAMN10267278, study PRJNA491770) | bioreactor metagenome | isolation source: DHS bioreactor inoculated with marine | place: Japan: Omine Ridge, Nankai Trough
CCCCCCCATAGTGGACAATGTGGATTGTAGGAACCAATAGACGCCAATGCACCCACTACCAATTAGCATTACAAGCATGATAAAAAATATCCGCCAGAACTTTTTTTGCTTCATCCATTGCCCCCTATTTCTAAACCGCCACAGAGGAATATCCGGCATAAGCCTTTTGAAGATAATGAAAATACAACTGCCATAAATGCTGGTCAGGTATTGGACAACTAATCCCTGTTCCGCTTAATCCAGCACTGACATGACGATGGTCAAAGATAAGCACACGCTCAGGTGATTCGTTATTGTTTGTTAAATTAGCCCGTTCTTGATCGAGCATGGGCACTAAGGAGAAAAACGGATGGTCAGATGAATTGCCGACAAGATTACGTAACTCTTTCAGCCAATCATTAAAGTCGACCCTTTCCAGCGCTAAGTCGGCAGCACACGCCCAAGCAAACAGTTGGTTACTGGAAAGCGGACTAGGATTCGTTAAATGATAGGTTTTACCTATGCCTTGAGATTGCCCCGACAAAAAGATCAGCGCCCGGCTAGCGTAATCGACAGGAACGGCATTAAACAATGCTTCCTGCATCGGCACTTTGCCTAATAACAAACAGCTGCCGATCACCTTACTCAAATAATCGCCGGTATTCCAAACCCCTGAGCGGCTATCACCGGTAATAATGGACGGACGATAGATGGATGCCGGCAAGCCTCGGCAAGACGCCTCTCTAACCAATTTTTCCGCCACCCACTTCGACTGCGCATAACCGCCTACTAAGGTAGCGCCGTCTTCAGGGAAGTCTTCTTCCATCACGGTATTTAAACTGAGATCCAAATTATCTTCGAACACGGACACGGTGGAAATATAATGCACGGGCTTGTTTTTGGTTGTACAGGCAAGCCGCAATACTTCTTGAGTCCCTAACACATTGGCGGGTTTTAAGGTTGAATAAGGATAAGTAAAATTAACTAATGCGCCGTTGTGGTAAATGACATCAATGTCTTGGGCCAGTTGTTGCCATTGGCTGGCTTGAATGCCAAGAAGCGGCTTGGTTAAATCGCCGCATACGGGATAAATTCTGGAGCTGAAATCGTTACGCCATAAGCCATAACTATCCAGATTATGTCTGACTTTTTCAAAACCCTGGGCGGTGCTGGTCGCGCGCACCAGACAATAAATGACCATCGGGGTTTGTTGTAACAATTCTTGCAACAAAAAAGCGCCAAGAAATCCGGTGGCGCCCGTTAAAAAAACCGACTTTAATGCAACTTCCGGACAATACGCAGCAAGCGGACGAATAGATTCATCAAGCACACTCTCAGCTTGCCAATCGATAGAACCCGCATTCGCGTGTTCATTAGCCTCATCCATAGCCAATAAGCGGGCTTGAGCGGCTATGGTCGGTGTCTGAAACAAATCCAGCAAAGGTATTGCACAGCTAAACTCCTCCCTGACTCTGAATAATAACTGCGTCGCCAAAATGGAGTGTCCACCCAAGGCAAAAAAATCGTCGTTTATGCCGATCCTTTCTATGCCCAAGACATCGCGCCAATGTCCTTCCAGTGTTTGTTCTGTTGGATTGCTTGGAGCAATATAACCGGCGCTTGCTAACTGATTGCCATCAGCAACAGGTAGGGCTTTTCTGTCCAGCTTGCCGCTGACCGTCAAGGGCAGGGTTTCCAGGAATATAAACAGGGCGGGCTGCATATATTCGGGAAGCATGGCTTTTAAATGTGCTCGAAGCGCATCACTATCAACAGATGACGCTCTTTTTACAACATAAGCAATCAGACGTTTGCCGATCGACGGTTGCTCTTGAACGATCACAACGGTTTCTTTGACGAGGGGGTGTTGCAGCAAGCAGGCTTCGATTTCGCCAAGCTCGATTCGAAAGCCTCTGATTTTAACCTGGCGGTCAATGCGGCCCAGATAATCGATATTGCCATCGGCGCGGTAATAGGCCAGATCGCCGGTCCGGTACAGCCGTTCACCTTCAAGCCCGCTGTAGGAGTCAGGGATAAAACGTTCCGCTGTAAGGTCGGGGCGGTTTAGATAAGCTCGCGCCAATTGCACCCCGCCCAAGCAGAGTTCGCCGGGGACGCCTACCGGCACAGGATTGAAATGGCGATCAAGGATATAGGTACGGGTATTGGCAATCGGGCGTCCGATAGGCACACAAGGGTCAGTATCGGCTTTTTGGCATTGCCACGCGGTGACGTCGATGGAGGCTTCGGTCGGGCCGTAAAGATTGTGCAGTTCGGCGTTATGGCGCGCAAAAAATAATTGGCGAAGCTCCGCTGTCAGTGCCTCGCCGCTGCAAATAACCTGCTTGAGCGTAGGGCAGCAATTGACGGCGCTTGCTTCCAGAAAAACGCGCAGCATCGAAGGCACAAAATGAATGGTAGTGACTGAGTGCATGTTGATGAGAGCAATCAGTCTATCAGGGTTTTTATGATCATTCGGCGCCGTAATGACTAACCGTGCGCCAACCAGCAACGGCCAGAAAAATTCCCATACCGATACGTCGAAGCTATATGGCGTCTTTTGCAAGACGGCATCCGCAGCGCTTAAGTTGAAACGCTCCTGCATCCAAAGCAGGCGGTTCCACAAGCCCTTGTGGGGTACGCCTACCGCCTTGGGCCGCCCGGTAGAACCCGAGGTATAAAGCACATAAGCCAGCTGGTCGGGGGCAATATTGATGATAGGGTTGGCTTTCGACGATAACACAAATTCTGTCAACTCCTGATCCAGATGAATCAGCCGCGCATCCGATGGCGGCAATGCATTTGCGCATTCAGTTTGCAATAAAATCCACTGCAACCCGGCATCCTTGACCAGAACAGATAAGCGCTCTTGCGGATAATCCGGATCAAGCGGCAGATAAGCCGTGCCCGCCTTCATGATACCGAGCAGGCCTACGATCAGTTCGATGGAGCGACGCGCGCAAATTCCCACCAGCTTATCAGGACTCACGCCTTGTCCAAGCAGGTAATGCGCCAGCTGGTTGGCTTGCGCATTCAATTCACCATAGCTTAATTGCTTCTCGTCAAAAACCAACGCTACAGATTCGGGGCTATGTTCAGCGTACGCCTCAAAAAGCTTATGAATACACTGGCCTTGAGGATAATGCGCCAGTGTGTCATTCCAGTCATGGACAATCTGATGATACTCAGATGATGCCATTAGCGGCAACTCTGAAAGCGGGGAGTCAGGACTGGCTATCATTCCTTTCAACAGAATTTCCAAATGATTCAATAGTCCGTCAATTGACGTATCTTCGAACATCACCGAATCATAGATGATACGAACTTCCAATTGTTCACCGGGGTGCACGACAAGAGTCAACGGGTAATTCGTTTGTTCAATAAAACAAATCTCTGTTACCGCCAGACTACTGACCGCGTCGTTGACCATTTTGTCCAGCGGGTAATTTTCAAAGACCAGCAGGCTCTGAAACATCAGTTGCCCTCGCGCTATTTCGCTCCATCCCTGAATATCAACTAATGACGCGTATTCAAACCGGCGCATTTCCAGGTTCTGGTTTTGCAATGCTTGTAGCCAGTCCTTAACTAAAGCATCCGGTCTGATCTGTAGCCGCAATGGCAGAGCATTAATAAAGAGTCCTAACATTTCTTCGACGCCCGTCAATTCGGCCGGGCGTCCCGCTACGGTCACGCCAAACAGGATGTCGTGGTCTCCGCTGTAACGGCCGAGAAGCAAGGCCCATGCGCCTTGCACCAATGTGTTCAAGGTCAGATGGTGCTGCTTGATCATGGCGTTTAGCAACAAGCTATCCGCTTGGGCAAGACACAGTCGCTTTTCTTCAGGCTTTGCCCCTTCAGTCCGGTTCGACCCCGAAGCGCCTAATGTCAGTGTAGTCGGGTTGGCAAAGCCGCTCAGTCGGTTACGCCAATAGTGTTCCGCTGCAGGCCTGTCTTGTTTGCTAAGCCAGGCGATATAATCCCGATAGGGTCGCCGGAACATCGCATGCACAGCCTGTCCGCGACGTAAGGATTCATAAAATGCAAACAGGTCTTTGATGATCAGCGATAGGCACCAGCCATCAAGTAAGGCATGGTGATGCGTCCAAACAAAATAATAGCTGGTTTTTAAGCGCCTGATTAAGGTCATCCGCATCAGCGGCGCATGATCGACATCGAAGCCCCGCTTGCGATCCGCCTCCAGAAACTCAGACCAACGCGTCGCCTGGGTTTCAATGGCAAGCTCACGCCAATCCTGCTGAGCAAACGGCAGCTGCACGCTTTTCAACACCACCTGCAAGGGTTGATCCAGATCCGCCCAGACAAAAGCAGTACGCAGAATGGCGTTGGCATCCACTACCTGTCGCCATGCCTCAAAAAAAACGGCCACATCAAGATCGCCTTCAAAAATGCAAGTCAATTGCTCGGTGTAAACACCGGAATCAGGGGCGGCCAAACTGTGGTATAGCAATCCTTGTTGCAATGGGGTGAGTGGGTACATGTCTTCAATAGACGCAATCGTGTCCGGCTTGCAGATAGGTGCCGTTTCGTTTTTATTCATAATTTCTCGCATCGCTTGTTGATTGGGATCTGGCTGTTGACAGCATTTATTTTTTTGCCAATCTTGATAGTAGAGAATCCAACTTGGCTTGCCCAATGTTTGCCAAGGGAAAATCAGACGGTGTAAAACCGCCGGCTTTGGGCTGCAAACAATGCTCTATCAGCCGCGTTAACGCTTGCATGTACGACGCCGCCAGGCCTTCAATGGTATCCCGCCGGTAGCGTTCGCTACTGTAAGTCCATAGCACATGCAGCTGCTCATTGGCGATATGGGCATTAACTTCCAACTCATAGCAGCGCAAACCTTCAGCATCTAGCGCTTGCCCCGCCGACTCTTGTGCCAGGATAAACAATGCGTCTTCAGCCAGCACTCTATCGAACCGGCCGAGATAATTGAATAAGATTGGCGCGCCGGAATGGGCACGCAAAGAACCGGCGCTGCCATCGGCCTGCAAATAACGCAGTACCTGATAGCCAATGCCTTTATCGGGAATCCGGCGGATAGTTTCCTTAATAGTTTTAATGACGGCGCCGGGGTTATTATCGCCAGGTAAAGTGAGGCGTAGCGGATATAGGCTGGTAAACCATCCTAGCGTACGCGATAAGTCAACCTCATCGAATAGCCCTTCTCTGCCATGACCTTCCATATCGATCAAAATATCAGCACCATGAGCCCAAGCCGCCACAGTCTGGGCCAGCGCCGATAACAACAAGTCGTTAATTTCAGTCCGATAAGCGGCGCCGACTTCATGCACTAATGCCTGCGTTTCAGTTTTGCTTAGAGCTGTCATAACCGTTGCAGCATGGCCGTTTTTAGCGGAGCCGTCAGGCCAATCTACGGGTAAAGGCGCCATGCCGGCCTCGCTGACGCTCTGCCAATAAGCCATCTGTTTTTGCAAGTCTTCACGTTGCGCCCATTGCTGCAAGCGTTCCGACCAATGCTTAAAAGCGGTCGTTTTGACGGGTAGCATAACGGTTTCGCTTTGCATCAATTGCAGGCAGATGGTCTGCAAGTCTTCCAGCAAAATACGCCAGGACACGCCATCCACAACCAAATGGTGAATGACTATTAAAAGACGCGGCTTACCTGTTATGCCCAGATCGAACCAGACCATCCTCAATAAAGGGCCTTCAGCCAGATTCAGACGGGCTTGCCAGCGACTGCATTCGGCCTCTATGAGGTCGGCGTGATCTATTTGCCGAAGTTCGCTAAGGTCGATCCGGTGAAAGAGTACATTAAACTCCTGCTCCAGAATCGTCTGCGACCAACGCCCATTGTCCAAGCTGAAACGCGAACGCAGAGCATCATGGTGAGCAAGCAGATGCGCTAGCGCCTGTTCAAAAACCCATGCGTCGACAGCGCCGGTTATCTCTAATAAAACAGCCTGGTTCCAATGCCCTGGGTCTGGCAGGTTTTGTTCGAAAAACCAGCATTGAATAGGGGTGAGCGGGACTGAGCCGCTTACCAGCCCTTGTTCGGCGTTTTGGCTATTGGCAAGGCCACCTACAACCAGCGCCAACTCAGCGATGGTCTGATGCTGAAAGAGTTGCTGGGGCGCTACGACTAAACCAAACTGACGCGCCTTGCCAGCCATCTGAATGGCTATTATGGAATCGCCGCCCAAAGCGAAAAAATTGTCATGGACGCCAATCCGCTCAAGACCTAAAGCCTGGCGCCAAATAGTGGTCAGCTGTTGTTCGACCATATTACGCGACGCTGCATACGGTTGCCCGGATTGCCCATTGAAATCAGGGTCGGGCAGCGCTTTACGATCGAGCTTGCCGTTGGGCGTCAGCGGCAGCTTATCCAGACGGACAAAAGCCACAGGAATCATGTAATCGGGCAAGGCCGCCTTAAGAAATGCTCGTAGCTCTTCTGTTTCGGAAAAACAATTCGGGTCATTGACCCAGTAAGCCACCAGCCGTTTGTTGCCAGTGGCATCTTCATGCGCAGTAACCACGGCATCCTGAATCTCCGGATATTGACGAAGCTTAGTCTCAATTTCCCCGAGTTCTATTCGGAAGCCGCGAATCTTGACCTGATGGTCGATGCGGCCAAGAAAATCGATTTTACCGTCCGGCCGATAACAGGCTAAGTCGCCGGTTTTATACAATCGGCCTCCGGATGCTGGCCCAAACGGGTCGGGCAGATAACGTTCGGCGGTCAAATCGGCGATGCCAAGATAGCCTCGGGTCACTCCAAGCCCGCCAACATAAAGTTCGCCCGGAACACCCACAGAAACGGGATTCAAATAGCGGTCGAGCAAATAGAGTTGGCTGTTGGCGATAGGTTTGCCTATAGAAAGCGATGTACCGGACACTGAATCGGCGTTGTGCGCTGCATAAACGCTACTCCATACCGTGCCTTCGGTGGGACCGTATTCATTGTAAAGTTGCACAGTGGGCAAGCGTGCGTAGTGCTTGGCAACCAAGTCGGGCGGACACGCTTCACCCGCGACAATGACTGTGCGTAAAGCCTCCGCCCGTTGTGGGCTAATATTCTCTACGATAATGCTGTATAGCGAAGGCAGGCAAAGCAGATGGCTTAGCTGGTGTTGTTCTATTTTGTCTATCAGGGCTTCTATATCATGTGTTTCCGCTTCTGTTGGAATGCAGAGCCGTCCACCTTGGCTTAAGGTCCAAAATATACCAGCGACTGAACTATCAAACGCCAGCGGCGACATCAGCAGAAAGCCCTCTAAAGGTTCCGAGTAATAATCAAAGCGAGCCAATGTCGAAGCAACAGCATTTTCATGAGTAACGATGACTCCTTTGGGTTTTCCTGTAGAGCCTGACGTATAGATGACATAGGCGGCGGAATTCTGATACGCAAGGGCAAGATGATCATCAGGCAAGCTTGAAATTGTCTGCCAAGCGCTATCCATGCAAAAAACGCTCAGGCCGGTGCATGGCAAGTCTGAAGATAGCCGATCTTGAGTTAAGAGAATTGACGCGCCGCAGGATTGCAAAATATCGGCAATCCGCTCCTTGGGATAAGCTGGATTAATCGGTACATAAACGCCGCCCGCTTTCAGGATAGCTAAAACCCCAACAATCATTTCCACTGAGCGTTCCAGGCAAATGCCGACCCGCACATCTACACCTACGTTCTTCAAACGCAACCAATGGGCCAGTTGATTAGCGCGGCGATCCAGCTGGTAATAACTAAGCATTTGCTGGCCACAACTGACAGCCACCGATTGAGGCCGGGCTTGTGCCTGATTTTCAAAACCGGTATGCAAAAATTGTCGGCGCGGAAACAGGCGCTGCGTTGCATTCCATGTTGCAATTTCGTTGCGTTCCTGTTCGGATAGCAAGGCAAAATTGCCGATATGAGCGTTTAGATTATTAACGAACAGCTGTACAATTAATTTCAGATAATTTGCTAAGCGTTCAATACGCTCAGGATCAAAAAGTTCCGTGCTATATTCAAATGCCAGTTCGAGGCCGTTCGTTTCGGTGGCGTGAAGAATCAAATCAAACTTAGAAATTTCATAATCCAGCTCTAGTTTTTCCAGACTAAGTTCGGGAAGATCCAGCGCCTGCGATGGCACATCATGCAAGACGAACATAACCTGAAAAATCGGGTTATAGCCCGCATGACGCTGTGGCCTTAGCTCTTCGACAAGCTTATCGAAAGGCACATCCTGATTCGATTGGGCATCCAGCACCCGTTCTTGGGTTTTTTTAATGATCCCGGCGCAAGTAGCGTTACTGTCAATTTGTGTCCGTATCACCAGCGTATTAACAAAAAAGCCGATCAAACTCTCCAGTTCCACCTTGGTTCTGCCGGCAACAGGTATGCCGATGCAGATGTCATTTGCGCCGCTATAACGATGCAACAGCATAGTAAATGCGCTGAGCAATAGAGTAAAAAGCGTGCAGTCCAATGAGCGGCCAATTTTATGCAGTTGCTCAGTCAACGCAGATGACAGGGAGAAAGAATAAATGGCGCCTTTATAACTCATTACCGGGGGACGGGGCCGGTCAGAAGGCAAACTCAGCAGTTCCGGGATGCCTTTAAGCTGCTGCTTCCAATAGGCTAATTGCCGTTCGAATTGCTGGCATTGCAAGCCCTTGTTATATTGCCAGCAAGCGAAATCGGCATACTGGATAGGCAGTTCCGGTAAAGGAGACCTGTCGCCTTTGGCAAAAGCCCGATAGAGAGTGGCAAACTCTTTGAGCAAGACGCCTGCCGACCAGCCGTCGAAAGCGATGTGGTGGACAGTAAACAGCAAGACAAACTCATTGTCACCAGCGTGGATTAGAGTCACCCTGAGCAATGGCCCGTTCGATAGATCAAACGGCTTTTTTCCATCCATTTTAGCTAAACGGATACACTCAGCTTCGCGCAGCGGTTTCGTCAAATAGCTCAAATCATGCGTTTCCAGCGAAACATTCAGCACAGCGGTGATAATTTGCGCAGGTTGGCCGTTTCTTTCCAGAAAGGTAGTGCGAAGGCTTTCATGGCGGCGAACAATTTCGTTAATACATTTTTGTAATACCGGAATGTCCAGATTGCCGATCAAGCGAATCGCGGTCGAATAGTTGTAACCGGGGTCTTCCGGGTCCATTTGGTATAGATACCACAAACGCAATTGTGGCGGAGATAAAGGTGAGAAATCGCTTGTCCGTTTCTGAATGGTTAAATCCAAGTTCTCCGAATTTCTCCCTTGTAAACGCTTTTCAAGCAGTGCTTTTTTGGCTGGCGAAAGGTTTGGCTTTTGTCCTGAATGCTGTAAGTCAATAAACATTATCAATCTCTCTGCTTTCAATCGCTATGAAGTCGTGGTGTCTATCGCGAAATTTGAGGGTAAAACCTAAGGAAAATGGCTGGTGCTTAGACATTGTTTCATTAGATAGCGGTGTTTCGGGTACGCGCCGGATTTGAAAATTTGCGCAAATCATCGCTAAGACTGTTTTCATAACCAGCATCGCCAAACCTCGTCCTGGACAGGACCGTGGTCCGGCGCCGAAACCTAAAGCCGCTTTGCTGTTATGTGGCTCGGATTCCGCTTTGCTTTCGCGTTGCCACCGCCGGTGATCAAAGACGGCAGCTTGATGAAAATTTTCTGCATCTAGGCCGCAATATGCAATAAGCAATACCAATGGCGTTCCGCTTGGCACCTCAATGTCTTCCAGTAATAAATCCGTTTTCGCCTCTACGAGAACCAGGCGGGAGCTCGACGCTATCCTCATCGTTTCTAAAATAACGGCGTCAATGCACTTAAGCTTTTTAATATCTTTAAAGTCCTCGATATGGCTGCAATCGCCCAACAGGGCATAGACTTCATCCTGAATGTCCTTTTGCGCTTGGGGATTTTCGGCTATGCAATGCAGCACCCGAAGCAGGGTGTCTGCCGTGGTAGGTTCGGCAGCGAGCAGTAGCTGCAAGATATTTTCGGTCAGTTTTACATCGTGGTTAGCCAAGCCCTCTTTTTCGATGGTTTCCATGAGAACCTGAAGCTGGCTCCGGATTTTGCCGGTTTTATTGTTCCCGGCCAAAATATTTCTGCTATGCGCAATTCGGTTTTCAATAACAGTCAACAGTTTCTTTATTGCCTCTTCGAAATCTTTATCTTCAGAGATGTTTTCCAAGTGCATCTGCGGCAGCAGAGCATCAATGCGCTTGCCTAAGACGGAAACCAGATTAAACATGAGGCTTTCGGCAGCCTCCCGTTCGTCGGCTGGCATATCGGCCATATCACCGAACATGATGGATGTAAACACCGAAATGGAAAAACCAAAAATCTCGGCTTCCAAATTGATTTCGGCAAGATTTTCACCATAAGTGATCCAGCGATTTCTTAACGCTTCAACAGCCGCCTTGATGGTCTCGAAGTATTGCGCCAAGTAAATGGACTCCATTGATGCGGCGATAATCTCCCGTTGCCGCTTCCAGTCATGGCCGTCTGCGGTTTCGATGCCGTCTGTCTTTATGGCTTCGAGAATTCTGCTGTTTCTGCGATAAGGGCCGAACAATTCCGGCCTTTTGCAAACAATAAAATTGAGTATTTTAGCGTCCGCCACCACCATCATAAGTTGGTCAGCAAACTGAACCGTAAACATTTTTCCATGGCGGTCCGCCAATTTCTCAAAAATCTCATGAACCCGAGTTAAGTCGGGTTCCATTATCACCGGGTCAGGATGTCTGGGAAGTTCGGAAATTTTTTTGATAATGCTCATGATGTGGCAGTCCTCTGTTGTTGAAGGATTAATAACATCTGTTGATCCATGTTTATCGGTGTTGCTCAAAGGGACTGGCATGTTTAGGATCAAGATCTTCAATTCTTATGCCTGAAGCTTTGCGAGCTTTAATGCCGATTTCGATCTTATACCGTTTTTTTCGGATAGCCCGACGCTTTTGCCGCCAGCGGATAACGCCTGTGACGAACAGCACCGGACAAGCCAAACCCATTGCGCACACCGACAGTCTTCCGATCATGCCAAAGGCCTGTCCAGAGTGTAACGGCCATTGCCATTGCGTAAGCACTTCACCCGCAGTAGCTGTGACTTCAGCTGGATCGTCTATATCGAGCACTTTACCGGTATAGCGGTCCATCACCACGCACACCCGTTGCAGCCAACTGCCGGGCCGGTCGACACTGTTCAGGCACACCGTATAGGTGTCGGTGCTGCCAGGCGCGCCATAGATCCAGTGCGGGCGTCCTTTTGGATAACGTTGTCTGGCAATAGTCACCGCATCAGCCATACTGATGGGTTCCAGGCTAGGTTCCGGTGTGGAACTGAACCAGTAGCGGTAAGTGACCGGCGAGAACAGTTCGACCACAGGTACGATGCGTTCAGGCAACACCATATAAACCCCGGAAAACAGCACTGGGATCATGATCAACGAACTATAAACCCCGGATGTTTTATGCACATCGAAGTTTAAGCGTTCAGTTCCTGCTTTACGTTTAATCGTTAAAGCCTGTCGCCAACGCCCGGTCAACGGCCACCAGACAATCAAGCCGGTCAGTGCCGAAATAATCAGCAGCGCGCCGGAAAATCCCACAATGGCGGGGCTTATTTCGGGGGCTAACAGCAAGTCATAATGTAATTCAAAAATAAAGCCTATAAAGGTTTTGGGAATGGCGCTATCGGAAGAACTCATCAATCGCTTACCCAATACTTTAGCGGTATAAGGATTCACATATATCTCCCAGTTTTCAGTCACCCCCGCTAACGGCATCGGGTAGGACAGCTTAAAAACGGAGCTGTCATTGCGGGGATAATCGCTGTAAACATGCACGGCTTGCTTGGGTATGGCTTGTTGGCCCGCCTCAATGATTTCCGTCAGTGGTTTGTAGGGCTGATTACCATTCGGTGGCACAACCGTTAATAATTCAGGGTTTAGCCATTCGTCGATTTCATCATGGAACACCAGGATGCTACCCGTCAGTCCGTAAATGGCGAGCAAGAAGCCGAGGGTGAGTCCCAGCCACAAATGTATGGACAACCATCTTTTCCGGCGAGCTTTTAGGTTTATAAGTCTGAAGTCGGCATCAGATGCTTTCATTGCCTTAATCACCGTTAAATGTTGATCAAATTTTTTCATGGCTTTTTCTGATAGAATCTCGTCTCAAGGTATTGGGAAAAGTGGCAGCTTGGCCTGACCAAGCATTTAATCGTTAAACCAATCCATTACCGAAAAATGGGTGCGCCAAACCGCAAGCGATTCGACTAACACCTCAGTATCGATACTCGAAGCCACCAAACACTGTACGCGTAGAGCCTGGATTGAACAGTGCGGTATCTGCGCCTCCGGCGTTGCCAGTAACAGAAACTGAAGCCGTGTAATACTCGTTGGTAAGATTACGTCCGTCTACGAATACTTTCCAATGCTCGCCGTCGTCCCAACCCATTCTGGCATTCAATAAAGCGTAAGGCTTGGCGGCTAAGGTATTAGTGAAATCCACCCAATTGGAGCTAACAATTTGTGCATTCGGTCCTATGTAAAAACCACTGGGATGTTGATAGAGCGCTTCAACACGCGCAACATGTTCAGGAATAGCGGGCAAACGATTATCGCCTAACCGCTCATCACTATCGAAATGGAAGTTATTCCAGGTGTAATTTCCACTCAGCCTGATTTGGTCGCCCGATGCAATGACATCTAGCGGCACTGTACTTTCAAGAGCCAATTCAATGCCGGTATGCTGGGTATTCCCGGCGTTGGCAGTCGTGAAATCTCCGCTACCAAAAGGTGGTGTGGGGATGACAAGGAGTTCATCATTCAACCACGCATGGTAAAAAGCCAAATCCCATTTCAGCCAATCCGCTTGACCACGGGTACCGATTTCCACGGTGCTAGCTGTCTGGCTGGTCAGGGTTGGTTTTTGAAATACACTAATTAAATCAATTAAAGGGGGCGGCTCCGAACTGCGACTCAAGTTGCCATAAATCTGCGCTTCCTTGGTGGCTTGCCAAGTAAAGCCCAGCTTGGGATTGAAGTTAAAAAAGTCCTGGTCAGCCTGATTACTCGGCCTATCCGGGCTAGGCTCATAGCCTACCGTCCTTTCATAGTCGACCTTGCGATAGTTGATTTGCGCGCCAACAACCAAGTTAAAGGCGTCAGTGAGGCTTAATTGATCTTCCAGATAGACTTCTGTATTAATCCAGTGATCCCGCTCCTGGTTAAGCAAGGCCCCTCTCCGGACGCTTCCATCTGGATTTGTGGTGCCATCAAAATTGCGGTCCTTAATCCACATCCATTGATTTAACCCTCCCCACACCACTTTATTCTTCAAGCCAAGCAACCCGCCGTTGATCTCATGCCGCCATGAAAAACCGGCATCTTGCCAGTTATCCCGGAAAAAACCGAAAGGAAAGGAGAAGGAAAAGTTTTTGTTGAAGTAATAAGCCCCCATATCAAAGCGATCGCCATCGGCCAGCCTTATCGAATGGCGTAAATCGACACGATAAACAGGAAAACCGGTCGGTGGTACGGATGTCGTAGTATTTTGGTTGGGGTTTTCGCTGATTTGTTGCTTGGTTATCGGATCGGGATACAGGTAATTATGATTTTGAATATCAACGGAAAGTCTGGTTTCATGGTTCTCGTTCCAGCGATAGCCAATATTGCCATAGCCAAAAAAATGTTCTTGGTCGTTGAGATTACGGGTGGTATTGGTGTCAATATAGGAGAACGACCCATAAGCATCAAAGCCTTTTCCCAATATTCCGCCTGCGCTGATGCTGGGCATCACATAACCGTTAGTTCCATAGGTCATGCCCAGCCTAAGCCGGTCAGCCGTATAACCGGTGGGCGTGATGAAATTGATAGCCCCGCCCAAATTGCTAGAGCCATATTCAAGGGCGCTAGCGCCCCGGTAAACATTGATATGGTCAATTGCATAAAAATTGAGCGATTCGGTATCAGTTGCACCACTAGCGTTAGTATAAGGCAGTCCGTCTCGAAGAAATTTCAGTCCCCGAATTGGAGAAATGATCGAATTGACGTCAGAACCCCGGATGGAAATGCGTGATCCTCCAGCAATGCCACTGCCAAGGTCTCCTACATAAACGCCTGCGGTATTGGCGAGAGCATCGCTGACAGTCAGCGGCGCGCCTTCTTTAATACGTTCGGCGTCAATGACCGTCGTAGCTCCGGGAACTTGGCTTAATTCACGTTTAGAGTCAGCTATGGAGGGCGTTGTCAAAGACGGGTCACCTGAATCTTCCCCCACCACCGTTAACGCTTGCAATTCTATGATATCGGATGTTTCGGAAGCCGATACCCTCCCACCGGTATTCCTGGCAGTCGTTTTTTTATCATTTAACTCCTCGGCCGCCATGCAGGAGTCTGATATAAGTAAGGCTAGCGCCAATGAGGTTGGATGTAAAAGGTTGTATATGTTTTTTTTTCTTGTCATTTTTTAAGATTGTTTTTAAGGTTTTTATAATTATTTATCAGCAATGTTTTCTGAACCTGGCTTTGCTGACCAAGTGGCCCGGCTTCAAAAGCATTGAGAAGCTCCAACGGTTATTATTTTTTCTTGTCCTTTAGCCATTTGAAATTCATCAAAACGTTTCATCATCAAGCAATAAGGCCTCAGCTTCTTCGTCCGAGAGATTATCCAAATGCGCGATCAGCAATTCTTCGACCAGTAACGCCAAGGCTTCGATAGTGGACGCTTCGAATAGCCGACGCAGCGGCACTTCGATACCGAATGTTCTGCGCAGCCGCGACAATACCTGCACGGCCAACAGCGAATGGCCGCCCAGATCGAAAAAGTTATCCGCCACCCCAACTCGTTCAATGCCCAGCACTTCTTTCCATATATCGACTAATGCCTCCTCCGCGGGATTGCGCGGCGCAATATAGGCACGGTCGCTTTGCCCCAACATATCGGGCGCGGGCAATGCCTTGCGGTCGATCTTGCCGTTGGCACCGAGCGGCATGACATCCAGCCGAACGAAAGCCTGCGGCATCATCGCATCGGTTAACCGGGTAGCTAAGTGTTCTCGTAATTTTGCGAATAGCTCGGCATCGTTGTTGACGAATCGTTTGCTGCATACGACATAAGACACTAACATCTTACCGGAGGCGCCGCCTTCCCGGACCGTGACTAGGGCTCGTTCAATGTTAGGAAAAGTCAGCAGTTGCGCTTCGATTTCACCCGGCTCGATGCGAACACCGCGAATTTTGACCTGATGATCGATTCGCCCCAGAAATTCGATGGCGCCGTCCTCGCGATAACGGCCGAGGTCGCCGGTGCGATACATGCGGCAGCCGGTTTCATCGAAAGGATCCGGAATAAATTTTTCGGCGGTCAAATCCGGGCGATCCAGATAGCCGCGCCCAACCTGAATACCGGTCACGCAGATTTCTCCGGGTACGCCGACAGGCACAGGCTCCAGCCATCGATTCAAAAGATACAGTCTTGTGTTGTGCACCGGTCGGCCGATCGGAACGATGGTTTCGGCGTCGCTTGGTATCGCCGGAACTTCGTAGTAAGACACATCGTCCGAACATTCGGCGGGACCGTAGGCGTTGAGCACCTTGACATGGGGCATTCGCTCCATCCAGCGGCGGCATAATTCCGGCGAAAATGCCTCGCCGCAGGCGATCAGCCATCGCAACTCGGGAAGCCCGAGAATATCCACGCTATCCAGCAAGGCCTGGATCATCGACGGCACGGCTTCCAAAACAGTCACGCCGCTTTCGCCCAATTGCGCCAGCAGCCGGTAAGGCTCCTTGACAATTTCGTCCGGAAGGATTTCGACCCGCGCCCCGCATACCAATGCGGTCAGGTGCTGCCAAACGGAAATGTCGAAACATTGCCCTGCCGTTTGCGCGATGACATCCTGTTCGGTCAAGTCCAGGGCCGGTACTTTGGTGATCAGATTGTTGAACATGCCCTTATATTCAACCATCGCACCTTTCGGCTTGCCCGTTGAACCGGAGGTGAAAATGACGAAGGCCAGATTGTCGGGGCCATGACGTTTCGGTGGATTTTCCGTGCCGTTTTCGCCCGATTCCAATTCCTCCAGAACGAGGACATCCGGCCGAGACAGCAGTTGAAGGCCCAATGATCTGGGTGCCTGCTGAACCGCACCCGCCGTCTCTCCCGCCCTGTCCGCCAAATCCGACGCGCGGTCAAAATTCGATTCACAGGTCAATACCCAGGCGGCTCCGCTTTCTTTCAGCACTTGGGCGATCCTACCGTCGGGGTGGCTCGGGTCGAACGGCAGATAAGCCATGCCCGCTTTAAAGGCGCCCAGCATCATGACCAGATAATCGATGCCGCGCTCGCTAAACAGAGCGATCAACATCTCGGGATCCGCTCCTTCGGACATAAGCGCGTGGGCGACCCGGTTGACGCGCTTGTTGAGTTCTCCGTAAGTCAATTGTTTCTCTAAATAAGCCACCGCAACGGCATCGGGCTTGCGCGCCGCTACCGACTCGAACTGGGTGATCGTATCGCAGGGTTCCGGATAGGCATGCACCGTTCGGTTCCATTGTTGCAACATGAGCCGGCGTTCCTCTTCCGCGAGCAGCGGAATTTCACATATCCGCTGCTCGGGATTAGCGATCATTCCTTCCAGCAGATTCCTGAAGTGTCCGAGCATACGTTCCACGGCTGCCGTTTCGAACCTGTTTGTATGATAGGTAATCTGCAAATGCAATCGCTCGCCCGGAATGACCATGCCATTAAGCGGATAATTGGTATGGGTGCGTGTAGCCACATCGACAATGTTTAACGCGCTTTCGTTTGAGCGCAGACTGGGATCAACGGGGTAATTTTCAAATACCAGCAGGCTCTCGAACAAAGGCTGTTCACGTGGTATTTCGCTCCAACTTTGTATCTGCACCAATTGGCTATATTCATACTGCCGTAGTTCGATATTTTGCCGCAACAGGCCGCTCAAAAATTCCGCTACCGGCAGCGCCATATCGACGGCGACCCGTAGCGGCAGAGTATTGATGAACACGCCCAGCATGTCTTCACTGCCAGGCAATTCTGGAGGACGTCCCGATACGGTCACGCCGAAGACCACTTCCCCGCGCCCGCTGTATCGACTCAACATCACTGCCCAGGCCGCTTGCACAAAGGTATTCGGCGTGACCCGGTATTGTTGGGCCATTGCGTTCAATTTCTTGGTATTTTGCGCCGACAGAAAAACAATCGCATCGGCGACGCTCGCTTTGCCTTTCTCTGCGTCAAGCAACAATTTATCGACGTTAAACGGCGTCGATTCGGTCATTCCATGCAAATAGCGTTGCCAAAATTGCTTTGCAGCGTCCTTATCTTGTTTTTGCAGCCAGGCGATGTAGCTCTGAAATCGAGGCGCCGGCAGTTGAGGTCGCAATTGCCCTAGGGACAAGGCTTTATAGTTAGCCATCAATTCGACCAGCATCAAAGACATGCACCAAGCATCGATCAATATATGGTGATAACTTCTAACGAAACAGTATCGCTCTTCCGCCAAGCGTATCAAACGAACGGTCATCAATGGCGGCTTGAGAAAATCGAAACCTTGCTGGCGTTCCTCAGCCAGCATAGTTTCCAGCCGATCCTGCCTATCCGCGGAGTTTAACAATCGCCAATCGTGATATTCGAAAGGCAAATCGACATGGCGATGCACGATTTGTACCGGATGAGGGCTTGTTTCCCATAAAAAGCCGGTGCGCAGGGCGGTATGACGGTCAATTATCATCTGCCAGGCGCGTTGAAAGCATGTTTCATCTATTACGCCGTGTACGTCAAAACGATCCTGCATCAGATAAATTCCCGACCGGGGAGCCATCAAGGTATCGAACAGCATGCCTTCCTGCATCGGCGAAAGCGGATAGATGTCTTCGATTTCGCTGGCGGCGTACGGCAAAGTGTCAAGCGTTTCCTGATCCAAAGCGGCCAAAGGGAAATCGGACGGCATCAAGCCTGCAGGCTCAGCGGCAAGACAATGATCGACCAGTCCTTGCAATATTTCGGTAAATCGCCCGGCCAGCCCTGCAACCGTTTCCTTTTGATAACGCTCTGCGCTGTACCGCCATTCGGTCCGCAGTTTCCCCCGGCTCACATAGGCGTTGATTTCCAGTTCATAAGCCCTTGAATTATCGGCGTCGCGGGATGCTCCTTGTGCCTCTGAAGCAAGATGCCAGGGCGCATCGATGAATGCTTCGTCGAGGCGGCCAAGATAATTGAACAGCAGTTGCGCTTTGGGCGCTGCCGCCAGTTTCGACGAGACATCCGGCAAACTTGCGTAACGCAGCAAGCCGTAGCCGATTCCTTTGCCTGGAATACGAGATAACTGCGCCCTGATCGATTTTATCGTATCGCCGATCGACGCATCTTCGGGCAAGCGAAGGCAAAGCGGATAGACACTGGTAAACCAACCCGCCGTCGATGATACGTCGATATCGTCAAACAAGGCTTCCCGCCCATGGGCTTCACGATCAAAAAACACGCTGTCGCTACCGCACCACTCAGATAGGGTTTGCACCAATGCGACCAACAGCAAATCGTCAACGCTGGTGCGGTAAGTAATAAGGGTGTCGCGCAGCAAAGCCTGCGTACCGGCTTCGCTTAATTCATCGCTACAGCTTGCGGTAACGCCTTCGAGGCGCGCTCCCTCGGGGTGATCGACAGGTAAAGAGGCGGGATTCGCCGCAATGCTATCGAGCCAATAGTCGGCCTCGCTTTGCAAAGCTCCGCTTTTGGCAAACGCATTGAGTTGCTCCGCCCAGTGTTTAAAGGAAGTGGTTTTGGCCGGCAATACGGCTGTTTTAGCCGTCGACAATTGAAAATAAACGCTTTGCAGATCGTCCAGCAGGATGCGCCAGGATACCCCGTCTACTACCAAATGATGGATAACGATAAACAGACGGGCGCTTTGATGCTCGCCCCGGTCGAACCAAATCGCTTGCAACAAGGGGCCTTGACTCACATCCAGGCTGGCTTGGCTGCGGTTACACTCCGCGTCCATAAAGCCGGCCTTATCCGCTTCGGGCACCGCGCTCATATCCACTCGCCGTAACAACGAATGTTCCTTATTCTGCCCGCTCGCCTGATGCCAGACGCCGTCTTTCCGGTTGAAACGAAGCCTTAACGCATCGTGATGAGAAACCAGGCAATCAAAAGCCTTTTCCAATAAGGCCATATCCAAAGTCGTTTTCACTTCCAACAGAACCGATTGATTCCAATGGTTGGGATTGGCAAAGTTCTGTTCGAAAAACCAGTGTTGAATCGGCGTCAATGGCGCATCGTCGTAGGTATCGTCTTGCTCAAAATTCCTCGGCCTGCTTTGAGTTATCGCTTCCGCCAGCTCAGCGACCGTTTGCAGCTCGAACAGTTGACGCGGCACGAATGCCAGTCCCGCCTGCCGCGCCCGTCCAGCGACCTGGATCGCCAGAATGGAATCCCCGCCCAGGGCGAAAAAATTATCGTGAATACCGATCCGTTCGATCCTCAACACATCCGACCAAATCCGAGCCAAAACTTTTTCCGCTTCATTCCGAGGAGCCTCATATTGATCGGCGAATTGCAGGTCAAAATCCAGTGCCGGCAAGGCTTTACGATCCAGCTTGCCGTTACCTGTCAGAGGCAGGCGCTCCAATTCCATCAATACCGTCGGAATCATGTAATCGGGCAGACGCGCCTTAAGAAAGTCTTGCAATACGTCCATGTCCGGCACGGATGACTGGTTGCTCACCCAATATGCCGCCAAATACTTGTCGCCGGGGCCGTCTTCGCGGACGATTACGGCAGCTTCGCTAACGGCAGGGTGTTGCAGCAGCACGGCTTCGATTTCGCCTAATTCAATCCGGAAACCGCGTATCTTTACCTGGTGGTCGATGCGTCCTAAATAATCGATGACGCCGTTCCGGCGGTAGCGGGCCAGATCGCCGGTGCGATACAAACGCTCACCCGTTTCGGCGAATGGATTCGGCACAAATCGTTCGGCGCTTAAACCGGGCTGATTCAAATAGCCACGCGCCAATTGAATGCCGCCGAGGTAAATCTCACCGGCAACACCCACCGGTACCGGATTCAAATGACTGTCCAATAGATAAACCTGTGTGTTGGCAATGGGACGGCCGATCGGCATCGGGGTTTCGGATTGGCTGGGCCGGCAGCGCCATACGGTAACGTCAATGGACGCTTCGGTCGGCCCGTAAAGATTGAAAAGTCCGGCATCGATGCATTGGTAAAAGCGTTTTTGCAAATCGGCCGTCAACACCTCGCCACTACAAATGACCCGGCCCAAGGAGCCGCAGCGGTCAAAATCGGCCACGTTGAGGAAGGCGCCCAGCATCGAAGGTACAAAGTGCAGTGTCGTGACAGCATGCCGTTCGATCAGCTCCACCAGTCGTTCAGGATCTTTGTGGTCGCCGGGTGCGGCCATGACCAGTCGTGCACCGGACAGCAACGGCCAGAAAAATTCCCACACCGAAACATCGAAGGTATAAGGCGTTTTTTGCAGCACGGCATCGCCCGCATCAAGGCCGAAGTAGTCCTGCATCCACAGGAGACGGTTACGAACGCCTTTGTGCGGCACGCCGACGCCTTTAGGCCGCCCCGTAGAGCCGGACGTGAACAGCACATAGGCCAAAGTCTCATCGCCGATTCGCACATCCGGGTTCCGCTCGGAATAGCCGGTAAAATCCGTTAGCCCGGCATCGAGGCGATAAATCGCTCCGGTAAAACCCGAAAAGATAGGCGCGAATTCCGGCTGGGCCAAAATCAGCGGCGCATCGGCGTCGTTCAACATAGCCGAAAGGCGTTCTTGCGGATATTCGGGATCGAGCGGCAGGTAGGCGCAGCCCGCCTTCAGTATACCCAACAAACCCACCACCATTTCCAATGACCGCTCGGCGCAAATACCGATCGGGGTATCCGGCCCGAATTTTGCCGCAATCAATGCATTGGCCAAACGGTTGCTGCGGGCATTCAATTCCCGATAAGTGAGTTGCCGATCCTGATAGATCAAGGCTATCTGATCCGGGATTTTTTCCACTTGTGCCTCAAACAAGCGATGCAAGCAACACGTACCTGAATAGTCGGTTTCCGTGGCATTCCATGCAACCAGCCGGTTCCGTTCGTCCGCCGAAAGCAACGGCAAATCGTCCAATTTCATATCACAATCGGCTACGATACCGGCAAGCAATCGTTGAAAATGCCCTCCCCAATTGGTAATCGTGTCTTTCTCAAACAAATCGCAGCGATACTGGAAGGAAAACTGCAAGCCATCTTGGCATTCTGCCGCCATCAGTTTGACATCGAAATTCTCGACCCGCTGCTGTATCGCCAACGGACCGGCCCGCATCGTTCCCCAATCCGAAAATTCGCCATCCTCCCCCAAAGCGAGTTGCGCCAAGTCCGTATCGAAACCGGCCTGAGCCTGCTGCAACACGAACAACGTCTGGTAAATCGGCCAATGATCAGCGACACGTTCGGGTTGCAGGCGTTCCACCAGCCGGGAAAATGGGAAATCCTGGTGTTCCAGCGCACCTAACAAAGCACCGTTGACTTCCGCCAAATAGGCCGAAAAGGCTTTGTTACCGGAAGGGCTGCTGCGTAAGGGCAGCGGGTTGACAAAATTGCCAACGACCGAAGCGAAACGTGCTTGAGGGCGTCCGCTGGCGGGAACGCCGACGATCAGATCCTGTTGGTAGGTATAGCGATGCAACAATACTTTGTAGGCGGTGAGCAGTAATGCAAATAGTGTCACACCTTGCTGTCCAGCCAGCTTTTTGAGTCGTTCGGTTTCGTCACGGTCCAACCGGAACGCTACCGAAGCACCGCGATACAAATCCGCCGGGAGCGAATTTGTATTTACCCGCAGGGTGTCGGGCAGGACAGCCCGGCATGACTCCGCAACCACCGGTCTTGGGCGGTCGGTCGGCAGAGAAAGCAGCGGGAGTTCTCCGGTCAATTGCCGTTGCCAGTAAGTCCAGGCTTTATCACAGGACGGACTTTTCAGATACTGCCGTTGCCAGACTGCAAAATCGGTGTAGCTTGAGTTGAGGTTGTTTAATCTGGGCTCCTGTCCAAGGGACAAATCGGCATAGATTGTTTTCAGTTCGCTGACGAGAATGAGCACGGACCATAGATCGACAGCGATATGGTGGGCACAGATTAAAAGAATGTTGCCAGTTTCAGTGAGTAAAGATTGACCATCGGTATCTCGACCCGATCTTGTCTTTCCCTGTTGATAATATGTGGTACGAAACAGCGGCCCGGCTTCCAGATCAAAAGGTTCTCTAGCCCGCCGGGCCATATCATCCTGAAGTCGAGATTCCGTCCAAGCGGATGCGTCGATGGCTGTAAAAAATTCCGGTAGCTCGGACGTCGGCAGCACCTGTTGAATGATTTCGTTATTGGCGTCGGCACGGTATAACGTGCGCAGTAGGGGATGACGATCCATCAGGTAACGAAAAGCATGTTTTAAGCGTTCCTGATCGAGAGTCCCGGCGATGCGAAGTGCCAGATGGAGATTGTAGACGATACTGTTCGGCTCCAATTGCTGCATCGTCCACATGGAAAATTGGGTTGCGGACAGTCCTGAGCGGGAATGTACACTGATCTCGGTATGTCCCATGGAAACCTGCGCGGTGGAATCCCCTGCTGTAAATTCGGCGATTTCAGATAGTATTTCGGCTATTTTTTCCAGCGAATCATCAGATAGAAACAACGACAAAGGCGCATCGATGCCTAACAACTCATCTGCCTCGTGCTTAAGCTCGACCGCCTTGAGCGAGTCGAGTCCCAATGCGCGTAAGGATGAATCGGCAGGCAGGGCCGATGCTTCAATTTTTAACAACAGAGCAATTTTCTGGCTAAGAAAACGGGTAATTAATACCGTACGTTGCGCTTGAGGAACAGCTAATAGCGCCTGTTGCAGAATTTGAAATTGAGGGATCCCTCCATGGACGGCCGCTACGCGCCCCACTTCGCTCCCGGCGAAATGGAGCTGTGACGACAAAGAGCCGCTTTCTACCATGGTTTTAGAATGAGTAGCTCCGCCCTCACCCGAACGAAACAACACAGGCAATGAATTTTCCAAATACATTTGTTTACAGGGTTGGCGACGAATTTTACCGCTGGATGTTTTGAGAACCGTACCGGGTTGTACCAGAACACATTCGGCGGCGGCCAGTTCGCAGACTTCGGCAAGAACTTTTCGCATTGCAGCGGCAATCGCCTCGTAGTCGCCCGAGCGCATTGCCGCACGCGTTATCTCGGCGACGACGATCAGTTGCTCTTCGTCTTCATGGTTTATCGAAAAAGCTACGCAGCCGTCGGGGATAAGCGCCTGGATTTCCTCGACCAGTGCTTGCTCGATGTCTTGCGGGTAGACATTCCGGCCACGAATGATGATCAAATCCTTGATACGGCCGGTTATATGAAGTCGGCCGTTGTGGAGAAAACCCAAGTCGCCGGTACGGAGGAAAGCTTGCTCGGTGTTTTTTTCCGTAGAGAATCGAGCGCCGATATTTTGATGATCTGCGTCCTCCGTATCGATCGTTCGCGCTCGAAACGTGTGTTCCGATTCATCGGGCCGATTCCAATAGCCTTGGGCTATACTGGGTCCGGCCACCCGGATTTCACCGACATGCCCTTCCCGGCAAAGACTGCCTGTTTCAGGGTCGACAATGCGGATTTCGTGATGATGGGACGTTGCACCACAAGAAACCGGGCGGTTTATCGGCTTGTCTTCGGCGTGCTGCGCGTCTCCTTCGGAGGGCAGATGCGCGCCTGACACAAACAGCGTGGCTTCGGCTAAACCATAGCAAGGGAAAAAGCTTTCCCTACGAAAACCCCGGTCGGCAAACTTTTCTGCAAAACGCTCCATTGTAGCGGCGTGCACCGGTTCCGAACCGTTGAATGCCAAGGTCCAGGCACTCAAGTCCAACTCTTGCATTTGTTCCGCAGTCACCTTGCGAAGACAAAGATCGTAAGCGAAATTAGGGCCGCCCGACGTGTTCGCCCGGTAGTTTGAAATGGCCTTGAGCCAGCGGACGGGTTTTTCCAGAAACGCCATAGGCGGCATTAAGATGGCGGTGGTTCCCAGATAAAGCGGCTGCAGCAAATTTCCGATCAATCCCATATCATGATACAAGGGCAGCCAGCCGACGACTGTGGTGTGTTCGGTATGCTCGAAACCTTGTTTTATCGCCTTCTGGTTGGCCATCAGGTTGCCGTGGCTGACCATCACCCCTTTAGGATCTCCGGTAGAACCGGAGGTGTATTGAAGGAAAGCCAGGCTGTTGGCGTTGAGTGCAGGCTTGACCCAATCTCCGGCAGATTCGGCTTCGAGGTTATCCGTGGCGAACCATGCGGGTTCCGGTATCGTGGGAGCGACGCCTTCGTCGCGACTTGCAGCTTTAGTCGCGACGAAGGCGTCGCTCCCACAGGCGAATTCATTGCGGAATTTCACTGCAAGATCCGTTGTGGTCATGATAACGGCCGGTGCGGCGTCGTTAAACACGGCCAAAAGCCGGGATCTCTGCCGACGCGCGGGCGGGCTGGCAGGAACTGCGACTACGCCGGCATATAAACAACCGAAAAAACCCACGATATAATCAAGCCCGGGCGGATACAGCAACAAGGCCCGTTCGCCGGTCATGCCCATGCTTTGAAGCTTGGCGGCAACAGCACGGGCGCGCCGATCCAGTTGCGCAAACGTTAATCGGCCGCTTTCGTTTTCACCGTCCTGTAGAAAAACGTAGGCCGTCCGGTCGGGCTTTTCATCCGCCCTACTACACGTCAATTCAACAAAGTTGGAATAGCTTATTTGAACACTACCCGTCAATCCGGATTCTTCAATGAAGCGCACAATGATCTCCTTATGAGACGTAGTTCAGATATGACCGGTACCAGGGAAGCACGCGTCTGGCCGGTTGTCCGGTGCATTGCCCAAGGGCGATGACCGCATTGTAATAAACGTTCTTGAGGGGCATTCCCCGTTTCAATGCCAAAATCCCCTGAATAGCGCTGCCGCGCGTATGCCAGTCCACATTGAAGGACATCGAGCAGTCGAGACTGCGGACGTGGTGAAGCATTCCCGACGGCATGTACAGCATGTCTCCGGGCTCTACAATACATTCTTGAATCTGCGCGTCCCGGTAAAGAGGATGGCGTATAAAATCGGGCGTTTCGGCATCCACCTCGCACCAGCGCCATTTGTAGCGATAACAGAACGGCAGTTGATCGTGATGCAATAAAATGAAGCGTTTGCGCCCTCTGACCTGAAAGAACAGGTTGTGAGTGAGCAGGCAATCGAAATGCAAGGGCGTTAAACTCTGGCTCGGCCCAAGAAAGAATTGGGCGAATTTAAGCCAATCGGCCCGATACCAGTCCGGAAAATAGTCGGAAGGAAATCCGTCAAGATCATCCGCCGCATCCGGCAATACCGACAACAACGGCAGATCGTGCAAATAAGGGGGCCTATCCTTGGCCAATACCTCATTCCGTTGCAGCCGGGTTTCGAAAAGCGCCATACAATCCAGATAATCACTCAATTGTGATGTGATGGTCTTCAGCCCGGTGACTCCTTCCTCGTTCAGGCCTTGCTTGAGTATGACGGTGCGGGAGCCGACAACCTCTCGAAGATAATCGTCCGTCCAGCAGGAGAGCGCCCGACAATGTTTTAACGCTTTGGGGACCACCACAGGACGATTCTTTACCACAAAATCGGAAAAGAAATTTGTCGAAGATAGGTTCTCCCTGCTTGCTACCACTGGATATCGTTTTTTTAATAGTGCCGACTCCAAAGGCAGCACTACCGGTAAATCAGCGGTCGACCCCATCGTCTCCCTCGGCAACCGCTCCATGCGTTGCCCTACCTCCTGCACCCATGCTGTCGTACCGATTGCTACACTTTCTCCATCCTTGGCAGTTGAATTTAATCCCATTAAATTTTCCATTTTACCTCCAACGGAGTTCTCTCTAATCGCGCCGGAGGCACCGCTCCAGCGATTGGCTATACTGCACAGCAGCGGCGCGTCGTTCACGGTTAGCATAGCCACGAAATCCGATCGACCGACACAGCACCCGCTGTCAGGCTGTTTGTTCGATAGCCGAACGGGAGTCGGATTTTCGAGCCATCCCAAAAGCACATCAAAGGCGTCTAACTAAAAATATGCGCCGCACCCTTGATAAGGGGCTTCTTACGCGTCCACCCATGTAAGAAGGTTTCCGCTTTTTCATCTTCCAGGATTTCGCCCAGTTTCGCCTGATCCTTCACAGAAAACACGATCAGCGACAATTGCGACTAAGCTAGGCCCTTGTTAAGCGGCTCTGTGTCATGCCTGTTTGAATACGGTTGGCAAATGCATAGACCGCTGAATTAGCTGTGTGGGAAAGATTAAATTCCAATCCGCTCCGGCCAATGAATCGGCTAAATGAGGCTTTCCGTTGGTTCCGTAAGAGAAACAAACATGCTCAGGAGCCATACCTAGGTAATGTCCCAACAAGTCTTGCAAGATTCGGCGTGCGATAAGGTATCGGTTTCTGTCGCGTTCATGAACGAAGCTTTCCGCTCGTTTGCGATCATCCGTCGATAACGATCCATAAAAAACACCAAATTTATTTTGCGACGAAATCAGCAGGGTCGACCAAACTTGAACTTCACCGAGCTTCGGGAGCTTTTGAGTCTCGTCTTCAAGCGACAAAGGACCGTAGAAGATGCGATCAGCTTGCCCGGCCTCTAACCGTCCGGCGGCCCGGATGAGCGTTGCCATTAACAGTTCGTTGCACCGATGTCGCTAAGCTCTGCGTTTTCCGCCATTGCTTTGCGCAAACTCAAAGGACGCATATCCGTCCAAACGTCTTTGATGTAATCCAGGCATTCCTGTTTCTGTCCGGTTCTGCCGACAGTTTTCCAGCCTTTAGGCACTGTCTTGTACTCCGGCCAAATGGAGTATTGCTCCTCGTGATTAACAACCACATGATAAGTCGTCGTATCTTCGTCTTCGTCCCAAGCCATACTCCACCCACTTTTATTAGCATCTAAGAATGGCGCTGAATTGACCGCGCCAGGCTTCGTTGAACAAAATTCCCAAAAAGAGCGGCCATGAGATAACGCCGCTTGGAAAAGGTCTATGAACTCTTCAAAGAGTCGGGAGGGATGTTAGGCAGCGAAGAAAGGAAACAAAATGCGACAAAATGTCGCAGGATAAATTGTCGCATCTTAAAAAGTAAAAACTATGTCATATGACACAACTCCCAAAATTTTTTATGGCATATGCCGCACTTTATAAAAGTCAGCTGTATTTTTATTTAAAAAATATTTTTACAAACCGCAATCATTGCGGTTAACACTGTAATGATTATTTTTATGCCAGTGCCGGCAAAGCCAGTGGATTATCGGCTCCGGCCATTCTGCTGAATTTGTGGTACCTGCTGAAACTGGAGCTTCTGCCTTGGCTTTACTCGGAGGCATCTCAACAGGGGATTCCTCTGATGATCATCGGTTCCTTAGAACGACCAAAAACCAAGCATTGCGGCAATCGGACGACCACCTTAGCGATGGCGTTCAAAAAAATTGATGTGTCAACACTTTTCCGGACACACGGTTAAGCCGCTTTATGCCGCAATTCGTAATTCACGGGCGACCTATAGCCATTGGCTGAATATAATCGCTCGCGGTTGTAAAAGATCTCAATATATTCAAATATCGCCTGCCTAGCCTCAGCCCGGGTTTGATAGGTCTGATGATGCACCAGCTCGGTTTTCAAGGTATGGAAGAAGCTTTCCGAAACCGCATTTTCCCAGCAGTTGCCCTTACGGCTCATGCTTTGCCTTGTGTCATGCCGGGCTAATAGTGCCCGGTGGCTTTCCGAGGCATATTGACTGCCGCGATCGGTATGCCATAACAAGCCTTTGTCGGGCTTGCGCTGCCAAATAGCCATCAAGAGCGCATCATTCACCAGCTTGGCCCGCATATGCTCGGCCCTTGTGCCCTATGGGTAATCGACCAACCGGCCACTAGTCGGAAAACAGATCAATCACCACCGCCAGATACAGCCAGCCTTCCTGAGTATGAATGTAGTTGATGTCGCCGACATAAGCCTGATTAGGTTGATTCACGGTAAATTGACGGTCCAGATGGTTCGATGCAATGGGTAGATCATGCCGGGAATCCGTAGTCGCCTTGAATTTGCGTTTGGATTTACAGGCCAGATTGGCTTCCCGCATCAAACGGCCTATGCGCCGCCGGCTCACCATCCGCTGATGGCCGAGCAATATATGCTTCAGGCGCCGAGTGCCATAGGTCGCCCGGCTTTTGTCAAACTCGGTGCGGATGAGGCTCGTCAAAGCGGCATCGTCTTTCTCGGCCTCTGTTTGCCCGCGCTGTAACCAGGCATAATAAGCGCTACGGGACACCTTCAGGAACCGGCACATCGCATCCACTGAAAAGCCATTCGTATGTTGCTTGATCCAGGCGTACTTCTCGGCAACTGCTCCTGCGTTGCCTACAGGGATGTAGGTACTTAGCGTGAGCAGGAGCGGAAGCTGCGCCTAAAGCGCCTACTGTTGGTGCTCTACCTCCTGCATCCATGCAGTCGACCGGGTTTCCCTGGCAAAGTACGCCGCCGCCTTTTTTAGTAAATCGCGCTCCTCAGTGAGTCGGGCCACCTCTTTCTTCAGCCGCTTTAATTCATCGTAAAGATGCTCGTCAGTGCGTACCGCTTTGTCGCTGGTTTTGGGCCGGCTGTATTTGCTGATCCAGGTATGCAACCTATTGACATTGATGCCGAGATCCTTGGCGGTCTGAGCAATCGACTGGTCCGACTCGTTCGCCAGTTTAACGGCTGACGCTCTGAATTCCGCACTATAGACTTTTTGTTTTTCTTGATTCATTTTGGGCACACGTTTTCTGTTCACTTTATTTTAAATTGTGTGTCCGGTTTAATGTAGCCATATCAGTCGCAGAATTTAGGAGTTTTGCGACATGCTGACTTCGACCTCGAAGATTTGCAACGTGTTGCCAGCTGGTTTAAACGCTACTGACAGCCACTTTGAAAAGTGGCAATAGCAGTCGTCATTCTGAAAATAACGCAGGCGGCTGCGGCGGGAACGCATTAAATAACCGCTTGTCTTGTAGACCGGTAAAATAATGGTATAGTATCAAAAAGTAATACCTAGTAATAACGAGGGTTTCAGCATGGCGACATCGGTCAAACTAGACGACGATTTGAAAAACCGTATCCAGCACCTGGCTGAGATACGGCACCGTTCAGCGCACTGGATCATGCGTGAAGCGATCCGCGACTACGTCGAACGCGAGGAAGCGAGGGAATCTTTCAAACAAGAGGCCTTGGCATCCTGGACAGCTTATCAAGAAACCGGACAGCACTTGACTGGCCAGGAAGTGCGTGACTGGTTGAAGACCTGGGGAACCGATAAAGAGGCCGAGATTCCGCCGTGCCACGAGTGATCGTCACGGAAGGAGCGGTCCAGGGCTTGGAGCGCTGTCGGCGTTTTCTGGCGGAAAAGAATCCTCAGGCCTCAATGAGGGCTGGACAAGTAATCGCCAGCCGATTTTCTTTGCTGGAAACAGAAACGGGCATAGGCAGACCGATCGATGAGCTTCCCGAATTGCGCGAGCTGATCATTCCCTTTGGGGATTCAGGCTATGTCGCGCTCTACCGCGTTGATGCAAGCGCCGATGCCGTCTATGTGCTGGCTTTCCGGCACCAGAAAGAAGCGGGTTACAGCTCATGAACACAGCCAAGCATGACCGCCCATGAAAAATTTCTGCCCCAACGCCAGCGCTATCAGCCAGTTACCCTGCCGCAGGATTTCTCCGATGAGGAAATGGTCAGAGACTGGACGCTTTCGGATACCGGTAGTGGTCAGGATTCTTGACCTTGTAGCCCGTAATTTGTTATGAGATAAGATGAAATAGACACCGGGATATTCGCCGCCATAGGTTATCCTGCCAAGAATAGGTCTTCGTCTGGATCAGACGCGAGTCGTCGCACTGCTTCTCGTGATCATAACCATTGTTTAGCCAGTATTCATGGGACGAAACAATAGCCTCCTCCATTGCGAAAAGGGTATACGCCCTACCGAGTTTCTTCGCAAAAAATGTCAAAACAAGTAGTTCATTTGTTGGCATGATGAATTCACCTTCTTTGAGGAGATGTCGATGAGCGAATATGGTGTAAGGATAAATCGGGCTTTGAACTATGCTCAGGAAAAACTTCCTGAAAATGTTGAACTTGATGATGTGGCTCAGATAGCCGCCTTTTCACCATATCATTTTCATCGTGTTTTTATGCTTGTGGTTGGTGAAAATTTCGCCAGCTTTATACGCAAAAGACGATTAGAATGGGCGGCGATGGAATTACTAAACACGAAGCGCCGTATCTTAGATATCTCCTTGGATGTTGGTTATGAAACCCAAGAGAGCTTTAGTAGGGCTTTCAAGCTCCAATTTAATACTACACCGAGTAAGTTTCGGAATAAGGTGAGAAGCCCGAACGAAGGTTTTATTGGATTGAAATCAGCTTTTGAAATCCATATAGGAGAGCTTATGAAACATGAAATTGTTGAACGTAATGGCTTTGAAGTAATTGGTATACAAAAGGACTATGACTCCCCAGATTTTTCTGGTGCGTTATCTCAATGGCAAGAGTTATGGTCTAGAAGTAACGAGGTTAAGTCCAAAGAAAACAACTGCTATTATGGCCTAACAGTGGTGCCGACTAAGACACGGCAAAAAAATGATTGTTCCGGGGTCTTCCGGTACATGGCTGCAAAGGAAGCAGATGAAGGAGAAATAGTACCCGCAGGGATGATCAAGATGACCGTTCCTGCTCAAAAATATGCAAAGTATACATACAATGGGCCAATATCTGGCTTTCAGGCGTTTATTATGAATGTTTGGACCCGTTATTTGCCGGAATCGGGCTTGGAAGTTATTGAATCGCCAGAAATTGAAGTATATGACGAGCGTTTTAGCTTGGATTCACATGAGAGTGAAATGGATTATTTAGTGCCTGTTAAGTAGCTGGACTAGTTCTCAGTGAGTTTGCATAACTGGGGAGGCGGCTAGTTTTGTGCTGCCTCTTCTTGTTTTTATGAATTAAAGTGACCTTACACATTGCAATAAAGTATACAGAAAGTGCATATAACAATAGGCTGTATCGGGACTCAAACAGCTCCGCCCGTTTTTGTGCATTCCGCTACACTACATTTTACACAGCTGTTTTTTGGTCGGAATACTCAATTCGTTAGGGCCTCGACTAACCCGGCATGGCTACAATGCCAAGGCCCTGGCTGAACTGCTCGATACCAAACCCGCTGAAATACGGTCATTCTTGCAAGGCAACCTGACTCCAGCCCGGACGCAGGAATTGCAGAACAGCCTGTTGGCGATTGGGATTCCTCTCTGATTCCTTATTGGCACACAATGTGGGCCCTGAGCGATGTTTGCAGGCTGTTGGCAAATAATGCCGGTCTATTCTCATTTAATTCGGGTCGAACGCATCGGCTATTGGCAGTTAATCCGGGGCGAAAAAATGGCTGTTTGCAGGTCCTGTGGTTTATATTTGCAGGCCCCCACACATATCTATTAATTGTAGTTTCTTGATTTCATAATCGCGATTTCTTGCACTTATCCGGCTTTTTTATCTCGGATTAATTGATTTTATAAAATCAGTTTTTCTCGCATTAGCTGTCCCTGTTTTTTAGTCTTCTCACATTAAGTGATTTTATCTGGTGAAATTTCTCAAAATGAAATGGTCAAGTAAAATCAACCAATCCAGTTAAGCAACATTCTGTAGTTGATTCATTTCTTCTTCATACTGATTGGGGCTTTTGTAACCCAGGTACGAATGCAGGCGATGAGTGTTATAAAACATAGCGATGATAAGTTTTTAGCCAATTTAACTAAATTTCATACTTTACAAGAAGTTAGCTGAAATTATGACGAAATATTGACAAGGTTATCCACAGAATTTGTGGATAACCTTTTACACCTTTACAAAATGACTTGCACTATCCGACTTTCATAGCGCGACGCGGCCGCTGCTCTTGCTGAACATTCTGTTTCTGCTCCTGTTCGAGCTGTAGTATCCGTTCTTGGCGTTCCTCCTTTTCAAGAAGCGCCTTGCTTACAGCCGCCATAGCTTGGCGCTCAACTCCATTCCACCCTAGCTCGCTCTTGGTGGCAAGATCATTAAAATCAGTAAAACTCTTGGGATTACTCTCTTGCTCTCCAGGTGCGAAGATTGGAAAAGTCGCTTTGCCGCCTACGGCCTTGGCCGCTTCTTTAGCTTTCGTCCGGCCGGGATTGATTCCTTGAGTCGCCTCCAACCGTCGGTCATCATCGCCAGCAATGATGAATGGCTTATCCGGAAACTTCTCATGCAGTGCACGGGCAACAGTAGTTAGATTGCCCGAATCAAAAGCCGCGACAGTAGCTTGGCCAAGCGCCTCTGATAAACTGGCTGCTGTGGCATAACCTTCGGCAATGACCAGCACGGACGCTACCGCCAAAGCATCCATGCCGCCAACCGGATGAAAACACCCTTCCTTTCGGCTGTCCTTGGCAGACCGCTTGGTGCCATCCTCTGGGATGTACTGCATTGTCCATTGCTTGCCGTCCACGTCGAAGGCGGGGATGTAGGTCGTTTGACCGTCCTTATCCGTCAGAGCGCCGACGTGCGCCTGGATGCCTTTGTCTTGCAGGTATGGGGTCGGCTTGTCAATCGGCATCAGGATTTCCATTTGACGGCTGACGCGTTGCGCGGTGGCTTCATGCAGACGTTCTTGCTCGGCTGCCCGCTCGGCCAGCTTGGTTGCGGCTTCGGCCTGCAGTTTTGCTTTCTCTTGTGGATCGAGCGTATAGCCTTTTGATTTCCATTTCATGTCGATGCTGGTGCGGTTGTTCTTGATGTAGCCCGCAGGATGGCCATCCAGGTGGCCAACATAGAAGCCAGCCTCTTCGCCCTTTTTGTCGTCTTCGACGCCGATCCGGTGCTTCTTGCCATCCATGATCGGGTGTTCGCCGGTTATGATGCAACCCAGGGACTGCAACGCTTCGGCAAATTCCTCTTTTGGCGTCATCGCCGGCCCTTGCTGGTCTCGCATATTGTCGGGCGTCCAGCGTTCGAGCTTTCCCATGTCAGCATCAGGGCCTGCGTACCAGGACTTCGCCGCCTTATCCCACAGAGCGCCTGCCGCCTTGGCTGCGACACGCTCGCCATAGGGTACGGCCAGATAAGTACGCTGATCTTGGATCTGAGTTTTGCTTGATTGCTGTTCTGTCGCTGCCTGGCGGGCGCCCTGCGCCCATTTGACAAAGGGAGCGGTGTCAACACCCGGCGGGATATACCATCACCACGCTTGCGCCAGCAATGCTCGGCCAAGACCGCTCGCTGTACCAGGGCTGCCGCCGCTTCGCCACACTCCTGCTCGTGCACTTCCCAACCAACGATTTTGCGGCTGAAGATGTCCACTATCAGGTACAGATAAAAGAACCGTCCGCGCACGCCGCTCGGCAGATAACTGATGTACCAGGTCCAGACTTCATTAGCCGCTCGGGCTTGATGTGTGGTCGGAGGCCGGGATTTCTGTCTGTCTTTTGCACGCCCCCGATGATGCAGCTGATTCGCCGCCTTCAGGATACGATAAAAGCTGGATTCAGAAGCCAGATACACGCCCTGGTCCGCCAGTCTCGGCACGATCTGGCTGGGCGGCAGACCGGCATAGTCCGGCTGGTTGCAGACAGCCAGCACCTGTTCCCGCTCCTGTTCCGACAGCTTGTTCGCAGGCTCCGGGCGTTGCGCTTGCGCGCGCTGGTCCTGACTAATCTGGCCGGCTTCCTGCGTCCAGCGCAGGAAGGTGCGCAGGCTGAGTCCGGCTTCTGCGCAGGCCAAACGCTTCCGGGCGCCCGCAGAGGTTGCTTCGCGAATCCAGGCCACTAATTGTTGCCGCTCCGGGTACGAGGTTAGTCGGCCTCGTTTGCCTCCCAGAGGGCTGTCAACTTTTTTCGCAGCACCAGTAAAGCCGCGGCTTCCGCCAGGGCTTTCTCCTTGCGGTTGAGCTCTTTTTCGAGCGCCTTGATGCGCTGTTTGTCCTGCTTTGCTTCCAGTCGCTGCTGTTGCTGTTGCGCTCCGGCCTTCTGGGCGCCTTGAATGCTGGTGTCCTTCCAACGCCGGATCTGCTCGGGATAAAGGCCCTGGCGGCGGCAGTATTCGCTCAGTTCCAGTTCGGTCATGACCACGGTTTCCACCACGGCGGCAAATTTTGCCTCCGACGACCAGTTTTCTGTTTGTTTCCCGCTGCCTGGCACGGGCACCCCCTGTTCTTTGGCTTGTTTGCGCCAATTGTATAACGTCTGGTCACAAATCCCTTCCTCTCTGGCAACTTCCGGTACTGAGCGGTTATGGGGTGGCAACAGTTTTTTTAATACAGACGCTTTGCGTTCTGCTGAATAATGCGACATTACATGCTCTTTCCGTCCCCTGTCTGATTTCCAATTATCCCGTTAGCGGGAGGGTGACAACTATCCTGACACAGGGGGATGACGCTGCGGCCCAGGGCCGTGCTCACGATCTGCTTGCCCTTAAGTGCCAAGAACTCGCGGCGCTTCAATTCAGAAAGAATGGACGCGCGGGTGGCCGATGTGCCGATGCCGTCGCCTTCGCGCAGCATCTTCTTGTGTTCGGGATCGGACACGAATTTATGGATGTTCTCCATTGCGCGAGTCAGTGTGCCCTCGGTGAACCGGGCCGGCGGCTTAGTCTTGGCGTCCCGCCAGCCATTACGGATGACAACCTTTCCGCTCGCGGTGAAGGTTTCGCCCTCGACTTCTGCGGCCACGGTAGTTTTCATGTATTCGTGCAGCGGGTAGAACTGCGCCAGATAAGCCCGGACAATCAGCTCATAAATATGGCGCTCCTTGTCAGTGAGGCTCGCCTTACCGCCCTTGTGCATCGTCGGGATGATTCCGTGGTGCGCGGTGATCTTCGAGTCGTCCCATGTGTTGGATTTGATGCTTGGATCGGCACTGTCCACTATCCCGCCCAGCTCGGGATTGACGTGTTTGATCGCTGCCAGCACATCGGCTGCGTCGGCATGTTGGGATTCCGGCAGATAGGCGCAATCCGTGCGTGGATAGGAAGTCAGTTTGTGGGTTTCATAAAGTGCCTGACAGACGTTCAGCACATCCTTGGCACTGCAGCCGAATTTGTTGGACGCCAGGAGGGTAATATCAGACAGCGCGAAAGCCAGCGGCTGATTCTGTTTCTTGGCTTCTTGCTTATACTCGGCAATGATGCCGGGCTTGCCAGTTCTGGCACCGGTTAAAAAACAAAAAGGGCAACGTTATCTGGAGCTTCAGGATCAATGACTGGCCACAGCCATTTCTCGTGTCCGGCAAACGATTGAAGCGTTATTTGCCTGGATTGAGGAAAAAACAGGCATGGAATGTGCCTGTGAAGTGCGTTCTTGCAATGGCCTGATGGTGCACGTCTTCGGCAAACTCGCAGCGGCTCTGTTTTTCTGGATTTTTTTTACGAACCAGCTCTTAATTCACATTAAAATATTGAGGAAACAAAGCGATGCAACTTTATTTGTTCAGTTTAGACGCTGAAGAGGAAGGTAAGCGTTAAATAATTTATTTGGAAGCATATGGTACATGCAATCCCACAAAATACGAGAATGGATAATATCAATCCTTTTGTGCCTAAATCAAAAAAGATTGATGCTCATCCGGGTAAACAATCCAACTTGCTATTTTAAATAGGCAGTTGCTGCGGAAAAATAAAGCGCGAAAACAGAAATTTATGAATTCTTATCCGGAATCCACAAGCACGCTAAGAAGTACGGTAGATATTGAATGCAAGTTAATTTTTTTAAAAAAACAATAACTTATAGTATTGAAATGGCGGAGAGACAGAGATTCGAACTCTGGGTGGGCTACAAACCCACGACGGTTTTCAAGACCGCTGCCTTAAACCACTCAGCCATCTCTCCGCGATCCGAGTATGATAACCGAACGAATTTTAAAAGCAACTTATTTATCGATTTTTTTACTCATATCCCAGCTCATCAATGCTGATTAACCGTAACCGCCGCCGCCTGGAGTTTCAATTTGCACCGCATCGCCTGCTTGCACGTCAATTTGAGCACAGCCCGGAAGGTTTTCTTTCTCGCCATTTAGTCGCATCAGACTGTTTTGGCCGCATTTTCCGGGGGCGGCGCCGTTCACTGCGAACGTGGGCTTGATTCTATGGCTGGACAAGATACTGACGCTCATAGGCTCGTTAAATCTGATTCTTCGCCGCACGCCGTTGCCGCCTTTCTGCCTGCCGCTGCCGCCACTCTCCTGCCTGATCGAGAACTCTTCCAATAAGACCGGAAACCGCCACTCCAGAACTTCAGGATCGGTTATCCGGGAATTGGTCATATGCGTATGAACCGCATCGCAACCGTCGAAGTCAGCGCCCGCTCCTGCTCCGCCGCAGATGGTTTCATAGTATTGATATTGGGCATTACCGAAGGTCAGGTTGTTCATTGTGCCTTGCGAACCAGCCAATACGCCTAATGCCCCATACAAGGCATCGACGATATATTGCGAGGTTTCGACATTGCCCGCGACAACAGCCGCAGGATAATGCGGATTTAACAATGAGCCTTCCGGCACGATAATCTCCAATGGCTTCAAACAGCCGGCATTCAAAGGAATATCATCCTGCACCAACGTTCTGAATACATACAACACTGCGGCTTTGCAAACGGCCGCCGGTGCATTGAAGTTGCTGGCCAACTGCGCGGAAGTGCCGCTGAAATCGATTGTCGCCGTTCCTGCCTGCTGGTCTACAGTAACTGCAACGGCAATCTCGGAGCCGTCATCCATGCTGTACACAAACTGTCCGCCGGAAAGTGATTTCAGGACATGACGCACCGCCGCCTCGGCATTGTCCTGCACATGCTGCATGTAGGCCCGGACGGTAGCCAAAGAATAGCTCTCGACCATGTTCTTAAGTTCCAGCAACCCTTTATGATTGGCGGCAATCTGGGCTTGCAGGTCGGCGATATTCTGGTCCGGATTTCGTGCCGGGTATGCGCCCGAGAGCAGCCAGTTTCGAACCTGCTGCTCCTGAAAATGCCCGGCACTGACGATCCTCATGCCGTTACTGAGCACGCCTTCCGTTTCTATATAATGACTATCGGAAGGCATGGAACCGGGCGAAATGCCGCCGACATCGGCATGATGCCCGCGCGAGGCGACAAAAAACAATAATTCGCTCTCCTTGTAAACCGGCGTGACGACTGTGATATCCGGTAAGTGAGTGCCGCCATGATAAGGCGAATTCAATAAATAAACATCGCCTTCCCGCATGGACTCACGCTCCGTCAGCAGCAAGGCCTGAACGCTTTCCCCCATGGAGCCCAGATGCACGGGGATATGGGGCGCATTGGCGACCAGTTGCCCTTGTCCGTCAAAAATCGCACAGGAAAAATCCAGCCGCTCCCTAATGTTGACCGAGTGCGCGGTGTTTTGCAGCACGAAGCCCATTTGCTCGGCAATGGACATGAACAATTTATTGAATATCTCCAGCATCACCGGGTCCGGCATCGACGACACCTGGATATGTTGGCGGGCTTTCGTTTGCGCACGGGTTAAAATCAGCTCCTGCCGAGCGGTTATTTCACCCTGCCAACCCGGCTCGATAATGATAGTCGAGGTCGGCTCGACAAGAATGGCCGGTCCCGGAATCGGTCTGCCGGCTTGCAATTGCTCTCTACCGTAAACCGGCGTCCGGTGAAAAGCATTGTGCATGAATACGCACGCAATCCGCAGCGGCCGGTCATGCGGATGGTTCGTATAAAACCGCTGATCTTCAGCCCGCTCGGTTACGCCGATAATTTCCACTGAGGCCGCTTCGATTACCAATGGTTTATCTTGGTAAAGGAAACCGAATTGCTGCCGGTATTTGCTTTCAAACGCATTAAGCATGGATTCTTTACCGGAAAACTCGACCTGTAAGGCCGTGTCTGTCCCCTGATAACGCAGATGCAAGCGACCGATTGAGGTGATCCTAGCGGTATCGATATGTTGAGCCCGCATTTCCTGACGGCCTTGCTGTTCGAGGCCGGCCATGACCATCTGTAAGTCGGCCAGAGATGTTGTCTGCCACTGCAGCTCCAGCGCCTGCTCCTTCATCAGTCTGATATCGGCAAGCCCCATGCCGTAAGCTGACAATACGCCGGCCAAGGGGTGCAAAAGAACGCGCCGGATGCCGAGCCTGTCGGCGACCGCGCAGGCATGCTGGCCACCCGCGGCGCCATAACAGCATAAACTGTACAAGGAAACATCATAGCCTTTCTGTACCGATATTTTTTTAATCGCGGCCGCCATATTCTCAACGGCAACAGCCAGGAAACCTTCCGCGACCTGTTCCGGCGTTCTATGGCTTCCGGTTTCTGCATTGATCTGTTCCGCCAATTTGGTGAACAACTGCCTGACCCGGTGACGGTCCAATGGCAAATTGCCCTCCGGCCCGAAAACAGGGGGAAACAGCGGCAATTTGCCAAGCAGGATATTAGCATCGGTGACGGTCAGAGGCCCGCCGCGACGATAGCCTGCCGGCCCCGGATTGGCGCCGGCGGAATCGGGGCCTACGCGGTAGCGGCCCGTTTCGAAATGCAAGATGGAGCCGCCGCCGGCGGCAACGGTATGAATATGCATCATCGGCGCGCGCATTCTTACGCCCGCCACTTCCGTTTCAAAACTGCGTTCGTATTCGCCGGCATAATGAGCGACATCGGTGGATGTACCTCCCATATCAAAGGCGATGATCTTGTCTAAACCGGCCTTGGCCGATACGGCGACGGCACCGACTATGCCGCCGGCAGGCCCCGATAAGATGCTGTCCTTGCCCTGAAAACTTACCGCATCGGTCAATCCTCCGTTTGACTGCATGAACAGCAACCGGACCGCACGCCGGCCGCCGCTGATCCCATTGATGCCGTCGGCCACTTGCTTGACATAACGCCTGAGCAAGGGCGACAGATAGGCATCCACGACTGTGGTATCGCCTCTGCCGACAATTTTCATCAAGGGACTGACCTGATGCGATACCGATATTTGCAGGAAGCCGATTTCTTCGGCCAATTCTTGCAAGATTTGTTCATGCAGGGGATAGCACCAGGCATGCATCAGCACAATGGCGATGGCGCGAAAACCGGCATCATAGATAGCCTGCAACTGTTGTTTAGCCCGGTGTTTATCGAGTGATAACAAAATGTCGCCCCGTGCGCTAACCCGTTCATCGATTTCCGTGACGCTTTGATAGAGCAATTCCGGCAAGCGGATATTCAGGGCAAAAATATCGGGACGATTCTGATAACCGATGCGCAAACAATCCCTGAAACCGCGAGTAATGACTAAAGCAGTCGGCTCGCCCCGACGTTCCAGCAGGGCATTAGTCCCTACCGTCGTACCCATTTTTACCGACTCAATCATTTCGCCCGGCAATGCTTCATCCGGGATGCCCAATATTTCTCTAATCCCTTGCAAAGCGGCATCCTGGTAGCGTTCCGGATTCTCGGACAATAGCTTTCGGCTAACCAGCACGCCTTCTGGACTGCGCGCCACGATATCGGTAAAGGTCCCGCCCCGATCTATCCAGAATTGCCAGCGATTCGATGATTCGGCCATAAAGATAACGACAATGTCTTACAGAACGAAAGAAACGCCATCGCCCAGTTCAAGACCAAGCTGTTGCCGCGCACTGCCTTGATTAACAGCAATCTCAACCAAACCGCTGGCATTTTTATACCAGAAAGCCTGGTGCTCGGCGGCGGCGCTGAAAGTATTGGCCTGCGCCATGGCGATTCCGTTAATTGTCAGCCGTTTGCCCGCCAGATCTTCGTGGTAACGCAAGCCGGTCATGGCGTTGCCGTAATGATCAAAATAGATCACTTCCGGCAAATCTTCGGGCCAGGCCGCCAGATCATGCCTGGCAAACGGCTTCAATAAATCATCAGCGGTATTGCAGGCCAGTCTGGCCGCAACCGGCGCGAATAAATCCCGGCCATGAAAGCTCATCGAGCACTGCTCTGGCTTCCATATAATCTCCAACCACTGCGCCTGCCGGGATTGTACGGCGACGGTATTGAGCAATCCGTTATCGGGGCCGACAAAATACTGGCCGTCGGCGCGCAAAACAACTGCTTTACGCCCGCTGCCGACGCCGGGATCGATTACCGTCAAAAAAATACTGTCTTCGGGGAAACTGTGCCGCAACGCAGCCAGAAGATAAGAACTTGCGCGGGGATTGGCAACAGGCGCATTGCTGAGCAGATTAATAACCGGATGGGCCGGCGCCAATTGCCGCAATACCACTTCCATCTGCCCGGTATAAGGACCGGACGGACCGAAATCGGTAAAAAGGGCGATGACTGGCATAATCCTTATTGAGCCAACACCTCTAAACCGGCATTAAATGCAATAACCTGCTCCTCAAGGCTATCGCTCCGTTTCAGTCCGGCAAAATCGAACAGCTGCGTGTCGGCCAATTGTGAAGGCGCCACATTCTGCAAACTGGTAAAGATGGTTTCCAGCCGCCCCGGGAACTGTTTATCCCAACTCTTCAGCATGACTTTCATGGCCTGCCTTTGCAGGTTTTCCTGAGAACCGCATAGATTGCAAGGAATGATCGGAAAGTCTTTAAACGCGGCAAACCGCTCGATATCTTTTTCCCGGCAATAAGCCAACGGCCTGATTACGATATTTTTTTTGTCGTCGCTGAGCAGTTTGGGCGGCATCGCCTTCAGCTTGCCGCCGTAGAAGATATTCAGGAAAAAAGTCTCGAGAATATCGTCACGATGATGTCCTAACGCTATTTTGGTTACGCCATTGGCTTCGGCATAGCCATATAAGGTGCCGCGCCTCAGTCTTGAGCAAAGCCCGCAGGTTGTATTGCCTTCGGGAATAACGCGCTTGACGACGCTATAGGTATCTTTTTCGATAATATGATAGGGAACGCCTATTGATGCCAGGTATTCGGGCAAAACATGCTCTGGAAAACCGGGCTGTTTTTGATCCAGATTGACGGCAATCAACTCGAAATCGACAGGCGCCGTCTTCTGCAAATTCAGCAAGATATCCAGCAAGGTATAGGAATCCTTGCCCCCGGACAGGCACACCATGACCTTATCGCCGTTTTCGATCATGTTGTAATCTGCAATCGCATCGCCGACACAATGCCGCAGACGTTTTTGCAATTTATTGAATTGAGTTCTGGATTTTTTACTTGAATCTGACATGGTCAGAAGGCTGTTGACCTGATTTTAGGAATGGAAAGCGGGGTTCGCCAATGTCGAACCCCGGAATGAAACGCGTTATCCGTTATAACGCTGGAAGATTAATGTTGCGTTGGTTCCGCCAAAACCGAAACTGTTCGACATGATTGTGTTTAACGTAACATTATCCTGACGCTCGCGTACGATGGGAATGCCTTCCGCATTCGGGTCCAGCTGGGTAATGTTGGCTGAAGCGCTCAGGAAGTTTTCTTCCATCATCAGTAATGAGTAAATAGCCTCGTTAACGCCGGCGGCGCCTAATGCGTGCCCCGTCAACGACTTAGTTGAACTGACCGGCGGCACATCGCCGGCACCGAATACCGTGCGTAACGCTTCCAGCTCCCTGGTATCGCCAACCGGCGTACTGGTGCCATGCGCATTAATATAATCGATCGGGGCATGCACTGTCTCCATAGCCTGCTGCATGCAGCGCACCGCGCCCTCGCCGGAAGGCTGAACCATGTCGTAACCGTCGGAGGTCGCGCCGTAACCTATCAGCTCGGCATATATCTTGGCGCCGCGTGCCTTGGCGTGTTCCAACTCTTCAATGACCAAAACACCGCCGCCGCCCGAGATAACAAAACCATCCCGGGTTTCATCGTAAGGTCGTGAAGCCGTTGACGGAGTGTCGTTATATTTGGAGGACAAAGCGCCCATCGCATCAAACAAGACGGACATCGTCCAGTGAACTTCCTCTCCGCCGCCTGCAAACACGACATCCTGCTTGCCCATCTGGATCAATTCCATGGCATGGCCGATACAATGAGCGCTGGTCGCACAGGCGGAACTGATGGAGTAATTGACGCCCTTGATTTTAAAAGGCGTAGCCAGACAGGCCGTATTGGTGCTGGACATGGTGCGGGTCACCATATAGGGCCCTACCTTTTTGATACCTTTTTCACGTAAAATATCTGCCGCGTCCACAAGGTTTGAGGTAGAAGGTCCACCTGAACCCATCACCAGCCCGGTCCTGAAATTCGATACCTCTGACTCAGCCAGACCGGCATCATCAATAGCCTGCTGCATGGCAATATAGTTAAACGCAGCGCCATCCCCCATAAAACGTTTTATTTTACGGTCGATAAATTCGTCTTGATCTATATTGACAAGCCCATGAACATGGCTACGAAAACCCAGTTCCTTATAAATCTCGGCAAATACAATTCCAGAACGCCCTTCTTTTAGGGAACTGACAACCTCTTTTCGGTTATTCCCTATGCTGGAAACTATCCCTAAACCGGTTACCACAACTCTTTTCATTACTATAGCCCCTAGAAATCTTCTGTAGAAGTAAATAAACCAACCCTTAAATCGGTAGCTTCATATATTACTTTACCGTCAACTTCCATAGTGGCATCAGCGATCCCCATCACCAGCTTACGCATTATGACTCTTTTTAAATTGATCCGGTAAGTGACTTTTTTAGCGGTTGGTAAAACTTGCCCAGTAAATTTAACTTCACCGACCCCCAAAGCCCGTCCTTTACCTGGACCGCCCATCCAGCATAAATAGAACCCCACCAGTTGCCACATGGCATCCAAGCCCAAACAACCCGGCATCACTGGATCGCCTTGAAAATGACAAGCAAAAAACCATAAATCAGGAGTGATATCCAATTCAGCAATAATTTCGCCTTTCCCGTAAGCGCCGCCTTCATCCGATATATGGGTAATCCGGTCCATCATTAGCATATTTGGAAGAGGCAATTGCGCATTTTTCGGCCCGTATAGCTCCCCTCTACCGGACTTCAACAATTCTTCGCGCGTAAAACTATGCTGTTTCTCCATAATATTTATGTACCTAATTTAATTATTCTTACACCAAACGCCCATTATCTTACAGACACTAAAAAAAATCAGCTCAATTTTTAGCCGGGTAGCACATCCAGCATAAAATCTTTTATTCTGAGCGCCTTCCTATGCATGCGCTCCTGATAAATCATAATGTAAGAAAAAACGGCTGATACATATTTACGGGTTTCCTTAAACGGGATGGTTTCTATCCATATGTCCGCCGGCACGGTTTCATTGGGCAACCATTGCCCTACCCGCCCAGGCCCGGCATTATAAGCGGCGGTTGCCAGGGCGAAATGTCCGTTAAAACGATTGAGTAATTTCTTATAATAAAAAGTGCCGTATTTAACATTGATATCCGGATTAAACAGACTGGCTTCAGACTGCCATTTTTCATGGAGTTCCCGCGCAATTTGCTGGCCCGTTTTCGGCATGATTTGCATGAGCCCCCTGGCGCCGACCGGTGACTTGGCGTGACTGTCAAACACACTCTCCTGGCGGATCAGGCCAAAAACTACAGCCGGATCAAGATTATGTCTATACGCATTATTGCTGACCTCGTTTAAATAATTAACTGGAAATCGCAACTCCATATCATCCCAGTACTCAGATTTGGCTAATGTAAAAATGGCCATCTGCTCCCATTGCCATTGCTGAGCCAATTTGGCGGCTGTCATCAGCCGCTCCTTGGTCAGTTTATTGACTGCAAACCACCATTGACGACGTGCTTCCTGTTCCCTGTTAAAAAATCTGAGCTCACGGACCATCTTAAAATCATTTTCCTCGGCCAGTGCCGCCAGTTCCCTTTCCGCCACAAGAACAGGCTTGTCCGCTAAATAATAAGGCTTGTCGACAATATCCGCGGCTAGAAATCCATAAAACCCCCGATCCTGGGCGAGACTATTATAAATATTCCGCGCCTGCAGTATATAGCCAGTCTCTGCCAGCGCTCGAGCCTGCCAATACCGCCATCGCGGCTCCAGACGCTCCTGATCCGTCAAACCGGCCAACGCATCGGCAATATGACGCCAATTTTGTTCCAGTAAAGCGGCTCTGACTTTCCACTCCCTGACTACTGTGTCCGCATTAATCAGGCGATTCAGACGCTGATAAGCTCTTTTATCCTTTTTGAATGCCAGGGCCAGTGCAAGCCTTTTCTCGATCCGTTGGTCCGTTACCGTATCGATAGGAAAATGACGTTTCTTGCCATCCCAGATTTGGATTGCCGATTCCAGATCTGTTTTGGCCATTCTGTCGATGCCATGCGCGAATATCCGCCCACCTTGTTGGTCGGGGTTGATCCACACACTAGTATCCTTGATTAAGGCAGGGGTTTTATGAATCCGCAGCCAAACATCGGCAGCAGCCTGGTGTTTCTCACTTAATAAACCTTTTAAATATTCGGCGAGTCGGACATTATCCTTCTTTAATGCCAACTCAAGACGTTGCCAGATTAGATCCTGCGTAAACATAGGCGACGCAATCAACGCCGATATCAATGCATCACACTCTTCAGGCCGCGAATACCCTACCGTCCATAAGCGCTTTGCTTCATTCAATGCCGGTTGCTTATTGCCCGTTTGATATTGAGCCCAATAAAACTGACATTCCAGGGCGCTGTTGCCGGTAGCCCGATAATGTTGAAGAAATTCATACCAGCGTTCATTCCGAGCCAGAAAACTCAACCATTGCGATCTTAACAAGCTGCTATAACGCGTATCCTTATGCTCCGACAGAAACATCAAGACCCTGCTTGTCTCATGCAAGTTATTTTTTAACCATTGGTATTGCAGATACGAATACAACGGATAGCCTGTTAACGACTGACTGATATTCAAAAATGCCTGGTCCTTTCTCTGGGCAATCAGTTTTTCCGCCTGTAGAAAATCAGTTCGTTGCCGCTCCAGCGTATTTCCTGACACGGCAGCCGGCAAAACAAACAGACACATTAACAACAAATTGCCACACCAGTATTTCTTATTCATATTTTTACAACGGTTTTTATTTATTTTCCTAAAGATGTTTCAGACCGATATAATGAAAAGTCCACAGAAAACATCCCAATTCTATCGTGCAAATAAAGTATCCCTCAAAGCAGGCCTCACAATCTTACGGCTGGGATTATATCTATCAAATCGTTTTAAAGCATAAAAAGCAACTGATCTATGCGCATCTGATCGCAATTCTGGCGACAATCGCCAGCGTACCGGTCCCTTTGTTAATGCCGCTGCTGGTCGATGAGGTTTTGCTGAATAAGCCTGGTATAACCATTGAAATTATCAATTCGCTGGCCCCGGCTCAATGGCAAACACCTATTCTTTACATTGCGGTTGTGTTACTTGCCAGCTTGTTGCTGCGTATTATCGCAATCATTTTTAACATTATCCAGGCTCGTCAGTTCTCCTTCATCTCCAAGGACATCATCTTTCGTATCCGTAAAAACCTGATCGGGCGGCTACAAACGATTTCCATGTCCGAATATGAAAGCCTCGGGACCGGTACCGTGGTGACGCACCTGGTGACTGACCTTGATACGATCGACACGTTTATCGGCTCTACCGTCAGCAAGTTGCTGATAGCCGGCCTGACCATTATCGGCACCGCCGTCGTTTTATTATGGATGCACTGGCAACTGGGATTGTTTATCTTATTGTTAAATCCAGTCGTGATTTATTTCACGCGCGTCATCGGTTCGCGCGTCAAGGATCTTAAAGCCAAGGAAAACTCAGCTTACGAAATCTTTCAGCAATCGTTAACCGAAACGCTGGAAGCGATTCATCAAATACGTGCCAGCAATCGCGAGAAGCATTACTGTCAGCAACTGATCGAATCCGCCCGATCGGTGAAGGATTACTCAACGACTTTTGCCTGGAAAAGCGATGCGGCCGGACGCATGAGCTTTCTGGTGTTTCTGTTCGGCTTCGATATTTTTCGGGCCAGCGCCATGCTCATGGTCTTTTATTCCGACCTCAGCATAGGCCAGATGCTCGCCGTGTTCGGTTATCTCTGGTTCATGATGGCGCCGGTTCAGGAAGTCCTGAACATTCAATATGCCTTTTATGCGGCCAAAGCGGCCTTAAGGCGCATCAACCGTCTGAATGAACTGAAGCAGGAACCCTATTATCCCCACCTGGAGAATCCTTTCCTGAACAAGAAAGCCGTTTCCATACGTGTCGACAATCTGCACTTCAGTTACGCCGAGGAGCCAATACTGAACGGCATCCATCTGGAAATCAAAGCCGGCGAGAAAGTTGCATTGGTCGGCGCCAGCGGCGGCGGCAAGTCCACGCTGATACAAACGATCATCGGTCTCTATCCGCCCAGCAGTGGCCAGATTTATTTTGACGATGTTGCCATTGACCGTATCGGTCTTGAAGTTGTTCGGGAAAATGTCGTGACCGTGCTGCAACAACCCATTCTGTTTAACGATACCATTCGCGCCAACCTCACGCTGGGCAGACCGGCCGCTGATGCCGAATTATGGAATGCATTGGCAATCGCGCAATTAAAAGACACGGTCGGCGCCCTGGAAAACGGATTGGATACGGTAGTCGGCCGTCATGGCATGAGACTTTCGGGCGGCCAGCGACAGCGCATGGCCATTGCCAGGATGGTAGTTGCCAAACCCAAAATCGTCATACTCGATGAAGCCACTTCCGCACTGGACAGCGAAACGGAACACAAACTGCACCGGGCGCTTTCCGAGTTCCTGAAAGGTCGAACGACCATCATTATCGCGCACCGCCTGAGCGCCGTAAAACAAGCCGATCATGTCTATGTCTTTGAAGGCGGCAGAATTTGTGAGCAAGGTCGGCATGAAACTTTAATTAACCAAAAGGGTCTTTATGCCAAACTTTACGGAGACTATCAATAATCATGGCTGAAATATACGATTTGCACTGTCATTCAACAGCTTCCGACGGTGCATTATCGCCTACGGAATTAATAACACGCGCGCATGAGCAAGGCGTTACCTCAATGGCTTTAACCGATCATGATACAACGACCGGCCTCGCTGAGGCACGGACTGCCGCCACAGCAAAAGGCATCAGGCTGATACCCGGCATAGAGCTTTCCGTCAGTTGGCATGATAAGTGTTTTCATATCGTCGGTCTGGGAATCAACCCCGATTACCCGCCCTTGGCTCAAGCCACACAAGACCTGCAAACCGTCCGGGTGGAGCGTGCTGAAAAAATCGCTCATAAACTCGAGAAAAAACGCATTCCCGGCGCACTGGAGGCGGTCAAGCACGCAGCCGGGGATGGCATGATCACGCGCACGCATTTTGCCGATTTTCTACTGTCACAGCATCATGTATCTACTCAGCAGGAAGCGTTCGACCGTTATCTGGGCCAAGGCAAACCGGCTTATGTATCGACGTCGTGGGCCGAGATGAGCCTGGCAATCAAGTGGATTACCGAATCCGGCGGGGTTGCCGTTTTGGCTCATCCACTGCGCTACAAACTGACAGCCAACTGGATGAAACGGCTGCTTACTGCTTTCAAGGAGGCTGGCGGGCAAGGCATTGAGGTTGTGACAAGCAGGATTAACGCCGATGAAATTAAGTTGATCGCTGGTTACGCTGCTAGTTTTGGTCTGGCCGGTTCAAAAGGCTCTGACTTTCACAATCCCGAAAATCAATGGGTTGAATTAGGCCGGCTGGCGCCCTTGCCTTCAGCTATCAAACCGGTATGGGAACTGCTGGAATTTTAGGCCAAGCACACATGTTGCATCTGACACCAATAGCGTTGACGGCGGCTTCTGAACGGCCGTATGATGACACAACTTTGCCAAATTGGGTGCAATCATGGGCCAAGAAATCTCTTTATCGCAATTTGATGAAAGCGATTTTGAACGTTTTTATCAAAAACTCAAGCAAGAGACGAATCTGCTCAACCAGCTGATTGAACAGAACGCCTGCTCAACCCGTCAACCTGTGGCCGGTTTTGAAATAGAAGCCTGGCTGATCGACCAAAACATGCGTCCGTCGCCGATTAATGAATATTATTTGACTACGCTTAACCACCCGCTGGCGTCAGCGGAGCTGGCCAAATTCAATATAGAATTCAACAGTACGCCTACTCCGCTGACGAACGACGTTTTCAGCCGCCTGCACGAACAGTTGCAGGACACTTGGAATGTAGCGCATCAGCACGCGCAGACCCTGGACAGTAATGTTCTTATGATTGGCATCCTGCCGACCTTGAGGCAGTCAGATTTGAACCTGAACAACATGTCAAATATGAACCGATATCGCGCCTTGAATGAACAGGTCCTGCATTCGCGCGGCAAACCGATACATATTGATATCACTGGTGTGGAACATCTGAAATTCGAACATGACGACGTCATGCTCGAATCGGCGACCACGTCATTTCAACTGCATATCCAGCTACCGCTAAAAATGGCCCACCATTTTTATAATGCCTCGATCATCGCATCGGCCCCTATGGTCGCCTTATGCGCTAATGCCCCTTTCCTGTTCGGCAAGGAACTCTGGCATGAATCGAGAATCCCCCTGTTCGAGCAGGCTGTTGAATCCGGAGGCTATTTTGGCGCCTCGCAAGGACCGGTCAGACGCGTTAGCTTCGGATCCGGCTATGTCAGACATTCCATCATGGAATGTTTTCAGGAAAATCTCGATCATTTTCCGGTCTTGTTGCCGGTCGAGCAAAACTCCGCTATCGAAGCCTTCGGGCATTTGCGCCTGCATAACGGAACCATTTGGCGTTGGAACAGACCATTAGTCGGCTTTGATGAAGACGGCACGCCTCACATCCGGGTAGAACACAGAACGCCTGCCGCAGGCCCCAGCGTGATCGATTCGATTGCCAACGCAGCCTTTTACTACGGCTTGGCAAAAAGCCTATGTGATGAGATCATGACCAAGGGTCAACTGCTGCCGTTCGCCCAGGCCAAGGATAATTTTTACCAGGCCGCACGTTACGGCCTGGAAGGCAGTATCATTTGGTTCGACGGCAGAAAGCAGCGCCTGCCGCATTTGATTTTGACCGAACTCTTGCCTGAAGCGATTTCAGGCTTGGAATCCTTGGGCGTTTGTCGCGCGGATATTGACTATTACCTGGATATTATCCGGCAACGTATCGAGAATAAACAAAACGGCTGCCAATGGCAGCGTCAATACATCAATGAACACAACCATGATTTCACCGATATGACCCGACATTATCTTAACAACCAAGTTATCGGCAATCCTGTCAGCACATGGACAATGGCGTGAACATATTGAGCCTTAACCAGATCGATTATTTACCTGACGGCCTGTTGGAAGCCACCCCGGAAAACCTGCAGCGGATATTGCCTGGCCCGACCTTGATCCATTTACCGGGCAGACAGGCAGAGCCGCTGTTTGTTTCGGTATTACTGCATGGCAATGAACCGACAGGACTGCTATCGCTGCAATTACTGCTTAAAAAATATCAAAGCCAGCCACTACCGCGCTCATTGTCTATCTTTTTTGGCAATGTCAGCGCTGCGAGCAAGAATCTAAGAAGACTCGATAACCAGCCCGATTACAATCGCATCTGGCCCGGCACTGAGCTGCCGAATTGTGCGGAAACCGAAATGGCGCGGGAAATTGTGTCAATCATGAAAAAGCGCCATGTTTTTGCCAGCGTCGATGTGCACAATAATACCGGATTGAATCCGCATTACGCCTGCATTAACAAACTGGAAAACCAGTTTCTGCAACTGGCGTCCTTATTCGGCCGCCTGATTGTCTACTTTATCCGTCCTAAAGGCGTACAATCGGCTGCATTCGCCGAGATATGCCCGGCCGTTACCCTGGAATGCGGCCGGCCCGGCCAACATTATGGCGTCGAACATGTCCTGGAGTACCTCAGCAGTTGTCTGCACCTGACCGCATTGCCCCAGCATCAGGTTCAACATCAGGATATTGATCTTTTTCATACGGTTGCCCAGGTCAAAGTGCATGAAAAAATAAGCTTCAGTTTTAACCAGGCCGATGCCGACCTGTTATTGAATGAAGACCTTGAGCGCATGAATTTTACCGAGATCCCGGCCGGTACCGTCTGGGGAACGTCCAAGTATGACTCGCTGATGCCGATCATCGCTCAGGATGAGTGCGGCAATAATGTCACTGATGATTATTTCTCTATTCAAAACGGCAATTTGCTGATAAACCGGCACAACATCATGCCGTCCATGCTGACGTTGGACGAACGCGTGATCAGGCAAGACTGTTTGTGCTATTTAATGGAGAGAATCCGTTTATGAGCTTTTGGAAAACCAAAACACTGGCTGAAATGACAACCGAGGAATGGGAGTCATTATGCGACAACTGCGGCAAATGCTGCCTGAACAAGCTGGAAGATGAAGATACCGGCGAAATTTACTTTACCAGTGCCGTCTGTGACTTGATCGACCTGGAGACCTGCCGATGCACACGCTATACCGAGCGCTGCACTGTCGTGCCCGAATGTATCGATTTAAAACAACATGATTTTGCTGAATACAACTGGCTGCCTTCAACCTGCGCCTACCGTTTGCTTACCGATGGTAAAGAGCTTCCCGCCTGGCATCCTCTGGTGTCGGAAAATCCCGACAGCGTACAGGAAGCAGGCGTTTCAATCAGCAGTTATGCGATGAAGGAATCGGAAGTTGATGACCTCGAAGAACATATTATTGAATGGCTGGATTGATATTCAATAAGACGACAACAGGTCATCCTGAAACTATTCTTTTTCCACCCACTCTTCCAGCGCCGCGATAATGCTTTTCGCCTGCTCCTTGCTGGAAATATTGAATTTTGATTTTTGCTGGTATTCGCCATTACGTTTTTGATAACGGCGGATGGTATATTTATCAGGGCCGTATGCCTCTTTAGCACGGTCCCAGTCCCGGTAACGGTACATTACCGTAGCCCAGGCACCTTTAGTCAATACTTTTTTATCCAGTTCCTTGACGGTTTCGATACCGCCATCCTCGTACGTAACCGTCAATTCATCTACAGTTTCAGCCATATAAGCTCCGCGTTATTATAAATCGGTGAGCAGTGTATCAATTTCATTCAAATGCGCCAACAAGGTTTGTATGCCGTCATCGGTTCGCTTGAAATATTCTTTCGCATAAGGTGTTATGGCGCAAGCTGTCGGCAACGGGGCCGAGCATTCAATCAAATTGTGTATTTTCCGCAGAAATATAAATTGCAGCCATTGAGGAAATGTCAAGGTATCGCAACTAAAAGGCAACCCGCTCGAAAGCGCCTCAATTGAAGGAGCTGTCACCTGCCAATAATTTAATCGGCGTAACTGAACTTCCACGTCTAATAACAGCTCGGCGACCCGCTGACGTTTATTACAAACCAACAACTTTACCTGGCGATAAACTGCCCGAATGCACGACTGCCCTCCCCGGTCTGGATCGTATTAACGACTTCCAACGTTTGCGCGTCAATCACGGAAACATTATTGTCAAACCAGTTGGCCACATAAACATGACGATCGTCTGGATGGGTATAAATCCCCTCAGGCTTATCGCCGACATCAATCAGAGCGATTTCCTTTAATGTAGCGGTATCAATGACCGAAACCGAACCGTCATCCTGATTGGTAACAAACAAAAGACTGTCGCCCTGGGCTAATGTTGCCGCATAAGGCCGACTGTTCACTTTTACCGTTGCAACCCGTTTAAGATGGCTGTTTTCCAATACCGTTATATCGTCACTTTCGACATTAGCGACATAAATGCGTTCGCCCTTGCCGTCAACAGTCAGACCGAAAGGGTGCTCGCCAACCTTGGTCGTATTTCTGATTGTCAGTTTATCCAGATCAATCTGCGACACTGAATTGTCGAGCCGGTTCGCGACATACAACCACTGATTATCAGGGCTCACCATTAATCCAGACGGCGACTGCCCCACAACAACGGTTGCAATGATTTTCAAACTATCGGCATCGATAACTGATACCGTGTTGTTATACCAGTCCGCCACGTAAATACGCTTGCCGTCAGGTGCTGTAGCGATCCCTAAGGCCCCGTCGCCGACTGTAACGTTGGAAATAACCCGGCGGTCTACTGCATCCAGAACGGCAAAACCCTTTGCTTCCGGCGCACTGACATAAATTCTGTTACTGCCAGATGCAACGGCAACACCGGCCGGTTTACCGGCTACGGCAATCGTATCGACTACAGCACCCGTTTCCGTATCGATAACGGAAACGCTATCCGCCAATTGATTACTGATATAAGCGAAAGGTTCAGCCGCAAGCTGTGCTGATAAGCAGGCTGTAGCGACCGCCATCGCTACAGCCAGATAGTTCACTCGGAACACTTTAAATAACCCTTACTTTTCAGCCAGGGCTTTCAGGTTGTCCAAACCGGCTTTTAAAACAGCTGTTACGGCTGTGTTAGCCGCCGCTTCATTCATTTCTTCCGGCGGATTGTTGTTCATGTAAGCGCGGTAGTAAGCGGCCTTCCAGGTCACAACGGAGGTATCGCCTTTGCCTTTTACCTCAATGCTAGCTGCATAATTGTCAACAGGCAGCACAGGCACTTTTTCTTCGGCACCGGCATGAGTAATGGTTTTTGCTGTACTCATTTCGGTAATTTTATAAGCGTACGACATTTTTTTGTCATCATGTTTTTTCAGCTCTTCAGTAATCGTGCCGCCGTCGGCCAACGTCAGGACGCGAACCGAGCCTTTCTCATTGCCTTTGTCAACCGTCACGCTTTTGATCCCTGGATGCCAGGACATGTCACCGAAATCCTTGATTATATTCCAGACTTTATCGGCCGGAGCATTGATGGTGATTTCTTCTTCAGTTTTTTGGCGCACAGGACCATGCGCATTGACAACTGAAGTAAAAAAGAACAATAAAGCTGAAATAAATAAAATAATTTTCTTCATAATATTAACTTCCTTATGGAAACATAAAAACTGAACCGCCCATTATATGCCAACTATGTGCTGCAAGCATCCGTTAGCGCGTTCTAAACCCAATCTTGTGAGCGCGGCCCCATCTTGCCTGAGGCAACTGAATATAAAATGAATTTTACAGTGTTTTTTCACTGCATCAATTTAAGCCCAAAGAGATCCATTTTATCCAAAGCGTATAACTCCAGTGCCTGGAGCATATCCCGATTGATATTTTTATTGTTTTTCAGCGCATGCAGACGATCAAAATAATCATCCAGCAAAATGCCGGCGCCAGCATGAAGGCCTGTTAACCGGTTTCTACAAAATTCATACCATTTTTGCGTCTCTTCAAGACTCAGTGTTTCAGGATAGTTACGCGCCCGATACCTGAAAACCATATCAGGCAAACGGACATCGGTAAACTCAAAGGCTATTTGAGTCAATTGCTCCGGAGGCATGGCTCTAATTTTTGCCATTTTCTGTTTATCGGAATCAGGAAAAAATCCCCCACTGTAAAGCGCCAGATCCGGGTCAACTTCCCGCTCCGGATAGGCCTGACTGAAAACGGACGATAGTTTCGCTTCCAGATCGGTTGCCGTTTTGATCTTTTCGAGATTGGCATGGCAGAAGGCCAGATCGATCTCCAGCCGCTGGGCGTCATTCGGTCTGATAACGGACACTGGCGCCAATACCGGACATTTATTAATATGGACTGTTTTTAAAGGTATTCTTTCGATGCCTTCCGGCAGATCTTCAGTGGAAGTAAAAAGCCTTTGCTGAATTTCTTCGACAGATAAAGACAGCATTGGTTCAGGGTCGACAGAAAGGTCATAAACAATGATGCCGTTGCTGTTGGTCGGGTGTTTACACACGGGTAAGACCACTGCGAGGCAATGCCTAACTGCTGCAAATTTGCCCGAAATATGCACGACAGGCTTAAAGCTGCCGAATTGCAGCAAGTTTAGCGCCTCGGCTTTAAATCGATGATTCAGCAGAAATTGATACAGTTTTGGCTGGGCTTTTCTGATTAATTTGGCCATGGCTATAGTGGCATAGACATCAGAAAGAGCGTCATGTGCAGACAAATGTTCGATACCGTTTGCTTGCGTTAATTCTTCCAGCCTGAAACTGGGACGTCCATCTTCGTTAACGGGCCATTGTATGCCTTCAGGGCGCAGTGCTCTTGCGGCTCTGACGATGTCGATCAGATCCCAGCGTGAATTGCCATGCTGCCATTCACGTGCATAAGGATCATAAAAATTACGGTAAAGACAATTGCGTGTTACTTCATCATCAAACCGAATACTGTTATAGCCGACAGTACAAGTATTTGGGTGAGACAACTGCTGATGAATCAGGCGCGTGAACTCTGCCTCGCAAACGCCTTTCTGTTCGGCAAACTGAGGAATAATTCCCGTGATAACACAGGCATCAGGGTGAGGCAGTGAATCTGCCGATGGTTTGCAATAAACGACGAAGGGATCGTCTACAATATTAAAATCATAATCGGTGCGGATACCGGCAAACTGAACAGGCCTGTCCTTTTGCGGATCTACTCCAAAGGTTTCATAGTCATGCCAAAAAAACGTGCAATTTTTCATCCAGTGAAGATCAATCCCTAATCTTATTCAGCAGTCGAAGTCAATGCTCTTAAAACATCAGTGCGACTGACTATGCCCACCAATTCAGTATCTTCAAAAACGGGAAAACTCCGAGCTTCAACTTGCTGAAATTTTTCCGCCAAATCGACTATGGTTGAATCCGCGTCAACGCGAATCACATCTGTCGTCATATATTCGCCCACTTTGCCGCTCATACCTTGATTATAAGCACTTTCCGCGACAACCCGCATCCCGTCTTTTTCCGAAAACATACCTACCAAGTGGTCATGTTGATCAATAACCGGAGCGCTGGTAATCTTATGAGCCAACAATTTCTTTATGGCATCAAAAACGTCGGTTTCTTTGGTCAACGTAACCAAACGTTTGGTCATGTAATCTGCAACAGTAATTTTAGCTAACATAACGGACTCCTCATTGTTATTAATTATTTCATCTGGAGTTTGCCGTTTTTGCACGTATCCCTATCTCGGGCAAATGCATGCCAAGCCAGCTATCCTAGACCTTCCCTTCGGCCTCCAGTTTTTTTCTTTTATCACATTTCTCAACACAGACGCAATTCCCATTATTAGCGCCGCCACATGAGCCTTTAATCGCCTGTCTGCCGAAAATAACCCCTATCGCCATTATTGCAATAACGATAAGCATGAATACAAAAGTCACTAAAAAATAAGTCATGATACTACCCTTTTAATTCTGTATAGCGAGTAAAGGCTGGCGTACTTTTTTTGTCGAAGCCCTCGGCTGCTTTAATAATAAAAAATGCCGCTATGTTATTTCGCTCGGCAAATGTATAGCCCTCATCCGGACCGAGCACCATAATAGCCGTTGCCAATGCATCGGCCTCCATTGTCGTTTTACTCAGGATAGTGACCGATGCAAGCATATGCGTTATAGGCCTCCCCGATCTTGGATCAATAGTATGGGAAAAACGTACGCCATCCACTTCAAAAAAGTTCCGGTAATCGCCGGAAGTCGCCATGGAAATATCGGTAATGGCAACCACCTTCCCTACCGTCCGCTTTTCTGCGGTTGGCTGCTCAATAGCTATCCGCCATGGGCCGCCGTTAATATTCTTTCCCTTGACTGTTATTTCTCCGCCGATCTCGACCATGTAGTCCGTTATGCCGTTTTTTTCCAATAATAAGCCAACCTGATCCACTGCATAACCTTTTGCTATAGCCGACAAATCCACATATAACTCCGGAATCGCTTTTTTTATAGCGGATGAATCCTCTTTAATACTTAGATGGTTATGGCCCGTTTTGTTCAATCGCTCCTGTATCGATACATTATCTGGCGCGACAAACTTCATCGGATCCGGACCGAATCCCCATAGATTAACCAGTGGCCCCACGGTTACGTCAAAGGCGCCGCCAGTCAATTGGCTAATTCTTTGCGCTTCTTTCAAAACCGTGAACAAAGGACCTGAAACAGGCACCCAATCAATTGAGGTATTTTGATTAAAACGGGACAATTCCGAATCTTTTAGATAAGTGGACATTTGCCCGTCTATTTGATCCAGAACCTCCATAATTTGATTCTTTAGTTGTTCCGGGAGCACCGGTTCAGGCAACCGGCTCACTTTGATGTGGAAGCTGGTACCCTCGGTTAATCCTGAATAAGTAAACGGGTACTCTTGCTGCTGCTCTGCTTTATTGCCACATGCGGACAATAAAAAAACGAGAAGCAGACAAAGCCATGCTCCTCGTTGCTGGTTGATAAATTTCATGTTATTCCGCTCACCCGCCCCCGCAAGGACCGGCCTTGCGGGGCGAGATACAAGGTCTTACTTAACCGCCGAAGTCATCCAGGAAAATATTCTCTGGTTCAACGCCATTTTCCAATAGCATGTTAATGACTGACGAGTTCATGATCGGAGGCCCACACATGTAGAACTCACAATCTTCTGGCGCCGGATGGTTCTTGATATACTCTTCAAAAAGTACATTGTGAATGAAACCGGTATAACCTTCCCAGTTATCCTCAGGCAATGGATCCGACAAGGCAACATGCCATTCGAAGTTATCATTTTCTCTGGCCAGCATATCGAAATCTTCGACATAGAACATTTCGCGCTTGCTCCGAGCACCATACCAGAATGTCATTTTCCGTTTGGACTTCAGCCTGCGCAGTTGGTCGAAGATATGAGAACGCATAGGTGCCATACCCGCGCCACCGCCGATGAAGACCATTTCGGCATCGGTGTCTTTAGCGAAGAACTCGCCATAAGGACCGGAAACGATACATTTATCACCGGGCTTCAAGTTAAAGATGTAAGAGGACATGATACCTGGCGGCACGCTGTCGGGAGCCCCCGGAGGCGGTGTCGCAATACGCACGTTCAGCATGATTTCTTTTTCCTCAGGATAAGAAGCCATTGAATAAGCGCGCAGAGCCGGTTCTTTTACCTCGGACACATAACGCCACAAGTTATATTTGTCCCAATCCTCGTGGAATCTTTCTTCGATATTGAAATCGCTATATTTTGCCACGTGCGGAGGACATTCAATCTGGATGTAACCGCCGGCGCGATATTTGATTTCTTCACCTTCAGGCAATTCCAGTACCAGCTCTTTAATGAAAGTCGCTACGTTGTGATTGGATTTAACCGTGCACTCCCATTTCTTGACGCCGAAAACATCGTCTTCGACTTCAATTTCCATAGGATTTTTAACTGTAACCTGACAAGAAAGACGCTCGCCTTCAGCCGCTTCACGTTTAGTAATATGCGACGTCTCGGTAGGCAGAATTTCACCGCCGCCTGAATGTACTTTTACCCGACATTGGGCGCAAGTACCGCCACCGCCGCAAGCTGAGGGCACAAACAAGCCGTTGTCAGCCAGTGCCGTTAATAATTTTGAACCTACGGGTACATGAATTTTCTTTTCATCATTGATCAGAATTTCAACATCCCCCGAGGCAACCAGTTTATTTTTTGCACCGATGATAATAAACACCAGCGCAATCACGATCACCGTGAAAATAATAATCCCTAATGCAATTTCCAGCATTATGCTACCTTCTTATAGTTGGATTCCAGAGAAAGCCATGAAGCCAAGCGACATCAGACCCGCAGTAATAAACGTAATACCCAAGCCTTGCAGACCGGCCGGAATATCACTGTATTTCAGTTTCTCGCGCACACCGGCAATTACCGTAATAGCCAATGCCCAGCCGAAACCGCTGCCGATGCCATAGGTAACACTCTCACCGAGGTTATAGTCACGTTCTATCATGAATAAACTGCCCCCCAGAATGGCACAGTTCACGGTAATCAAGGGCAAGAAAATACCCAATGCCGAATACAGGGCCGGGAAAAACTTGTCCAGAATCATTTCCAGAATCTGAACCAGGGCGGCAATCATGCCGATACAACTTAACAAGGCTAAAAAGCTCAAATCCACGCCAGTAATGCCCATCCAGGCCAGCGCATCTTCTTTTAGTAATGTATGGTAAATGACATTATTGGCCGGAACCGTAATGGTTTGCACCACCATGACCGCCACGCCCAATCCCATAGCTGTCGAAATTTTCTTGGAAACCGCCAGGAATGTACACATCCCCAGGAAGAATGCAAGCGCCAGGTTTTCAATGAAAACCGCTTTTATAAATAAGCTAATGTATGCTTCCATTAGTGATGCCCTCCTTCACCATGAGCAATCGACATGATTTTAAAATCCGGCTGTTCATTTTGTTCCGGTTTCCATTGTCGAATCGCCCAGATAAGCAAGCCGATGATAAAGAACGCACTGGGAGGCAACAGCATCAAACCGTTAGGGTCATACCAGCCGCCATCTTTGGCCAATTGGAATACTTCGATACCCAATAATTTTCCCGAACCCAGCGTTTCTCTGAAAAAGGCCACCAGAACAAGAATCAGGCTGTAACCCAAACCGTTGCCGATACCATCCATGAAACTTGCCAGCGGTGGATTTTTCATCGCATAGGCTTCAGCACGCCCCATAACGATACAGTTGGTGATAATCAAACCCACGAAAACAGACAACTGCTTGCTGATTTCATAAGCAAAGGCCTTCAGGATTTGATCGACCACGATTACCAATGACGCAATAATGATCATCTGCACGATAATCCGGATACTGCTTGGAATGTGGTTTCTGATGGCACTGATCGCCGCACTTGAGCAAGCTGTCACGGATGTCAGCGCGAGCGCCATGATCAGCGACGTGGACATCTGCGACGTTACCGCCAAGGCCGAACAAATTCCCAGAACCTGCAAAGTAATGGGGTTATTGTTGACCAATGGGGTGGTCAATACTTTTTTTGTTTCGCTAGTTAATATTGCACTCATGACTGATTCTCCCCAGCTCTTACTTTATTTAAATATGGCGCAAAACCTTCATTGCTCATCCAGTATCTAATAAGATTGGTTACACCATTACTGGTCAAGGTAGCACCAGCCAAACCGTCCACCTGATATTCGGAGCCTGGTTTACTAGTGTCCACCACGCCTTTGATCAACCTTAAAACAGGTTCTCCGGATTCGGAATAGACTTTCTTGCCATTCCATAACGCACGCCAGTTGGGATTGACAACTTCACCGCCCAGCCCGGGTGTTTCGGCTTGATCGTAGAAGTTGATGCTTTGTACGGTTTGACCATCAGCCGCCAATGAAAGAAACCCGTACATCGTCGACCATAGCCCGTATCCATGCACAGGCAGAATAATGGATTGAATAGCATCGTCTTTCTTAACCAGATAAATTTTGGCAATTTTCGCTTTGGCGCGAATGCTGGCAATATCTTTTTCCGATGGAATGGCCAGGCGTTGCGCCGGATCTTTAGCCGCTTTGCGTTGATCATAAGCCGCGACATCCATATTCTCGACATAATCACCGGTTTCAATATCGACCAGCTTGGCCTCGATTCGCTCATCGAAAGCCTGGTTGATATCGGTATCAGCGTCCAATAACCCTGCCACATCAAGAATATTTTTCTTCATGTCGAGTTCTTTGTTGCCGATTTGCAAAGGTTTCAAGGCGACAGCCGCAAATGAAACCAAAACCGCGCAGAGCAAGCACAGCGATAATGCAATAGCAATAGTCTTTTCCAGACTATCGTTATGCAGAGCCAGGATCTTGTCCCGGTAAACCTTGAATTTTTCGTAATGTTCACATTTTTTGACTGCGTTAGGCATGACGTTTCATCCTTCTCTTAATATTTGCCTGAACGACAAAGTAATCAATAATCGGCGCAAACATATTGGCGAACAGAATCGCCAGCATCATGCCTTCAGGGAAAGCAGGATTGACGACACGAATCAATACGACCATCACACCAATCAGCACACCAAAAATCCACCGCCCCGTATCGGTCACAGCCGCAGTGACAGGATCGGTTGCCATATACACCATTCCGAAAGCAAAACCGCCCAATGTCAAATGCCAATACCAAGGCATCGCAAACATCGGATTAGTCTCGCTGCCAATAATATTAAACAGTAATGAAGACAGCACCATGCCGATAAGGACACCGCCCACGATCCGGTAAGAGGCTACGCGCGTATAAAGCAGGAATGCCGCGCCGAGTAAAATGGCGAACGTGGATGTTTCCCCCATAGAGCCCGGCATGAAACCGAAAAAGGTTTGAAACCAGCCATAATTAGCTGCTTGAATGGCTTCCATACCGCCTGTTGCGGCAAGGCCTAACGGTGTCGCCGCCGTGTAGCCGTCAATCGCTACCCAGACCGCATCGCCTGAAATAGACGCCGGATAGGCAAAGAACAAAAACGCACGACCGGTCAACGCAGGGTTCAGGAAGTTTTTACCGGTTCCGCCGAATACTTCTTTACCGATAACTATACCGAATGAAATACCCAGGCCCACTTGCCACCAAGGCATGTCGGGCGGCAGAATCAATGCATAGAGCATTGACGAAACCAGAAAGCCTTCGTTGACTTCATGGCCGCGGACAGTTGCAAACAAGACTTCCCAAACGCCGCCGACCGCCAGTGTTACGATATAAATAGGCAGGAAGTACAAAGCGCCATGGATCAAATTAGACAATGGATTATAGGGACTATAACCGAAAATCATCATCGGGATGCTGCGCCAATTGTCCGCTTTCTCCAATCCCATGGCTTCCATGGCCAAATTGGCCTGATAGCCTGTGTTATACATAGCCATCAGAATACAGAAAAATGTTGCTATCACAACAAAAGTCATGGTTCGTTTCAGATCGTTACCATCACGAACATGCGTTGTACCGCGCGTTACATCAGCGGGTGTATAAATAAAAGTATCCACCATCTCATAGAGACCGTAATACTTTTCTAACCTGCCGCCTTTTGTAAAATGCGGCTCTATGCTATCTAAAAAGTCTCTAGCCGACATTATCCTTCCTTCTCGATTTTAGTTAAATTCGCTCTCAGCACAGGACCAAAGTCATGTTTACCCGGATCAACAAAAGTAAATAAGGAGACATCTTCCTCATCAAGCTCCAGGCAGCCCAATAACTGAGCCTGGTCCGTATCGCCCACTACCAATGCTTTCAGCAGCGGCGTGGATAAGATATCCATTGGCATTACTGTTTCATAAACGCCAACAGGAACGATGGCTCTGTTGCTGCCATTTTTACTGGTTGTTAATGGAAACTTGCGGCCGGTTTTACGATCAACGCTTGAGGTATAAACATCCAATGCGGAATATTTGTTTTTACCGGGAACGATCCAGCCGAATAATTCGCGGGCACGCCCTTCTTGCAGAACCGAAACCTGATTATTGTAATAGCCCAGATAAGCCGCCCAATCCGCGGCACGGTGCCCATATAAGACAGAACCGGAAATCACGCGGTTTTCAACAGCATCGTCCAGTTCGCCGGCGACCAGATCATCGGTGTTGGCACCAACCCGGGTACGGATCAGTCTTGGATTCTTAACGGTTGGCCCTGCCAATGACACAACCCTTTCAACATTGAGCTTGCCAGTTGTAAACAAGGCGCCAATCGCCATCACGGCCTGATAGTCCAGATGCCAGACAAACTTTTCCGCATTGACAGGATCAATAAAGTGAATATGGGTGCTTGGCAGACCGGCAGGATGAGGGCCGGAAAATTCGGCAACGACAACTGAAGCGTTATTGCCTGTGGCGATATCGGCACCGGTAGCCTTGCAAACATAAGTTTTACCGGCCAGCCTGGAAATAACCGCCAGGCCATTAGCAAAATCATTACCGCGGGCTTTAATGACAACGGCAGGATCAGCCGCTAGCGGATTGGTATCGATTGCAGTTACAAAAATAGAATGCGGTATACCGTCGACCGCTGGAATTTTGCCATACGGGCGTGTACGCATAGATGTCCACAGTCCCGATGCCAACAGATTTTCTTTCACCTGTTCCGTTGTTAAATCATTTAACTTGGACTCTTCGTATTTTGCGAACGACTCTTCCGCATTTCCTTGCAGCTCAATCACAACAGATTGTAAAACTCTTTTGGCTCCACGGTTGATAGCTTTTACAACACCCGCTCCTGGTGAAGTAAAATTGACACCAGGATTTTTCTTGTCACTAAAGAGTATCTGGCCCAGCTTGACCGTATCCCCTTCACTGACCATCATGGTAGGCTTCATGCCTACATAATCCATCCCCAGAATCGCAACGGACTTAACCGCATTGCCATCCTCAATAACCTGTTTGGGCTCTCCCGTTATGGGTAGATCCAAACCTTTTTTAATTGTAAATTGCATAGTTAATAAGCCTATTCTCCAAACAATGCAGCGAAACCTTCCCCTTATTTTAAGCACGGCAAAACAAGCGGCGTATTAAGACGTAAAACAGCGGCATTACATCATAAAAGCGATGTTTTCTCAACTGAGACAAGCGCATACCGATGCGCTTTTCGACCTGTGTCATGCCATAGAATCATAAGCAACCCTACTCCTCTAAGCACAACGAAATACCTGTACCCCTACTTGAATCGCTCTACTTTTTCAAAGTTAATATTATTTTTATATATTTGTCGCAACCTCTTAAAAATTATGAATATCAAACACAACCAACGATTATTACCTGCATATTTGCTCAAGAACTGCACGACAACATCGAACAACCGGCTCTTTGCCGTGCCCACTCGGGACGTTTCACAGCGAACGCCTCCTTATCGGTCTGCTCGTCGTAGGGACGGCGCAACAGTTCCAATAACTCATCAATCATTGAGTAATCGCCGGATTCCGCCTTGTCGATGGCCAGTTGAGCCATATAATTTCTCAGCACGTATTTAGGATTGACCGCATTCATGCGCACCCTTCTGGCCTGATCGGATATACCCTCCTCTCGCAGTCGCCGCATGTAATTTCTTAACCAATCGCCCATGCGTTTTTTATAGTCAACGGTCAATTGCTCCGGCACATAATAAGCTTCCATCAATGGCATGATCAGTGCTTCATCCATATCGTCCAGCGGCTTGTTATCAAGCTCCAGCTCGGCGAGTTTGCGGTAGAAAATAGTCATATCCGTTTCCACCAGCGGTAAAATCGCCAATAATTCCGTACTTAACTCATCGTCAAATGCACTCAAGCCCAGCTTCTTGGCCATCATATCCTGCCAACCTTGCTCGAAGCTTTCAGCATATACATTTATCGCCTGCTGCAACGGCTCGACTTGTTCAATCATCGGATAAATGGCATTGGCCAATTGCACCAGATTCCAGAAAGCAATCTGGGGCTGATTACCAAAACGATAGCGACGCATTGAGGCATCGGTCGTATTGGGTGTCCAGTCAGGATCGTAATTCTCCAGCCAACCGTAAGGCCCGTAGTCGATGGTGAGTCCGAGGATCGACATGTTGTCGGTATTCATAACGCCATGGACAAATCCCACGCGCTGCCAATGCACAATCATTTCGGCCGTTCTGCGGCAAACTTCTTCAAACCAGGCCTGATAAACAGCCGGAGAAGGCTCGCCTAGGTGTGGAAAGTCAGTTTGAATCGTATAGTCGGTCAACTTCTTGAGCAAAGGGATATCGCCGCGTGCCGCGAAAATCTGGAAGCTGCCGAAACGTGTGAAGGAAGGCGCAACCCGGCATACGACAGCCCCCGGCTCAGCCTTGGGATTGCCGTTGTAGAACATATCCCGGATCACGCTTTCTCCAGTGAGTGTCAAGCTCAACGCCCGCGTGGTCGGCACGCCCAAGTGATGCATGGCCTCGCTACACAGAAACTCGCGCACTGATGAGCGCAATACCGCCAAACCGTCCGCTGTACGCGAGTAAGGCGTAGGGCCGGCGCCTTTAAGCTGCAAAACCCAGCGCTGACCCTGTCGATTCAGCACCTCGCCCAGATTGATAGCGCGCCCATCGCCCAACTGCCCTGCCCAATTACCAAACTGATGCCCTCCGTAACAGGCTGCATAAGGCTCCATGCCAGCCGATAACCGATTGCCTGTGAATACTTCAGTAAAATGGTCGGATTCGCAGGTTTCCGGGGCCAGATCCAGTTGCTCCGCAACCTCTCTGGAATAGGCAACCATTTTGGGTTTCGCAACTTTGGCCGGCAACACACGAGAATAACAGGCGCCGATTACCTGACGTCGATTATTCAAGGTTTCCGGATCGCCGGGCAACTCCCGTATAAAACGATTATCGAACGCCAGCGCATCAAGGTGAGTAATTTTTGATTGAGAATTCATGATATTGCAATTGCTAAGAGAGACCGGAATCATCAACCAATTCTATGCTCTCGATAAATTAGGCTGGGTTTATTGTACTGATTTAGTTTAATTTATATAAGTTATAAGATTAGCAACACACTCATCTATAGCCAAGCTATCCTATTGAATATAAATATTATTTTATTTATTGAAATAATAAATTAACCAACAGGCAATAGAGTTGTCCGACATATCCATATTCATGATGAGCATCAAAGTAGCTTTGTAATTCAGCCTAAACCCAATATATCAGCTTTATTATTATCCTCTAATATAATAATTATTAAATATTGGTTGTTTTGTATTTTGCCAGTATTCGGAATAATTTTTTAATTGCCATTGCCCATACGCTCAATGTTACTCATATCCGGCAACCGGCATGATGCGAATTCCTTGCCCTTTGACAAAGTATGATAAACAGAATAAGAAACCATCCCTGATTAACCCAGTTATTAAGGATTCATTGTTTCTCGTAATCGGCAAGATTTCACGCGATTCTTAATGATTAATTTAATGACGCGTTAATTTTTTAGATAAAAAATTCCACGCTGAATGATTAAGTTGTTATTAGCAATAGCACTGATTCTGCTTAAGACAAATGTTCAATTAAAATTGAACATTAGTTTGTATGTAGATCAGCCTGTCGCAACCAGACTGCCAATGATAAAAAAATACAAAAATGTCAAATGGTTTATAACTTATTTTTCACAACCTCGCGGATAGTGGCAGTACTTAACCGGACAGGTTTCATATCGATTCCGGCAGCGTATCACTAATTCAATTGGTATAATGCGCGTTTAAATTTCACTTGTACTATTCGTTAGGTTTAACAAATGCAAAATTAGCTCGTAACCGTGCTTTAGCTATCAATCAAATTTTTAATAAACCAACTTCCTATTACTAAACGTGAAATTCATTCGACTTATTTTGCTGCCTGTTTTGTTATTTTTCGTATCTGAAATCAGTTACGGAAGATACGCCGCCATCGTAATAGATGCCGATAACGGCCGCATATTGCACGAGGTGGAGGCAAATCATCTCTGGTTTCCAGCCTCCCTCACTAAAACCATGACGCTTTACATGACCTTTGACGCGTTAAAAAAA
>SWCD01004834.1_pt1 | contig 65186 bp, 53 predicted proteins | sample 4693011 | NCBI WGS metagenome assembly SWCD01 (sample SAMN10267278, study PRJNA491770) | bioreactor metagenome | isolation source: DHS bioreactor inoculated with marine | place: Japan: Omine Ridge, Nankai Trough
TCACCATTGTTATCACTGGTGATGTACCAAATATCATTATCCCACTGCACATAACGATTAAAAGTCTCACCACAGTCAATTTCATCACCTGACGGTGCATCACCACCAAGGCCTTCACAAGGAAGGTTAGCAGTCCAGCAAAGGGCTACCTTGCCGCCATCTTCGTCAACAGCGATATCCTGTGAAAGATCATAAATGGTATCAATTACAAAAGGAGGATCCTGCCATACAGCAGCCGGGTTACCTTCGTGGCCTGAGCGACGGAAGTAATAAATCGGCTGAGGATCACCGGCATCAGGGTTCCATACCTGAGCAATGATATGCAGGAATGTATCTGTTGAAGTTTCAACAAAACGCATCTTCGGCCAAACTACATCCTGAGGAATCTGTTCTGGAGTTGCGGCATAGTTCTGGAGAGACTTAGGAACTTCAATATCAAATCCCCAGTAAGCATTTAATGCTTCATAGTCAAACCAGTAATGAGGATCATAAAGACCATCAGCGGCTTTGTTATGGCCACCTGCGATACCACGACCATCATTTGTTACACCAATACTGACATAACCACCCCAATCATCTTGGGACATTGGTATATCAGAACCACCCCAATCCTTAGCGGTTAAATCATAACTGTTGTAGTAATAAGCACGTGATTCAAAAACCTGGCCAGGCATGTACATATAGTTCATGTGGATATAAGTATCACCGGCAAACTCACCATCTACCACAGTTTCAGTTTCAATCATACGACCCATTGCACCGTTGTGCTGGTAATCATACCAGGTCACACCGATCAATGAACCACCAGAACCCCGAGATTTTTGTGAACCTAATGCCTGACGGACGGCTTCGGCATCATGAGGGCCGGCTTGTCCAATACTCTCATCTGCGTAAGGAATCAGATTCATTTCACCTGGGAAAGCAAATTGGGTCATTTTATAGGCCCGTGGATCAATCTTCCGTTCCTGGACGGGAGATTTTGCGGCTAAAGCATTCATCGCCAAAAATGCTACCACAAATAAGGAGAGAATTAATAACGAGGATATCTTCCTTGTCATCAGCAACTCCTTTCGAGAAGTTTGAGTGTTCCCAACTTATTCCTATCTATGAAATAAGTCATTAATTTATGCATTTGTGGAAAGTGTCCAAAAATATTGCCTATTGCTTTAAGCAAAAAGACACATTCAATCAAAATGCTCTTCTGTGTTTTACCTCCTTTAGATTTATTATAATTTCTATGCAGTAATAAATATTTACCTATTTTAATAATACGAAAAAACCCATATTTAGTCAAGACATACAATAATAGCAATAATTTATTACCATATAACTATTTAGGATGAAATATTTATTTTTTTATTTTGGGATGACACTTACACAATTGCAACTGATTAATAAAATATCAGTTTTGCAATGGTTGTAATAAATTGAGTAGAAATTTTATATATCGTGTACCGTAACAAGTATAAGATTTATCTATAAATTCAAGTAATGTTTTAATTTTGTTTGTTGGTTCAATATGATTCTCTTAATTTTCAATTATAAGTAAATGAAAAACAGAAAGGGCTATATGTTATGATTGTAAGATGCTGGAAAGGGTCCACGACTGCAGAGAACACAGAGAGGTATCTTGAATTTCTTACAAGTAAATTAGTACCAGTATTTCATACGCTTCATGGGTTTGTACGTGTACAAATTATGAAACGATCTACGGCCGAAGGTTTTGAGTTTCAGATTCAATCTTATTGGCAATCAATGAATGACATAGCTCAATTTGCTACTGAAAATATATCAACTGCTACTGTTCCGGATGAAGCTCGCGCGTTGTTGTCATCATTTGATAAGACAGTTACCCATTATGAAGTAGTGGATTTAGACTGATACGACAATATTTAAAGATTTTGTATTATATTGAATTATGGGCTGCTAATTTATATGTGGTGGGGGGAGGATTCGAACCTCCGAAGGCTTCGCCGACAGATTTACAGTCTGTTCCCTTTGGCCGCTCGGGAACCCCACCAATATATTTCAATATCGGTCGCAAGACCGACTTGCAAAGCTCTAATGTATATGAGGAATAAAAAAAATCAATGTAAATCTTTCAAAAATAGTAAAATAATGTCCCTCTTAACCTTCCATCTCATAAGGATTGTTCGGATCAGCTTCATATCGGATGACATCAACAGATTCCTGCTTATTCTGACCAGCATGAAGACAGTTGGGAGCATTAATTATTAATCCTTCTGATTCCCCAATATTCTTATATCCATGAACGACTCCAGGTGGAACTATTACTGAATATCGTTTGTCTTTATCGAAATTCAGTATTTCTGATTTTTTATACGTATTTGAATCAGATCGATTATCCCAAAGGTATAGTTTAAAATCCGAAGAACCCAAAAAGCAAAACATATCAGTCTGTTTTTTGTGTTCATGGGGTCCGCGAGATTCACCCGGCTTGGTCATTGAGATATAACTCATAACCGGTAAACTATTTTTATCAAGTTCATCCTGCCTGAATATCTCCACCAGCCAACCTCGTGAATCCTCGTGAAGCGACAGCTCTTTGATTACAACACCATCAATTTCGGATTTCATTTTCCTATAATATCCTTCTGTCCGGTAAGAAAATCACTCAGAGCAATTTTAAAATCTCTCATTACATTAAATCCCGCATCTATAAGATTTTTGTTTTCCATCGAAGAATAAGCCGGGCGTTTTGCAATATGAGGATAGTCTTCTGTGCTACAAGGTTTCAATAATACTTTCATTTTCAATATTTCAAAAATAGTTTTAGATAACTCATACCAGGATACTTCTCCACCTGATGAACAATGATACAACCCTTGCATATTATTTTCAATCATAACTTTTGTCTGACAGGCGACATCATAACACCAGGTAGGATTCCCGATTTGGTCATCAACTATTTTTATTGGCGAGATAATTTCTTCACGTTGGACAGATCTGACCTGCTCATAGCCTTTTTTAATTATGCTGTGAACAAAGTTTTTCCCTTTGTATCCATAAAGCCATGAGGTTCTCATTATGAGATAGTCTTCAAGAATTGAAACCACTCGCTGCTCCCCTTTTAGTTTGCTTTGACCATAATTATTAACAGGATCAGGGATATCATCTTCTGTATATGGGCTATTTTTTTCTCCACTAAAAACATAATCGGTGGAATAATAAATCAATTTTGCCTTAACATTACGACACGCTTTGGCAATGTTTTCCGTACCGATAATATTAACTGCTTCAACTTTATCTTTTTCATTTTCAGCCTGATCGACATCAGTATAAGCGGCAGTATGACAAACAGCCATAGGCTGATAATTTGAAATAAACTTATTAACAATGGCTTCATTGCATATATCAAAATCGGAGAGATCTACTCCCTTGACTATATAATATTTTGATAAATATTTAAGTAGTTCGCTCCCAAGAAGCCCCCCACAACCGGTGATTAATATCTTCTGCTTAGCCATGTACCTCTTTGACCACATCACAAAGATACTGCTTATAGGAACTCTCCTTCATTGATGTCAGAAGTTTGTCTACCTGAGCCTTGCTGATATACTTCATCCGGTAAGCAATTTCCTCAATGCAGGCAACTTTTTTCCCTTGCCGTTTTTCAATTGTTGCAATAAAATTACTGGCATCAAGCAGACTTTCATGTGTCCCTGTATCCAGCCAGGCTATCCCTCTTCCCAAACGTACTGCTCGTAGCTTCCCCCGCTTTAGATATTCATTGGTGACATCGGTGATCTCAAGCTCTCCCCTTGCTGACGGCTTAAGTGATTTGGCAATTTCCACCGCATCGGAATCGTAGAGATATAATCCTGTAACTGCATAATTTGATTTTGGGTGCTCAGGTTTTTCTTCGATAGACAAAACATTATCATTTTCATCAAATTCAACTACACCGTAACGTTGAGGTACTTTTACATAATAGCCAAAAAGCAAAGCCCCATCCCGAAAACTTTGAGCATCGCGCAGGAAATCATAAACGCCATAGAATACATTATCACCGAGGATAAGCATAAAACTGTCATCACCGATAAATTTTTCACCTATAATTAATGCCTGGGCGATCCCTTCCGGTTTTGCTTGTATTTCGTAAGAGATTCTTAATCCCAATTGATGGCCATTGCCAAACATTTTTTCAAACCGAGGTGTATCTTCAGGAGTAGATATTATCAATATTTCAGTTATTCCATAGAGCATCAGTGTAGACAGGGGGTAATAAATCATGGGCTTATCATAAACTGGTAGGAATTGCTTACTGGTAATCTGGGTAGAGGGATACATCCTAGAACCGCTCCCACCGGCTAAAATAATTCCCTTATTGATGTGGTCATTCATAATCATAATTATCTATTCTTGTAAACCTTGTTGTAATATTTAAGATATTCGCCGTTAATGCAAGTATCAAGCCAGTTTTTATTTTCCAAATACCATTCGATGGTTATTCTTAATCCGGCCTCAAATTCATGCTCCGGTTGCCATCCTAATTCATCTTTTATCTTTGAAGCATCAATAGCGTATCTTCGGTCATGACCGGGGCGGTCTTCTACAAATGTAATTAATTTTTCTCTATTCTTGCTTCCAAGTTTTTCATCAATAATTGAGCAGATCATTTTTACTAATTCAATATTTTCAATTTCATTGCTGCCGCCAATATTGTATGTCTCCCCTGCTTTACCTTTATGAAAGACAAGGTCCAGTGCTTTGCAATGATCCTCAACAAAAAGCCAATCGCGAATATGTTTGCCGTCCCCATATACAGGAAGAGGTTTGGTCTCAATCGCATTTCGAATCATCAATGGGATCAATTTCTCAGGGAATTGATGGGGACCGTAATTATTGGAGCAGTTAGTTGTAACAGTGTCTAAACCATAAGTTTTATGATATGATCGCACCAAATGATCACTTGCTGCTTTGGTAGCTGAATATGGTGAGTTGGGTTGATAGGGAGAATCTTCATTGAAATATCCATCTTTACCTAAAGAACCAAAAACTTCATCGGTAGAAATATGATGGAACCTGAATAAACTGTCATCTATTGATCTGGATAATTCTAACAAGTTAAAAGTTCCAACTATGTTGGTATTTATAAAATCAGATGGACCAATTATCGAACGATCAACATGAGATTCCGCAGCAAGGTGCACTACCCCGGTCGGTTTATATTTATCAAAAGCCTCTTTGAGGCCTTTAAAATCCCTAATATCAACTTTTTCAAATTTGTAATTAGGAGTAGTCTCAATAGGCTCTAACGATTTAAGGTTTCCGGCATAGGTCAGGCAATCGACATTTACAAACAAGTACTCAGGATATTTGGATATCATATAGAGTAAATAATTTGCTCCGATAAACCCGGCACCGCCGGTGACAATTATCCGTTGTTTGAATTTTGATAAATCTGTCATACTGATATTATATGTAAGACGATTAAGCCATTGGCACAATAAGAAAGTTTGGATTGAAAATAATATTCCTTTGTTAGAATTAGAATCTCAGTTATAATCTCAATATATTTTATATGTTTGGAGACGAAAATGAAATTTATTAAAGCAATTGTAAAACAACCATGTGAGAATATGGTCAATGGTCTAACAACAGCCAATCTTGGAATACCGGATTATAATTTGGCTATGGAGCAGCACGATAAATATGTTGAAGCTCTTATTAGCTGTGGTCTTGAAGTATCAATACTTCCTCCTGATAATGACTATCCTGATTCGACTTTTGTAGAAGACACCGCTTTGTTAACACCAGAATGTGCAATTATAACCATGCCCGGTGATCCATCACGTAGAGGTGAGACTAAATCTATTCATAATGTTTTAAGTAATTTTTATGATAACATCGAACAAATTGAACGGCCTAAGGCCGTTGATGCCGGGGATATTATGATGGTTGATAAGCATTTTTATATCGGCTTATCAGATAGGACAAATATTGAGGGAGCCAATCAAGTCATAACTATTCTCAATAAATATGGAATGTCCGGATCTACTATTGATATAAAAAATATGCTACATTTGAAATCCGGTGTTAATTATCTGGAAAACAATACTATTGTTGCCACGGAAGAACTCTGGGATCATCCTGACTTTGAGAAATTTGACATTCTCAAAGTTGATAAAGACGAAGCTTATGCTGCCAATTGTTTGTGGCTAAATGAAAAAATTATTGTAGCTGATGGTTTTCCTAAAGTAAAAGAATTGGTAGTAAATAAAGGGTATGAAATAATCACGCTATGCGTGTCGGAGTTTGAGAAACTTGATGGTGGCTTAAGCTGCTTATCCTTAAGGTTTTGAGACAAGTTTCTATTAATTTATTTTGGTCTTTTCATTTTTTAATAATCAGGAACATATTATATTTAAATTTAGTTATATTAAATGAATTGACAAAATGAGAATTTTTATTATAATAGATACAAGATGAAAACAGTCTTTTTTACCATAAGCAAAAACCACAACTGTTGTTGTTGTACAAATGAGGGCCGAACTATGCCTTAATGTACGACTACATATTGGTATAAAACTTGGTCCACCCTATTAACAGTAAGGGTGGTTTTTTTATTAATGAAATCGAGAATTTGAACATATAAAGAGGTGCAAAAATGAAAATCAATAGCTTTAACCCAGTAGCAAGACATTACTCCCGAAAGGTAACACAATATCGTACTCCGCAATATTTGACCCTGATTCATGAGTTGAATTTGAGTGGTCATGAAACAGTACTGGATATTGGAATCGGGTCAGGAGAATTATCAATACAGATTGCAAAAGAACTGGAATCAAATGGTTTTCTATATGGAATTGACCTCTCCCCCAAAATGATCAAATTAGCCAGAGATAAAGCCGATGAAGCAAAACTTGATAATGTGTCTTTTGAACTTGGTGATGCTCTCAATTTAAAATATGATGACAATACTTTTGATGTCATTACTTCTTCCAATGCCTTTCCCTGGGTTCCAGATAAGCAGAAATTTCTCAAAGAGGTATATCGTGTCCTTAAACCGGGCGGGCGTTTTGGATTGGTAGCTTTATCGAACAAATGCTACAATGAATTTTCATTAGCATTCAAAAAAGTTACTCAGGAAAACCCGGGCCTCTTTCCCATAGGACATCCATTTGAAATCATGGGAGCAAAACTTCACACAGTTAACGGATTGTCTCTGGTAGTCCAAAAGGCTGGATTCAATATTGATAAAGAATTCTCGTTATCAACTGAAGAGCCAATTAAACCGGTCGATTATATTGATAGGGTCAATGCTATTGTAAATGAAAACTATCTTGACTATCTCCCACCCAATGGGATTCGTAATAAAGTAAGACGATCTCTTAATAATGCTCTATCAAGTAAGAATGGGAGTTTGAAAATAACCGAATCATCGGTTTTTATTATAGCCAGTAAAAACTATAGCACAGAAAATCTTCATTAATAGTATATCCAATAGTATCTCTCTTCTACCTCACAAAACCGGAAGCAGTCATCGCCTGTTTTTGGTTTTGTTATATTAACTAACAGTGAATGGCAGATAACCGTGGGCGGCAGATGCCCTCGTCTGCCCCTTTAATATTCATTTCATTGACTCTCTTTAATTATTTAACTTAATTGGTTCATATCAGAAGGAAGTACATATGGATACAACAATTCTAAAATCAAATCTTATACATGAGTTTCAACGCCTTAAAATCATGACAGAAAAAACAATCATACAAGTAAGTGATGATGACTTTTTCAAAACGATTGATAATGAAAACAACAGCATCGCTATCAACATCAAACACATGGCTGGAAACATGCGCTCAAGGTGGCGTGATTTTTTGACAACCGATGGCGAGAAACCTGATCGTAATCGAGACAACGAATTCATTATTGAAGATAAAGATACAAGGGATTTATTAAAAGAACAATGGGAAGCTGGTTGGAAATTTCTCTTTGATGCTCTTGAGCCTTTAACTGAAAAAGATTTTAAAGCAACTGTCTATATCCGCAAAGAAGAATTCACTGTGATCAAAGCAATCAATCGTCAATTGACTCATTATTCATATCATGTAGGTCAGATAGTGCAACTTGCAAAACATTTCTGTAGATCAGACTGGCAGACACTCTCCATCCCTCGTGGGGAGTCAAAGACATTTAATGCTGAACCAAAGAAGTATTTGAAAAACAATGATTAATAATTTTTGTTATGAATCACAGTTTATTCATACGGAATATATATTTTCAACTTAATAATATCATAAACATTGACAAATCATTGAATTCAAGGTATATTTAGTCCTATAGGGTTCAGATACATACTACACTTTTTCAGAAGTATAGATGGTGCAGGTCAGCTTTGTTATTACAATTATTTTAACTCTATTATTCTAAGATAAAAAATAAAATACTATAACATAATAACTATGTGGGAGCTATTATGAAGTACTTAGGTAATCTATTTGTAACAACACTATTACTATTAATTTTCCTGATTTCAGTTACATACGCCCAGGAGCGTGTTGATGATCAGGAAATGTTTAATCACACTGAGATAGACATAACTTCTTTAGATATCTCCGATCGGAATGATAATCATCCACCCAAAGAAAATATTGATATCTGGTCTTTACTTGAGGATTTGACTGATGACGAGAAAGCAAACGCTAATATTGAGTTAAATCTCAGTTCTAATGCAAGCAAACAAGTAAAAGAAATTTGCATTGCAATTGAAATCAATTGGCAAAAAGGACTATATAAAGAAGCAATTGAATTATTCAAAAACCTTGGACAATATACCGATCCTGATCAGATTGAAATCGGAATTTCATGGCAAAGACCTCTTACTACAACTGATGCCAATAAATGGGGTTCTGATGTCAGGATAGGAAATCGAGATTATATTTATGAGACAGCGTTTGATATACACTGGGTTTCGGGAAACCTCTTTGCTGTTCTTCTTTTTGATAACCCTGGTGGTACAGCCTGGGCTGTTTACATTTCAACAGATAAAGGTCAAACCTGGAATGAAACATATTATTGGAATGCATTATATCAAATAAATTCAATAACAGCTGGGGTAGCTGATGAGCACTTATATGTAATTTTTAGCAGAGGTTCGGATCAGGATCAGGCTCTTGTATATCGGTTTGATGTCACTGATGGTGCTAGAGTAGATTTTCCTGACGCATCCCAATATCAGACTGCTTTCACAACAACCTCACCTGAAAGCATTGAAGAAGTACGGTTGGTAACTAATCAGGATTATGAGTCTTCTACTATAAGATTGTATCTCGCTGCAATAACAAGTGATGACAATCTCAAATTCTATTGGGATGATGAAAATGCCAACAGTTGGTCATTTGTTGATCCACTAATTTCAGATGCTGATAAGGGATTAAGCATTTGTATAAATGAAAATTACAGTGATTATTGGACATTTATGTCATATATAGACAGCCAGGATAGTCTAAATATACTTGGCTTTGGCAATACTGCAACCTGGGACAGATTGTTAGCAAAAACAGTTAACGGTACTTTTCCCCGTTATACATCTATAGGTGCTTACAATGATACTGTACATTGTGTATACGAGTTTAATGGTGTAAATCTCCACAATAGATATCAGGTTAGTTATACCGGTGGAAATGTCTGGCTGTGGGGTACAGTGGAAGATACTACAACAATATCAGAAAGCCCTGCTCTATCTGCGCGTGAAGGGGGTGGTGTCGGTATTATATGGCGATACTATTCTACTCCGAGAGAAGGTCGTTTTACATGGCGAAATTACGGAGGTTGGCCCTGGCCGACTCCAAAACAGTACACTGATCAACAACCGTATTATAACCAACCTTCGATTTCATATGTAGGTAATCAAAATTTTGGTGTAGTTTATTTGAGTTGGCACACACCTGAGCAAGGAGCATTCTATGACAGAGGATCGGGCTGTTGTAATGTTCGTGGTGATGCCTTGCATGATGATGGACTTGTTCTTGTAAACGATCTTGTTCATTTGGTTAATTATGTATTCAAGGGCGGTCCCCCTCCTCCATGTCTGGAAGAAGGTGATGTTGTCTTACCTCTTGATGGTTTGATACTTGTAAACGACCTTGTATTTTTGGTTAACTATGTCTTCAAAGGCGGTCCCCCACCTCCGGGATGTTGATGATATTATAGAACTAAGTTTAAAAGCAGTGAATCAAAATTTGGTTCGCTGCTTTTTTTTATATTTTATAATCAACTATTCAACAATCATGACAATCAGATGTTATAAAATTCTTCTTGTAGAAATTGAGGGGATTAATAAAAAGTGGCGCCCCGCGGAATTGAACCGCGGACACACGGATTTTCAGTCCGTTGCTCTACCAACTGAGCTAGGGCGCCAACTTATCGTTGGAAATGTCAATTAATTATCTTTTCGACCAAAGTCAAATAGAAAATCACTGTCCATTGAATAAATAACGCTTTGTTGAGGAAGAAAAGAGAGAAAACATGGCAATGCCAGCCAAAATCAGGATAATAATGTTCTCTATCCGCTGAAATCCAATAATTGCCAATAGAATTATTAAACCATTTACCCCTATTTGGGCATACCAGCTCCACTGCTTGCGCTCCCGATAAGCAAAAGCCAGGGTAATCAGAGTCAAGCCAATCAGTAGAAATATGACCGGCTGGGCAATATCGGTGTAATTGCGATCCAGAAAACCAAGTACCATTTTGACCCCGCCATAGAGGATAAATATCAATGCAAAGCCAAAAGCCCACCAGAATGACAGGGTATAAGTGATAGGTCTATCAGATTGTTTTTCAGTCATGTTTTACCTTTCGGTATTATGTATAGATCTCGCCTAACAGACCGGCACCGATAAATCCGGCATCATTTCCCAATGACGCCCGAACTATCCTTAAATTTTCAGTTGCCGAATCAAAGGCATATTTTTTTGTCTCTCTGGTAACAGCTTCAACAAATCCACCACCACCTTCTGTAATACCCCCACCAATTACTACGACTTCCGGATTCAAAAGATTCACTACTCCGGCAAGCCCCACTCCCAGATAATGAGCAGTCTCATCTAAAACCTGTCTGGCTAATTCATCCCCAAGTTTCATTGCAGAGAATAGTTTTCTAATATTGATATTGTTGAGATCCCCACTGAGAACTTTCTCAAATGCAGGAGTCATATTCTTTTTTAAAGCAGATTTTAATCGGTTGATAATTGCTTTCGATGAACAAAAGCCCTCAATACTTCCATACACACCGGAATGCTCAACCTCAGAATCAAATTTAATACTCATATGACCCAGTTCACCGGCAGTATAATTTGCACCACGCCAAACTTTGCCATCAAATATAATAGCCCCTCCAATACCAGTACCAATAGTAATACAAACAACCGAACAAGTGTTTTTAGCAGCACCAAATTTTGATTCAGCTAAAGCCATCGAATTGACATCATTATCAACATAGATTGGGATATTTAATCTCTCCTTCAGGATGCTGCCAATTTCCATACCCTGCCATCCCTTGATATTGGGACAGGGTCCGATAACTTTTCCACTTCTGAAATCAACTGCACCCGGAGTTCCGACACCGAGATGACGGACATCGTATTCTTCTTCAGAGGCAAATAATAATAATCGCTCAGCAATATTGGTAACCAGATGCATAAGCGGCTGTGCCCCTTTATCGGCCATTGTAGGGCGAGATTCTTTGTGAAGGATTTTACCATCTTCATTAAACAGGCCAAATTTGATATTTGTCCCCCCGATATCAATTCCTGCAAATGTAATTGAGTCACTCATAGTTTTTTATTATGACAATTTCTCTTTTATATAATTTATCAGAGTATCCAGAGGTATAGTCTCCTGAATATCTTCAGCTTTGAGCCATTCCTCACGATCACTGGTAGTTTCTGCCTTTTCTCTCCCTGCCAATAAATTCTTTACTGTAATAGTTCCTTTTTCAAATTCATCTGATCCAGCAATTACTGCAAATGGAATCCCAACCTTGTCACCATACTTTATTTGCTTGGTAAGATTTTTTGTATCACCGGAATAAATCTCAGCAGCAATTCCGGCTTCTCTAAATTTGTGAAGGATATTTAGATATTCGGGAAGTTTGTCCTGATCCATTATTGTGACCAATACTTTCGAGGTACAATTGGATAATTTGATTGCTTTTAGCTCTAATAAAGCTGCCAGCAAACGGTCCGGTCCGCATGATGTACCTACTCCCGGAACCTGAGTTCCCTGGAACCGGTTAACAAGATTATCATACCTTCCCCCGCTGAAAATTGAACCATAATCAGGAAGATCAAGAAGGGTTGTTTCAAAAACAGGTCCGGTATAATAACCAAGACCTCGAACAATTGTTAAATCCACTCCTGCTTTATCCAGATCTATATTCATATTCTTGAGATGACTCTGAATCTCTCTGAGTTCATCAATTCCCTGACGCGAATCATCTATTTCACCTAAGAGATTCTCAGCTAAGACAAGCGGGTCCTCGGTTGTATCAGAAGCCAGATCCAAAAATTTATCAATCTCATTTATAAATTTATCTTCGAGTTCTATCCCTTTGATCTTATCACCGGAGACATCAACACGTCCGGGACCTAGTTCCAGAAGGACTGCCTCTCTCCCCTGCTTCTCAAGTTTATCGATTATCCGCATAACATCCGGTCCCTTTTCATCAGGGATACCGGCGAATTTAATCAGACCATTTAGAATCTTGCGATTAGAATAGCGAACCTTGAAATTAGAAATACCCAGATTCTGAAGTACCGTAACCATAGCAGCAATGATCTCAGCATCGGCCAACATATTTTTGGTGCCGACAATATCAATATCAAACTGCATAAACTCTCGGAACCGTCCCGGCCCCGGTTTATCCACCCGCCAGCAATTACCGTACTGGTATCTTCTGAATGGCAAAGCCAGTGTTGGATTAGAGGCAACATATCTTGCCAGCGAAACAGTAAATTCATAGCGGAGAGCCATATCGACTTCATCAGGACCGGTAAATCCGAAAAGCTCGTTCAGGTTGTCTTCGGAATAATGAGAACCTAAAAGAGTATCAGCAAATTCAAGCGAAGCGGTTTGTAGAGGTAAAAAGCCCATCATCTCAACTGAGGACCGAAGATTGCCAAGCATCTTTTCGCGGGCGATCTGTTCTGAAGGTGAGTAATCCTTAAAGCCTTTTAAAACTTTTGGTTTAACTCTTTTAATTTTCTTTTTCTTCTTATCAGCCATTTATATCAATTCCGATCAATCTTATAATTTCTTTCTTCAAAAGCACAATCTAGACTTTTTTTCTCATAAATAAAGTTTTATTTTTGTATCATTCTCGACCAGATCGAAGAATCTATACTACCAGAATAGAACCAGCCAGGCTGGTTGACTTATGGACAATATTGGGTATATTAAAATTAAACTTGCCGAGTTATTAAATGAAAATATTTATTTCTATATTCCTATTATTAATCCTTTTCCACTCTCTTGTATATTCAATTGATATTGTTTACACTAATCCTTCATCTAACTCATTTGATTCAAGTAAAATTAAAGAGATTAAAGAGGGTGTAAAACCAGTTCCTTCTAAAAGCAATCCACATCTCTATATGGGTCTAGGAGATTTAAACCTCAACGGTTTGAATAATGAATTAGATGATGCAATGTTGTTTATAGAATATTTCCTTAATGGCATATGTGTATTTTCACATATTGAAGCGCAAAAAGCCAGCACTGATGCAAATTATGATGAAGTCCAATCACATATATCTGATTTAATTTATATATTGAATCGTGTTGCAAAAATCCCACTACCTTACAGATATAATTCAAAAATTGTAGACACTGCAAAAATAATTATTGAACAGGACATAATTAGATTGTCTGGAATTGATATTGGTGGTCTATATATAACTACCAAAGGGAATCCAACATCGAAGTTTGATAAATTAGAGATGGAAGTTAAATTCCAGTATTATCCAGAAGCTGACATCACAAAGTTATTAGTGTATTCACTTGATGGTAAATTCTTAAAAGATGGCGAATTATTCGGTTTAGATGTGAACGACATTCTCGAATTACAAGTATCTACCAAAGATGGGCGAAGAGTTTATATAAAAGGATATAGCAAAGAAAAAGGTTCACCAGATGAAGTTTCATCTATAATAATTCTTAGAAATCAATTCGGCTATAGTTCTGCAATTGCTTTTCACCATCTGAAATCACAGAAATTATTATTAGAAATATATAATGTTCTTGGTAATAAAATCTTTGAGTCTGATAAGTTCTACTCTGCAGGAAAAGTAGAAATTAACTGGGAGGGTGTTGATAATAATGGAGATCCTGTTTCCAGCGGTGTTTATTTCTATAAACTAACTACTGGAGATATTACAAAAACAGAAAAATTAATATTAGTAAAATAATATGATATTCAATTAACTTATATTAATCAAAAAGCCGACAAGGTCGGTTTGACAAGTGGACAAATTTGGGTATATTATAATATACAAATTTATGGCGGGGATTTTATGAAAAGAACTTTACTATTATCAATTATTTGCATGATGCTATGTTTCATAAGTATCAGCTGTGATTTATCTCCAACAGGGAATAATAAAAAAGCACATCCCGATGTACCGTTTGAGGTTCAAATCGAGAAGACTCATTCCACCATAATGGGTAATCATGAATATGTTGACATTACGGTTATCAAGGGAAGCAAAGACTTATATGGATTTGATCTTCTCATTGGTTATGAAGCCAGTGTCCTTGCTTTTATAACTGCGACACCAGGGAGTATTATTGAAGAATGTAATTGGGATTATTTTACATATCGATATGGACCTGATGGTAACTGCAATGAGATTTGTCCCAGCGGAATGATAAGGATAGTTGGGATAGCAGAGACAAACAATGGCCCTGCTCATCCAACATGCTTTGGTCCTGCACCTTATACATTAGTAACTATAGAGTTTCTATTTCCATATAATCCTGCCTATGAATGCATGTATATTCCAGTCCGGTTCTTTTGGACAGATTGTGGTGATAATATGTTTGTCTATAACAATAATACCAAAGTTGATGAAAATACATTTGACGAAATTGTTGGCATATCCAGAAAAGTATTCGAATTTGAAGGTTTTGAGATTACTGATGAAGATCATGAGTTACCCTGGTACTCTGGTGCACCTACTGATCCCTGTATACAGGGAGAAAACCGACCTACCCGATATATTGATTTCATAAACGGTGGAATTGATAATGTCTGTAATGGTTCAACTCTTACGAGTGGTGATTTAAACCTTAATGGTATTGGCAATGAAATTGGCGACGCCGTTCTCTATATGAATTATTTTGTTTATGGTTTAGGAGTGTTCACGGAAATTCGTCATCAAACAGCAGCATCCGATATCAATCGAGATGGTATGCCATTAACCGTAGCCGATTTTGTTTATCAGATTAGAATAATAATAGGTGATGCTCTCCCCTATGTAGATGTTTGGGGATTGGATACTGCCCAAGTTAATGTAAACAACGATATAATATCAGTTAACGGGATTGAAATGGGGGCTGCCTTCATTGTTCTTGAGGGTAATATTAATCCCACAATTCTTTTTGATCAAATGGAAATGAATTATAATTACGATGCGGTATCTGATCAGACGAGAATATTAATCTATTCTTTTGATGGACACTCATTCAATGGCGGTCAACTGCTCAAGTTAAATAATGGTGAAATTGTGAAAATTGAATTAGCCACCAGAGAAGGTAAACGTGTTTTTATTGAAATAGGTGTTCCTTAGTATGCTACCTATTCTATTTACATCAACAAGTAATTATTGAGAAATTAGAAATGATCAATTCAATATTCAAATATGTTAAAGATTTCATAGTATATGTAATGTTGCTTTTCTTAGTAGGCATCAGTTGTACAATTTTCCCTACCGGAAATGATAACAACAAAGATCCAGAACCATTTAAGGTCAGGATCGAAAAAACTCACTGGGCTTTACAAGGTCTAAGTGAAGAAGTCTCTGTAGTTCTGGAAGATGGACCAAATTTTATAAATCAATATCGATTCTTGATTGCCTATGATCCAATTGTCTTAGCATTCCAAACAGCAGAACCAGGTAATTTCAATAACTCTTGTGAATGGGAATATTTTACATATAGACAATATAGTGATGATTATAATTATGAAAATAACAGAGTGATTGAATTTAGGGGAATTATAAATTTTACAAATCCAAATTGTAATATTAGAAATCAATATCCTATCGAATTATTTAAGATTTCTTTTCTTGTATCTAATGACTATACCCTCAATTGTACTTTTTCACCTATTCGTTTTGTCTGGAGAAAATGCTTTCATAACAGTATCATATTCTCCTGGATTGATAATAATATCACATCTCATGATGAAGCAGTTTTTGCTATATCTGATAGCGTATTTGATTATGATGGAACCCTTATAACCGATTACAATTCTCCTTTTCCTACATTTAATGGAGTATCAGAGCTGTGCATCGATAATGGGATCAACCACTCCACGGTAAAGAGATATATCGATTTCTACGATGGTGGTATTGATATTGTATGTGTTGATTCGATTGATGATAGGTGTGACTTTAATTACAACGGTATAAGCAATGATATTGGTGAAGCAGTTCTATATGCCAATTATTTCATATATGGCTTGGGAGTTTTTGATAATCCGGAAATTCAGATAGAATGCTCTGATGTAAATGCAGATGGTATAGTTTTGGATTTATCAGACTTCGTTTATTTAATTAGAATTATTATCGGTGATGCCTCTCCTTATCCCCAGGATTACGATCTGATTCCTGCTTATGTTGAAAGTGATAATGGCATTCTTTCAGTTACAAATTTTGAAGTTGGTGCGGTTCATTTAGTACTTGAAGGGCAAGTAGTACCTGAATTACTTGTGGAAAATATGGAAATGCAATATAATTTTGATGGAGAAAACACAAAAATATTGATCTATTCTTTCGATGGCAATTCATTCACAACTGAAGAATTCATAAATATTGATGATAATATAATTATAGATATTTCCTTTGCAACCAGTGAAGGGTTACGAGTTTATTTAGCCGACATATCGGGCAGAATAATCCCTGAACCGAATAATTATCAAAATCCCAATAATAAAGAGTAATACGATCTTGAAACATTTATCAAAAAATAATTTTCATTCCGGCATAATACTCTTACTGATACTTTGTTTTATATTTATCAGTTGTGATTTACTTCCAACCAGTAGTAAAAACGCACAACCTCCTGATCTATTTGAGCTTCAAATTGAGAAAACTAATAGATCTTTTCAAGGTGGACATGAACATGTTGACATCACAGTCAACAAAGGCGATGATGACATGCTGGGATTTGATATTTTAATAGCCTATGATGCCGCAGCCCTATCATTTCAGTTTGCATTAGAAGGGGATATTTTTGAAGAATGCGCTTGGGAATATTTTACGTATAGATATGGAGCTAATGGAAACTGTGGCGACGATTGCCCAAGTGGATTGTTACGAGTAGTTGGATTAGCTGAAACAAATAATGGCCCTTACCATCCTACATGTTTTGGTTCAGCACCAATTACAATAGTAAAACTAGATTTCCTTATATCAGACGATAGAACCTATGAATGTATGTTTGTTCCTATTCGTTTTTTCTGGACGGATTGTGGAGATAATACCATTGCATATATAGATCCAGATGAAAATCATTTTGATCCATATAAAAACATACTTGGTACATCACGTTTTGTTTATGATTCTGATCTTAATGAAATAACTGATAAATATTTTGGATCCATTAGTTTTTTCGGAGCACCAAATAGTCCGTGTATGGAAGGAGAAGATCCGCCTACTAGATACATTGATTTTATAAATGGTGGAGTTGATATTGCCTGTGCTGATTCAATCGGCGTAAATATTGGTGATATGAATAAGAATGGAATTCCAAATGAAATTTCTGATGCTATATTATTCACTAATTATTTTGTATTTGGAATAGGTGTATTTACGGATTTTAGTTATCAATCTGCTGCTTCAGATGTGAATTTAGATGGTAATCTACTTTCAGTAGCGGACCTTGTATATCAAATAAATTTAATCCGTGGTGATGCTCTCCCCTATGAAGATGTTTGGGGATTGGACACTGCTGGGATTTATGTTAATGATGACATATTGAATGTTTCTGGAATTGAAATGGGAGCTGCTTTCATTGTTCTTGAGGGTAATACTGCTCCAAGCTTAATTGATAGTGAGATGAGAATCGAATACAGTTATGACCAGCCAAACAATTTAACAAGGGTATTAATATATTCATTTAATGGCATCTATTTTAGTGACGGGAATCTTCTTAATCTTAATGAAGGTACTTTATATAGTATTGAATTAGCTACCAGAGAAGGTAAACGCGTTTTTGTTGTGGGGAATTAGGATTAAATATGAAAAAATGCAATAACAGATTATTTAATAATGCAATCATATTGATAATAGTTTTAATGTTCAGTTTAATCAATCTGAGTTGCAGCAAAAAATCGACTGAACAAATAGAAATCCCCTATGGCGATCTAAACCTAAATGGCAAACCAAATGAGATTGCTGATGCAGTATTGTTCACACATTATTTTATTTATGGTGACACTGTTTTTGGTGATAATTTAGAGCTACTGCTTATTGCTTCAAATGTAAACCGGGATGGCATATATCCTGATGTTGCAGACTTGAATTTTATGATTCGTATTTTAGTAGGTGATGCTTTACCTTACCCAAATCTTAATCCTGTTTTTGCAGACGTAGATATAAGAAATACAATAAGTGTAGATCAGGATATGAGTTTAGCTCTTATTGTTATAAAAGGTAATGTAACCCCCTATTTACTTGTAGATAATATGACACTAAGATATAATTACGATACTACAAATAACGTCACACGTACATTAGTTTATTCTTTTGAAACTTATCAAACATTTAACGGTGAGTTTATAAACGTTAAAGGTGAAGTAGAGAGTGTTTCTTTTGCTACCTATGAAGGTCGACCTGTAATTATTTATGAAATCCCCAATATTTTTGCCGTTGATCAAAACTACCCAAATCCATTTATTGATAGCACAATTATTTCATTTGCCACACCAATCGCTCAAGAAGTTACACTCAGAGTTGAAAATAAACACCATGATATTATTTTCAATCATACTGCATTCTATCAAGCTGGACATAATAAAATCACCTGGCCACCATCGGACTTAAGGGTAGATTTCGGATATTACTATTACAGTATAATAACAAGTGACACAACCATTACAATGGAAATGTATAAATCAATAGGAAAATAATATGATTAAATCGCCAATAAACAAACAAATGGGATTACTTCTTCTTATTTGTTTTGTATTCAGCTTCACTCAATGCAGCAAAACACCTACTGACAATAATGAAGTACCACCCAATGATGACAGGCCGGTTGATAATCCCTCAACTCCTGAACTAACTATCTTTGAACCGGAATTTGATTTTGGAATTGTTCCTCAGCATTCAAAAATTTCTCATATATTCTGGCTCCACTCTACCGGCTATGATACGCTGGTTATTGATAAAATAATTCCTGGCTGAGGATGCACAGTAGCACCTCTGGAAAACAATGTGCTTGCTGTCGGTGACAGCACCAGACTTGAAGTAATATTTGATACTAAATCCTATAACGGCATTGTGACTAAAAGACCAAGAATCCTGCTAAACGATGGCCTTCCTGAACAACGAGTATCAATAACTTCCAATGTTACACCGTTCCCTGATTCAACCTACCCGGTAAGAATCACCCCTCACATAATTGACATAACACAATTTGGAGATATCGTAAGAGATAGTACGGATTTCTATATAATGAACGTTTCTGATAACAGTATAACAATTACATCTATTGATATCCCTTCTGTTATCTTACCCCCTGATCTTGATGTAACTATAAATGCATGTGACTCATCCAGGTTCATTGTTAAGCTAACTGATGAAGGAGTAAATAGTCAGTTCGCTAAATCCATAACATTTGAATGTGATGATGTATATAAAACTATTTTCACAATACCGATTAAACGATTATTAAGAAATTGAGAATTAGATATTTAAACAATACAAAAACTCAAATTCCCTTTACAACTCCGCAAATTACATTTACCCTTATTTATCAATATTACCGGTTGCGCCCTGCAACATCATGAAGGAGTCAAGTATGCGGGTAACTTTGTTGCTTTTATTGTTTGTATTCATCTCAGCTGTTCAGGCAGAAGATAAAACCTCTCTAAGCGAAGATCTCATAAAAAAATTGGAAGCTAATTTTAATCAACAGGATAACAGGCAAGGCCTGATTAATGCTATAACAAATAATAACATCAAAGATCTATCTCTTAATCGTGATATTGTTGTCGCGCATAATAAGCACTTCAGTCATCGCCTGAATAAGAGTGGAATAACCAATCAAAAAGGCTCCGGACGCTGCTGGCTCTTTGCCGGGTTAAATATTTTCAATCCCGATCTGATGACCAACTTTGGATTATCATCATTTGAACTCTCCCAGCCATATCTGACATTCTGGGATAAAATGGAAAAAGCCAATACCTTCCTTGAAGAGATTATCAGACTTCGAGATCGTGCCTATGATGACCGTGAGCTTGAGATTATTCTTGATAGTCCCTTTGGTGATGGAGGATGGTGGCACTATGTAACCGATCTTCTGGACAAATACGGTGCTGTTCCCATGTCAGCTATGCCGGAGACCAAACAGTCAACTTCGACCGGAACAATCAATAAACTAACAAATAGAAAATTGAGAATGTTTGCTTCTGAAATTCGAGAGATGGCTAAAGCAGGTAAAACCGAAGATGAAATCAGGGATCGCAAAAAAGTAATGCTTGAAGAGGTTTATACTCTGATGATATTTGCTTATGGAACTCCTCCCAAAGAATTTACCTTCCGTTACGAAGATAAAGATTCAACTGTTTCGGAACCAAAAACCTTTACCCCTCATTCATTCTATGATGAATTTTTAGCTAAAAATATTCCTGAATATGTAACCATTATAAATAATCCCTTTAAGGAATACGATAAACTTTATCAGATGCAGTCAAGCCGCAATATGGCTGACCGCCCAGACATGACAATGCTAAACCTATCAATAAAAAAACTTAAAGCCTACTCACTTAAAGCATTACTTGATAGTCAGGCCGTATGGTTTGCATGTGATGTCGGTAAGGGAAACTATGGTAACAAGGGAATCTTCTCTGCTGATGTATATGATTATAATACGACCTTTGACATGGATTTCAAAATTTCCAAGAAGGATCGTATCCAATATTTTGACAGTTACCCCAATCATGCAATGGTACTTATGGGGGTAGATACGACAACTGAAGGTAAGCCAGTTAAGTGGTTAGTGGAGAATAGCTGGGGCACCAAAAAAGGTGATGATGGCTACTGGTACATGTATGATGACTGGTTTAATGAGTATGTATATTTCACTATAATTGATAAAAATTTATTGGATAAAGAAGATCTTAAAAAGTTAAAAGAGGATCCAATCATGTGTCCGATGTGGGATCCTTTTTATGAGGTAATTAATAACTCTAAGAATTAATATTATGACTATCCTAAATAAATTAGCATCTATCGTACCTGAAGATCAGTTTTCAACTCAAACTGATCAACTTAATGTAGCTTCACAAGATGAATCTACAATCCCCGGTGTTACCCCTCAAGCAGTTATATGGGCAACCAATGCCAAAGAGATAAGTGAAATTGTTAAAACTTGTTATGAAGCAAAGATTCCAATCACTACCAGAGGAGCCGGAAGTGCTCTTGAGGGATCAACGATACCACTTGCTGATGGCATAGTTCTTGATTTAAGCAGGATGACGAATATTCTTGAATATTGGCCTGACGATTTACAGGTTAAGGTAGAACCTGGGATTATTTATGACAACCTGAACCTTCACTTGAAAAATGACGGACTCTTTTTTCCTCCCTCACCGGGTGGATCAGGAGATATAGCAACTATCGGCGGAATGGTCTCAACTAATGCCAGTGGGATCTATTCAGTTAAATATGGCGGGACGCGTGAGTACATTCTGGAACTGGAGGTCATAACCGGAACCGGTGAAATTGTAAAATTAGGCAACAGAGCCATCAAAAGATCAAGTGGTTACAACCTTGTTGATCTTGTCTCCGGATCTGAAGGGACCCTATGTGTCATATCTGCCATAACAATAAAACTGGCTGGTTTACCAGAGGGACGAAGACAAATTGCATTTATCTTTCAGGATGAAAAATCTGCTTCAAAAGCAGTCTCAGAGATGTGCAAATATGGTCTTGATCTGGCTGCTATTGAATTTTTGGACAGGGCAGTAATTCAGGCTCTGAATGCACTAAAGAATTATGACCTCGATGAACTCCCTTCTATTTTCCTTGAAATTCATGGTCCGGATGAAGTTCTTGAATCAAATGCTGGATTAGCTAATGAAGTCTGTTCGGAATTAGGCGGAAAACCGCTTACACTTCCTGATAATCAAAATCCCTGGGAAATTCGACATTGGGTAACCGAAGCTATCAAACATAGAAAACCTGGTTATACTATTCTTAGAAATGATGTTGCTTTTCCTATCTCACACTTACCGGAAATGGTTGAATTCTGCCATCAAATTGCAAATGAAAACAACATAATCATGCATACTTTCGGACATGTAGGGTTGGGATTATTACATGCTTTAATGTTAGCTAATCATGATGACAAAAAGGAATGGAATAAGGCTCAAAAGATTAATGATATGATCATAAAAAAGACAATAGATCTGGGTGGGACAATTTCAGGTGAACATGGGATTGGTTTGGGTCATAAGGATCTTTTTAAGATTGAACATGGTACCGCAGTAAATTTAATGAGAAAGATTAAATTACAATTTGACCCCGAAAATATTCTCAACCCGGGTAAAATATTCGATATTTAGTAGAGATAAGTAATTAGAACTTATAACCTCAGTTATACCAAACAATTCCAATGGTCAATTATTATTGTTTTCCTCCTTAACAAACTTGACAATAACTCATTTTATAGTATTTTCATAAGGGTTGGAACTAATATATAGAAAAACTTTTATAAGGTAGAGATGAAGAAATTAGTATTATATTTATTTATATTCATTATTGCTCTTTCTGCAAATGCTAAAGCAGAAGCATATCTTGTCGCCCCTGCCAATGAATTTGACTTTGGATTAGTGCCAACCAAATCAATTCTGTATCATGGCTTCTGGTTAAAATCTGTTGGATCCGATACCGTAGTGATTGATGAAATCAAAACCGGCTGTTCCTGTGCTATTACCAGCCAGGAATCGGACAGGATTGCCCCTGATGATAGTATGCTAATCAATATTGAATGGGATGCTTCAAAATACCGGGATGCAATTTTCAGATCAATTCGAATTTTCTATAATGGCAACCCTGACCCGATGAGAGTATCCTTGAAAGGTAAAATCCTGCAATCATCGGAGAAGCTGGCTCCGATATCAATCAAACCATATAAATTTGAATTTGGTCATACTTCTCGCAAAGATATTGATAGTATTCCTTTTACTTTTGTAAATGAAAATTCTCTTGATTATGAGTTAAAAGTAATATCAAATACGGCTGATAAATATACAATTGAATTTCCCAAATCCATTAAAGCAAATGAAACTATAAGCGGCTTTATTAAATTAAATTCAGATTACAAAGATATCCCTTTTAAGACATCAATAACCTTTTCAATCAATGACAAAAATAAAACTAACATTACGGTCCCTATCAGACGTAAATTTTATGATTAAAGAAATAGACAATTTAAACGAAATATATGTATAAATAACATATGGAGGAAATAACAATAAATCATGAAAACTTTTAAGCAATTATTTTTCATCTTAATTTCAGTTCTGGTACTTGCCGGGATGGCTGCCAGTGCCCCCCGACTTACAATTGCCGAATCTACATTTAATTTTGGATTTGTTCCTCAACATTCCAAAATATCTCATGATTTCTGGCTGTTTTCAACAGGCGATGATGAACTAAAAATTTTGAAAGTGGTGCCTGGCTGAGGATGCACCAAAGCACCATTAGATAAAAAGGTGCTGCCTGTCGGTGACAGTGCAAGATTAGAAATTATATTTGATACCAAGACATATAAATCAAAGGTATCCAAACGACCTAAAATTCAGACTAATGAAGGTCCCCCTGATAAACGGGTAACTATTACTGCTACAATCACACCTCGTCCCGATTCTACATATCCTATCAGAATTACGCCATACAAGGTAGATTTGTCCCAGTTTAGTGATAAAATAATCGATGATGCTGAGTTCACAATAACCAATTCTTCCGAGGAAACTCTGGATATTTCCATGATTTCTTATGCGAAAAATCATTTTAGCGTTGAACTCCCAGAGATGGTTAAACCGGGAGAAACCGCTACCGGTAAAATAACAATCAATAAAGACTATCTCGCAAAATCATTTACTAAATCGTTTACTATTGAATTAAGTGATCGGAACAAATCACGATTCACAGTTCCTGTTAAACGAAGCATCAGAACTCCGGGAAATCAGGACCGAGTAAAGACAATTAAAAAGGGTAATTAAAATATCCTGCAAGCATAAAAAAGAGCCTTATAAACAGGCTCTTTTTTTTATATAAATTGAGAATCAATATTCAAGATCAGTAATCTTCATCATCAACGAAATCAGGATCAATATCAATCATTCCTGATTTGATTACTTCGTCCCATTCTCTGTCAAAAACTTCTCCTAAAACATTTGAATGCACTAATTGCAAATAAGAATGTTTTTCCTCAAAGATAAATATCTTCCCCTCTTTATAACCAAAATACGACCATACTTCATATGGGCTCTGTCTTGTAGGAATATCACGGATTACACGTTGATCCCATTGACCATATGACATAAGTACTCTTCCCCTGTCGCTATACCAACCGTCACTATTATCTTCAATTTCTGAAAAATACTTATTAGCAAAATTATAATAGGCAATCAGATCTTTTCGAGTGACATCATCTCCAAAACGGTTCTTAGGCTTCTTATCTTTCCAGTATTGATCAAGAAAATTGATCTTCCCTTCCTCTGACAATCGATTCAAAGCCTGCTTCTCCTGTACATCAATAATGTAAGTGATCAGATTTATTTTACTTTCAAGCGTCAAATCATTATATGGATCCCGCAACTCGAATTTTTCTTTAGCCAGTGTTACTTCTTCGGTAGAGAGTATCCTAAACAGATTTATGCTTGTATCAGTTTTATTGTTTGATAAATCTTTCGCAATTATCAGCAATTGATATAAATCTGTTGACCAGTTTTTTATCGGAAATGATTCTGCTAATGCAGCACTATTTCCCGGCTTATCAATTCTTCTGACTCCGAGATGCTTGTATAAAGAATCATTTCTTAAAATATTAAATGTTAGCTGTACTCTTGATGGTGAATTTTCATCATAATCAAGGTTATAGAGTTCATAATAAAAATATAGAATTGTATCTTTGTCACTATACATTGAAACCGGATTAGGAATTATATAGAAACTATTTCTTACCAACCTCATATTAATTGCCAGAGAATCGATAACCGGTTGAACATCAAATGCAAGGATTGGTCCGCCTATTGATATATTATTTTTCTTAGGAGGTTCCACAATAATTTTGTCAATAAAGGCTTCGCCACTTCTTTTGCTAACGACATCGATAACATGAAGTCTTGCCGAATATACTCCTGGTTTAACCAACATTACCAGCTTATTAAACAATTTTATTCCAGCTTGAAGCGATTCTGTCCTGTTACTGACTCGAACTGAAAAATAAGTAGTTATAGAATCCACAGCCGTACCTAAAGTATTGAATAAATCAACCTGTGCAAATATCCGGGAATACAACTTCTGCTCTTCCCCTTCAGGACGGAAAAATTCAAACTCATTCCTATTTAATGAGAATGAGAACTCTACTAATGAAACCGAATCAAATTGTGGATCGTCAAAAACCACAGCACCCGAATAAACGGTAAGGGAATTATCGGTATCATCCTGCGCGTTCGCATTAGTGGAAATAAATAATAGGAGAACAAGAAATAGTTGCTTTAAAATTGTACTCGTTGTTAACTTCATTAAAATTCCTCCGCCTAAAAATCAGGACGCTGGTTGAGGCCATCATAGGGGAAAATCAACTGATATTCACCATCTTCATTATCATCTACAAAAGTAAACCTTCGATAGGGGCCATCATCATAATAATGCCAGGTTTGATATGGCCTGCCATTGGTATTAAAAGGGTAGTCATCTATCTGGTCCGGCTCACCATATTGTATCAAAATTCTACCTCGATCAGTACGCCAACCATCTCTTCTCATTACTGTAAATAGACGATTGGCAACGTTAATTCGGTAATAAAATTTTACTTTTAATTCATTTATTTCTGTAGTTGGATCAGGATCTTTTCCAGCCCAAAACAGATTAAATGCCTTAATTCTATCTTCATTATTATCAATTTTCTTTAATTCTTTGATTTCACCGGGGTCAGCAATGTATTCCAGTTGAGCAACAGCTTCTTTATAGCGATATTTGATAAGAGATTTTTGATTCCAGGTAACTTCGAACTTTATTTTCTTCTCATCAATTTTCTTATATCTTCTTCCCCGTAATCGAACAAAAAGTTCATATTCACCGGGCTTGAATTCCTCAAGGGTAATCTCCCGTAACTGTCGTGTCACAGGCTCTTCCAACTTAGTATCAATGGTATCTCTGTACATCAAACCATGACGATCATGTCGCAAAATAGTTTCGATAGTAATTTCCTTAGTAGAATCACTTCCGCGATAAATTTCCAAATAGAAAACAAATTTATCCTTATTATCCATTCCAAAGCTCTTTCTCAATGAAGGGACAACGACAAGATTCCCTTTTGAAAAACTACTTCCGGAATTTTCTTCACTTTTAACTGCCTGGACAAATTCTATATCGGACAAGCGAGGATTTTTGTGGTCAAATGGTTTTAGTTTTACCTCCAGTTCTCTTCGCATTATTGCCTGAGAACGCGGGTCAGATAAGATAAAATCAATTTCATATTTACCGGGTGAAAGATCAAAACTTGTCTGGTTTACCCTGTAATCCTTTTTAGATTGGGTTTTTTTTAAACTGAATACCTGAACTATTTTTTCATCGGTAAAAGAACTGGCTTTCCCGTTCTTTTTATCTCTTACCCAAACTTTAATTTCATACTTAGCCTCATAGATATCACCTTCCGGTGAAAAATTAAGGGCACTATTGTAAATTAGATAATATAATTCTAAGCGAACTTTGCCTGGTTCAGATCCGGCAAAAGTTGCATAGTCAATGATTAGGTCGCCTTCCAGATTGGCATATTTCCTAAAGTTATATTGTTGAGCAGAGATTTGACCCGGAATAGTAAGTATGACTATTGTGAGAAGTATTATAAATAAAGTTATTTTTTTGTAAAACATATCTACTCCATTAACTACTAATATCTTGTCCGGTTCCAATTAACAGACGTAATTAACCAGAGGCAATACTAAAAAATATTATTAATTATTATACAATTAAAATGATTATTCGTATCTGAGAGCTTCAATCGGGTTGAGTCTTGCCGCTTTCATAGCCGGCACAATACCGGATATCAATCCAACTGAAACGGCAACAACAAAACCAACCACCACCCAGAAAATTGAGATCGTTAGAGGGAATCCAATTATTTTATTGATTGTCAGTCCCACCACGACACCAAATATTATACCTATAATTCCGCCGGTACCTGTAAGAGTAACCGCTTCGGTCAAAAATTGCAGGAGAATATTTGATCGTTTAGCTCCAATTGCTTTACGAACACCGATTTCTCGAGTTCGTTCAGTAACCGAAACTAACATAATATTCATTACTCCAATTCCCCCCACCATTAAACCAACTGAAGTAATAATAATCATAGCCAGATAAATATATTTGGTAATATTATTGACCATGTCCTTAATATTTTCCTGTGTAGAAATTGCAAAGTTGTTCTTTTTGTTAAAAGGAACACTACGGTAGATCCGAAGAGTATTTGTAATTTCTTCTTCAGCCTGATCCATAACTTCGTGACTGGCTCCTTTGACAATTAGAAAAAGCTCTTCTTCCCAGGGATGGATTTTCTCAAAGGTTGATAAGGGAATAGTAACTGAGTTGTTTTCGCTGTCCTCATCAAAGGTAGATTTTTTTTCTTCAAAAACTCCGACAACTGTAAACCTGTTTCCATTTACTCTGATAACTTTATCAACAGGATTTTCAGTTTCAAATAGGACTTCAGCCAAAGTAAAGCCTATCACACAAACTTTTGCGCTGGTATGCTGATCAATTTCGGTAATAAACCGACCTGATTGCAGGTTCAGACTATTTACTTTGATATAATCCGGCCAGGTTCCCATCAGGTTTGGACGATTGCCCTTGCGATTTTCATATTTAACAATATTTCCACCCGGTGCAAAATAGTAATTCTGTGGTGAAACCCCATCAACATTAGGGCAGTTTGCATTGATTGCTTTTGCCTCTCCTACTGTAATCGGGGGACGGTTCCTGTCTTCCTCTGAGAGTCTACTGCGATCAACATCAAAAGCATAACGGGTAACATAGAAGCTGTTTGAACCCCAGGCATCAATTTCGTTGTTCATTGCTTCATCTAAACCATTAATTATTGAAGCTAATGAAATAACCGAAGCCACCCCGATCATCACGCCCAGAATAGTCAATCCGGCTCTCATTTTGTTGGCTCTTATAGATGAAAGGGCCATTATAATAGAATCAATAATTTCGACAGGTGTTAGTATCATAATTTTTATTCGTAACTAAGAGCTTTTATAGGATCGAGCCGGGCTGCTTTCATAGCCGGATAAATCCCAAATATTAATCCTGTACCGGTTGAAATTGATAAGCCGGCAATAATTGCTACAGTAGAAGGAGAAATCTCCATTTCAATCATCCCAACTAATGATTTTGCAATTATGAAACCGAGAACAATTCCAATAAAACCGCCAGTCATTGTCGTAAGAAGTGCCTCAAATAAGAATTGAATAAGAATATGTTTTTTTCTGGCACCAACTGATTTTCTAATTCCAATTTCACGAGTTCTTTCGGAAACGGAGACCATCATAATGTTCATCACCACAATACCGCCAACAACTAATGAAATCGAAGAAATCCCTACTAATCCAAGACGAAATAGTTTTGTTACAGAATTAACAATTTCCAAAACATTATCCGCAGTTATTAATGCAAAGTCATCCGGTTTATTATATGGAACATGTCTTTGCGAACGGAGAATTAAACGAACATTATCCATCGTCTCATCGAGTACTTCTACCGAAAGGGCTTTAATCATCAGATTAAATTGATCGCCCGGTTCCCCGAATTGTTTTAAGTAGGCAGTAAAAGGAATCAGCACAAAATTATCATGATTATTTCCAAAAACAGATCCGATTTCTTTTGCAACTCCTACGACTGTAAATTTTTTACCCCCGATTCTAACATCCTTGCCTATTGGATCAACACCCGGGAAAAGTTCCTCCCGAACAGTATGGCCAATAAACGCTACTTGTTTTCTGTGAAGAGATTCTTCATAGGAATAAAACCTCCCCTGACCAACTTCGACATCGGCAATATCGATAAAATTAGGATCAACACCCCCAATTGTTACCCGGCGTAATGTTTGAGAACCTCGTTTTACATGTGCTCTGTTATAAGCACGGGCACATACTTTTTCACAATTTTCACAGCCGTCTTTAATTAAGTCAACTGATTTAAGGCTTATCGGTTTTCGTTTGACAGCATCCCAATACGCTTCTTCTGATGTAATAATACCCCATTTGGTAACAACAAATGTCGATGGTCCCATTCTGTCAATCTGTGACTCAATAGCTCCCATCATACCTTCTAGGGCGGAGATAATTGTCATTACCGATGTAACTCCAATGATAACTCCCAGAAGTGTGAGGGTTGTGCGAAGCTTATTAGCCCATAGAGCTTGAATGGCAATGCCAAGTATAGACAATGAAACCATAATTAAGAGACCTTTCGATCCTCCTTGGAAACTTTTACATCACTATCAATTTTACCATCCAAAATTGATAATACTCTGTGAGCACGATTAGCAATATCCTGTTCATGGGTAACCACAATAATGGTATTCCCCTGTTGGTGAAGCTCATCAAAAAGACGCATAATATCAACTGAAGTTTTAGAATCAAGATTACCGGTCGGCTCATCAGCCAACAACAATGAGGGATTATTTACCAACGCTCTGGCGATAGCAACTCTCTGACGCTGTCCACCTGATAATTCACTTGGCTTATGCAGCATGCGATCAGCCAACTCAACTTTGGTAAGAGCTTCTTCAGCCATTTTACGGCGCTGGTCGGCAGGAGAGCCATTGTAGATGAGTGGTAATTCCACATTATGAAGTGAAGTAGCTCTTGGCAGAAGATTAAATGTTTGGAAAACAAACCCAATTTCACGATTGCGGATATTAGCCAACTCATCATCATTCATACTGCTTACCTGGCGATCGTTCAACTTATATTCTCCCTGAGTGGCAGTATCAAGACATCCGATCAAATTCATCAGTGTAGATTTCCCTGATCCTGATGGTCCCATAATCGCTACATATTCGCCTTTTTCAATAGAGATTGAGCAACCTCGTAAAGCGTGGACTTCTTCAGTCCCCATCTTATATGTTTTCCATAAATCTTTGGTTTCAATCAGTGCCACTGCTATTCACTCTCATCTTTCTTTTTAATAATTTCTACTTCATCGCCATCTTTGATGGACCTGAGAACACGATACGGGCCTGAAACGACCGAATCATCTTTGTTTAATCCGGAAAGGACTTCAATATATTTCTGATCAGCAATTCCGGTTTCTATAAGTTCAAAACTTACTAAACCCTCACGAATTACATAAACACCCTTAACATCTTCCCTCTTAACCTCATCTTCATCGGAAACCTTAAGGCTGTCTTCATCATCATTTTCAGCAGCTTGTAAATCACCGGATTCTTCAGGTTCAATATCTTCGGAATCTTCTGTTTTATTTTTAGCCTGCATCAATGAATCCATATCAACGGTTCGCATTACAACAGAACTATATGGAATAGATACGGCATCTTTTATAAGATTTGATGTAATATCAACAGTAGCTGACATCCCGGGGCGAATCTTATCATTTTTGTCTATAAAAATAACTTTTACTTTAAAATTTGTGCTTTGGTCGGTACTGCTGGTATAAATGGCCGTATTGCCAATTTCTACCACTTCACCTTTAAATGTTGTATCAGGAAAGGCATCAATTTCAATCTCAGTATCCTGACCCAATTCAACTTTGGTAACTTCGGTTTCATCAACCTCGACCTCGACTTCAAATACATCAAGATTAGAAATTGTCATCAACGTTCTACCCTGAGAATATACGGTCTGAGCAGCAGCAATTTCACCCTCTTCACAATCAAGAAAAGTTATAATTCCTGACATTGGCGCAACAACTTTAGCTTTGCTTAAATTATCTTTTGTCTTTGTGTAGCGAGCTTTTGATTGTAATGTTTGAGCTTCAGCCGCTTCAAATGAAGATTTTGCATTTAGATATGCATATTTTGCATTCTTATATTCTATTTCAGAAGAATGATCCTTAGCAAAAAGTTTTTCCTGTCGCTGGAACTCTTCTTCAGCTTGCTCTAATGTTGATTTGGCTCCATCAAAACGGGCTGTAATTTCGTTAACAGAATATCGTGCCTGGTCAAGATCTGATTGTAATTGAATTGTATCAAGAACTACCAACAGGTCGCCTTTATTGACAAATACTCCTTCTTTAATAAACAACTTTACAATCTCGCCATTTATTTCAGAAGTTATATCAACCTTTGTTTGCGGCTGGATACGCCCCGATGCGGATACTGTTTCAATAATATCCCGACTTTGAGCTGAGTCAGCATTTACCTTGGTTGCGCTACCACTTTCCATATTAAGGTTGGCAACAATTATAACTGCTACAACAACAACTATCCCGCCAATTATTAACCACTTTTTCATATTAAATCCTTAAGTACAAATTCCTCATTCATTATTGACTACATCTTACCCATTGCATTCTCAAGGTTTGATATAGCCAGATTTAAATCAAAGTCAGCCTGGATCAAAGAGACATGGGCTTTTTTCAAAGAGACTTGAGCATCCAGTAGATCAAGTATTGTTGCGGCCCCAAGATTATATTTTTCCTGAGTAATTTTGAGATCTTCGTCTGCCGCATCCACATTCTCCTGAGAAACTTTCTGCTTTTCCAGCAGGCGTTCAATATCAAGATATTTAGCTTTTATGCTCTGGCTGGTTAAATTTCTTTTATCAGAATGTTCAGCTCGAGCAATATTATAATTAACTTTGGCATTGGTCAGGTTGTATTCCCTGATAAAGCCATCAAAAATATTAAAATTGACCTGAAAACCAAAAGTCGTACTACGGCTTGAGAAATTAAAAATGGCCGTATCCCCCTGGGTTCCGTCAGAAAATGACATCGATCCAAATCCGGTCAAAGTCGGCAGATATTTTGCCTTTCTCGAGCGTACCGATTGTCTGTATAAATCTACGTTTTTCTCCGATGAGAGCAATCTGGGGTTATGTTCCAGACCATAAGCCATAGCTTCCTGAAGAGTTCCTGAGTATTCGCGCATGGTATATTCTGTTGAAAAACCGACATCACTATTGGGATCAAGGCCGACGGTATAAGCAAGAGAGGCTCTTCCGTTGTTGACATCATTTTGAGCCGTCAACAGCGACAGACGATCATTTCCCATTTGAACTTTTTGTTTTAAAACATCAGATTTTGAAGCAGAGCCCAAATCATATTTGGATTGGATAAGTTTTAGCTGTTCGGTGCTTCGTTCAACAGCTTGTTCCTGAACTTCAACATTTTTTAATATCGCCAGATAAGAATAGTAAGATACTTTTACAGCATAGATGAGATCCTGTTCGGAGCCGATCACATCCAATTTTGCTTTGGCAAGGTTGGTTTTGGCTCCGGCATAATCAAAAAAGTTGGAGAGGTCAAATAATGATATGTTAGCAGAAAGACCGAAACTTTTGTTACTACGATCCTGATTGGGAAGATTTTTTTCAAGAATCGTTGAAGAAACCGAATCCAACTGCGGACTGGCTCCGGTAACATAAAAAGTTGAATCACCAGACTGATCATAGACTTCTATACTATCAAGAAAATAAGAAATATATGATTCCTGAATTTCAATATCGGATTTAACATCTCTTGATGAAGTTTCTGAGTACCTGTAAGACATATCCACCCGAGGTAAAAAAGCTCCCAAAGCTGCTCTTTTATTGGCTCCGGCTAATTGTTCCCTACCCTTAGCTGCAATAATTGAGGCTCTATTTTTCAGGGCCAGTTCAATACAATCATCAAGTGTTAAAAGTTCAGCAGCATTTGCTGACTGGACTGTCATCAAACCTAATAGTAACATCGAAAAGCAAACAAAAAACCTCATCACAAAAAACTCCAATCTATTATTTGAACATCAAAGCTACCCATGTAGTAATAACATGTAAAATCGCCATCATTCCTACGGATAAGACCGACAACATGTATCCTTTGTTGCGTGAAAAGCCATAAATTATTGATAAACCTATCCCAACTACTATTACTTCCCATATATGAAAGACAGATATTTTCGATAATGCCACAAATGCCAGAGACTCCATTCCCTGTTCAGCTACAATTACTGCAGGTGAAAATGTAACCATGATACTATCTTTCATCATCATAAGTGGTATATGACATAGAGCACCAATACCATAAAGAAAACCTCCATATAAATTTACAGACAATATCTGCTTATAAGAAGATTGACCACCAAAAACAAAATTACCAAAAAACAGACCTAATCCGGAAGACAACAAAGGTAATAATGCCATAAATATTGTTCCAGCAATTATTGTTGGCCAATATATTATTTTTCGCATGAGATCTTCAGTCATATTAGGTTGTTCCAGAGCTTCCTGGACATCGGGCATGGTCATCTGCTCATTTACAATGTAATCAGCCGCCAGAAAAAAGAATGCGATCATAACAGCCATAAAACCCAGGTAAGGAACTAAAATTCTGGGATTGTCTTTTAAGTCTTTGAAGAATATCGAAGGTTGGTAGAAAATTTCAGTTAACCCGCGAAATGCTAATCCACCATTTTTCTTTACGGGTTCATTTGGTTGTGAAATATCGTTCGTTTCCATCAATACTCCTTATGGTTTGCTAACGAATACTATTAATTAAAGTTTCATTTTTAGTTTAACTATATGTCAATACTACTTCCTCATGTAATTAATATTCATTTATAACCAAATAAAAAAAAGGAAGCCGTCTTAAAAAGATAGCTTCCTTTGATAATTGTCGCAAGTGTATTAATACTAATTAAATAATGCTGGTCCCACGACAAGTGAAACAATAGCCATCAATTTAATCAGGATATTCATTGCAGGACCGGAGGTGTCTTTGAATGGATCACCAACAGTATCGCCGACTACAGCAGCTTTATGGGCATCTGAGCCCTTTCCACCGTGTGCACCAGCTTCAATCATTTTCTTTGCGTTATCCCAGGCACCGCCGGCATTGGCCATCATAAGGGCCATCATTACGCCAGACATGGTAGCACCAGCGAGGAAACCACCGAGGGCTTCAGCACCATTTTCACCAAAGACAAGACCTACGATAATTGGAGCTAAAATTGCAGTAAGTCCAGGTACTATCATCTGCTGCAAAGCTCCGGTTGTTGCAATATCAACACATCTTTTTGTATCAGGTTTCGCTTTTCCTTCCATCAAACCCTTGATTTCACGGAATTGACGGCGAACTTCCTCGACCATTTGGGCAGCAGCTTTACCAACTGCGGTCATAGTTAAAGAAGCAACAAAGAATGGCAACACACCTCCAATAAAGAATCCAAGGACGACGTGTACCTGAAGGATATTAATACTTTCCAAACCAACCGCGGCAGCATATGCTGAGAACAGAGCCAAAGCGGTCAGAGCAGCAGAACCAATGGCAAAACCCTTACCGATTGCTGCTGTTGTATTACCAAGTGAATCCAATTTGTCAGTAATATCTCTGACATCTTTGCCCAGACCTGACATTTCAGAAATACCACCAGCGTTATCAGCAATAGGACCATAAGCATCAACAGACATAGTGACACCGATTGTACCCAACATGCCTACACCGGCAATACCGATACCATAAAGACCGGCAAAACTATAACCGGTATAAATAGCGGCACATATTACAATAACCGGCAACAGGCATGATTCCATACCAACCGCCAGACCATTAATAATGTTAGTCGCAGCACCGGTCTCTGAAGCTTGAGCAATTTTTCTGACTGGACCAGCAGCAGTGTAATATTCAGTTAACAAGCCTAGAATAATACCAGCAACATTACCACCAATAATAGCCCAAAAGACATTTTGGTTAATTTTCAAATAATCAATAATAAACCATGCAGCCACTAACATAAGCGCAGCACCTACATAGGTAACTAATCTAAGAGTAGCAGCGGGATTCATTTTTGAAAATAATCTAACTGAAAGGACACCGAGTATTGAAGCTAAAGCACCAAATGCAACAATCATTAATGGAAGCTGCATATAAGCTTCACGATTGTTAGCAATTTCGGCAGTAATAGTACCGCCAATACCTGTAACAGTAGCAGCTATAGCAATTGTTGCAATGATTGAACCCACATAAGATTCAAATAGATCGGCTCCCATACCAGCGGTATCACCAACATTATCGCCAACATTATCGGCAATAACAGCAGGGTTGCGCGGATCATCTTCAGGAATACCTGCTTCAACTTTACCTACCAGGTCAGCGCCTACATCAGCAGCTTTGGTAAAGATACCTCCGCCTACACGAGCAAACAGAGCAATTGATGAAGCACCCATGGCAAAACCATTAATGATCGGTTGATCCTGAGGATTTCCAAATAGATAGTAAACAATACCAACACCAATAAGTCCCAGTGATGCGACTGACATACCCATTACGGCACCACCTGAGAAAGCAATAGATAATGCTTCAGATTGACCGTGGTCTTTTGCAGCAGCACAGGTACGGACGTTGGCTCTGGTAGCGGCCTTCATACCAATGAAGCCAGCTAACATGGAGCAAGCTGCTCCACCTAAAAATGCAAAGGCAGTTGTGCTGGGTTCGACCTTCCAATACAGAAGACCAAAAACAACAGCGATAAAAATTACGAGAATAGAGTATTCTCTTTTGAGGAATACCATAGCACCATCATGGATTACCTCGGAGATCTCTTTCATCAGATCGGTACCAGTTGGTTTGCTTCTAATCCAGAAAAACAAACCCAGGGCAAATACAAGCCCAACGGCGCCGATTATCGCGGATAAAATACCAGTATCCATCGATTAATTCTCCCCGTTTAAGTTCCAATGTTGAGTTTATGTTCTTTACTTATTTTCATACTATAATACAGTCTTTCAAATCAGGCAGGAATATATTCGCTTGTGAAACAAAGCGCAAGCAATATTTGTTTTATTATGAAGATTTTTGACTTAAGATAAAGTCTTTCTTGACATTACTGAATCATAAAAAAGACAATAAAATCAATGAATCACCCCCATTATTAATTTTAATATATACTTTTCAAATAAAAAAAAGCCGGCAGGTTATGCCGGCTTAAAATATCAATAAAATCAAGTACTAATAACGTTTTATTTCTACAAAGATAATTGGAAATCCATTATATGGATCATTCGTTTGGGTGAGATTATCCATTGTAATTTCATCATCTACATTACCCAGATTCAAATTACCATCAGGGAAATAACCAATAAATGGCAATAAAGGGAAATTGGTAGTATCAGTTACAAAATTATCAGGTTCTAATGATATAAAGATTGTACCAATATTTGCTCCTGCTAATAAATCCAAAGTATCAGTAGCATTGTTTGGTAAATCGACAAAGAATTCATCTCCCGGGAATGGAGGAATTCGAGAACTCAACCCATAATATGCATAATCATCATCAGGTTCGTCAATTTTGTTAAACGTTCCTGTTGAAAGCATACCACCTTGATAACCAGGTAATTTGTCTTTCCCGGTTTCAGTATTACCCCAAGAAGGCATAGTAAAGGATCCTACGCTGGCTCCACCATTCGTAACAGAAGGAGCTACAATCCACCCCTTATAATGCCAGCCAAGTCCACTGTAATCCCATAATGCAAAATCATCCTGATTAAATTGGTCATAAGTGACGCTGTATCCAGGAGCTTCTTCAATAAAGAAATGAATTTCTGTGGTTAAGAATGGAGCCTCTGTAAATTTTTCAGCTACAATCTCATATTGAAAACTCTCATGGAAAAAAGTATCAAGACCAAGTATCAGTTCAATCGTTTCAATGCGAGGATTGAGAATATTAACAACAGCAGTTGTTTCAGTATTATTCCCAATATCGTTGAGCCAGGTTGAGTCTATCGTAAAGCTATCATATACCGTAGTGTCTACGATCTGAGTATTGATTATCTGATAACTGCAAAACCACAAGCCTGAACCAATATAATTTGATCTAACTTGATCACAACTATAGGCAGCTGAGTCAGGAACATCTATTGTAGTATCTGTTCCACCGATTGTCGTATCCAATTGGGAAGTAAAATGACGATAACAAGTCATGGTATCTGACACTGTCTGCATATTGAAGCGACAAGTAGCAAACCACATTGAATCTGAAAGCGGGAACCGCATCTCAACCGGATCATTATCCGGATCTGTTATTGCGTCAATCAACATAATTGAACCAGGATCCAATGAAGTGTCGGGATTTACATCAACCGATACCGCAACAAAATCATACGAAAATATATCACCTTCCAGATTAAAAACAGATCCCTCGACTCGAGGATTACCTGCCGAATCAAAGAATGTTCTATTCCTTAAATCATAATCAAACTTCCCTAAAGAAGTAAATACAGTATCATCGTCTTCACCTGGTATATTAACATTAACTACCTTAGCAACCCATAATTCATACATCATACCATCAGGTACTGCCGGCAACTGTTGTGCCGATAAGGTTAGGGTTGTTAAAGAGACCGGACTGACTATGTCTTCCGGTTGTGAACACCCAAAATAAAGGGTTACGGTAATAACCGTTAAGGCAATGAAAAGCAACCTGTTAACACGCCTTGTCATCTATAAATTCCTCCTATCCACAAAATGGATAATTTTTCGTTCCTTATACAATTGCAAAGTATAACCATACTTCCTTGGCACTGTCAAGCCATTATTTCCAAAGTATCAATCTTATTTAAACGGACGCACAACATTGAACAATTGTTGAAGAAAATCAACCCTAAGTATTATTGAATTGAATTATATGTCAATTATCATGCCTCACTAACGATATTCCATAGATTTTAGAAACATGAAAACCACAGGACATATATACATAATAATGTATAACCACAAATCGAGGATAACAACCATAACAACATACTATACTATAAGACAATGACTTACGAGCCACAAAGAAGAGCCCCTCTCTATCCAAGAACCTAAAGATATTGTCCTAAATAGTCGATAAAAAGCTATAGATCTATATTCAAATAAAAAAAGGAATTACCAGTGAGAATTTGCCCTGAATGCCAATGTAATAAATTATCAGAAAATACAAAATTTTGCCCTGAATGCGGTTTTAAACTAAAGGTTCAAATGAACACAGATCAGGTAGATGATGATCTTATATTTGAAGAAACAGATAATAGTTCGTATGTAGGTGAAACGGAGAAAATAGAAATTGAACAACCGGGTGCATCAGACTGCAAGGATGACGCCATTGATCCACATTTGGAAAAAGCTCTTGAATCTAATGATGATGAATTGGAATTGATCGGTGGAATTGGCTCTGAATCTAATGCTGAAGAAACTAATCCAAGTACGGACTATCACAACACTGATGATAATAAAGATGAAATCAGAAAACTTACACCTGAAGAAAAAAAAGCTATTGAGAAAAAACTGTACCGAAATGACACCAGTTTGAATAAGAAACCTCAAAGACAAGATCCTCTTTTTGGAAACGATCCTATATTGCCAGTCAAAAATGAAGAACCTACAATTAAAAAAATCCATACTAATAACGAACCCACTCTTGATATGCCCGTTCCGACAATGGCAGAACATGATCGCGGATATGCATTTTTTTACAAAAATTATATTGAACTTGTTGGCACTCATGATCTCCGTTCTAATGATGAAATTATAATTGGCAAAAAGACTTATGAACTAAAGCCAAAACAAATTAATCCTAAAATCCTCATGGGAAGTGCCGCCGGTTTATTTATTGTACTACTGATATTTGTCGGTTCTATGATTGCAGGTGATTCTCCACAGGGACAAGGAAATGTCTGGGGTATTGCTCTTGACGAATTTGACCAGCCCTTGATAACAAATACCAAAGCAAGATTTCCGGAACTTGGTAAAACAATAAATTGTAATGCTGAAGGCTTTTTTGTATTTAAAGATATTCCCAGTGGTACCCATAAAATCCAATTGCTCTGGGACAATAATGTAATAGGAGAAAATTTCACAACCGTAACTGATGACAAACTGACCACCCTGACACTACAGCCAGGTGAAGAATTTCTTTCTAAGTATGATGATCAATCAAATACCAATGAAGAATTAGCATTAGTTAATAATTCTGATGAGATGAATAATAATGCTGATAAAGTTGATAATGCAACTACTCAACAGAAGACCAAAAAAGTAAAAAAGTCCACTTCGAGCCAATTGGCTAAACTGGCGTTGGAATCAAATATCGAGAATGCCGTAATTTCACTGGATGGATCTGCTATTGGGGCTGGAAACTTAACATATAATCGGCTAAAATCCGGTGATTATGTTTACGAAGTTAAAAAAGATGGGTACTATACAAAAACAGGCAACATTACTCTGATTGCAGGTAAGACTAATAGATTAGAGGTGGCTTTAGAACCATTATCGGAAGTAGATCTCAGGAAAACTTTCACAAGTATTGATTTTTACAATTCAGGTATAAAAGCTAGTAGCGCAGACGACTTCATGTACGCCATTGATGAATTCAGTTTAGCTTTAAAAGATGACCCCAATTATATTGATGCTTACGAGGCAAGAGCTGAAACTTTTATCAGATTAAATGACATGCAAAGAGCCCATGACGATTATTTAAGAGTTGCTGAAATACATCAATTTAACAGAGATTATAATCAGTCTATATCAGCCTATAATAAAGCTGTCGAATTAAATGATAAATCCATATCAGCCTATCTTGGACGGGCAAAGTTGTATATGGTCAAAAATCAGGAGATGGCAGCCATACCTGATTTTGAAGAAGTGTTGAGAATTGATAAGAAAAACTCACAAGCAAATTATGGATTAGGAATTGCAAGATATAATCAGAAGTCTTACAAAAAAGCAACAAAGCTATTTAAAGAGGCTCTCTCTCTGGATGAAAGCAATCCTATAATACATCAATACCTGATGTTATGCTACTATGCACGTGATGATAAAAAGAACTTAAAAAAAGCATACACCAAATTTGAAGAAAAAGCCAGCAATGATCAGATAGACGAATTCAGATCTAATGCTGAAAATTATGCTGTTGTCCAGATTATTGATAAAGACAGATAAGGGATACTATGACCAGAAAACTGTGTTGCTGGCAGTTTAAGAATTGCGGACGGGAAAAGGGCGGGCTTATGACAGACATTCTAGGGGAATGTCCTGTCTCTACAGCAATGAAGTTTGATGGTCATAATGAAGGAATTGGTGCCGGTAGAGCCTGTTGGATGCTGCCGATGTCCTGCTGCCAGAAAGATGCCGCCAAACAGGGAAAGCCAAATCCCTGTCATACTTGTGATTTCTATATCAGAGTTGTTTTTGAAGAGGAAGAAAACATCAAATTCCCCTACTCAAAAAATACCGTCTCAGCCTAAATTCTCAATTGTTTAACTTAGTTTTTCTGTGCCTGGCAGACGCCCTCGTCTGCTGGCACACTTTGTGTGTACTATCAGGGGCACACGGGGACGTGTGCCGCCCAAAAGCATACCGTCACCGCTTGATTTCACTTTTTTTTACAATTATTTTAAATTAATCTCACTAAATCATAAACTTTTTGGGGTTGCGAACCAATCTTTTTGACTCTATCTTCGTTTACAATAAATAAATATTTAACTTTTTATAAAATCAGGAGTCTTAAATGATTCGCATTTTTACCCCCCTTGCTATCTTATTGTTAGCAATCGTTATGATTTCATGTACAGCGCAGGAAGGTTCCCAGGTATCAACAACACCCGTTAAATCATTATTGAATGAAGGAGAATATATCCCGGATATTGCAACCTTCCTTCAGATTGGCGCTTGTACTCCGGCAGGATATGCCTGGGATGGAAAAACAGTTTATTTCAGATCAGGGATGTCAGGTTCTTCTCAGGTTTATCGTATAACCGATGAAAAATGGCCCTACCAATTAACAACTTTTGAAGACGGCATAGATTTCTTTGCTTTGGGTTACACCGGGACTATGGCTATAGTCGGAGCTTCGGTAGGAGGTTCAGAACAGTCCCAATTGTTCCTGATTGACACTAAAACAGGAAGAGTATTACAGCTTACTCATACTGAAGATGTCCAATATGGTTCTGTAGCCTGGTCAAAAGATGATACCCATATTTATTTCCGCTCCAATGAAGAAAACAAACGGGACTTCATGCTCTATAAAATGGATATTGCTACAGCAGAGTATAAAAAAATCTTTGGTGATACTACTACAATCGCCGGTTATAATTTTATAGGTGATATCTCTCAGGATGAAACAAGAATGATCATCCTGCACCTGACTTCAAATATTAATGATGATGTTTACATCCTGGATCTAACTAATGGTGATTATAAAAAGTGGTCCGATGACGATGGGGATGTGATGTATGACAACACGACCCTGATGCCGGATAACAAAACTCTTTATTTAACTTGTAATAACAATGAAGACGGCATGCATCGCATGGCCAAAATGACTTTGGATTCACCTGAAGTTGAATATGTTGACGACGGCTGGCTTGATCCCAAATGGGAACTTGAATCACTTGGTTTCTCACGCGACTACAAAAAGATGTTTGCGATTGTAAATGAAGATGGCTACGCTAATATTAAAATGCGTGAAGTGGAAACTAGTAAAGAGATAAAATCTCCTCCTGTTGATGGCATTGTCAGCAGTGCTCAGTTTGATCGCAATGGCGATCTTCTCTTCTCGTTTACATCTGCAACCAGAGCTCCTGATGTATGGAAATGGTACCCGCGTACTGAAAAACTCGAACAATTAACTTATTCAATTTACGCAGGTATTGATCGGGAACTATTTAGTGAACCGGAATTAGTTCACTATAAATCATTTGATGATCTTGAAATCCCCGCATTCCTGTACACTCCCCCTGGATATAAAAAAGGGGATAAAATTCCTTTTATAGTTCATGCTCATGGTGGTCCTGAAGGCCAGTATCGACCTTACTTCCTCAGAAATGTTCAATATCTGATTCTCAATGGCTATGGTGTTTTGGCTCCCAATCCCAGAGGTTCTTCTGGATACGGGCTGGAATATCTGAATATGGATAACTACAAAAAACGCAAAAACTCCCTCAAGGATTACAAAGCCGGCGTGGAGTGGCTGATCGAAAACGGTTATACCGAAGAAGGTAAACTTGGTATCCGCGGTGGTTCCTATGGCGGCTATGTCGTACTTGGTATGATAACCGAATATCCTGATATGTTTAATGCCGCTATTGATATTGTTGGTATTGCCAATTTCAAATCGTTCCTTGAGAATACCAGATCCTACCGCAGAGCTTTGCGTGAATCAGAATACGGTCCTCTTTCTGATCCTGAATTTTTGAAATCAGTCTCCCCTATTCATAAAGCAAATCTTATCAAAACTCCATTGTTAGTAGTTCATGGTGAGAACGACCCTCGCGTCCCTGTAAGTGAAGCCCGCCAGATTATAAAAGCTATTAAACGTAATGGTGGTGTTGTTGATTCTTTAATTTTCCCTGATGAAGGTCATGGCACATCCAAACGTGTAAATACAATTGCCGAGTATCGCAAACAGGTTGAGTTCTTTGATAAAACACTGAAGGCAATGAAAACCGATACAAAGAAAAACTGACCTTGTCAGTTTTATTTAGAATATCTACTAAAGGCAGGATCTTAATGGTCCTGCCTTTTTTATTGGTGGCCCACCATTTATGGTGGGTTTACAATTCGGGAAAAGAACAAATCCACCTGAGAAGGACAATTATTAACAGGGGTTCATAATACATCAGGCTACTTCTTGATGTGGCGGGTCCGTAAAGCGGAACCGCCCTACTGATTCTTACCTTATTGAAAAGCACAATCTAAAACTGGAAAGATTTATATGATGAATTGATTTATCATAATATATCAAGAGAACATGGATTCCCAGTCAAGCTGGGAATGACAGCCACATTGTGGCTTTAATTTTTGTGGGCGGCAGACGCCCTCGTCTGCCCCTTTAACAATTGGCGGGTCCGTAAAGCGGAACCGCCCTACATAACCATTCCCAGGTGTGTGGTTGTCTTTTAAGTTGGACAGGCACGGAGACCTGTCCCTACAAACACACAAAGTGTGCTATTCACCTATAATTTTTATCAATGCTCTTTTGCGTCTGCGGCCATCGAATTCAGCATAATAAATCTGCTGCCACGGACCAAAATCTATTTTGCCTTCAGTGACTGCCAGCATAGTTTGATTGTGTATAAGGAGATTCTTGAGGTGGGCATCGCCGTTGTCTTCCCCAGTACGATGATGTTTGTAATCTTTACCAAAGGGAGCTAATGTCTCTAACCATTCATCAATGTCCTCAATCAAACCGGACTCAGCATCATTGACATAAATAGCCGCAGTGATATGCATAGCTGATACCAAGATCATCCCCTCCTGAATACCACTCTCTTTGAGAGCATTTTCAACTTCATGGGTAATATTGATATAATCCCTTCGTTTTGGAACTTCAAAGACAAGGTGTTTACGAAAACTTTTCATACTATTTACCTTTGCTAAAAATAAACCCACCAAATTCGGTGGGCTTAATATTTTCAAAAAAACATGTTACAACGCTTTTCATAAACACAGGCAATGCCTGTCACACAAGGTGTGTGTGTTAATCGGTTATGTCTATCCAGGGGGCTATTGAGTATTTATCTTCAAGTTCCGACTTTAAGGCTTTAGCTTCACTATATGATTCATAGACACCTATGCGTACACGACTATAAGCCTGCTCCCCAACAGTTTCTGTTGTGACATAAGGTTCATATCCCCGACTCTGATATTTTCGGACAAGAAATTGAGCATAATCACTATTTTCACATCCGGCAACCTGAACTGTGTATCCGCTTCCAGCCGGTTTTGCTGGCATTGTTTCTCTATCTGATTCTTCAGGTATAGCTTCGGCATTCATGGCTTCTTCAGCAGCTATAGAATCAATAACAGCCAAACTGTCAGCAATTGCTGCGGAGTCGGTTTCGGCCTGCCCCATCATCTCTTTCTCAAGCTGAGCAACTTCATCTTTTTTCTTTGAACAGCCAAATACCAAAAGGATTGCCATCAAAATAGTTAAAGGAATATATAATGTTTTCATCTTACCTCCACGGTCAATATAATTTATTCTATTTCCGGTTATGACACACCGGACTGAAATTTTTAGTTGTTCAATCTATTAAGCACCATTAGTTTATTCTGTCAACTTAAAAGCATAATGAATTTAAAACATTAGGGTTATACAGTGTATAATAATTACAAAACATTAGTACGAGAACAAAAGAAAATGAAAATTTATGATAATGTCCTGGATATGATTGGGAATACCCCTATGGTTCGCTTAAGAACTGGTATCCCTGACAATGGTCTGTTGGCCTGTGTCAAACTGGAATATTTTAATCCGACCGGATCATTAAAAGATCGGATGTCATATCATATCATCAGAAGGGCTATGGCTGAAGGTAAAATTAAAGAGGGTGATACTATAATTGATAACTCTTCAGGTAACACTGGTTCAGCTATGGCAATGGTTGCCTTGCAATTTGGTCTGAAAGCGGTTGTAACAACACCTGTTAAGACCAGCAAGGAAAAGATTGATTTAATGAGATCTTTTGGGGCTGAAGTTATAGTAACTCCCGAGGTTGAAAATCATGACGATCCTGAAGGATTTTTTGCAGTTGCCCGCAGATTAGCCATGGAAAAAGGATATTTTGACCTCGATCAGTATGACAGCCAGGTTAATGTAGAAGCTCATTATTCCACCACCGGACCGGAAATATGGAGAGATACAGAAGGTAAAATCACGCATTTTGTGGCTGGCATTGGAACCGGGGGAACTTTTTCAGGGGTAGCGCGGTACTTAAAAGAAATGAACCCGAATGTCAAAACAATTGCTGTTGATCCTGAAGGATCGGTTTTCACTGATTTTATTCGTGAAGGAAAAGAAGTTCATGGCCATTCGTATAAAATTGAGGGGATCGGTTCTGATGTAATTACCAAAGCTATGCATAAAGATATGGTAGATGAAGTGATAACTGTGCCAGATAAAGATGCTTTTCTAAGAGCACGTGATATTACAATAAATGAAGGGCTGTCAATAGGTGGTTCATCGGGTGCGGTTGCTGTTGCTATGGAGCAGGTATCTGCTTATCTTGGTAAGGATGATATGATGGTTGGTGTTTTTGCTGATGCTGGCATTCGATATTTAAGTAAATGTTTTAATGATGATTGGATGTCCAAACAAGGCTATCTGGAATAACCGGAGGATTTTAATACTATGTATTTTTTGCTCACAATAATTTCTACAGCACTAATATTTTCAGCTGGAGTAGCAAATAAAACGGGGGAATCAGGAAATACAAATCTTGAAGGACAGATATTTGATTTTGGCCATGTAGGTATTGATTATAGAGTTCAACATCATTTTGCATTCGAGAATAAGACTTCAGATACTATCAGGATTAAAAATACTATTCCCTTATGCGATTGCACTTCAGCCTACCCTTTGGATTCAATTGCAGCCCCCGGAGAAACAGTACTATTCAATGTAAATTTTAATACTAAAGATCAATATGGACCGATAAATAAGGAATTGATTGTTACCACCGATCATGACAATCTTGACACTTTGCATTATTTCTATCGGGCAATTGTCGGTCAATGGTTTGAAAGTCTGCGCCCCGATCCCACAGCTCTGCTATTTCTCCCCAAAAAGGGACCTCAAACAATTAAGGTTCCAAATCAAAAATTTGATAAAATAACCTTATCAAGTTTTTCACAACATGATGACTTTTTCACAGTGACTACATCATCTGGTAAAGCAAAAAAAGGGGAATCATTAACTTTGGAAGTTAATCCAAAGCAGAATTTGTCGAAGGGATCATATAAAACTAATATCACTCTGCACATCAATAAAGGCGATGAATTCCAGGAAACAATTTTAACAGTTCCCGTTAAAATTGTCGTTTATTAAAGATGTATTATACCATATTATAGGATAATTTATTTGACATCATAATTATCCTGACTATTTTAAAATGTCGAGGGTGTCTCTCTGCTGTCCCTGGGTAGTTTCCTAGCCCCCTCTACCCTACCAGAGTGCGCCCTCTTTTTTTTAATATTGAGATTTCGATACATAAAAAAAACCGCCCGGATGGGCGGTTTTATTATAAATCAGATATTTTTATTCTTCACGTTTGACAATGGCAATACAAACATCATCATCATCAACAATAGGACAGACAGCAACGCACTGCTGTTCGTCTTCTTCTTCACATTCGTTACATGTGTCAGGATCAATAACGTAAATATCACCTTCGGTGATTGATTCGGTCGGGCATTCTTCCAGACAAAGTCCGCAAGCTGTGCATTCATCAGTAATCTTCATCGACATGATCGAAGTCCTCCAAAAATATAAACTATCATCACACTAATTTCAAAGTTGCATAATATACGAATTAAAAATAATAAGATTCAAGGATTATTTTGAGTATTTTGATATAAAATTCTAAATGAAACTACTTAATCACCCATATTTGATGAAATAGAAATAGTACTTAATTGTAATGATTTATAAAATAGAAGACATAAAAAAAAGGCGGCACCCAGATTCGAACTGGGGGATAGAGGTTTTGCAGACCTCGGCCTTACCACTTGGCTATGCCGCCGAATAAAAAAAAGCGGGAAACGAGACTCGAACTCGCGACAGCCACCTTGGCAAGGTGGTGCTCTACCAACTGAGCTATTCCCGCTTCAATCAGGATTTAATATATAATATCGGTTGTTCTGTTTGTCAACTTATTTCAATTCGGTCAAAAATTTAATTAATACGGTTGTTTTTTAAAAGTTGTTCGGTTTGATCTTTAACTCGATCAATATACCAGGGAACCAATTTTTTCAACCAATTCATATGAATCTCAGCTTTCTCAGTTTGATTATCAAATAATGCATAGACATAAAGATCCCAATGAGCTTCATATATCAAAGAATCCTGTTTAATAATAGCATTTAACAAATTTTGTGCCCGTTCATGATCCTGGAGCATCATATGACACCTGGCTTTTCGATGTACAAGATAAAGGTACGGTGGAAGTTTATGAACAGCTTTGAGTGCCAAATTGAATTGTATTAAAGCATTCTTATAATCCTGATTAAATGCTAATTCTATACCCCGCTTATAATAATCAACATACTCAAGAGGATATATCGGATTAATTTCACCTTCAATTGAATGTATCTTCTTATAGGCAGGCTTAAGAGATCCCTGAGTTCCTTCTATCATGGTAAAATACCAACCTACTGTTCTATACGATTTCATGAAAGCAGGATATAATAACAGAGCTTTTTCTGCAGGCGCAGAGGGTTTCATTCCGGTTGAGAAAATAATATAATCCGGTTCTCTGTGCAGTATGTATGCAGAGTTGTGTTTTCTTTCTTTCCAGGTCGTTTCCATTCCCTGAATAGCTGGTTCCGAGTGGCGGGCAATTGTTGAATCTGTAAGACCTAGCATATCAATAATATCATGGCCAATCAATTCATATCCAAAAATTCCAATAGTTGGCAGGGCAGCTGAAAAAGTTGAATTATCGGTCTCTATCATATTTTGAGCCATCATACTCATCTTTTTTGTAAACTGCTTTTCCAAATGGTTATATTCAGATACAAATTTATATGGCAGGATCAATGTTACTAAAATTAGCCCTATAGAAATTATTGAGATTATTAGTATTTTGTTTTTCTCCCCCATCTTCTTCACCAGGAAAGATAAAGAAAGGGCAAGAAGCACTCCAAATGTTCCAACAACAGGAATAAAGAAACGGTGAACTTTTAAAACATCTCCCCCCATCAGAATAATATAGATGACGTATAAAACTGTAAATAACCAAACTGTTTTAACCGACGAAGACAATTTTTCATAAAATATCAGTGGGACCAACAATCCAATTCCAAAAAATCCATAATGAAATAAGTACCGGGTAAGATACTCAAAACCACTTGAGAGCTGGGCAATATCAAATCCGGTTTTGGCATAGAAAGGATTAGGGAATATTGATCCATAATAAAATAGCTTAAATCCTACAAATGGGAGTGACAATATAAAAGCAGTTATGCCGCAGGTTAGAGTATATTTAGGCATTCCTTTTCTATTGATTGATTCAATTATTAATAACAACAGTGCTATCAAACCGCCTTCGGGTCTGAGCCATACAGCTATAAGCAGACCAAAGACTAACCAATGGCTTTTCCTCAAATAAAAGAGAAGTGATAATATCACAAAAAAGGCAAATGCGGCTGTTTCTAATCCTGCCGGAGCCCAATATGCAAGCGACATATTGATTCCAACCAAATAGGCCGGAAGGAGATTCAATAATTTATTTTTATCTCCCAGTACCTCCAATGTAATCAGGTATGTAAGAAATATGATCCCTAATCCGAACAAAAAACCGATAATTTGAGATGCAATAATATAGTCCAGCCCAATTGATCCCAATAGAAGCAGCCAAGCTACCCAGCCAAAATTGGTGAAGCCCTCTACCCTCTCGCCAATATTATATACTAATCCGTCACCATTGAGAAAATTGGCAACATATCGATAAGAGATATAGGCATCATCCTGTATAAAATTGAATTGGTATGCAATAAAAGCATATGCAATAAAAGCAGGGAGTAGATACAGGAACGTTTTTTTTGTTATCCTCAAAACATTATCTCCCGCCATATTATTTACTATCCAGCAGGTTACTATAATATTTAGAATATTCTTTGGCTGTTCGGCTCCACGAGAAATCTTTTTTCATTCCGGCTTTCATAAACTTGGTCCAGGTTCTCTTTTTGCTAAATAAATCGACGGCTCTTTCTATAGCAGTCAACATTGCCTTTGAGTCTTTTTCCTTAAATACAAAGCCGGTACCGCCATTTCCTGAACTGTAGTCATCTACTGTGTCTGCTAAACCGCCTACTGTTCGTACAATAGGAATTGTTCCATATTTAAGCGAGTACATTTGGTTCAATCCGCATGGTTCAAAAATCGAAGGCATCAGAAATATATCAGCAGCAGCTTCAATTCTATGAGCCATTTGATCATCAAATTTCAAAAAAGCCCGGCACTTATCGGGATATTTCTTTTCCAGATTTTCAAGTAATTCATGGTATTTTTTTTGTCCGGTTCCAATAACAATTAATTGAATGTTCATCGATAATATTTCATCGGCAACTTCTTCGATCAGGCTCCATCCTTTTTGATCTTCAAGTCGTGATATTATACCGATAAGAGGTGCGCTGTCTCTTATAGGTAATTTCACTTCATTGAGCAGTTCAATTTTATTGGTGCGTTTGCCCGATAGGTTGGCGATATGATAAGTGGCATAGATTTTGTAATCCCTCGATGGCGACCATACTTTATAATCAACACCATTAAGGATACCATACAAATCACTTTTACGTTCTTTTAGAACTCCCTCAAGGCCACAACCAAACTCTTTTGTTTGAATTTCATCTGCATATTTTTTTGAGACAGTTGTTATTTTATCCGAAAACATAATTCCTGCTTTAAGGAAATTGACTTTGCTATAAAATTCAAATGGACCTGTTGCTGGCGCCATTAATTTTTCCGGCAAATCCAGAATCTTGAATCGTTCAGGTTTAAATTCTCCCTGAAAAGCAAGATTGTGAATAGTCAGGATGGATTTGACTTTTTCATAGAAGGGATCATTTACAAAATCAGTTTTAAGGAAAACCGGAATCAATGCTGTCTGCCAGTCATGGGCATGAACAAAATCAGGCTTGAAATTTATTTCCTTTAACGATTCTAAGACAGCCTTTGAAAAGAATATAAATCTTTCATCGTTATCGATGAAATCTTTTTGGGTTGCGGGGTCAAGATAGATCCCATCACGATTGAAATAATGATCAGAACCAATCAGGAAAATTTCCAGATTGTTTTTTTTGAATTTGATTTTACTTATTTTTAAAGGGTAGTTTTTGTTATTAATATTAATTTTAATATTGGTCTCTACCAATTTTACTTTATGGTTGCCAACATTCAATGATTTATAATGTGGTAAAAATACTTTTACATCATTCCCCTGTTTCTGCATGGCGCTGGGTAAAGCACCCAGGACATCGCCTAATCCCCCGGTTTTAATGAAAGGAGCCATCTCTGAGGCAGCGTAACAAATTTTCATTTTTCAATTTTCTCTTCAGATATATCTTTTGATGATTTAATTTGATCAGTTTGAGGATCAATGTTTCTTAAATATTCAGCAGCTTCTTCAGGACTGGTTGGATTAATATAAAATCCTGACCCCCACTCGAATCCGGCTACTTTGGTTAATTTTGGCATAATTTCAAAATGCCAGTGATAATACTCATGATGCTCTTTTGAAACCGGTCTGGTATGGATAACAAAATTAAAGGGAGGATTATTCAAAGCAATTTTCAATCTGGTAAGGATATCTTTTAAGCAATGAGCAAGAATAGTAAAATCAGCTTCACTTAATTCGAGGTAGCTTGACTGATGTGTTTTTGGAAAGATCCAGGTCTCAAAGGGGAACCGTGAGGCAAAAGGCTCCAGAGCTATAAAAGAATCATAATCTTTCACAATCCGTTCTTTGTCAATTAATTCCTGGCGGACAATATCACAAAAAACACAACGCTCTTTGAAATCAAAATATTTCTTGCTGCCATCAATTTCTTCGACCACTTTTTTAGGAATAATGGGAGTCGCAATAAGCTGACTATGGGCATGTTCCAATGAAGCACCGGCAGCCGCTCCATGATTTTTGAAAACAAGAATATATTTCAGACGACGATCACGCTCCAGATCAAGCATTCTTTCCCTGTACGCCCATAAAACATCTCTGATAGCATTTACATCCATCTGTACCATATCCAAAGAATGATCAGGAGTTTCAACGATTACTTCATGAGCACCTATCCCCTGCATTTTATCGTAGAGTCCATGTGGTTCCCTTGTAAGATTGCCTTCAACTTCGAGAGCAGGGTATTTGTTGGGAAAGACTCTTAATGACCAGCCTTTTTTATTTGGCTCGGTACCGGATTTTCTATAAGCTAAAATTTCTGAGGGTGTATTTTCTTCATGCCCGGGACAGAATGGACACAAAGTAGCAGTGCTTGATTGCGGAATGGATGTATAGGAACTTGGACGACGATGGCGTTTTGCTGAGATAATCACCCAGCGCCCGGTGACAGGATCTTTTCTTAATTCCGGCATAATTTTTTCCTAACCCTTTTCTGATCGACTAAAATTCATCGTTCCTGAAAAATCTGAATTACCTGAGGAGATTAACTCAAGGATTTCTTTCTCATCCTTTGACATTTCCACCTCTCTGCGTTTCATAACTACTTCAGCAGTTTCAATAGCCTTATCGAATTTATAATTAGAATAACTGCCATTACCTCCCCACTTAAACGATTGGATTTCCTTGTCAGTTATTAATCCCCCGCCAAAGATATTACAGCAAACTCCAATATTAATTCCTGTATTTAAAAGAGTTCCTATTCCAAATTTGGTGTGATCTCCTATAAAAGAACCAACTTTATTTAATCCGGTATCGATAGATTCACCGTTGAGAGAAACTCTGATATTTGAATAATTATTCTTGAGATCGGAGTTTGTTGTCATTGCTCCAAAATTTACCCATGAGCCGACATAGCTATGTCCGATAAAACCATCATGATATTTATTTACATGAGATTGGAAAAATGATTCTTCAACCTCTCCCCCAACCCGGCAAACTGCTCCAATAGATGATCCACTAATTTTACCTGCAAGAATTCTGGAATCATGATCTATAAAGCAAGGACCGTATACAGCAGCATGTGAATCTACTCTGGTATTTTCTCCTATGTAAACGGGACCATCAGTAGCATCAATAATAGCACCGGGTGCAAGAAAGACATTCTTACCAAGAAAAATATTATCATTGTTTCTCAAACAGGCATTGTCTGTAATATTTTCTTTGATTAAATCAGCATCGCTTTTATTTAATAAATTATATTCACTAATTAATGATTCATGCAGACCAGCTACTAACTCCCAACAGTAATTATATAACGTCGTGGTTGTTTTTGTTTGAGGAATGACATCATTCTCTTTTAAAAAAAGATTCTGAAAATCACTCGGTGTAGTTACTTCCGGAAGCTTACTCTGTGATTCTTTTCTGAACAAGACTGCTGCTGTTTCACCAGTAGACGTAACATATTGAGTTGATATTTTATTTTGGTTTATAAGACCATGCAAATCACCCCAATCTTTTAGGCGGCCATTTACAAATAAAATATCCGAGTTATCACGTTTGATAATATTTACAGGGTAGTCGTAACTTTTACTAACTAAAGGAGCAAAGCTCTCACGACATGAAAGAATAATTCTGGTATCATTATCAAAGGGATGTTGGCGTTTAAATAATTCTACCATCCCGGATCTGAGCAAATAGACCGGGCGGAGATATGTCAGGGGGTGAAAATTATTAAGGCTGTTGTCTTCATAGAAGCAGATCGTTATCGCCATAATGCCCTTCCATAATAATATTTATCAGCTATTACTCATTTTATCGTCTATAAACGATCGGAGTAAACATACAATAACAGAAAGCAAACAACATAATGCAAGCATTTTATTATGTTATTACACATCAGCAGCTTACGAGACGCTAAACAACTAATTAACATATCAGGGGAACAAATCGTGTTAAATACTGTATTTAAACGTTAAATAGTGCAATTATTAGTAAATAATTAAAATAATTTTCTTGGAGTTTTCCAGAATCATTTTACATTATTGACGATCTAATAAGAAAAGAAATTTTGAAAGGTAGTTTTTAAATGTTACAAATCTCTGATACGGCTAGCACCGAAATTAAGAAGATTATGGACTCTACTCAAGGTGATGGGAAGAACTTGATTGTTACTTTCCAGGGGGCTGGCTGAAGCGGTCCCAATTTGGGACTGGCTCTGGATGAGTCAACAGAAAATCTTGATAAGATGGAATCCAATGGCATCAATGCTTTCATTGATCCAAATCTTCTTAAATATCTTGCCAATTATGGTGACATTAATATTGATTATGTTAACCCGGAAACCGGCCAGGGTGGTTTTATGATAAAACTTTCAAATGCCGGTGAATGTGGACCGGAAAAAGGCGGCGGCTGCAGTTCCTGCGGGTGAGGTGATAGAATCACCAACCAATTTTCAAAAGGCGTCTAAAATTTTAGGCGTCTTTTTTTATTACTATGAGTGTTTCTTTATAATCACTAACGAGGTTAACAGGAATATCAATACAATGACAGCATAGAGCATAAATATAAGTTCAATAGTCAGAACATTTATTGGGGCCAGAAAGGGAAGGCTTCTTAGAAATATATTCAGTATTATAGTGACAAAGAGAATAACAAGAAGTTTACTTCTCCCCCTGTAATATGCCCATCCAATGAGAGCTCCACTAACAGCATGGAACACAATCCATGAAATACTTTCCAATAGTCCCCAACTAAATATTCCCTGAGGAGGTACAATGCTGATAAGATAGAATGCACTCGCAATTCCTAACCCCGTTCCAAACATTGTTCCAATTAATATGGCATTGTCTTTTTTAGATTTTAGAAGAGCTAACACAATTATAATACCAATTAATTTCAAAGCTTCCTGAATTAATCCGGCCGGTAAAGCGGTCATCAATCCCATAAAATACGAGGCTTCACCGATAGCAATTGAAGGGGCATATAATTTTTGAAAAAAGTAATTTTGTATAGGCAATTGAATCCAAATAACGATTGATACAGAAAACAAACCAATACATAATGAAGTCAGGCTAAGCCTGCTTAATATTTTTTTTGATGAAAACAACAAGGCTGAAATTAATCCTACTAATATATATATGCCGTATGCTGGTAGCAATTTTATGAATGATTCAAATGTAAACGAAGATACCTGAATTTTCGTTTTTGGTTTTTGCTGAATCGCATCAAGATAAATGCGCATTCTTATTGAGTGATCATTAACTTTGAGAAGTCTTTTGTCAGCAGTAAAAAACATTTCCAAATTCTGAGGGGTAGTCAACCTGATAACAAAGACTGAATCAAATAGGGTCTGGTGCAATTGCTGCCATGAAAATTCGACAACCTGTCCCTCAATCATTCCCATTAATCCATATTGAGGTATAAAAATACTGTCGCTGAAGGTATCCCCTACTGTTAAATCCCTCATAGCGAAATAGGCTTCATAATGATCCATATAGTTATTATCAATAGCAAATCTATTTTCAGGACATGGGACTTCAAAATCAACTTCCTTGCCTGAACGAGTTACAAAGCCGATGATCCTGTCGTCGTCTTTTTCAAACTCTAATCTCTCTTCCTGCGAGTTAAATATGAATTTTAGGTTATCACCAAGATAGGTACCCTGGTTACTAAGATAGTGCATTCCTGAGACATCTATTATGACAGGATTTTCGACTTTGCCGTAGTCTAAATATAGTCTATCATTGAGAGCATATCCCAATTCACCGTTTATTTTAACTTCTTCTTCGACAGTAGAAAAAAGCTGTCCGATTACAGAGTCTTTTAACAGATAGGTCCAGAGCCTTGTTTCCCCTACAGGGCGGTAATCATTAAATGATTTACTGGCTTGGGTACTTCTTTGGGCTTGAACAGTTACAGATAACAGCAAGCATATAATTATAAATAGCAACTTTGTTTTCATAGACAGCAAATAATTCTCTATAATAAACTATTAATAACAACTACTATAATATAATATTATCGGACAATACTATATAATAATCAATCAGATGGCTTAACAGCAGTAATCACCAGATCACGGGATGATTTAATAAATTTTTTAATTAAGAGGAGATTACCATATTTTTTAGTTTTCTTAAATCCCGATGACTTAATTTTCTTCATTACCTGATCAGGGGTGTAATTATCAAACTGATGACGGAATATTTCATACTTCTGTGGTTTTGATTTCATATCAAATCTGGTTACATATACAAAAAGCTTGTTTTTTTGTCTTTCAGAAAAACGCTCATATATGATCCCATTATTCTCGGTTGCTTTTATCGGAAATATCGTCCCTTCTTTCATAGAAGCATAATTCAACATTTGCAGGACAAGAACGCCATTTGGCTTGAGAACATTATAGAAACTATTAAATGTATTGGTGAGCCCTGTTAGTGTACTTACTCCACTTATAGAATTAGCAATACAGGCAATCATATCAAACTTGTTATACATTCTTTTAGGAAGTGTTTCAAAATTTCCATAAGTAAAGCTGAGCGATAGATTGCTTTTCCCGAACTTTTTCTTACACTGCTCAAGCATTGTTTTGGAAATATCCAATCCAACTGAATCAACTCCCTGCTTTGCAAATAACATCGAAGTCAACCCGGATGCACAGCCGGCATCAAGAACAGATTTTGGATGAAATTTATTTATCAGAGCAGCCACTTCTTTGGCATGATTTGGTTCTCGTTGTTTGGCATTAGTTATGAGATCATACTCATGTGCATAAACTTCAAATACAGATTTTTGTTTTTTCATAAGAGCAAGAATAGTGGATTATATCTCATGGCACAAGTGTAGTTTATAATAAAAAAAACGACCAATGATATGGTCGTTTTTATGTAGGCTGTATAAGTATAGAATTACTTCTGTTGTAATGATATTTCCTGCTCCTGGAGATCCGGATCTTTACTATTTAAAATCCATTCCATCCCTATCTTTTCCCAGTTCTCTGTTGTTGAGGAATCGATATATCTTTCCCATTCATAAATGCCTGATTTTTTTGCAATTCTCGTAAACTGCATTCTTGTCAGAGAATCACTAAGTATTACAACAGACTTCAGCATACCATTATCTTTACAATATTTTTGTCCCTTTTCCATCACAATTTGAGAATCATGCGGCACCGGACCAATTGTTCTCATGTCAACAAAGACCAAATAGTCTCTTTGGATTTCATCAACAGCTTTAACAATTTTATTACACCACTCTGTCATCTCATCGAGAAGGATCACGTTGCCAAATGTTAAATGCAAACCATAATCAGTTCGTTCAATTTGATACATATGAGTACCTTTATATTTTTTATTTCCAAAATACTTATAGTATTTAATCGTCTAAATCAGCCTATTCCTTTAGCTTATATGTTCAATCATTGATATATTTATCACTGATTTATTAAAAGTTGTCTAGTCTAATGTTTTAATTTATAATAGCTTCAACTCAAAATTAAGGTGGAAAACAAATAATGGATAGAAAATCAGGTAATATAATACTAATAGGAATGATTTCCGGGGCTGTTTTAGGAGCGGTTTGCGGATATTTTTTCAATGATACTATTTTACATATAAGATTTATAGGAACTCTGTTCCTGAATGCCTTAAAAATGGTTGTTATTCCGCTGGTTGTTGCATCTATGATTGTAGGGGTAACCTCTCTTGGAGATGTTAGTAAATTGGGTAAAACCAGCATGAAAACAATCTTTTTCTATCTGGTAACAACCAGTTTTTCTGTTATTGTTGGGCTTATTCTGGTAAATATAATCAGGCCGGGCGAAGGGATTGAAAGCTTTGGTGCTTATGTTCCTGATATTGTTAAATCCAGCGAAGGTAAAACACTAATTAACGTAATTACTGGGTTGGTTCCGTCAAATATCTTTAGTGCCGCCTCTGAAGGTAAGATATTACCACTGATAGTCTTCTCATTGTTGTTTGGTGGAGTTTTGACAGCAATCGGAGAAAAAGGGAAATCTGTTATTGCCTTCTTTGAGGGAATCAATGCTGCCATGATGAAAATTGTGGTTCTGATTATATGGTTTGGACCTATCGGTGTATTTGCTTTGATAGGTGGAATTGTAGCTGAGCAAAAAGGATCTTTAGATCAATTGATTTCAGGTTTAGGATGGTACTCCCTTACTGTAATTTTGGGATTATTGGTACATGCAACGGTTACTCTACCTTTGATATTAAAAGCTTTTGGTCAAAAAAATCCATTTAGATATTTCATCAATATGGGTCAGGCTCTGGCAACAGCATTTACAACAGCTTCCTCTACTGCAACGCTGCCAATAACAATGGAATGTGCCGTGAAGAAAAATAATATCGACAGCCGGGCTTCTTCTTTTGTTTTACCTCTCGGTGCAACAATCAATATGGATGGAACGGCTCTCTATGAAGCAGTGGCGGCTTTGTTTATTGCACAGATATATGGTGTGGATTTAACACTTGGGAATCAGATTGTAATATTTTTGACAGCTACGCTGGCATCTATTGGCGCGGCAGGTATCCCTCACGCTGGTACAGTTATGATGGTAATTGTATTGGGAGCGGTTGGACTGCCACTCGAAGGACTCGGACTTATCTGGGCGATTGACTGGTTTCTTGACAGGTGTAGGACAACAGTCAATGTCTGGGGTGACTCCTGTGGTGCAGCAGTTATTGCTAATACTAAAGAGTTTAATGGCAATTAATATAATATATTATATTTATATAAAAAGGCGGTCAACCGACCGCCTTTATATTCTTATGGCAATGGCTCTGGGCCACCTTTGAATATGAAATTCACAAGATAAGTCAGATCAGCAATGTTACACTCATTGTCATTATTTATATCACAAATATCTGGTGCAGGACCAATCTTAAAGATATGATTAACAAGAAATACCAGATCACTGATATTGACATCACCATCCTGATTGAAGTCCCCTGATTTATATGATTTAAGAACCACAGATCCAATAACACTAAAATCATTCCCATCATTAAAGTATCCATCAATTGTGAATGATTCTCGATACGTGCCAAATATTGGAGCATATTTATCCAAAATAAAGTCAGCTCTGAAATCGAAAACAGCAACATCACCATTGAAACCCTGATAATCAGATATTACATAACTCTGTTCAGGTTCCAAATTATCTAACATTCTGATAGAAGTAACATCAATATCTGAAACATCATAGTCATCGGTAAGATTACCCAGGTAAACCTGAACTATCATTGGATCAAGTTGATGCTTATAAATAATATCAAGGGTATCAGGAACCATCACTGCTTTGGGTAGAGCAGTCAACAATGAGTTAACGAGAGTCTGAGCTTCTTCTATATTCATATACCATAGATGGAAACCAAACAAATAGGTTTCAGAATTATCTTGTAAAGTTTTTATACCTACCGGCATACCATCATTTATTGAATTAACTCCATCTATTGCATCATATAAGTAAGTAACTTCCCCTCTTTCATCAGGACCAAATACTGACACTGCAGGTGGTGAATCATTGGTAGGCCATATAAAATTTATAAGGCTACTAAATCTATTTGAAACTGTATCATAGCATAACTCTTCAGAACCAACAACAGGAATTGCCTTTTCAAAGGCAAAGATAGTATCATTCATAGGTAAATTATTGTAATCAAAATATCCAAAGCCTACGTAAAAAATAGAATCAATTCCAAAAAACCGGTCTACAAATTTTTTGGTAACAGGACGATACATGGGAGAATCAGTATAATGATAATTCTCTATACAATAGAATGATCCAAAATGAGCAATCTTTCCACCTGATAAGATATACTTTGTATAACCGGCATAAACTTCTTCATATTCTTCAGGAAGAATTCTCTCATATAAGCCATCATCCAAAATAATAAGTTTATAACGACTAAAATCGTGCCAATCAGCATTTTCGAGATTATGACCTGTTGAGGTAGAATCTTTCCAGTCATAAATATCATAATCATATGCAACCAAAAGATTGTCATAGAAAGCAAAAATACTATCTTCATTAATAGAGCCATGTCCCCTGGAATGAGTCACAACTAAAATATCCTGGGTTCTCTCTTCAACCTGCATAACACTGACATTTATAGAAAATTCCGATTCATACCCAAAAACATCAACGGCACTAACAACATATACGGCACCTTCTTCAATACCAGGTTCTATAAACGTAGTATCACTTCCAGATACCTGATCAACTATTTCCATTTGGTAATAGTAATATATTTTCCCATCAATATTAAAGCTATCCATTGGATTTACATATGGGTCATATTCATTATGATAACCATCATCATAAAAGGCATGATACTTATGATTTGCTTCAGAAAGACTATCGAATCTATAAATATTATAATGATCAACATTCATTTCAATAGGTGGCGACCAGTTCAATTCAACCGATTCTCCTTCATGAATAAAAACATATTCTATTGCAAACTCTGGTCGAGATGAACGTTTCCCTTGTTTTATAAAAATTGGTTCACTAACTTCGCCGGTTCGGGCTGCAGTTTCATGTGCTATATTTACGAAATAAAAATAATCCGGATCAAGATTATTAAAAGTGTAATAATTTGTATTCGTTCCTAAAGTAGCAACCTCCACCAATTCTTCCGGCTCTAACCAGGGAGGAACAATACCGGGATAAGGAAAAGAATCATATAGGATTTGACTTGAATATAGTTTGTAACCTGTTATATCATAAAAGCACCAGGGATCCCATCGGACTGAAACATGAGAATTACTCTGGCTTCTTACTTTTAGGCCAATTGGTGGTAAATTTGGATCCAGAAGAACTTGAGCTAAAGAATCCGCTATAACACCATAATCAATCAACGATGAAAAATCGAGATTATCATAATAGAGATGAGGATTATATGTACCTGTAGTCAGGTTATTAATATTATTAGGATCAGTGTGAATGTCTTCTGAAGTTAAATTTGCAAACAGTATTCTTTTACTCATACCGGGATACATGTTATTTATTCCCAATGAATATAAAAAACGAGTATCATAACCATCGGAGAAATCATGAACAAGACTCTGATTTGGATATGTCCAGATAGTGTCTATCGGTTGGATTGAAGCTGTAAAAATCTGATCATAATCAAATTCAGGGAAGGTCATTATATAATATTTATTCGCATCACCTTCAGGAGTACCAATCCCTCCTGTTCCAAAATCTCTGAAAGGTACTCCAGGTCTATCTTGTTGACGTGGGCCAAAGTCCAATTGTGGTGCGCCATTACTAATCCACCAGTTAAAATTAAAAACCGAAGGATTAAATGAAGTCTCTAAAATTTTAAAACCAAATGCACGTGGTGCAGTTAATGGATCTAATAAGTCACCATCATTATCAATTATGTAAGCAATTCCTTCAGAATCCAAATATCCTGTAATATCATCAAAAAGTCCTTGATTGTCTCCACAATCATCACCTGGACAGACATCACAATCATAATAAAACCCAATTACAGCATCATCAATGGGTTGCCCTCCAATATTGGTAATTATCATATCATAAATAACGACATTATTCTCTGGATCTGATCGCCATACATGACTTCTTAAAGTAATTTCTATATTCATAGGTAAATGAGGTCTACCTGAATAATTATCATAATCTGTTATCTGGTAGGAAGTATCAGAGAACTCAGTTCGCATTGAATAATCAGCTACAAAATTAATTTTTCTAACAGTCGGTTCATCATTGGTTGGATAAAATTCCCTAATATTTTGCCAACCATCTGAACCTGTTGAAACTAATGTATCATCACCAATTATCCCGCCTACCCATAAAGCTCCGGCAAAAAGATACTCTGATCCATTCACTGGTGGAACCCTGAATGATCCATCCGGCCAACTCGAAACATCAGGGAAATCACTAAATCCTTCCCCAAAGGTACCATTACTACTAAATCTTGTGATTATTTTTCCTGTTTGTTGAACACCAATCCAGATCGGCCAGTTGACAGGTGGATCAACTACTGAATCAGGAGAAGATAAAACCTGATAAAATTGTTGATCTTTAATAGTAATTTGATCTGTGAGATCTAATTCCTCTCTGGCTTGTATCGAAGAAATCATTGAAAACAAAACAACCAAAGAAATTATTTTAGTGATATTTTTCATCCCGTACCTCCTACATACAGATGCCCTGTCGGTGAGGTCAGACATTTATTATAAATTATTCACTATATGTTTAATTCATACCTGCATGTTCAATCATAGACGTATGCAAAGCAAAGATGTGTAATTAATATAAAATAATTTTATCAGATCAATGTTGTAGACTAAAGCACAAATGATAGAATTACCAATATTATCATAATATCGGTATAAAAGACAATTTTGTCAAGGATGTGCAGAACTTTTAATCACATAAAATGATACCTACTTAAGTAGCAGCATCTTTTTGGTTTCGGTGAAATCGCCAGCAGTCAGGCGATAGAAATATAATCCTGTTGCAACAGGCGAATCAGTATTGTTTTTCCCATCCCAATAGACTGTTTTATGTCCCGGTTTCTCTCTACTATTAACCAGCAATTTTACTTCCTGTCCTAGTATGTTATAAACCTTGAGAGTCACATTGGATGCGACCGGTAAGTTATAATCAATTCTTGTTACAGGGTTAAAGGGATTAGGATAATTTTGATACAAGGTATATTGAGCAGGTAATAAATTCTCATTGTCATCATCTATTGCAGTTGCACCATAGAGCAAATCATCAACTGCTGTCCTGAGTGCAACGATGGCACTATCACGATTTATAAACGATAGCGGAATATCCATAAATATATAACGGTAATCCACTCCCCTGTGGCGCCATGCTACAGGCTTGCCCTGAGTATCAGGATTGGCATCACGGGAAACATAGGTGTACAAAATATCTAAATTGGGTGAGCTTAAATCGACAAATGATGCAATAGGAATTCCTGAGTTTAGTTCTCGTGGTTCTGAATGAAGCGATGTCTGCAGCGAGTCCCAGGGAAGATAAGGATACTCTTGCATTACATTATCAGCACCAATAAGATCTGAAAGCAGGCTATCGGGAGTAGCAAGTCTTGTCTCTGAAGTTACCCTGAAGTTAATATGAAAATAATCATAGAAGAACCTATCATCAAAATCAGTTGAGACTGAGTTATAAACCAAAGTGTCAGGATCACCGAAATCTCCATAACGACCAAAAATTATAACCTTACCACCGATAGACATATAAAGAGCAAGATCAGCAATAATCGGTCTTCTATAGTGAGTAATATCAACCCCTCGCCCGCTCTCATCACCAACTACGATCATTTCATAGTCAAGCATTTCATCAAGGGTAATGCTTTCATTTGATGAGGTATCAGAATAATAAGTGAAGTTGTAACCATCAAGTGCTTCTCTGAGAAAAACGCCTGTCTCAATCTCATCGGTATAATTATTACTGCCGGTTGTTGAACGGTTTAGTGCCAAAATAAAACCAGGATCAAGGCTGGCGGCTCTTAAAACAATAGGCTCCACTCCAACAGTGTCTGAGATATTATCATCATCATCAACTGCAACTACAAAATATGAATGGGGAGCTGATCCCAACAACTGCGAGTCATCCACAAAGAATGTATCAGTTGTAGTGCCGACAATTACATTGTCGCGAATTATTCCAAAGTGATCAAAATCAAGCTCATCATTAAAAGATCTCCATACCAATTGAATTGCCTCGAACATTGGAGATCCCTGAACATTAAAAGGAGCAGTCGGTTTTGATGATGGAGTATCATAGTAAGTATTATAAGCATATGAAGAATCACCATCAATCTCAAATGCTCTGACATAAAAACCATACTCTGTATTATCCTGAAGGCCTGTTACTGTAAAATTTTCAATATTTGACGCAAGATTGATATTGATTATAGATGCAGGACTTGAGGTAGGGAAATACCTAAGTGAGTAATGATCAATTAAAGATGGTTCGAGTCCTTCCCAATATATATTTAATGACTGACCATCACCAGGTTCCTCTATCAAAGTTATCCTAACCGGAGGTGGCACATTCATAGTATTATACGCAGTAGCCAGAGTTGTTTTGACCATGCGAGTCATATATTCAAAATTTGTATAAGAAGTACTATCACTGGGTTGATGATATTCTGTAGAGAAAAATCCTTCCTGAACAAAAATTACATCAAAACCAGCATTTTGAAATGGTAAATGGTCAGACCCGGTACTTCCGCTTAACCCGCCTGTAATCCCAAAAAGAGTACTACCAAGTTGGTCCCATAACTCGGCATATGCTGTCTCAACACCTGTATATAAATTCGCATGGCTGTTATTAGTGATATGTCCGATCATATCCATGTTAAGCATAAGGATAATATCATCATTTCTATTCGTGGCATCATTAACATAATGGTAAGCTCCATGCAACCCGGATTCTTCGGAATCAAATGCGATAAAAACAATTGTCATAGGAGTTTCAACATCAGCAAGAACGCGTGCAATTTCCAAAGTACCTGTTGTACCAGTTCCATTGTCATCAACACCAGGGCAATTAGGGACTGCATCAAAATGTCCACCGATTACAATTTGTTGATCAGGATATTCTGTACCAATTTTGACAGCGACCACATTATGCGATTGCACTGGATCACGAGCCCATAATTGCTGGCCAATAAAGGGATCAGTATATACAGAATCATAACCAAATGACCTAAACTTTGCTTCAATCCAATCTCTGGCAGCATAAGCAGAATCAGTTCCCGTTAAGCGACGGTAAAATGCTTCCAAACGATGCAGATATGAATCAAGGGAATCCTGACTTACTTTGGCAACGAGCGTATCTAATTCGATCCCCATATCAAGAGCTAAGATTTTATCTTCTTTTTGAGGATAGTATTTTATTTCAAGAAAATCATTTCTAAGAGGAAAAAGTTCAATTTGATTTTCACTGAGTGAAAGACTCGTATTGTCAATTTTGAATAGACGAATATTGTCAAAAACGTAGAGTGGTCTAAAATATTCTAAATTCTTCTTGTCTTTCCGGCCATCAATATAGATTTCATCTTTTAAAATATTAGTCTGCACAAGATCATATTCAATATTTGATTCCTGTAGTTTTGAAAGATACTGCTGATCAAGAAGTACAAGATAACCGCCATCTAATTGTATTAATGGTTCAGCTTTTATAGATTTCAGAAACTCCGCTTGTGTATTATTATTTATTATGACTTCATATAAGTCACTTGAATAGACACTACCGGTTAACATAACTAAAATGGCAATTACCAATATCATAAATTTCATATATTCCTCTAATTCTCCGCAGTTTATCTAAAGACGAACAAAGTTAATTAAGCGTTCAATATAACAATATTAAAAAATATTGCGAATTATATTAATTTTCATATATTCTTAACACTATAGACATAAGAAAGTTAATAATAAATTCGGGGAGATTCTTATGCACGATGTTTACTTACTACATAATATTATTTTCTCAATTATTGCCGGGCTTCTGGTAGGTTATATTATTGGGGTAAAACTCAAAAGACCCAAAACGAAAAAATCATTTGAATTTTTATTAATGCTAAATTTAATAGCCCTGATAATTGGTAAAAATGTATGGCTAATTGGTTTGAATACTTTTTTT
>SWCD01003539.1_pt1 | contig 64890 bp, 69 predicted proteins | sample 4693011 | NCBI WGS metagenome assembly SWCD01 (sample SAMN10267278, study PRJNA491770) | bioreactor metagenome | isolation source: DHS bioreactor inoculated with marine | place: Japan: Omine Ridge, Nankai Trough
GGGGGGCAAAAGGTCCATCGCCACGCCGCCCCGCGCCGTCACACGCAGATCCTCGGGGGCCAGATGGTGATGATGCAACAGGGACAGCGGCTGGGCCAGGGCGGCCACGTCGGTGCCGTGGAAACTGGCGACGCCAAACAGGATTTCTATCCTGTTTTCGGCTACATAGGTGCTGAGGCCGTTCCAAAGATGAAACATCGCCGTGCCGCCGCGATGGTCCGCCGCCACACAGGACCGCCCCAGTTCCAGGAGCCTGCGACCGGTGCCGCGCAGGGGGGCCAGATCGTATTCAGCGTCGGTATAGAACTCTCCGGTATCATTGGCCTTTTCGCCGGTCATCAGGCGGTAGACGCCGACAACGTGATCCAGATCGTCCGGGTCCCGGCGACGGTCGATCAGCAGCAAATGGTCATAAAAAGGGTCGAAACGGTCCCGCTCCAGCCGGCGGTCGTGATCGACCAGCGGCCCGTCTCCGCCAAGCTCGGCGACAAAGACGTCATAGCGCAGACGTTGCGCCGCAAGCAGATCCCCCTCGGTCTCTGCCAGCCTGACCTCGTAGTGTGTTTCCTGTGACAGAAGGCTCATCCGGGACCGGCGACAACTGGGGCGTGAAGAGGGTTTTTAGGGAGGCAGGCAATTTTTGGCAACCCGTGCTTGCGGATAAGCACAGGCGCCGCGCTGGAAATGGCAAGAAGTTCTGTTAACCTTAACTTAAATCAGGAGGGTTTAGTGAGACCTTACGTTTCATAGACGACCTCTAGGGGAATGCGCGCGCCGTTGATGACGACTTTTCCGCACTCCTCGAAGTTTACGGTTATTCGACCGTTGATATTGGATTGCACCTGACCCAGGCCCCACTGCGGCTGCGCTGGATTGCGAACCAACATTCCCGGTTCAAGAAACTCGTTTAAAGCACTCATTTCGCGAACTTTCATTCAGGGGGGACATATGACCAACAGCTCGGACCTTGCCAGCGGCGTCGGATCGCGGATCTGTCATGACATTATCAGCCCTTTGGGCGCAATCGGCAATGGGTTGGAACTGCTGTCGATGGGCGCCGCCGCCGATGGCCCCGAGGTTGATCTGATCGCCCAAAGCGTGACCAGCGCCTCGGCCCGGCTGCGGGCCTACCGGGTGGCGTTTGGCCTGTCGCAGCATGTCACCGATCTGGCCCGCGACGAGGTCCACGAGATCCTGCACGACCTATATGCCGGCGGGCGGTTCAGCTTTGTCTGGCACGGCAAGCGCAACCTGGCCCGGAGCGATGCGAAAAGCGCCTTTCTGGGCCTGCTGTGTCTGGAGACGGCCCTGCCGCGCGGCGGCCAGCTGGAGCTGGACACCAGAGAGGCTGTGACCCTGCGCGGCACCGGCGCCCTTGCGGCGCGCGAGGCCGCCTGTTGGGATGTGCTAAGCGGTGGCGGTCCGGCCATAATCGAGAAGGATGACGCCGATCATACCGACCCCGGCGACGGCGACGCCGCCACATTCGAGCCGTCGCGCATCCACTTCCCGATGCTGGCCGAACATCTGAAGATCACCGGCCGCCCGCCGCGAGAGGCTTGGGCGCCGGATCAACTGATGCTGACCCTCTAGCGTCCCGATCTGCTGCCTTAAGCTCGGTTACTTGCGCACCGTGCCATTGCCCCTTGCGAGGTATTTGAAGCTGGTAAGCTGCTCGGCCCCCACGGGACCACGGGCGTGCAGCTTGCCGGTGGCAATGCCGATCTCGGCGCCCATCCCGAACTCTCCACCATCGGCGAACTGGGTCGAGGCGTTGCGCATCAGGATGGCGCTGTCCAGCCGCTGCATGAATCGGTCGGCGACGGCGTCATCCTCGGCCAGCACGCATTCGGTATGGTTAGAGCCGTATTCGCGGATATGGGCGATGGCCCCGTCCACGTCATCCACAACCTTCGCCGCGATGATCATGTCAAGGAATTCCCTGCCAAAATCGCCTTCCACGGCGGGTTTCGAGCCGCGCAAACCGGCGCCCGCCCGGACCTCGACCCCGGCCTCGATCAGGCGGTCGACGATGCGCTGGCCTAAGCCCTCGGCAATGTCGCGATGCACCAGAAGGCATTCGGCGGCGCCGCAGATGCCGGTGCGGCGGGTCTTGGCGTTCAGCACCACCTCGACCGCCTTTTCCGGGTCCGCCGAGGCGTCGACGTAGACGTGGCAGATCCCCTCGAGATGGGCGAAGACGGGCACGCGGGCCTCGCGCTGGACAAGACCCACAAGGCCCTTGCCGCCGCGCGGCACGATCACGTCGATATGGTCGGTCAGGCGCAGCATCTCGGCCACGGCGGCGCGGTCGCGCACGGGCACCCGCTGGATGGCGTCGGCGGGCAGGCCCGCATCCGCCAGCCCCCGTGCCAGACAGGCGTGGATCGCGCCCGAGGAATGGAAGCTTTCGCTGCCGCCGCGCAGGATCACCGCGTTGCCGGCCTTGACGCACAGCGCACCGGCGTCGGCGGTGACGTTGGGGCGGCTTTCGTAGATCACGCCGATCACGCCCAGCGGCGTGCGCACGCGCTGGATGTGCAGCCCGCTGTCCATGTCCCATTCGGCCATGACCCGCCCCACGGGGTCGGTCTGTGCGGCCACGGCCAGCAGACCGTCGGCCATGGCGCGGATGCGCCCCTCGTCCAGCAGCAGCCGGTCGGTCATGGCGGGGCTGAGGCCCTTGTCGCGGGCCAGCGCCATGTCCTGTTCGTTGGCGGCAAGGATCTTGTCGCGGCCCGCCCACATGCGGTCGGCGGCGCTGGTCAGGGCCTTGGCCTTCTGCTCGGCGCTGGCGGTAGCCAGAGCCTGCGCGGCGACAGTCGCCTTCTGCCCCATCGTTTCGATCAGGGCGGGAATGTCGGTAAGGTTCTGCATGTCGGTCATAGCACCATGTCGTCCCTGTGTATCAGCGCAGCACGGCCCGGGTAGCCAAGCGCCTGTTCGATCTGGTCCGAGCGCAGGCCGATGATACGCTGCACTTCGTCGGTGGCATAGCGGGCAAGGCCGACGCCAAGCACGCGGCCCTCGGGGGCCTGGATTTCAACCAGATCACCGCGCTGGAAACGCCCCTCGACGGCGGTGACGCCGGCGGGCAGCAGCGATTTGCCCTGCCCCAATGCGGCGACAGCACCGGCATCGACCGTCAGCGTGCCGCGCGATTTCATGGCGCAGATCCAGCCCTTTCGGGCGGTGGTCGGGTCCTGTTCGGGCAAGAACCAACTGGCGCGGGCGCCGTTCAGCAAAGCGGTCAGCGGGCGCAGGCCGCGCCCCTCGGCGATGGCCATCGCGCAGCCGCCCGAGGTGGCGGTCTTGGCGGCCATCACCTTGGTCTTCATCCCGCCCTTGGACAGACCCGAGACCGGATCGCCGGCCATCGCCTCGATCTCGGGCGTCACGGCGGGAATTTCGGCAAGGTGGCGCGCATCGGGGTCGCGGCCCGGATCGGCGGTGTAAAGCCCGTCCACATCCGACAGCAGCACCAGTTGATCGGCGCCGACGGCCAGCGCCACCTGCGCGGCCAGTCGGTCGTTGTCGCCAAAGCGAATCTCGTCGGTGGCGACGGTGTCGTTTTCGTTGACGATGGGAATGGCGCCCAGTTTCAGAAGCTGGTGCAGCGTCGCCCGAATGTTGAGATAGCGCCGCCGATGCGCCGAGTCGTCCAGTGTCAGCAGGATCTGCGCCGTGGCCAGACCATGGGGCTGCAACGCCTCTTCATAGGCGCGGGCCAGACGGATCTGGCCGACGGCGGCGGCGGCTTGCGATTGTTCCAGCGACAGCGGCCCCTCGGGCAGGTTCAGCACGCCGCGCCCCAGCGCGATCGAGCCCGAGGACACCAGCACGACCGACGTGCCCCGCGCCCGAAGGTCGGCCACATCGGCGGCAAGCCCCGCCAGCCAGTCGCTGCGCAGGGCGCGGGTCTGGCGATCCACCAGTAGGGCCGAGCCGATCTTGACGACCAGCCGGCGGGCGGTTGTCAGGGACGCCACGCTTCGGGCTCCTCGGCGGGTTTGCGGTGCCGCAGCTTGTCGGCATCGACCTTGGCGCGGACGGCACGCAGCACCTCCAGCAGACCTTCGCGGCTGACGCCGGACATCAGCATCACCTCGCCGCCGACCGCCGCTTCAAGGGCCGCGCGTTTTTCGGCGCGTTCCTCGTCGTCCAGCGCGTCGATCTTGTTCAACGCGGTGATGCGCGGCTTGTCGGCCAGCGCACCGCCATAGGATTCAAGCTCGTGGATGATGATGCGGTAATCCTCGGCCACATCCTCGGAGGTGCCGTCGATCAGATGCAGCAGGACCGAGCAGCGCTCTACGTGGCCCAGAAAGCGATCACCGATGCCCCTGCCCTCGTGCGCGCCCTCGATCAGGCCGGGGATGTCGGCCATGACGAATTCAACCTCGTCCACGCCGACGACCCCCAGATTGGGGTGCAGCGTGGTAAAGGGGTAATCCGCGATCTTGGGCCGGGCGTTCGAGCTGGCGGCCAGAAAGGTGGATTTGCCGGCGTTGGGCAGGCCCAGAAGGCCCGCGTCGGCAATCAGCTTCAGACGCAGCCAGATGGTGCGTTCGACGCCGGGTTGGCCGGCATTGGCGCGGCGCGGCGCCTGATTGGTCGAGGATTTGAAGTGCAGGTTGCCGAAGCCGCCGTTGCCGCCCTTGGCCAGAACCACGCGCTGTCCGACCTCGGTCAGATCGGCGATCACGGTTTCCTCGTCCTCGTCGAGGATCTCGGTGCCGACGGGCACGCGCAGGATGATGTCGTCGCCATCCGCGCCGGTGCGCTGCTTGCCCATGCCGGGCACGCCGTTCTTGGCAAAGAAGTGCTGCTGGTAGCGGAAGTCGATCAGGGTGTTCAGCCCTTCGATCGCCTCGGCGATGACCGATCCGCCCTTGCCGCCGTCGCCGCCGTCGGGGCCGCCGTATTCGATGTATTTCTCACGGCGGAAACTGACGGCGCCGCCGCCGCCGCCACCGGAACGAATATAGACTTTGGAGAGATCGAGAAATTGCATGGCTATGTCCTATCGCAGCGAAGCCACCGGCCTCAATCCAGTTTCTTTGAGTATGTCCATGTGGCGACCGACGCGCCCCGCGCCACCGAGAATGTCTCGGCGTCGCCCAGATAGGCGAAACCGCAGTTGGTCAGAACCCGCGCCGAGGCCGGGTTGTCCTGAAACACCTCGGCAAAAAGCGTCGAGGCCCCCTGCGGGTTGGCCTGCAAAAGCGCCCTTACGGCGGCCGTCGCAAGGCCGGTGTTCCACATCGCGGGCGCGATCCAGTAGGCGATTTGCGACTGGTTGCGGTCCATCCGCTTCAGCCCGATGCAGCCCAGAACCTCGCTGTCGCCGTTGGGGGTGCCGTCCAGCAGCCAGACGTCCTCGGTCCGGTCGGCAGACAGGGCCCGGTCGATGAAAGCCTGCGTGGCGCCTTTCGGCAAGGGATGCGGGATCGAGCGCGTGGCCTCGGCGACGCGCAGGTCGCCGGTATACATTTCCAGCAGACCCAGATCCGATTGCCGCGGCGGGCGCAGACGGAACCGTTCGGTGTTGATGACCTGGTCAAGACCCTGGCCCTGGGATTGGAACGTCACGAAATCACTCCTGCTACACGCGGCGCATGGGGCGCGCCGGGCGCAAACGCGCCGCTGTCCGTGCTGCCCGTGGGACCCGTGCCGGTCCGTCGGGCCCCTTGTGTTTCGACGGTCGCGCCGTGCGAAATACCCGAGAATGAAAAAAGGACCGGCGGTGACCGCCGATCCCTAACTGTGTCGAATGCGGACGATCCGGTTTACTCGGCTGCTTCCGCGGCTGGCATCACGGAAATGAAGGTACGGCCCTTCAGACCCTTGTGAAAGGTCACGTGGCCTTCCGAGGTGGCGAAGATCGTGTGATCCTTGCCAAGGCCAACGCCCTCACCGGGCCACCACTTGGTGCCGCGCTGACGCACGATGATGTTGCCGGGAATGACGGCTTCGCCGCCGAACTTCTTGACGCCCAGACGACGGCCCGCGGAGTCGCGGCCGTTACGGGATGAACCGCCTGCTTTTTTATGTGCCATGCTAGTCTCTCCTTAGCCTTTGGTCAGCTCTTTGGCCTGGTCAACCCAGCCCTCGCGCTCGATCCGGCCTTTGAACGACAGTTTCTCGTCCATTTCGGCGATGTCGGCAGCAGACCAGCCCGCGATCTGGGCATAGGTCGTCACACCGGCTTCGTGCAGCTTCTTCTCAAGCGCCGGGCCAACGCCGGACAGCTTCTTGAGATCGTCAGCCTTGTCGTCGGCCTTGGCGGCCTTCTTCTCGGCCTTGGGGGCTGCGGCTTTCTTCTCGGGCTTGGGCGCTGCGGCCTTCTTTTCAGCCTTGGGGGCTGCGGCCTTCTTGTCGGCCTTGGTCTTGGGTGCGGCAGCAGCAGCGGCCACACCGGCAACCGAGCCGGCACCGACAGCGGCCTGAACGCCCGACTTGTCGCCACCTTCGGCCAGGATCTCGGTGACGCGCAGCAGCGTCAGCTGCTGGCGGTGACCCTTGGTCCGCTTGGACGAGTGCTTCCGGCGGCGCTTGACGAAATGGATGACCTTTTCGCCTTTGATCTGGTCGATCACTTCGGCCTGCACGGCGGCACCTGTGACGAGGGGGGCACCGACGACCGGCTTGTCGCCACCCAGCATCATGATGTCATTGAATTGAACGGTATCACCCGCATTGGCGGCCAGCTTCTCTACACGCAGAACGTCGCCGCTCTGCACCTTGTATTGCTTGCCACCGGTCTTGAGGACCGCAAACATCGCGTCTTCCTTGTCTCTCCGCGCCCTGTGGTCCCCGTTCGGGTGGTCCCCGTCTGGGTGTTTCTGCGGCCATGTCGACCGCACCTCGGACTGCGCGCCCTGTTCGGGCTGTCATTGCAAATCATATCACTGCCGGGACGGAGCCCCCGCAGAGATGCCGGCTTATGGGGAATCGCGCCGGTCAAGTCAAGCCGGAATGCCGGCACTTCGGGCGCATTGGCCCATGTCCGCCCCTAAAGCTCTTCGCCGCGCAGGCTTTGCCCCGCCGCGCGCCCCAGATCATAGGACAGGGTGTTGAACACCCGGTCGAACGCGTCGAACAAGGCCCGGTTGAATGCCCGCCCCGTGTCCGAGCGTGAGAAGTCCACATAAGCCCCCAGATCGGCATTGCTAAGGGGGCGGTAAGCCAGATTCAGGTAGGAATAGATCCAGATCTCGCTTTCGCTGCGGATCTCGTCCTCTTGCGCCCAGACATCCGACAGGATCTGCTCTTCGCTGACGTCGAAGGGAAAGGCGCCGCCGTCCAGCAGACCGGAGTAAAAGGCGTAGTTCGAGTTCATGCCCCCCACCACGTTGGATTCGATCAGATCGTTGGCGCGCACGAAATCCTCCAGCAGACCCACCCGCGCGGGCTCGGTCTCCATCACTTCGGCGAAATCGCGGGCGGCCTGCCGCTCGACCGCGTCGTCCAGCATGGCACGGCGGGCGTCCACCTCCAGCGTGATGATGCGCCGCCCCAGATCCGACGAGAAAAAGCCGACCATCTCGCTCAAGGTGCCGTCGTCGGGGGCGGTCTTGGCTGCGTCGAACCCCTGCACCATCAGCCCGCGCATCCGGTCCAGATCATAGACGCGGGCAGCCTGCGCCTTCCATGCGACGGGCGGGATCTCGGGGAACATGTCCTGCCGGACCATCTCGGCATAGCCCAGCCCCTCATCGCGGATGATCTGCAGAAGACGGTCCAACTGCAAAAGCTCAAGCAACGGCTGCACCCGCTCGGACGTGAGCGCCTGCTGAGACGCCTGCGGGACGGCATGCGCGGGCATCGCCGAAAAAGGGCCGGCCAGAGTGGCGGCCAGCAGCACAACCGAAAGACGTTGAAGAAGCATCAAGGGGGTCCGTGTATGGGGTCGGGGGCCGTGGGTCGGAGTATGGGGTCAGATCAGGAAAAACTGACGGTGGTATAACGAGACGTGACGGCAAGACATAGCCTGCCCGCACCCTTCGACATCCTGATACCCCTAAATCTTGTGCCGCGCGAGGCGGAACACAAGGCCCCGCCCTGCCCGCGCCGCAAGAGCCCCCACCCCCAAATTCCCGCGCCCCCCACGACCATCCACACAAATTCGGCAAAAAGCCCCTTGCGCAGCCCGCACAAAAAAATTAGTCACCCCGTCACGCGGAGAGGTGCCGGAGTGGTCGAACGGGGCGGTCTCGAAAACCGTTGAGCCTTCACGGGTTCCCAGGGTTCGAATCCCTGTCTCTCCGCCATTATTTCCAATTAACGCAATAAAATCAGTTACTTAGGTGCGAGCCTGACGATTGACCCATGAATAAAATCATGAGTTCAACAAGTCGATTCTGCCCCTTTCCGGGAAGGGGGTGGCCTTCAAAGCTTCACAAACCAAGTAACGACCCAACCCCCAAAAAAAACCAAGCCACCAAGCTTCCAAATTTCTAACCCGGTATCGAAGAACTCTTCTTCGCCAAGAACCGGGATGAAGATGCCGAAGAAGAACATAAACGCCGCCGAAACCCAAACCATGACGAAAATAGCCTTCATGGGTGCTTCGTTAAATTCAGCGACTAGCTTGGCCCGTTCGTCTTTGCTTTTAATAGCGCCCCATATCGTATGAACGACCAAGCCAAACAACAGACAAAACGCCAAGAAACCCATAGCCGCCCCCAACCGCAAGGATTGGCGGCTATAGTCGGCGGAAGCGTCGAGATTTACAACGAAAAAGCCCCGGCGCCTTGCAGCAACCGGGGCAGTAGGCTTCCAATTTGGCCCTTGGAAGACCGTTAGAAACAGGCTGCGGGAATACCGATCACAAGGCGGTCGGCGCTGGGGTCAACAGCCGCTTGGCGCAGGCTTTGCCCTTGGTCGACCCGTAACACGGTTGCAGCCGGTAATTCCCGCAGCGGGTCGGAAATAACGGCCGCTAACAGCCAAACGATATGTGTGTTGACGCTAGCCCGCGACGCCATGCCTTTTCGAACGTCCTTTTAATGAACGACCGGGGCATCTCGAAACAAAGGTGGCAAGCTTCGGGTTGAACTTGGCAACTACAGAACCCGCGTGAACCTCAGCAATTGCCCGCGCATCTCACATGCTGGGTCGCCCTGCCAAACCCCAACCACTCCCTCACCCCGCCAGCAGCGCCTTCTGCACCGTCTCGTCCCAGCCCAGATACAGCGTGTCGCCGTCGCGGATGACCGGGCGGGTCATTACCTTGGGTTGGGCGGTGATCTGTGCCTCGGCCTCGGAGTTCTTCAGCCAAGTGTTCAGCGCGCGGTAGTCGTTAGTGCTGCGGTCCACCAGCCGGTCGCCGAATTCGGCCAGCAGCCCGTTCAGTTCCACGTCGCTCAGCGGCTCGGCGCGGATGTCTCGGAAGGTGACCTCCCTGCCCTCGGCCTCCAGCGCCTTGCGGGCCTTTTGGCACTGCGCGCAGGTGTGCAATCCATAGATCATCATATCGCGAACTCCTGTGGCGTTGACGGTGTAACCTCGGGCATCGGGGATCGCGACGCAACCTCTCGCCACGCTGGGCGCGGTGGGATATGACGGGGCCATGTCACAGATCGAGTCGCTTTTTGTCACCCGCCTTTACCGCGCCGCGCTGTCCGAGCAGGGCAAGCCGGTCGATCCGGCCGAGCTAGAGGCCGCCTGCCTGTCCATCGCCGAGGATGACGAGGCCGGGCAGGATTGGTGCGAGCAGAACGGATTCCCGGGCTACACCAGCTATGCCTCGCTGACCGATCTGCCGTGGCGTTTTCCGATCTTCAAGGATCTGGTCAAGGTTCTGGACAAGCATGTCGCGGCCTTCGCCAAGGATCTGGAGTTCGATCTGGGCGACAAGAAGATCAAGCTGGATTCGCTGTGGATCAACATCCTGCCCGAGGGCGGCATCCACACCTCGCATCTGCATCCCCATTCGGTGATCAGCGGCACGACCTATGTGGCCATGCCCCCCGAGACCAGCGCCATCAAGTTCGAGGATCCGCGTCTGGCAATGATGATGGCCGCGCCGGGACGCAGCCAAGGCGCCCGGGCCGAGCTGCGCAATTTCATCTATGTCGCGCCCGAGGTGGGCGATGTGATGCTGTGGGAAAGCTGGCTGCGCCATGAGGTGCCCATGAACATGGCCGAGGATGACCGGATCAGCGTCAGTTTCAACTACAGTTGGGAGTGATCCGGCAGGCCCCGCGCGGGCTTGCGTCGGTTTCCTGAGACTCTAGATCAACTCGTCCCGTCGCCCTGTTCCGGCACGCGCAGATGCGCGGGGTTCAGACGTTTCTCGCCCTGCCATTCATAGATGCAGCCCGTCTTCGGGTAATCGAGACATGCGGTGACGGGCCCCTCCAGCCTTGGGGCGCCCTGCATCTTGTAGTGCCCCAGCAGGACAGGCGGCGCGTCCTTGGGGTAAAAGGCGACCTCGTTGCTTTGGGGGACCAGCCCGTCGGGAAGCTCATCGGGGTGCGGGACCGACAGCGCCGCATCGCGCCAGCGCCGCGCGCTTGATCGCCACCACGCGATGCGCACGCGCTGCCGCTTGTGGCCGTGGGCGTCGTGGAAGGCATAGCCCTCGGGCAGCGGCAGTTCGGGACCCGTGACCAGATTGAGGACAGCGCGGGCGAAATCGCTGTTTCCGGCGGCGACCTCGGGCAGATCGCCCTCGGTCAGGCGGCCATCGGGGCGGCGGGCGGCGATCAGGTCGATGTCAGGCTGGCTCCAGCACGCATGGACCAGCCGCAGCCCGCCCAGATCCAGCCACAGCGGCAGGGTCAGGAACCAGTCCGTCCACGCCAGCGCGTCGGGCGTGGCGGTGCCGAACTGACGCACGAAACTGCGGTGCTGGGCCTTGTTCCGCTCGCTGTGCGTGCGCAGGGCCAGACCGTCCTTGCCCAGCCGATGATAGAGGATCGCGTTCAGCTCGTGATTGCCCATGACCGCAACTGCGCCGTCATCGACCTTGCCGCGCACGCCTTCCAGAACCGCCCGGTCGTCGGGGTCGGTGTTGCGTTTGGCGCCGTCGATGAAGTCGCCCAGAAAGGCCAACTGCACCGAGGGGTCGGCCAGATCCAGCAGCCGGGCCAGCAGATGCGGGTCGGCGTGCAGGTCGGGGATCACGGTCCTAGCAGTTGTCCGGGCAGTTGTCGGGGCGATGTCGGCGGCGGGCGGCATTGCCGAAGCTCCTTTTTCCTGCGGCGGGCATCCCGATCAATCCCGGCGAAACCCCGGATCGGCGGCGTCTGAAACGGCCTGAAATTTGCGTGGTCACTGGGGGAGGTTTCGTGCGGAACCGACGCTCGCGTCAGTCCCGCATGCCCATAACCAGTTTCGCCAATATCCGTTCCCGTCAAATTCGTAAAAAACGGCACATCCCGGCTGGAAGCCGCCAGCGTCAGCCCTTGAAGCCGGTGGCGACGACGAACTTTTCCGAACTGTCGGACCGGCTTGCGGGGGGCTTCACGTTGGCGACCTTGGTAAAGCGCGTTTTCAGCAGCTTTTGCAGATCGCCCTCGGCGCCGCCGGCCAGAACCTTGGCGACGAATGTGCCGCCCTCGTCCAGCACGTCAAAGGCGAAATAGGCCGCCGCCTCGCAAAGCGCGATGATGCGGATGTGGTCCGTCTGCTTGTGCCCCGAGGCCGAGGCCGCCATGTCCGACATCACCACATCGGCTTTGCCGCCCAGCCATTCCTTGACCTTCAGATCGGCGTCGTCCTCCAGAAAGTCCAACTGATGGATCTCGCTGCCGGCGATGGGCTCGACCTCTTGCAGATCGACACCCAACACGGTGCCCACGGCTTTGCCGCCCCGCTCGCCCAAGGCGTTCACGCGTTTGACGGCCACCTGACACCAGCCGCCGGGGGCGCAGCCCAGATCGACGACGCGGGCGCCGGGCACCAGAAAGCGGTATTTGTCGTCCAGTTCCAGAATCTTGAAGGCCGCCCGCCCGCGATAACCGGCGTCCTGCGCCGCCTTCACGTAAGGATCGTTCAATTGCCGTTCCAGCCAAAGGGTCGAGGACAGGCGCCGCCCGCGTGCGCTTTTGACCTTGACCCGCAGGTCACGCCGGCCGCGTCCACTGGTTTTCTTTTCCGTCATCGGGATACCCTTCTGTCCGGGCCGCGAAACCGCCCCTTGGGCGCGAAATATAGCGCCGGGCCGCCCGTCGCAACCCCGTCGCAACCCTGTCGAACCCCTGTGACACGTGCCGTCCCGTTCTGATGTGCACGGCACGGGCACAGCCCCTCAGAAAGGCCCGTCCTCGATCACGCCATCGGCGCTCATCTGGGCGTAAAGCAGCCCCTCGCGCAGGCCCCGGTCGGCGACCGACAAGCGGTCCGTCGGCCAGATCCGCAGCAGCGCCTGAAGGATCGCGGCCCCGCTCATGATCAGCGCATGGCGGTCACGGCCGATGCGGGCGTCAAGGCGACGGCCCTCGGGGCCCATCGCCAGATAGCTCTGGATCACGCCGTCGATCTGGTCCGAGGTCATGCGCAGCCCGTCGACCTTGTTGCGGTCATAGCGTTTCAGCCCCAGATGGCTGGCGGCGACGGTGGTGACCGTGCCGCTGGTGCCGATGATCTGAAACCCCTCGCGCACCCCGTCGGCATCGCGGTAGGGCGAGAAGCTGGCAAGGTTCTCTTCGAAAAACCAGCTCATCAGCGCGAAGCGGGCGGCGTCATCCTCGACATCCATGAACTGATCTTTAAGGGTCGCAACCCCCAGCGGGACCGAGATCCAGTCCACCACCTTGGCGCCCGGAAGCTCGCTGTTGACCGCCGTAAAGCCGGTGTGCAGCCGCATGATCGCGCGGGGGCGTTCGATGGGCGGGACCTTCGACAGGTCGATCCACACCAGCTCGGTCGAGCCGCCGCCGATGTCCATGACCAAAAGCTGCTCGGTCCGGGTCGAGACCAGCGGCGCGCAGGAAACGACGGCCAGCCGGGCTTCTTCCTCGGGTTCGATGATGTCCAGCCAGAAGCCGCATTCACGGTGCACCAGCTTGATGAAGTCCTGTGCGTTGCTGGCCCGGCGGCAGGCCTCGGTCGCGACAAGGCGCATGCGTTGGACGTTGTGGCGCGACAGCTTCTTCTGACAGATCTTCAGCGCCCCGACCGCACGGGCCATCGAGCTGCGGGACAACTGGCCGGACGCCTCCAGACCGGTGCCAAGCTGGACCGATTTCGAGAAGCTGTCGACCACATGCAGTTGCGTGCCCTTCGGCTGCGCGATGAGCATCCGGCATGAGTTGGTGCCCAGATCCAGCGCCGCGTAAAGGTCGGCCGGATCGGGGTTCGTCTTTGGCGCAGGGCGCTCGACCTCGGTGGGGAACGGCCGTGCGCCAGCGGGCCGTCTGGGTGCCATGTCGGCTCCAATCCTGAGTTGTGTTCAGCGTAGTGCCCGCGTGTCGCACGTGCAAGCCCGCCCTCGCGTCGCCCCCATCCGAACAGGCGGAATGGGCTGACTACCGCCCTGCTCACAATGATGATGAAAAGATTTCAGCCGGGTTTGCCCCCTTAGACGCTGGTCCGCGGGCGGGGGCTTCGCTATTGGTTTCAGGCCCGCGGCGCGCAGCCGCCGACGGGCGCGGGTCGTTGCTGCACGTCGTTGGGTCGAAATCGGACATCGGCGGCGGCATCGGACGGCCTACACCCGAAGGCGTTGCAAGAGGATTCGACACATGCCCGACGTCACCATCGTCTATTGGCGCGACATTCCGGCCCAGGTCATCGTCGGCAAGGGCCGGCGCGGATCGAAGATGCCCCTGCCCGAACGGTTCGAGCAGGCCATCGACCGCTGCGCCATGAAGATCGGTGCCAAGGACAGCGACTCTTACATGGCGGACTGGCACAAGGCCGGGTCCTATGCCGTGGAAGGGGATCCCGACGGGATCGCGAAGGCGGAAGCGGATCGGATTGCACAGGACTACGACACCGACAGGCTGCGCCAACTTATCGAGAATGATGGCTGGGCCTGAGCGCAATCGGATATGGAGAGCTGCGATGGCCCTGCTTCAGTTCAATCGAAAGAGTGACACGACCCCCCTGCCCCAACACGGGCCCCAGACCGGGCCCCAACACGGGCCCACAGCCAGCCCCGAAATCGAGGCGCTGCTGAAAGATTTCTCGATCGAGGTGATGCCCCGCACCGCCGCCAAGGTCGAACAATTCGCCAAGCTGCTGCCCACGGGCACGCGGGTCTACATCGCCCATATCGACGGCACCTCGATCGACGAGATGGTGCTGACCGCCCGACGTCTTGCCGCCGAGGGCTTCGAGGTCATGCCCCATTTTCCCGCCCGCATCATCCCCGACGAGGCGACGCTGGCCGACTGGATCGCCCGCTATCAGGGCGAGGCCGGCGTGCGTCAGGCGCTGTTGCTGGGTGGCGGCGTCAGCGCCCCCGCCGGCGACTTCGACAACTCGATGCAACTGATGGAAACGGGGCTTTTCGACAAGGCCGGTTTCACCCGCCTGCATGTCGCAGGCCACCCCGAGGGCAACCGCGACATCGACCCCGACGGCTCGGACCGCAACGTGCTGGAGGCGCTGCGCTGGAAACAGGCGTTCAGCGAGCGCACCGATGCCGAGATGGCCGTCGTCACCCAGTTCGTGTTCGAGGCTGATCCCGTCATCGCATGGGCCGAGCGGCTGCGCGCCGAGGGCATCGGCCTGCCGCTGCACATCGGCGTGGCCGGTCCTGCGAAACTGCAAACCCTGATCAAGTTCGCCGTGGCCTGCGGCGTCGGCCCCAGCCTGCGGGTTTTGCAAAAACGCGCCCGCGACGTCACCAAGCTGCTGGTCCCCCACGAGCCGACCGAGGTTCTGACCCGGCTGGCTGCGCACCGCGCCGCCCATCCCGACAGCAACATTCGCAACATTCACTTCTTTCCCCTTGGCGGCATTGCGGCCAACGGGGCATGGACCACGGCAAACGCTGGCGGTTCGGGCATTCCTGCAAACCTAGACCAAGGATAATTTACATGACGCGCACTGTCGTCGAATCCAAGACCAAGACGGTTACCATCGGCTTTGACGAGCCTTTCTGCGTGATTGGCGAACGCATCAACCCCACCGGCCGCAAGAAACTGGCCGCCGAGCTGGAGCTTGACGATTATTCCACCGTCGAGCGCGATGCGATCGAACAGGTGGCCTGCGGTGCGATGGTGCTGGATGTGAACTCGGGCGCGGTCTTTACCAACAAGATGGCCGAGGATCCGCGTTATGCCGACAACAACTTTGTCGAGCCCACGCTGATGCCCGAGATGGTGCGCCGGATTCAGGCCATCGTCGATGTGCCGCTGTGCATCGACAGCTCGGTCCCCGGTGCGCTGGAAAACGGGCTTGAGGCCGCCGAGGGGCGCCCCCTTCTGAACTCGGTCACCGGCGAGGAAGAGCGTCTGGAATTGGTGCTGCCGCTGGTCAAGAAATACAACGTCCCCGTGGTCGCGATCAGCAACGACGACACCGGCATTTCCGAAGACCCCGAGGTGCGGTTCGCCGTCGCCAAGAAGATCGTCGAGCGTGCGGCGGATTTCGGCATTCCCGCCCATGACATCGTGGTCGACCCGCTGGTGATGCCGGTGGGGGCGATGGCCTCGGCGGGGCGGCAGGTCTTTACGCTGGTGCGCCGTCTGCGCGACGAGTTGGGCGTGAACACCACCTGCGGCGCGTCGAACATCAGTTTCGGTCTGCCCAACCGCCACGGGATCAACGCGGCCTTTCTGCCGATGGCGATCGGCGCGGGCATGACCTCGGCCATCATGAACCCCATCCGCGCCGTCGAGATGGAGGCCGTGGCCGCCGCCAATTTCCTGATGGATCACGATCCCAACGGCGGCAAATGGATCCGTCTGGCGCGGGTGCTGGATGCGGTGAAAGAGGGGGCGAGCTTCGCCGAGGCGTCTCAGGCCGCCCAAGCCTCGGGCGGAGGCCGTGGCGGTCGCCGGCGTCGCCGGGGCTGATACCGGTCTTTGCGCGAGCATGTTTAATGGATGCGCTTTAACGGCGAAAATCGGTCAGGGGGCACGGCAACGCGTCCGCACCCCCTGCCCTCGTCCGACCCGTTGACTTAGGCGGGCAGTGCGCCGCTGCCCGGTTTGGTCTTGGCCGCCGGCTGGCGCTTGACGCTGCGGGAGCGTGCGTAAAGCCCGTAGAACTCGGCATAACCGCCCTCTGGCGACCATTCGTCCAGATGAACTTCTCGCAGAAAGCGGCTGACAAGTGTGCGCGGCGTCTCGTCCAGACCCTGCGCCAGCGCCCAGGCCGCCCAGTGGTTGGCCGCCGCCTGCGTTCCCGTCCGCTCGATCAGATCGCCAAGCGCGACCGAGATCTTCTGGTGACTGTATCCGGGGATCTGGCGCAGATCCACATAGGCCGACAGCCGCGCCATGATCCGCGCGTAAGCCCCGTCGCCGATCTGCTTTCCGGTGGCGCGAATGGCCCGGTCGCACAGCGCCTCGACATCCTCGAAGGTGCCGTACCAGCCGGGCATGATGTGCAGCGCGCGCTGCTCGTAGGGGTGCGAGTCGGTGGGGTCCACCATCACCCAGCGCGAAAAACGGTCCGACAGGGCCGCCACGGGGTTCGGTTGCACGAAGCCCGTCATGTAGTTCGCCTTGGCCATGTAGACCGTGATCGCCGCGTCGGGGTCGGCGTGTTTCAACCAGCCGTCGGCCTCGCGCAGTAATTCGTGGAAGGCCTCGGTGCCCGCCTCGGTCGGGGCGCGTCCGTCAAGGGCGCCGTGGGCGGCCCAGCCGGCCTCGATCAGGGCCAGCGCGGTCAATGCGCAGATCTCGGACGAGCCGCGCGCGTCTCTTGCAGCCTCGCGGAACGGTGTCAGCAGACGGTTCAGGCATCGGTCGTCGCCGCGACGCCCGTAGGGGGCCTTGATGGCGGTGCGGATCGGCGCCAGTGCCGCGTCGATGACCACATGCGACAGGCGCACCCCGTTGCCGTAAAGGGCAGTGTCGGCGGCGGCGCGGCGCATCAGTTCGGCCATCTCGTCCCAGCGGCGTTCCTGAACCAGACGCTGCACAAGGACGGGGACCTCGCCGTCGCGGCCCACGGCCCCGTCGCCTGCACGGATCGGAAGGCCGCAGCGAAACTTGCCCTTGCCCCCGCGCGACGACATCACATGAGCGAATAAATCGCGGACCATGCGCCGGCCCAGCCCGAAGGCAATCGCCAGAAACACCACGGCGAATGCCAGTGACGCATGCTGAAGATCGGTCGGTGACAATGCAAAATCCGGCAGGGTAAAGCCAGGCATCTGATTACGTCCTTATGGGGCCCGTTACCCCGCAAGCTTCGAATTCAGATGTGTCGGAAATTCGACCGGTTCGGGACCATTCTGGCGCGGGACAGGTCGCTTGGGCCTTATTGCCGCCACGGGAGCGGGGGCTATGGACGCGCGACTTCGCTGACCCAGCGGCTGGCTGCGGATGGCTCCAGATGGCCGGGACCCGCGGCGTGGATGAGACGCCGCGGGGCAATCGTGGTCCCGGCGCGCACCGCGCCGGGACATCCGTGTTACTGCATCTTCGACATGATCTCGGTGTCGCTGGTGAACATGAAGTCATCGCCGCCCGCGCCGGTATGACAGGCGATGCAGCCCGCATCGGCGCCCTTGGCGACGCGCCCGGCAAGCATCATGCCCTTTGGGTTCTTGTCCATCGTGCCATCGGGAAGGTATTTCGCCCAGAACCAATCCTTGGTGTCCGGGTCATAGCCCTCTTCGCGGCGGAACATGACGGTGATCGCGCCCAGATGCTTGGCCGGATCGGCCAGAACCTGCATCGCCTCGACCCCTTCGGGGCCATAGTTGCGCTTGACCACCAATTGGCCCTCGTGCCCGTCGATGGTGGCGGTGGTGTAGAAGGTCTCGAGCATCATGCCGTGGGGGTCGGAGCCCTCGTAGGGGACGGACATAATCGCGCCCTCGCCCACCAGTTTCTCGGCGGCCATCACGTCCCAGATCAGCTTGGCGTAATCGGCGTCGGCCTGCGTGCCGAAGGGCGCGTCTGCGTCCTGCGCCATCCCGGGGCCCGTGGTCATGAGCGCGGCGGCCAGTGTCAGCCCCAGTGCGGCAAGCTTCGGTCGTCTGTAGGTATAAGCGGTCATTGGTATATCCCTCCCAAAATTGTTTTCGCTACACCGGAAACATAGCGCGACATCCGGTCGCGGCGGCCTCACGTTGGCTTGTTTACGCTCACGTCGCGGTCACTTCACTGGCACCCATGCGTGAGCGGACATCAGCCGATCGCTGCGGGTGACGCTCCCCCCACTAGGGCCACGCGTCAGCCCCCCTTTCGCCGTCGCACTTGGTCCGCAAAGGGGCGGGTTCCTCCTTTAACTTGCGGGCTTAATCCCTATTGTCCCCTTCAGAGCCGCCGACGGCCACACACTGCCCCAATCCAAGGGACCACAAAGATGAGCGATGACGCCCTGGTCATTTTCACCCCCTCGGGCAAGCGCGGACGCTTTGCCAAGGGCACGCCCGTTCTGACCGCCGCGCGGCAACTGGGCGTGGATCTGGACAGCGTCTGCGGCGGGCGCGGGATCTGTTCCAAATGTCAGGTCGCGCCGGCCTTCGGATCGTTTCCCAAGCATGGGGTCACCGTGGCCGACGACGCGCTAAGCCCGTGGAACGCGGTCGAACAGCGCTACGACGACAAGCGCGGGCTGAAACCTGGTCGCCGGCTGGGCTGTCAGGCGCAGATCGAGGGCGACGTGGTCATCGACGTGCCCGCCGAAAGTCAGGTGCACCGGCAGGTGGTGCGCAAGGCGGCCTCGGCCCGCAGCATTGTCATGGACCCCGCCACCCGGCTTTATTATGTCGAGGTGCAGGAACCCGACATGCACGACCCATCGGGCGATCTTCAACGGCTGTCGGAAGCCCTGAAGCGGCAATGGCAGATCGAGGGGCTGCGGGCCGCACCGCCCCTGTTGCGCCGTCTGCAACCCATTCTGCGCAAAGGCAAATGGGCCGTCACCGTCGCTGTGCACCACCCCCACGACGGGCGCGCGCCGCAGCTTCTGGATCTGTGGCCCGGCTTTGACGACAGCCCGCTTTACGGGCTGGCCATCGATCTGGGCTCGACCACCATCGCGGCGCATCTGTGCGATCTGGGCAATGGCGAGGTTGTCGCCTCGGCGGGGATCATGAACCCGCAGATCCGCTTTGGCGAAGATCTGATGAGCCGCGTCAGCTACGCGATGATGAACCCCGGCGGCGATGCCGAGATGACCGATGCGGTGCGCGAGGCGCTGAACACGCTGACGCAGGAAATCGCGGCCGAAGCCAAGGTCGATCCCGACCGCATCATGGAATCGGTCTTTGTCTGCAACCCGGTGATGCACCACCTGCTGCTGGGGATCGACCCGGTCGAGCTGGGTCAGGCGCCCTTCGCGCTGGCCACGTCCGACGCCGTGTCCCTGCCCGCCCGCGAGATCGCGCTGACGGCGATGAACGACAGCGCACAGGTCTATGTGCTGCCCTGCATCGCGGGCCATGTGGGCGCGGATGCCGCCGCCGTCGCCCTGTCGGAAGAGCCGCATAAGTCCGAGGATCTGGTGCTGATGGTCGATGTCGGCACCAACGCCGAGATCCTGCTGGGCGACAAGACCAAGGTCTTGGCCTGTTCCTCGCCCACCGGGCCCGCGTTCGAGGGGGCGCAGATCTCGGCCGGGCAGCGGGCCGCGCCCGGCGCGATCGAGCGGGTGCAGATCGACCCCGCCACCAAGACCCCCCGCTTCCGCATCATCGGCTCGGATCTGTGGTCGGACGCGGATGGCTTTGACGCCGCCGTCGAAAGCCTTGGCATCTCGGGCATTTGCGGATCGGGCATCATCGAGGCCGTGGCCGAGATGCGCATGGCCGGCTTGCTGGACCCCTCGGGGCTGATCGGCTCGGCCGAACAGACGGGAAGCGACCGGATGATCCCCGACGGGCGCACCCATTCCTATGTGCTGCACGATGGCCGGGATCAGGGCGGGCCGCTGATCACCGTGACCCAAAGCGATATCCGGGCGATCCAGCTTGCCAAATCCGCGCTCTACGCCGGGGCCCGGCTGCTGATGGATGAGCTGGGTGTCGATACCGTGGACCGGGTCGTGCTGGCCGGGGCCTTTGGCGCCCACATCTCGCCCAAGCACGCGATGGTGCTGGGCATGATCCCCGACGCGCCGCTGGACCGGGTCACATCGGCTGGCAACGCCGCCGGGACCGGCGCGCGGATCGCCCTGTGCAACCGCGCCTCGCGGGTCGAGATCGAGCAGGTCGTCAGCCGCATCCACAAGGTCGAAACCGCCATCGAGCCCCGGTTTCAAGAGCATTTCATCGCCGCGAATGCCATCCCCCACGCAACCGCGCCCTTCCCCCATCTGCAACAGGCGGTGACGTTGCCCGACGTGGCCTTCGGTGCCTCGGGCGGGGGTGGCGCCGGCGGTGGCGGCCGCAGGCGGCGCCGGCGCTAGGGGGCGTCTAGCGAACGTCTAGGGGGCGGCCGGGCTGGCCAAGGCGGGCATCAGGGCAAAAACCCCGCCGACAGCGCCCTTTGGCGGCGCTTGCGTGCTTGACGAACACCGCGCTCTGGCATAGCCCTGACGCCATTCGCGGGTGTAGCTCAATGGTAGAGCAGCAGCTTCCCAAGCTGACGACGAGGGTTCGATTCCCTTCACCCGCTCCATCCCCACATCGCAAGCCTGAACGAGACCGGTCAGCGTGCCAAGGGCGTTCCCCCGGCATACGCCAGCCCCGTTCAGACCGCGCTGAAGTGCGGCGCGACCCGCCTGCCCGCCGCTTAAGTCACTCGGCCCAATGGACGGTGGCGTTGGCCAGCAAGGGGCGGATCGGCGCGTTCTCGGCGGCGGTCTTTTGCGCACGCTCCAGCACCTCGCGCTTTTCCGGGCCGGTGATGACGACGTGGGTGCTCATGGCGTCGCACAGAACCGGCAGGCTGAGGGTGACGCGGGCCTCGTCCTCTCCGGCGACGTGGATCGGCACCACATGGGGGGCGCGGTCCGACATGGCGGTGGCCAGCCCCATCGCGCCGGGGATCAGCGAGGCGGTGTGCATATCCTCGCCCATGCCCAGCAGCAGCACCGAGATCGGCAGATGCGGCGCCACCCCTTCGGACAGACGCGGGGCGGCGTCGTCGGGGTCGGCGTCCGGCTCGTACATCGGCACCAGCGTGGCCCGGCTGGCATAGTCGCGCAGCAGACGCGCCCGCAGCAGCCGGGTGTTCGACCGAGGGCTTGTGTCCGGCACCCAGCGTTCATCGTTCAGCACGACCGAGATCCGCGACCAGTCCATGTCGATCCCGCAGATCGTGTCATAGACCGGTCCGGGGGTATTGCCGCCCGGCACGCAGAACGTGGCCCGGTCGTTGGTGCGCAACGCATTGCGCAACTCTCCGGCCAGTCGCGTGGCCAGATCCATCATCAGCAGTTCGCGGTCCGGATATTTGATGAATTCCATCAGACTTCGATCTCCCTCCAGCGGCGTTTGTCTCGGTGCAATAACATAAGTGCGTCCTCTGGTCCCGTGCTTCCCGTCTCGTATGGCAGCGGCTTATCGCCCTTGTCCTGCCACGCCTCGATGATCGGATCGGTCCAGGCCCAGGCGGCCTCGACCTCGTCTCCGCGCATGAACAGGGTCTGGTTGCCCCGGATCACGTCCATGATCAAACGCTCGTAAGCGTCTGGAATGTCGTCCGCATCCGGGCCAAGCGCCTCGGCGAAGGTCATGTCGAGCGGCACATCGACCAGACGCATCCCCCCCGGCCCCGGTTCCTTGATCGTGACCCGCAGGGTGATGCCCTCGTCGGGTTGCAGACGGATGGCCAGCACGTTGGCGTTGGTGCCGGCCTCTTCGCCGAAGATCGAATGGGGCGGCTCGCGGAAGGTGACGACGATTTCGGACATCCGCGCACGCAGACGCTTGCCGGTGCGCAGGTAGAACGGCGTGCCCTTCCAGCGCCAGTTGGCGATGTGAACCCGCAGGGCAACGAAGCTTTCGGTGCGGCTGTCGGGATCGCCCACGCCGTCGACATAGCCGGGCCGGTCATTTCCGGCCTTGTACTGACCGCGCACGATGTCCGAGGGCGCCACGGGGTCGAGCGCCCGAATGACCTTCAGCTTCTCGTCGCGCACCGCGTCGGGGTCGAAGCGGCTGGGCGGCTCCATCGCGATCAGGCACAAAAGCTGCATCATGTGGTTTTGAACCATGTCGCGCATGGCGCCAGAGCGGTCATAATAGGCGCCGCGCCCCTCGATGCCCACGGTTTCGGCCACGGTGATCTGCACGTGATCCACGTATTGCGCATTCCAAAGCGGCTCGAACAGGATGTTGCCGAAGCGGACCGCCATCAGGTTCTGCACCGTCTCCTTGCCCAGATAATGGTCGATGCGATAGATCTGATGTTCGTCGAAATGCGCGGCCAGCGTGGCGTTCAGCGCATGGGCCGAGGCGAGATCGCGCCCGAAGGGCTTTTCCACCACGATCCGGCTTTCGGGCCCCGCGATGCCATGCTTGTGCAACCGCTCGGCCAGATCCCCGAACAACCCCGGCCCGACCGAGAAATAGAACGCCTGAATCACATCCGGGCGGACCTGTTCGGCCAGATCCTTCCAGCCGCCCTTGCCCTTGGCGTCAACGGCCACATAGGACAGATGGCGCAGGAAACTCGCGACGGCCTTCTTGGGGGCCTCTGCGGCGGGAATGAACTCGGCCAGCGCCTCGCGGACGAAGGCGCGGTAGCCGTCGGCGTCCAGATCCGACCGGGCGGCACCGATGACGCGGCTGTCCTCGGGCATCTGACCGGCCTGAAAACGGCGGAACAGCGCCGGCAGGATCTTGCGGCGTGCAAGATCGCCCGTGCCGCCGAATATCACCAGGTCGAACGTGTCGACCGGAATGACGCGCGATACCATGACCTGCCCTCTTGCCTTTTGATGTAAGCGCAATCCGTCCAACGGGTTACGCGCGAACCAAAGACGAGTCTAGCACGACCGCCCGGCACAACAACTTCCATTCACATCTGCGTAGATGCCGCCCGCGTCATCTTTCAATGCGGCGCGGGATTGGGTAGCCCTGAACGACACCAGAAAGGAAAACGCCCGATGAAGGATCACGCCACCGCCCCGCAGACTGTCGCGGAAAAGTTCAGTGATCCGCGCGTCACCGCGGATGGCCAGCCCCGCGCGACGGTGCCGCTGCACCGGGCCGAGACGCTGTGGTTCAACACCGGCACCCTGTGCAACATCGAATGCGTCAATTGCTATATCGAAAGCTCTCCGACCAACGACCGGCTGGCTTATCTGCTGGCCGAGGATGTGACCGATTATCTGGACCAGATCGAGGCCCGTGGCTGGCCCGTCCGCGAGATCGGCTTTACCGGCGGCGAGCCCTTCATGAATCCGCAATTCCTGTCGATGCTGGAACAATGTCTGGCCCGTGGCTATCAGGTGCTGGTGCTGACCAACGCCATGCGCCCGATGATGCGCGCCCGCATCCGCGAGGGGTTGGAGCTGCTGCGCGACGCCTATGGCGACCGGCTGGTGATGCGGATCTCGGTCGATCACTGGTCCGCCAAGTTTCACGACGAGGAACGCGGTGCCGGCAGTTTCGAGATCACGCTGCAGGGCATGCGCTGGCTGCGCGACGCGGGCTTCACCATGAGCGTTGCGGGCCGCACCGTCTGGGGCGAAACCGACGCCGAATCCCGTCAGGGCTATGCTGCGCTTTACCAGCGCGAAGGCTTTGACATCGATGCGCAAGACCCTGCAACCACGGTGCTTTTCCCCGAGATGGATGAAAACGTGGACGTGCCCGAAATCACCAGCGCCTGCTGGGACATTCTGGACAAGTCACCGCAAAGCGTGATGTGCGCAAGCGCGCGGATGGTGGTGCGCCGCAAGGGGGCCGAGCGGCCCGCCGTGCTGGCCTGCACCCTGCTGCCCTATGCGCCCGAGTTCGAGCTTGGCACCACCCTGGCCGAGGCCGAGCGCGACGTCGCCCTGAACCATCCCCATTGCGCGAAGTTCTGCGTTCTGGGCGGGGCAAGCTGTTCGGCCTGACGGCAGGCACCCTTTTCGGGTGAACTCAGGCGTCCAACTCTGCGTCCCAATAGAGAAAATCCAGCCAGCTGTCGTGCAGGAAGTTGGGCGGAAACCGGCGGCCCATGTTCTTGAGCTCTTCCGACGCGGGCCGTCTTGGCGTCTTGCGCAGTTGCATCGCCGTCTGGGACAGCATCTTCGAGCCCTTGCGCAGGTTGCACGGCGAACAGGCCGCCACCACGTTCGACCAGCTTGTCACGCCGCCCCGCGCCCGTGGCACCACATGGTCGAATGTCAGATCCCCGCGCCCGCCGCAGTATTGGCACCGGAATCCATCCCTCAGAAATAAATTAAAGCGCGTGAAGGCCACGCGCTTTTGAGGTCTTACATAATCTCTGAGGACAACCACCGAGGGTATTCGGATGGTGGTGGTCGGGCTGCGCACCACCTCGTCGTATTCGGCCAGAATGCCGACCCGGTCCAGCACCGCCGCCTTCACGGCCTCTTGCCACGGCCAGAGGGACAGCGGGTAATAGGATAGCGGTCTGAAGTCCGCATTCAGGACAAGGGCAGGATGATGCTTCAACCCGCCGGAATTCCTGACGAAAGTCGTTCTGAAGTCGCCGTCCATAGGTGAGCTTCACCCCCGTGCAACACGTAAGCCGACCCGGAATCGCCCGGTCTTGGGCGACCGTTGCCACCACTATATATGGCGTCAGACATGTGGCAAGCCCCCATAGAACGGGGACGGCGGGCGGCACGAAACGGCCATCCAAAGGCGGCCCGAAAGCCAGAACCGGGCTGCGGTTCAGCCTTTGGTGTCCGCGCCCTCAAGCCCCAGCTTGTTACGGATGAACGACAGGGCCACCGACAGCCCGTCGGGCGCGATGCCGTGGGCCGTGCCTTCCGAGACATGGGCATAGACCTCGAACCCTGCCGCCGTCAGCGCGTTGGCCGCATCGGGCAGCGACTGGGGTGGCACAACCTCGTCCTGATCGCCGTGCACCAGCAGGACGGGGGGCTTGGAGCGGGTTTCCTCCAGCAAATCAGGCTCCAGCAGGCGGCCCGAGAAGCCGACGATGCCGGCAATCGGGGTGTCGCGGCGGGGCACCACATGCAGGGTCAGCATGGTGCCTTGGGAAAAGCCCACCACGACCATCTGGTCGGGAGTCAAACCCTCGTCGGCCAGCACCGCATCCAGATAGGCGTTCAGATCGGCGGCGGCGGCGCGCATCCCGGACTCGGCCGCCTCTTGGCTGGAGCCGTCAAGCCAGGGGATCGGAAACCACTGGTAGCCCGTCGGGTTGTTGGCGCAAGCCTCGGGGGCGTTGGGGGCCACGAAGACGGTGTCGGGCAGATGCGGCGCCAGAGGGTCCGCCAGCCCCAGCAGATCGGCGCCGTCGGCCCCGTAGCCGTGCAGGAAGACCACCACCGATTTCGCCTGACCCGAGGCCGCCGCCCGGCGCCCCTGTTCCAATACGCGCAAGTTCATCTGATGCCTTCCCTTTGCTTTTCCACATGGTAGTAGGCCCATAGCAGGCGTGCTGCAACCGACCGCCACGGCGACCAGTCCCCGGCCATTTGGCGCAAGACGCGTTCGGTGGGCCGGGCGTCCAGCGCAAAGAGCATCCGCGCGGCTTCCTGCAAGGCCAGATCGCCGGGGGCAAAGACATCCGCGCGGCCCAGCGAGAACATGGCGTAGATCTCGGCGGTCCAGACGCCGATGCCGGGCACGGCGACCAGCGTGGCGACCACCTGATCTGTGGGTTGATCGCGCAGCGCCGCATAGTCGATCCGCGCCTCGGCCAGCGCCCGTGCATAGCGGATCTTTTGCCGGGACAGCCCGCAGGCGCGCAGATCTTCATCCGTTGAACGTGCGATCAGACGCGGCCCGCAGCGGTTGTCGGCCCTAAGCCGCCCCCAGATCGCATCCGCCGCCGCGACCGAGACCTGCTGGCTGACGATTGCCCCCAGCAGCGCCTGAAACCCATCCTTGCGCCGGCGCAGGGGCAGCGGCCCGGTCAGGGTCAGGGCATGGGCGAAACGCGGCTCTTGCCGGGCCAGCGCAAGAGCGCCCTCGGCCACGCAATCGGGGGTCTGGATGATGCGCCCGACGGCGGTCTCGGGGGGGATCGGTTCGGTCATAACGAGCGTGCCCATGCCACGGCGGCATCCACATCCTCGACCGTGTGGCAGGCCGTGTCGGCGGGACGCTCTAGCAGCAGGACCTTGATGCCAAGCGCCCGGGCCGCGTCCAGCTTCGAGCGGCTGGCGGCACCACCGGCGTTCTTGACGAGCAGGACCTCGACCCCCAGACGCTTGAACAGCGCCACCTCTTCCTCGACCGAAAAGGGCGGCGTGCCTTGCAGGTAATCGCCCCCCGGAAAGGGGAACGGAGCGTCGGGCATGTCGATCTGGCGGCAGGTGATCCGGGCGCCGCTGTGTTCAAGCGCCGGCAATGTCTCGCGCCCCGAGGCGACGAAGACGACCTGACCGGGGCGGATCAGCGCGGCTGCGGCCTGCGGGTCGGCCACGAACTGCCAGCGATCCCCCGGCCCCGCGGTCCAGCCCGGACGCAACAGGCGCAGATGCGGCATGCCCAGATCGGCGCAGATCCGCGCCGTGCGCCGGGTGATCCGCGCGGCAAAGGGATGGGTCGCGTTGATCACCGCGTCGACCCGTTGGTCGCGCAGATAGTCGATGAACCCCTCGGCACCGCCAAACCCGCCGGTGCGGATCGGCACGTCGAGGTCACGCGCCACACGGGGCGCGTCGGCAAAGCTAAGGGTCAGGCGGTGGTCGGTCTCGTGCGGAAGACGCGCGGCCAGTGCCCGCGCCTCGCCCGAGCCGGCCAGAAGCAGAACATGGGACATCCGCCGGACTATACGCCAGCGAAGCGCCGCATCAAGTGTGCGAAAATGTCCGCTCCGCAGTTGGGATTGTGGCCGCTTGCGGCATTGCGGCAATGGGACTACCAGATTGCCATGAACGAGCTTTCCCAAGACCCCCGCACCCGCCGCAATGTCATGGTTCTGGTTACGGCGCAGGCGCTGCTGGGCGCACAGCTTCCGATCATCTTCGTGATCGGCGGGCTGGCGGGCACCTCGCTTGCCACCAACGCCTGTTTCGCCACCGCACCGATTTCGCTGATCGTGCTGGGGTCGATGCTGATGGCCGCGCCGCTGTCGGGGATCATGCAGCGCTTTGGCCGCCGGACCGGGTTCATGCTGGGGGCGGCTGGCGGGGCCACGGGGGCTGCGATTTCGGCCTATGGTCTGTCGCAGCAATCCTTTGCGATCTTCCTGATGGGTTCGCTGATCACCGGCATCTACATGTCGGCGCACGGGTTTTACCGCTTTGCCGCCGCCGACACGGCCTCCGAGGCGTTCCGTCCCAAGGCGATCAGCTATGTGATGGCGGGGGGGCTGGCCTCGGCTGTGCTGGGTCCGCAGATGGTCAAGCTGACGGCGGATGCGCTGCCGGTGCCGTTTCTGGGGGCCTATCTGACGGTGATCGCGATCAACCTGATCGGGGCGCTGCTGTTCCTGCTGCTGGACATCCCCAAGCCCTTCGTCGACCGCAGCAAACCGCACGAGGGGCGCAGCCGGATGCAGATGCTGCGCACGCCGCGCATCGCCGTGGCGGTGATCTGCGCGATGGTGGCCTATGCGCTGATGAATCTGGTGATGACCTCGACCCCGCTGGCGATGGTGGGCGCGGGCTATGACAAATCGCACGCCGCCGACGTGGTGACGGGGCATGTTCTGGCGATGTATGCGCCGTCGTTCTTCACCGGCCATCTGATCGCGCGGTTCGGGGTCGAGAAGATCGTCGCCATCGGCATGGCCATTCTGGCCGGCGCCGGGCTGATCGCCCTGTCGGGCTTTGATCTGATGCATTTCTTCGGCGCGCTGGTGTTGCTGGGGATCGGCTGGAACTTCGGGTTCATCGGCGCCACCACCATGCTGGCGGGCGCCCACACGCCGCAGGAACGGGGCCGCATTCAGGGCATCAACGACGTGCTGGTCTTCGGCATGGTGACGCTGGCGTCCTTCTCGTCGGGCGGGTTGATGAACTGCGCCGGCAGCACGGCAATCGCCGGCTGGACGGCTGTCAATCTGGCGATGGTGCCGTTTCTGGCGCTGGCCGGCGGGGCGTTGGTCTGGCTGATGCTGCGCGGACGGCGCGAGGCCGCGACGCCGGTCGAGGCAGCGGTTGAGACGGGGGCTACCAGCGCCCCGTTGTCGCCCGAAGCAGAAGCGCCCCGCGACGTCTGAATTCGGACGTCTCGGGCAGGCCGGTCACAACCCTCGTCGGATCGCGCCGGGCGGCGGCAAGGGTCGGCCCTGCACGCCAGCCTGCCAGCATCGCCGCCCGTGCGGGATCGCCTATGGCGGCACGGTCTTTCCGCGCTTGGCTCAGCATCCGCAGCCCCTCGTCCGCCAGCCCGCCGATCGCCAGTGGCGACAGGTCCGGCAGGGGCGACCGCCCCCTCTCCAGCCAGTCGGGGACCGAGCGTAGCCACGCCGCCATCCCCGAAGCCGCCGCCATCCGGCGCACCACCGGCTCGGCCACAGGATCAGCGCGCAGCAGCCGGGCCGCGAGCCACATCAGATGCCCGTTGGTGCGGTCGATGTGATCCCACAGCGCCCCGGCATCCGCAAAGCCCTCGCGCCCGATGTCCCAGCGACGGGCGTCGATCATGCCTTCGGTCAGGGGGCGCGTCCAATCCTGCCCCACCAACAGCGCCGACAGCGGCTCGGCCACGCCCAGCACCTTTGAAGGGGTGCCCGCATGGATGCCGTCCAGCGCGTCGCGCCACCATTGCAGCCGCATCTCGGCGATCATCGGCTCTTGCGTCACCCAAGGGGCGCGGCTGATCTCGATGTTGAAGGCGTAGATCGGAAACAGCACCGCGCGGGCGTCGGGCGGTGCGGCCATGGCCGACAAGAACCGGTCGGGATCGGCGCGTTGCACCAGATCGGCGCTGGCGGTCAGATCGGCTTGGACCGACGCGCCGGCCCTCGTGGGGTCATCGGAGGATGCCGTCATGCGGGGGCCCCGTCCCGCACCAGTTTCCATGTGATCGCGTCCAGCAGCGCGTCGAACGAGGCATCGACTATGTTCGGCGAGACCCCCACCGTGGACCAGCGGCGCCCGGCGCTGTCTTCGCTGTCGATGATGACACGGGTGACGGCCTCGGTGCCGCCTGCGGTGATGCGGACTTTGAAGTCCACCAGCCGCATATCGTCGATGTAGCTTTGATAGGGCCCCAGATCCTTGGCCAGCGCCGTCGACAGGGCGTTGACGGGGCCCTGATCGTTGCCAGCCTCGTCCATGCTTTCGCTGACCGACATCATCTTCTGTCCGCCTATCTTCACCACCACGACCGCCTCGGACAGGGTCACCATGCGGTTGCGCTTGTTCTTGCGCCGCTCGACCGTGACGCGATAGCGCTTCACCTCGAAGAAGTCGGGCAGCAGGCCAAGGGCACGCCGCGCCAGCAGCTCGAACGAGGCTTGGGCCGTGTCGTAGCTGTAGCCCTGATCCTCGCGCTCTTTGATGTCGTCAAGGATGCGGGCCAGACGGGGGTCGTCTTTCGCGACTTCGATCCCGGCCTCGGCCAGACGCCGGCGCAGGTTGGACTGACCGGCCTGATTGGACATGGGCACGATCCGCGCGTTGCCGACGCTGGCCGGGTCCACGTGTTCATACGTGCTTGGATCTTTCAGAATGGCCGAGGCGTGCAGCCCCGCCTTATGCGCAAACGCCGAGGCGCCCACGTAAGCCGCATGTTTGTTGGGCACCCGGTTCAGGATGTCGTCCAGCAGACGGCTCAGCCGCGTCAGCCCCGGCAGCGCATCCGCCGCGATGCCCAGATCGAACATCGAGGCATAGGGTTCCTTCAGCCGCAGCGTGCCGATCAGCGAGACCAGATTGGCGTTGCCGCACCTTTCGCCCAGACCGTTCAGCGTGCCTTGGATCTGGCGCGCACCGGCCTCGACCGCGGCCAGAGAGTTCGCGACCGCGTTTTCGGTGTCGTTGTGGGTGTGGATGCCCAGCCGGTCGCCGGGGATGCCGGCGGCGATGACCTCGGCGGTGATGCGCCCCACCTCGCTGGGCAGGGTGCCGCCGTTGGTGTCGCACAGCACGATCCAGCGCGCGCCCGCTTCCAGCGCGGCGCGGGCGCAGGCCAGCGCATAGGCGGGGTTGGCCTTGTAGCCGTCGAAGAAATGCTCGGCGTCGAACAGCGCCTCGCGCCCCTCGGCCACCAGATGCGCGATCGAGCGGTCGATGTTTTCAAGGTTCTCGTCCAGCGTGATGCCAAGCGCCTTGGTCACATGGTAATCGTGGCTTTTGCCCACCAGACAGACGGCGGGGGTGCCGGCATTGGTGACGGCGGCCAGAACCTCGTCATTCTCGGCCGAGCGGCCGGCGCGTTTGGTCATGCCGAAGGCGGTCATGGTGGCGGTGGTGGCGGGAGCCTCGGTGAAGAACTCGCTGTCGGTGGGGTTGGCGCCGGGCCAGCCGCCTTCGATGTAATCCACGCCCAGATCGTCCAGAGCGCGGGCGATCTGCACCTTCTCGGCGGTCGAGAATTGCACGCCTTGGGTCTGCTGCCCGTCGCGCAGGGTGGTGTCGTAAAGGTAAAGGCGTTCGCGGGTCATGGGGCGACCCTCCTGCTGTAGCTGCGGGGTGTAACGGTCTGATTGAAAGGGGGTATCATTGGGGAATTTCCTTGAGGGCCGCAGGGTCGAACCCCGGCCCCGGCACCAGATCGACGCCCGACTTGCTCATCCGCACATCGACCCCGGCGGCGATCAGCGCCTGTTTCAGGGCGTCTACTGGGCCGAAATCCTTGGACTGTATGGCCTGCTCGCGCAGGGTGCCCAGCCGGTCGGCGAAGGCGCTTAGATCCACGTCGGGCGCCTTGGCCCAATCGCCCATGTCCGCCTCTAGCAGCCCCAGCATCCGGGCCGAGGCCAGAAGTGCGGCCCCCTCGCCCGCGCTGGCCAGCCGGTGCAATTCGGTGATGGCCCCGGCGGTGTTCAGATCGTCCGCCAGACAGTCCAGAACCGTCTGAGAGACTTCGCCCGAGACCGCGCCCGAGACCGCGCCGGGGGCGACCCCGTCGGTCAGACCATGCCATTTGCGCAGGGTGGCTTCAGCCTCGGCGGCCTTGCGCTCGGTCCAGTCCATCGGCTTTCCGTAATGGGTCGAGAGGAACACGAAGCGAATGACCTCGCCGGGGATGCCCTGTTCGATCAGCTCGCGGACGGTGAAGAAATTGCCAAGGGATTTGGACATCTTCTTGCCCTCGACCTGCAACATCTCGTTGTGCATCCAGACCTGCGCGAAACTGCCCGAGGGGCGCGCACAGCAGCTTTGCGCGATCTCGTTTTCGTGGTGCGGGAACATCAGATCGTTGCCGCCGCCGTGAATGTCGAAGCTTTCGCCCAGCAACTCAAGGCTCATGGCCGAGCATTCGATGTGCCAACCGGGCCGCCCCCGGCCCCACGGGCTGTCCCATCCCGGCAGATCCGGCCCCGAGGGTTTCCACAGCACAAAATCCATCGGATTGCGCTTGTAGGGCGCGACCTCGACCCTTGCGCCGGCGATCATGTCATCGACCGAGCGTCCCGACAGACGGCCATACCGGCTGTAGCTTTCGACCGAAAACAGCACATGCCCCTCGGCCTGATAGGCATGGCCGCCGTCGATCAGCGTCTGGATCATGTCGATCATCTGGGGAACGTATTCGGTGGCGCGGGGGGTCTCGGTCGGGGTCAGGTTGCCAAGGGCCGCCATGTCCGCAAGATACCACTCTGCCGTTTCGTCGGTGATGGCGCGGATGGGGCGTCCGGTCAGGGCGGCGCGGGCGTTGATCTTGTCGTCTATGTCGGTGATATTGCGGACATATCTGACGTTCTCTGCACCGTACTCGTGACGCAGCAGCCGGAACAGCACATCGAACACGATGGCGGGCCGGGCGTTGCCCATATGGGCGCGGTCATAGACCGTGGGGCCGCAAACATACATCCGCACGTTTTGCGGATCGATCGGCCGGAACGCCGCCTTGGTGCGGGTGGCCGTGTTTGTCAGTTTGATGTCGCTCATGTCGCCTCGCGCCGTTTGTCCCCGTGCGGGCCCGGCACTCTCAACGTTATATGAGACAATGGTTGGGACCCGCGTGACCTGATGTCACCCGATAATGCAGTCACCGATAATGATGAACGTCCTTGCCATGGCGATGCGATACAGCGTCGGCCCCGCGCGATCAAGATCAAAGCGGCGGGACGGCGGGGGCCGTGGGGCCGGGACATGCGGCCCGGACACGAAAAAGGCGCCCGGGAAAACCCGGACGCCCTTGCCGTCAGATGACGGGTGTCGCGATCAGAAGTGGAAGCTGACGCGAGCTGTCGCGGTGGTGCCGTTCAGGTCACCGGTGCCGAAGTCCTGAATCTCTTGGTAGTTGACTTCGCCGCCGATCGACACGCTGTCGGTGACTTTGTAGGCAGTACCCAGACCGACGACGTAGCCGGTGCCGTCCTGCTCAACGCCGTTCAGGGTGCCTTGTGCGTATGCACCGCCAACCTGACCGTAAACCAGGGTACGACCCAGGTCGTAACCGGCCTTCAGCTTCAGGCGTGCCAGGTCTTCGATCTGGCCGGTGCCGACGGAGGCTTCCATGTCGGCTGCGTTGTAGTCGATCTCGCCGCCCACGACAAAGTTGCCGTAGTCATAGAGGTAACCGGCGTGCACGCCGCCCAGAACGCCTTCGGCGTCGCCGTTGGCGGGAGTGTCCAGCTGACCGTAGCCAAGCTGCGCACCGACGTAGCCGCCGGTCCAGTCATCGTTGGCTTGGTAGATGGGTGCGGGGGCGATCACTACGGGCTCCTGCACGGGAACCGATACGCTGCCTGCGAAAGCCGGGGCCGCGATGACGGCCAGTACTGCTGTTGTTGCCAGGATTTTCATTCGTGACATCCTTCTTGATAGTTTGACCCAAGATCAGGGCTTTCCGAAACGTCGCCTCGTTGCGACCGCTCGGATAGAAGACGCACAGGCACCCGATACGTTCCGGACTGCCAGCAACATTTCCGGTAGCTGATTTCCCTGCGCGGAAAGCTGCTGTTTCCGGGTTCCGAATCGCCTTTGTTATAAGCTGATTCCTGCCCAAATCCGGTAGTTCTTGGCTGTTGCTGAAAAGCCACCAACTATTCGCCTCTGATGCCTCACGGCGACGTGACAATTCGGGGGGACACCGGCCATAATTCGACTCAAGGGACGGCGCCGTTGGTGCCTCGGGGAAAGGACGTTGCCGATGCTGGATGCAGAGATCAAGGCGGTGATCACGGGCGGCGCTTCGGGGCTGGGACGGGCGACCGGGGCGCTGTTGGCCGCCTCGGGCGCGCAGGTCATGTTGCTGGACCGGGACGAGGCTGGCGGCACGGCGGCGGCCAAGGCCATTGGCGCACGGTTCCACCGGGTTGACGTGACCGACGAAGGGTCGGCCACAAACGCCATCGCGGCGGCAGAGCGGGCGATGGGCGGCATCACCCTATGCGTGAACTGCGCCGGGATCGCCACCGGCCAGCGCACCCTTGGCCGCGACGGCCCGCACGGGCTGAACCCGTTCCGGCAGACGGTCGACATCAACCTTGTCGGCACCTTCAACATCCTGCGGCTGGCGACCGAGGTCATGGCCCGGAACACCCCCAATGATCAGGGCGAGCGGGGCGTGATCATCAACACCGCCTCGGTCGCGGCATTCGACGGGCAGAAGGGACAGGCGGCCTATGCGGCCTCGAAAGCCGGGATCGCGGGGATGAGCCTGCCGGTCGCGCGGGATCTGGGGTCGCTGGGCATTCGCATCATGGCCATCGCGCCCGGCATCTTCATGACCCCCATGCTTGAGGGTCTGGGCGAGGATATCATCGCAGGTCTATCCAAAGACGTGGTTTTTCCCAAACGCCTTGGCAAGCCGGAAGAGTTCGCCGAGCTTGTCCGCTTTATCGCCCACGCGCCGTATCTGAACGGGTCCACCATCCGGCTGGATGGCGGCCTGCGGATGGGCTGAGAAGGAAAGTTCATGCCGCTTCAGAACCGCGTCACCCCCACGGGCGAGATCATCGCCACGCCGGAAAAAGGCCGCTGGATGGGCAATCGCGGTCGGCTTCACGATGGCGACAAGCGGCTCGGGCGGGCGCGGTGGCGGGGGCGTCGATGGATCATCTGCGCGTTAGAATTCGGGGGCCGTCACCGGACCGAGATGATGCGCCGCGACACTTATACCGAGCTGTTCTTTCTGGATGAGGCCACCGCCCTTGCCGCCGGGCACCGCCCCTGCGCCGAGTGTCGGCGGCGCGACTATACCCGCTTCATGGCGCTGTCGGGCGGTCCGACCGGCGCGGACGCCCTTGATCGCGCATTGCACGCACAGCGGCTAGAGCGGCGCGAGAAGCGGACCTGGACCGCTGATGCGACAGATCTGCCGGACGGCACCTTCATCGAAGATGGTGACAGGGCGCTGCTGATCGTGGGCGGCACGTGTCACGAATGGTCGCCGGGCGGCTATGGCCCTGCGCAGCCCCTGCCCCAAGGCCCCGTCGCCGTGCTGACGCCAGAGCTGTCGGTTGAGGCGCTTCGCAACGGATACCCCGTTCAGATCGCGCTGGGTTGAGGACCCCACCCTGCCCCATGCAGACCGCTCAACCGGCCTGCGAGGCCCGCTCTTCCAACGCCAGCCAGTCTTCCTCGACCTTGGCAAGCGCGGCTTGGCGCTGGGCGAGCCCCTCGGTGGCCTTCTTGAACTTGGCCGGGGCGCGGGTGAACAGGGTCGGGTCGGCCAGAAACTCTTCCAGCTTGGCGATCTCGGCCTCCAGCCGCGCGATCTTGGCGGGCAGTTCGGTCAACCGGTGCTGTTCGACATAGCTGAGGGCGCCGCCGGTGGCGGCGGTCGGGACGGTGCCTGTGCTGCTGGTGCCGGTCGAGTTTGACGCCCCGCCGCCCGAACCAGACGGCTTGCCAGACGGTTTGGCGGGCGATTTGCCCGACGAGTCGGACCCGCTGTCCGTGGCCGCGACATTGCCGCGCTGACGGCGATAATCGCTCCAGCCGCCGGGATAGGCGCGGGCCTGACCGTCCCCCTCCATCGCGATGGTAATGGTGGCGACGCGGTCCAGAAAGTCCCGGTCGTGGCTGACCAGCAGGACGGTGCCGTCGTAATCCGCGATCAACTCCTGCAACAGGTCCAGCGTCTCGATATCCAGATCGTTCGTCGGCTCGTCCAGAATCAGCACGTTGCTTTCGCGGGCCATCAGCCGGGCCAGCAACAGCCGCGCCTTCTCGCCGCCCGACAGCGACCGTACCGGCGCCCGGACCTGCCGTTCGTCGAACAGGAAATCCTTCAGGTAGGCCACCACATGCTTGGGATTGCCGCGCACCATCACCTGATCGGCCTTGCCCGAGACGCCAAGCGCGGGGTCGCTGGCCAGACTGTCCCAAAGCGTGGCCTCGGGGTCCAGTTGGGTGCGGTTCTGGTCATAGGTCACGGGCATCAGGTTGGTGCCGTGACGGATGCTGCCCGCGTCGGGCTGCATCTCGCCCATCAGGATCTTCAGCAGGGTCGTCTTGCCGACGCCGTTGGGGCCCACAAAGGCCACCCGGTCGCCGCGCATCACCCGCAGGTCGAAATCCTGAACGATGGGCTTGCCGAAGGTCTTGGTCAGCCCCTTGGCGTCGATCACCATCCGCCCCGAGCGCGACCCGGCCTCCAGCGCCATGTCGGCGGTGCCCTGACGGCGGATCATCGCGGCGCGATTCTCGCGCAGGTCGGCCAGTGCGCGGACCCGGCCCTGATTGCGTTTGCGCCGGGCGCTGATGCCTTCGACGGCCCAACGAGCCTCGGCCTTGATCTTGCGGTCCAGCTTGTGGCGGGCCTGATCCTCTTCTTCCCACAGCTTTTCGCGCCATGCCTCGAAATGCTCGAACCCCTTATCCTGACGGCGGACCTGACCGCGATCGATCCACAGGGTGGCGCGGCTGAGCTTGCGCAGGAAGGCGCGGTCGTGGCTGATCAGCACGAAAGCCTGACGGCCCGACGACAGCTCATCTTCCAGCCAGGCGATGGCTTCGATATCCAAGTGGTTGGTGGGCTCGTCCAGCAGCATCAGTTCGGGCGCCTCGGCCAGCAGCTTGGCCAGCGCCGCGCGGCGCTTTTCACCGCCCGAGGCGGTGGCGACGGGGGTGTCCGAGTTGAACTTGAGGCCCTCGGCGAACATCTCGACGCGGTATTCCTCGCCCGGGGCGAGGTTCGAGGCGGCAAAGGCGCCCAGCGTCTCGAAGGCCGACAGGTCGGGGTCCTGCTCCATGTAACCGACCGAGGTGGCGGGGGCGAGTGTGCGCTCTCCGGTGTCGGGTTCGGCCAGACCGGCCATGATCTTCATCAGGGTCGATTTGCCGGTGCCGTTGCGCCCGACAAGCGCGATGCGGTCGCCCGGCTGGACCACCAGATCAAGGTCGGAAAAGATCGGATTGCCGCCGAAGGTCAGCGAAATTCCGGAAAGCTGAAGAAGGGGTGTGCGTGCCATGCGGCCCAGCTAAGGCGTCATCGGGCCAAGGTCAACGTGCGGCCTGCTGTTGGGGGCGGGCTGAGGCCCCTTGTCTGCCCCGTCGCCTATTCCGCAGGCTGGCCCGCCGTATGAGTTGCCGTATGAGTTGCCGTTTGGCCTGTCGTCTGGCTGGCGTCCGCCCTTAGCAGCCGGGCGCGGGCGGGCGGGATGCGCGACAGCTCGACCCCGGTGAAGACATGCAGCGTGTTCATCCGCTGATCCACCACCGCGTGATCGCTGACCCAGCCGCCCATCGTGAGGTATGTGCGCAGCAGCGGCGGCATCCGCCCCAGCGCCCGCATCCGGTCCGGGGCGACCGGCGTGGGCGACGCCTGCCCGTCAGCCGCAGCCGTATCAAAGCGGATCACGCGGGGCGCCTTGATGCCCGGGCGCCACTGGCGCGGGGCCAGATGCCGCGCCCCAAGCCAGGCGAAGGCATCGGCATAGGCCTCGGACGCGGTGCCGGGGAAGGACGAGCAGCCGAAGAGCATCCGCACGTTATGGTCATCCACGAACCGGGTCAGCGCGGCCCATGCGACGCGCAGGATGTCGGGGTCCGGGTCCGCTGCCAAAGCGCCCTTGGACTCGCGGCGCACGCAGAACCGGCCCACCTCCAGCATCGGGCCCGCGTAGGCGCGCAGGCTGTCCAACTGGTAGAACTGGGCGGAATAGCTACGCTCGATCCCGGCGCCCGAGGCCAGCGGCAGCAGGCGAAAACAGCAGGCCAACGCGCCTGTGTCACACTCTTCGATCAGCACGTGCAGGCCGTCGCGATCAATGGGGTCCGCCGCAAGGGCCGTGGCGCGGGCCTCGGCACGGGCGGCCATCGGATCGGCTGGAAAGAACGCCTGCCCCCGCAGCCGCCCTGCCGCTTCCAGATCGCGGGGGCCATCGGCGAACCGCGCCAGATACCGCCCCCTGCGCAAACCGGGCATCGCGTTCCTTCCGTCTTATGCGTCCGTGTCGCCGGACCGTGATTAAGCTTTGGGCCGATGCGGATTGCGCCGACCGTCCCGCGCCCTAAATTACCATTATCATGCATCCTTCCCCAGAGGATGCCAGATCAGCGACGAAAGGAAGCCGCGAATGGAAAAAATCGAGAAGTCCCAGGAAGAATGGCGCAGCCAGCTTTCGGACCTTGCCTTCAAGGTCACCCGTCAGCACGGCACCGAGCGCGCCCACACCCACGACAACTTCCCCAAGGATCCGGGCGTCTTTTCCTGCGCGTGCTGCGGCGCGCCGCTGTTCGATCAAAGCACCAAGTTCGAATCGGGCACCGGATGGCCGTCGTTCTACGCCCCCAAGGACGAGCAGATGGTCGGCGAAAGCGAGGATAACGGCTGGTTCATGAAACGGACCGAGGTTCATTGCAACCGCTGCGAGGCGCATCTGGGCCATGTCTTCCCCGACGGGCCGCAGCCGACGGGGCTTCGGTATTGCATCAACGGCGTGGCGCTGGATTTCGAGCCCGATCAGGGCTGATTGGCTGGCCTGCCCCTGACACCGCGCCGGGCGGGCCGTCGGCAGACCGCCCCCCGACAGTCAAATCCGGCGTCAAATCCGGCGTCAAATCCGGCGTCGTTCAGGCCTCAGATCAGGAAAACTTAGTCCAGGAACTTGCCCAGATTGACCTGACCGACGCTGCCGAACAGCTGACGCAGGAACGACACGCCCTGCACGTTGCTGTCGGTGACCCGGCGCGACAGGGTGATGACGCGGCCATCTTCCAGACCGAACCGCTCGATGTTGCGCAGCTTGCCGGCGCCGTCGAACGAAATCGCAAGGATCTCGCGGTCGATGATGCGCGGCTCGGTAAAGGCGAAATGCTCGAACCGGCTGCCGACGTAGTACCACGCCGTTTCGCGGATCAGACCGCCCGAGGTTGGCACGCCGATTGACTCGGTCAGCGACTCGCGGGTGTCGACGCCGACGCGAAGCTGCGCCAGTTCGGCCTCGGTGGGCACATATCCGTGGTTGCGATAGATCTTTGCGCAGCCGGCCACGACCAGCAACAGGCCCCCCAGGACCACCATTCGCATCGCCTTGCGTCGCAGCTGCATGCTGTCCCCTTGTCTTACCTGTTGTCTTGACTGCCGTTCCCTCATATCCCGCTTACAGAAGCCCGCCTGTTATATCAAGAAGGTGACGCACCCCGTAACGGGCACCAAGATGCATCAAACCGCCTCTGGAGGCCGCACAGGCGCCTGCAACGAACGGCCTGCAACGAACGGAAGGTCCGACATGTCCGCCACTCAGCCCCTTACCGCCCTGACCCATCCGCTGCGCGTGGCCGAGCTTGCCACCCGCAAGCCCAACCGTTTTGATTTCGTGCCCGGGCCGCAGGAACGCGACAGCCTTGCGCAGGATCTGGGAATCGCCTCGATCGGCAAGCTGCGCTTTGTGGGCATGTTGGAGACCGACGGGCGTCACGACTGGGTGCTGAAGGCCAAGCTGACCGCGCGGGTGGTGCAATCCTGCGTCGTCAGCAACGAGCCCGTCACCACCGAAATATCCGAGCAGGTGACCCGCCGCTTCATAGCCCAACTGCCCGACGCGGACGCCGAGGGCGAGGTCGAGATGCCCGAGGATGAGACGCTGGAACAGCTTGGCCGCTTCATCGACCCCGGTCAGATCATGCAAGAGGCCCTTGCCCTTGCCCTGCCGCTTTACCCGCGCCGCGATGGCGCAGCGCTGGGTCAGGCGGTCTTTGCCCAGCCGGGGGTAGAGCCTTTGACCGACGAGGCGCTGAAGCCCTTCGCCGGACTGTCCGAGCTGCGCGACCGCCTAAAGAAATAAGCGGTTTCCCCCCTGCCATAAAAGACTTGCACCGCGTCAGAATCGCAGTATGTTCCCGGCCTCGTTTACACGATGGATCAGGGCACTCCAAAATCGTCTTCGCGACGGTTTTTACGGCGGTCCTATCCTGATGCAACAACCGGGGAATGTACCCCGCCAATACCGAGGTTGAGACATGGCCGTTCCCCAGAATAAAGTCACCAAATCCCGTCGCAACATGCGTCGTGCGCATGATGCACTGGTGGCTGCGAACCCCAACGAATGCGCCAACTGCGGCGAGCTGAAGCGCCCCCACCACGTCTGTGGTGCCTGTGGCCACTATGACGACCGCGAAGTCGTCGCCGCCGCGACCGAAGTCGATCTGGACGAAGACGCGGCCTGAGGCGAACAGGATCGCGGCCCCCATGTCGGATAGCAGTGATCTGACACCGAAAGACGGTTCATTGACCGTCATCTCGGTCGACGCCATGGGCGGCGACCGTGGTCCCGAGGTTGTTGTCGCCGGGCTGGCTTTGGCTGCCCGCGGCAATTCCGACCTGCATTTCATCGTGCACGGCCCCGAGGATGTGCTGGCGCCGCTGATCCAGCGCCGCGGCATTGCCGACCGCTGCACCCTGCGCGACGCCAAGGGCGTGGTCTCAATGGATGAAAAGCCCTCGCATGTGATGCGCAAGGGCAAGGACACCTCGATGTGGTCCACCATCGAAAGCGTGCGCAACCACGAGGCCAGCGTCGCCGTATCCTGCGGCAACACCGGCGCGTTGATGGCGGTGTCGATGGTGCGCCTGCGCAAGCTGCCGGGGGTCAACCGCCCGGCGATCGCCTGCCTCTGGCCCTCGCGCAATCCCGGCGGGTTCAACGTGATGCTGGACGTGGGCGCCGATATCCGCGCCGACGAAGACGATCTGTTGCAATACGCGCTGATGGGCGCCTCTTACGCCCGCAACGGTCTGGGGCTGGAGACACCCCGCATCGGCCTGCTGAACGTCGGCACCGAAGAGCATAAGGGCCGCCCTGAGCTAAAGGGCGCCAACGACCTGATACAGTCGGCCGCTCCGGCCGCGAATTTCACCTATGTCGGTTTTGTCGAGGGCGGGGACATCCCCTCGAACCGGGTTGACGTGATCGTGACCGATGGCTTCACCGGCAACATCGCGCTGAAAACCGGCGAGGGGACCGCCGGGCTGATCCGTGATTTCCTGAAGGAAACGCTGGGCGCCACCATCGTGTCGAAGCTGGCGGCGCTTTTGGCGATGAGTTCGCTCAAACGGTTGTCGCAGCGCATAGATCCGCGTCAGGTCAACGGCGGCGTCTTCCTTGGGCTGAACGGCACGGTGGTGAAATCCCACGGCTCGGCCGACGCGACTGGGGTCGAGGCCGCGATCAAGCTGGCCGCCGATCTGTCCAAGTCGGGCTTTTCCGATCGCATCGCGGCACGGGTTGCATCCTTCAACGCGGCGCGCGAAGGTGCCGCCGGGGATGAAGCAGACAACAAGCCTGGAAATCTGAATGAATAAACGCGCGGTAGTTCGCGGTGTCGGGCATTACCTGCCCGACCGAGTCGTTCCGAACAGCCATTTCGAAAGCTTTCTGGACACCACGGACGAGTGGATCCGGGGCCGAAGCGGCATCGAGCGTCGTCATTTCGCCGCCGAAGGTCAGACCACGTCGGATCTGGGCGCCCGCGCAGCCGAGGCCGCGCTGAAGATGGCCGGCATGACGGCCGACGACATCGACGCGCTGATCGTCGCCACCTCGACCCCCGATCTGACGTTTCCCTCGGCGGCCACGATGATTCAGGGCCAGCTTGGCATGACCCGCGGCTTTGCCTTCGACGTGCAGGCCGTCTGCGCGGGCTTTGTCTATGCGCTTAGCAATGCCAACGCGCTGATCCTGTCGGGTCAGGCCCAGCGGGTGCTGGTGATCGGCGCCGAGACCTTCTCGCGCATCATGGACTGGACCGACCGCGGCACCTGCGTGCTGTTCGGCGACGGCGCCGGTGCGCTGATCCTCGAAGCGCAGGACGGCACCGACAGCGCCGAGGACCGCGGCATCTTGTCCACCGATCTGCATTCCGACGGGCGCTACCGCGACTTGCTGTATGTCGACGGGGGCGTGTCCTCCAGCCAGTCGACCGGCGTGCTGCGGATGGAGGGCAAAGAGGTCTTCCGCCATGCCGTCGAAAAGCTGGCCCAGACCGCCCATGCGGCTTTGGACAAGGCCGGCGTGGCCGCGACGGACGTCGACTGGATCGTGCCGCATCAGGCCAATCTGCGCATCATCAAGGCCACCGCCCAGAAGATGAAACTGCCGATGGACAAGGTCGTCGTGACCGTTCAGGACCACGGCAATACCTCGGCCGCATCGATCCCGCTGGCCCTGTCGGTGGGTGTCGAACGCGGCCAGATCAAACAGGGCGATCTGCTGGTCGCCGAGGCCATCGGCGGCGGGCTTGCTTGGGGGTCGGTGGTTCTTCGCTGGTAGGGCGCATTCGCCCCCTTGCCCAAGCTGTTGATATTGACTCGAAAACCCATATCCCCGATGCTTCGCCGAAACCGGGGAGAAGACCAATGGGATCAACGACATTGACGCGTATGGATCTAAGCGAGGCTGTCTTTCGCGAAGTGGGCCTGTCGCGCAACGAATCCGCCCAGCTTGTGGAAAGCATCCTGCAGCACATGTCTGACGCTTTGGTTAAGGGCGAGACGGTCAAGATCTCGTCCTTTGGCACCTTCAGCATTCGCGAAAAGGCGGCCCGCGTCGGTCGCAATCCCAAGACCGGCGAAGAGGTTCCCATTCATCCCCGCCGGGTTCTGACCTTCCGTCCGTCCTATCTGATGAAGGATCGCGTGGCCGCGGGCAATCGCGGCTGACCGACATGTCCACGAGCAAGTCGGCGGACGCCTTCCGCACCATCAGCGAAGTTTCGGAATGGCTCGAGACGCCGGCCCATGTGCTGCGGTTCTGGGAAAGCCGGTTTCCCCAGATCAAACCCCTGAAGCGCGCGGGCGGGCGCCGGTATTACCGGCCCGCCGACATGATGCTGCTGGGCGGGATCAAGAAGCTGCTGCACGAGGACGGGATCACCATCCGGGGCGTGCAGAAAATCCTTCGAGAAAAGGGTGTTAAGCACGTCTGCGCGTTCTCGCCGGGGTTGATGGACGGGGTCAGCGAGACGCCCGAGTCACCGCTGAAGTCGCCAGCCGACACACCCGCCCCCGCGCCCCGATCCGCAAGCGTGACGCCCCTGCGTCCGCGTGCCAAGACCGGCGGGGCCGCGTCTGATGATGCGCGGCCGCAAACGCATCCCGATCAATCGTCCGAGGATGAGATTCCCGCCAGCCCGATGGCCGAGGATCTGCCCCTGCTGCCGCCGCAACGCGAACAGGCCACGCCGACCCCGCTGGCCGGGTTCGAGGGTGACACGCCCGAGTTTCTTCAATCGGCTCCGCCCGCTTCGGATCCCTCGACGCCCGATGGCCCTGGGTCAAACGATGAGGCCACAACCGAAACTGCCGATCGTTCTAATTCAGCGGCTGCCGCGCAGGCCCCGTCGCCCGACGCCGCCCCCGCCAGCGGTTTCGCCGAATCGCCCGCCACCGATCAGCCGCGCGGCGACAGCACCCGGCCCGTGGATGAGGCCCCTGCGCCAACGTCCCCCGCCCCAACGTCCCCAGCCCAGACCGAATCCGACAGCGGCAACGAGGCGCACGCCACCACCGCATCCGCCGACACGCCCATCCCCGACGATCCCGACGACGATGAAATGCCCGTCGACCACCGCCCCGTCACGGCGCTTTTGCGAGTGCCCGCCGCCGGTCGCGTGCCCCTGCCCGAGCAACAGCGCCGTCAGCTTGGCCAGCTTGCCCAGCAGTTGACCGGCCTGCGCGAACGGGTTGGAAACGACAGTCGATTTTAATCGAAAAACCATGCGCGCCCCCCCTTGCCTCCTCTGTCAGAAACGGTATGACTGCGCGCAAGTCGGGCCATGGCGCAGCCTGGTAGCGCGTCCGTCTGGGGGACGGAAGGTCGCAGGTTCGAGTCCTGCTGGCCCGACCAATAGAAAAAGCGCCCGCACCGTCACGGTGTCGGGCGCTTTCTGCTGAATGGGGGCCTGAACATGGGCGGAACGGCGACGATCGGGGTTCTTCCCTCGCAGGCATTGCGCCAGATGATCGAGGCGGGCCAGATCCACGCCGACGAACCCGTCACCGACGCCCAGATCCAACCCGCCAGCATCGACCTGCGTCTTGGCAACGTGGCCTACCGGGTCCGGGCCTCGTTCCTGTCGGGCAAGGGGCGCACCGTGTCCGAACGCCTGTCCGAATTCGAAATGCACCGCGTCGATCTGGGCGACGGCGCCGTTCTGGAAAAGGGCTGCGTCTACGTCGTGCCGCTGATGGAGGGGCTGGCCCTTCCGGCAAATGTGCAGGCCGTCGCCAACGCCAAATCCTCGACCGGGCGGCTGGATCTTCTGACCCGCACCATCACCGACGGCGGGGTCGAGTTCGACCGGATTCCCGCAGGCTACACCGGCCCGCTTTACGCCGAGATCTGCCCGCGGTCGTTCTCGGTTCTTGTCCGCCCCGGCCAGACGTTGAACCAGATCCGGTTCCGTTGCGGTCAGGCCGTGCTGGACGACGCCGAGCTGAGCCAGTTGCACCAAGAGATGACGCTGGTCTCCGGCCCCGCCCATATTGATGCGGGCCTTGGCTTTTCGGTGGATCTGAAACCCTCCAGCGGCGATCTGGTGGGCTTTCGCGCCAAGCCCCATACCGGGGTGATCGACCTGTCGCGCATCGCCCATTACGACCCCGCCGAATACTGGGAGGACGTGCGCAGCACCGAAGGCCGCATCATCCTTGATCCGGGCGCCTTCTACATCCTTGTCAGCCGCGAGGCCGTGCACATTCCGCCCGACTACGCCGCCGAAATGGCGCCCTATCTGGCGATGGTCGGCGAATTCCGGGTGCATTACGCGGGCTTCTTCGATCCGGGCTTCGGTCGTTCCGAGGCCGGCGGCTCAGGCTCGCGCGGGGTGCTGGAGGTGCGCTGCCACGAGGCGCCCTTTGTGCTGGAGCATGGGCAGATCGTCGGCCGTCTGGTTTACGAGCGTATGGCCCAGCGTCCGGCGCAGATTTACGGCGCTGGCATCGCGTCCAACTATCAGGGTCAGGGTCTGAAACTGTCCAAGCATTTCAAGCCCTTCGCGACGACCTGATCGCGGCCCCCCTTCAGAACTTACCGAACCGGCGCATCATCCGCATTGCCTGACGGGCGCGTTTCTTGGTGTCGCGGTTCTGTTGTTGGGTCAGTTTCGGATTGGCATCGGGGGCAACGCCCTTGCGTCTTGCGGCAATCGTATCGACGCCCTTGTCGATGCCGAACCGGGTCAGGCGGTTCATCACCCGGCGGATGATCATGTTAAGAACGCGTTCCATATCGCTGGATCCTTTAGATAAATCTCAATTTCAGTCGTCGAATAGCTCGTCCTGTCCGGTGGCGCCGGTCTCGTCGCCGTCGACCTCGTCCTGCGGGCCGGGCAAGCCGCCTTCGGGCATGGGGCGGCTGTCCAACAGCCCCGCCGCGCGCAACTCCTGAAGGCCCGGCAGATCGCGCGCGCCCTCCAGTCCGAAATGGTCAAGGAAGCTCTGGGTTACAACATAGGTCACGGGACGGCCCGGCGTCATGCGGCGGCGGCCGAAGCGAATCCACTCCAGTTCCAATAGCTGATCGATGGTGCCGCGCGACACCGAAACGCCCCGGATCTCTTCGATCTCGGCGCGGGTGGCGGGCTGGTGATAGGCGATGATGGCAAGCGTCTCGATGGCGGCGCGGGACAGTTTGCGGGTCTCGACCGTCTCGTGCTGCATCAGAAAGCCCAGATCCGGCGCGGTGCGGATGGCCCATGCGTCGCCCACCCGCTGCACGCCCACCCCGCGGCCTTCGTAGCGGCGGCGCAACTGGGCCACGGCCTCGGCGGCGTCGCTGCCGTGGGGCATGCGGCGGTCCATCTCGGCGGTCGTCACCGGGGCCGCCGAGGCGAAAAGGATGGCTTCGACCATACGCTCCTGCTCGGCCAAGGGCGGCGCTTCGAACAGCCCGTCGCGGCGTGCGGGACGGGTGTCTTCGGCCACGGGTTCAGCACCGGGTTCAGCACCGGGTTCCGCGTCGGACAGCAGCGCGGTCTGGGGGTCGGTGGGCTCAGACATCTCTGGGCTCCTTTCGCCGGACGGTGATGGGGGCAAAGACCTCGGACTGGCGGATTTCGATCGCGCCGGCCTTGGCCAGTTCCAGACTGGCCGCGAAGGTCGCCGCCGTGGCCGAGCGGCGTTTGACCGGATCGCTGGTCCAGCCCTCGGGCAGATAGGTCGACAGATCCGTCCAGTCGCCGGCAAAGCCGATCAATCCGCGAATGCGCTCCAACGCCTGTTCCATGGTGAAGACCGACTCGCGGTCCATGGCATAGGGGCGAAATTCGTCGCGGGTGCGCAGACGGGCGTAGGCCTGCATCAGGTCCAGCAGACTGGCCTTGTAGGTGACGCGGCGCACGCGGGTCATATCCTCTTGCACCCCACGGGCGAAGAAATCGCGGCCCAACTGGTCGCGGGCCATCAGCTTGGCGGCGGCGTCGCGCATGGCCGACAGGCGTTCAAGCTGAAACGCCAGATGCGCGGCCAGTTCGGCGCCGCTGGGCCCTTCCTCGGTCGGGTCGGGGGGCAGCAGAAGGCGGCTTTTCAGATAGGCCAGCCATGCGGCCATCACCAGATAGTCGGCGGCAAGCTCGATGCGCAGTTCGGCGGCGGTGCGGATGAAGGTCAGGTACTGTTCGGCCAGTCCCAGCACCGAGACCCGGCGCAGATCGACCTTTTGCGACCGCGACAGGGTCAGCAGCAGATCAAGCGGCCCTTCGAACCCGTCGACATCGACGATCAGCGCCTCGGCCGCCAGACGTTCGGCCACGCCGTGGCCTTCGGTCGCCTGCGGCCCGCTGGTGAATCCATCCGCGTCACTGGCCGGGGCACTGCGCCCGACCGGCGTGTCACCGGGTTGGATGTCGGGGCCGTGGCGCCCCCCCTCTCCGGGTTTGTGATCGTCGTTGGCGCTGTCGCGCTGCATCATCCCGCCGCTTGCTGACTCACAAGGCCCCGAAGTTCGGCGTCAAGCGCGCCTGTGTCAAGCGGCGCGGGCGTGGTGCGGGCGGCAAGCGCCCGGCGGGCACGGTCCAGACCAGCGCCGGAAAGCGGGCCCGAGGCATCGGTCACGGCCTCCATCTCGGGCATCTTGCCGTTGCAATGCAGGACGATATCGCATCCGGCGGCGATGGCCGAGGCGCTGCGGGTGGCGATGCTGCCCTGCAGGGCCTCCATCGCGATGTCGTCGGTCATCAGCAGGCCGTCAAAGCCGATCTCGCGGCGAATATAGTCCATCGCGATGGCCGAGGTGGTGGCCGGGGCCTCCGGGTCCAGCGCGTCGACAATGACATGGGCGGTCATCCCCATCTCGAACCCGGTGAGCGCGCGGAACGGCGCGAAGTCATGGGCGACCAGATCGTCTAGGGGGGCAGAGACGCGGGCCGGTTCCTTATGGCTGTCGACGGTGGCGCGGCCATAGCCGGGCAGATGTTTCAGGACCGACAAAACGCCGCCCCGCGCCATGCCGTCCCGCGCCGCGCGGCACAGGCGCACGACGGTGTCGATGTCGCCGCCATACAGACGATTTTGCAAGACGGAATGGGTCTCGGGCCGGTTCAGGTCGGCCAAGGGCGCACAGTTCACATCCACGCCCACCGCGTGCAGATCCGCCGCGATCAGAGCCGAGCGTAGCCACATCGAGCGTTCGGCGCCCGCAGGCCCCACGGCGCGGATCTGATCCAGCGCGGGCAGGAATTCGCGCCAGTGGGGTCCGCGCATCCGGGCCACGCGCCCGCCTTCCTGATCGATCAGGATCGGGGCCGCGCGCCCGACGGTCTGGCGCATCTCGGCGGTCAGATCGGCAAGCTGGGCGGGCGTGTCCACGTTGCGGGCAAACAGAATGAACCCCCAGGGGTTCGTCTTTGCGAAAAACCGGCGTTCCTCGGCGCTTAGCCGGAGGCCTTCACATCCAAGAATGCAGGCCCCGACGGCCATCAGCGGGCGATGACGGGAATGCAGGCCGCATTCTCGGCCAGCAACACGCTGCAGAACCGGCGCGAGTCCGACACGCCTTCAAAGCCCGCGACGCGCAGACGGTAGAAGGTGCGCCCACCGCTTTCGGTCTTCTGGATGACGCGCTGGCGGCCCTGCATGTAGGTTGCGAAACGTGCGGCGATGCGGTCCCACTCGACCCGGGCGGTGTCGGCGCTGTCATAGGCGCCAAGCTGCACAAGCCGGGTGCCGGGTGTCAGGCTTTCGGCGTCCAGATCAAGGCTGGCGGTCGGCGCGGTGGCGGCGACGGGCTGGACGTTGCGCAGCTTCATCAGGCTGGCCACGTCCACGCTGGACCGTCGCGCCGGGCGCGGCGAGCGCGAGATGCCGGGGATATCGGCGGGGATCGTGCGCAAGACCGCGGTCTGAACGGTGGCCTGCGCCACGGTGTCAGAGCTGGTCGCTTGCGGGCGGGCGACGGCCTGCACGACGGCATCGACGGCCGCACCGATGGCCGTCTTCTGCGCAACGGCACGGGCCGGAAGGATGCGCGAGGTGGGCTGAGCGGCATCACCCTCGACCGTCAGCGCCGCGACGCGGGTGTCCTTGGCCGGATCAAGCTCTGCCCCGGCGGGAATGGCGGCAAGCTTCTGGGTCGCCGGATTGCCCGCCGCCCGAGAGCTGACCTCGGAGCCATTGACGCCAGTGGGGGCGGCAACAGTGGAATTGTCGTCAAGCGCGATCAACGCGTCGCTGACCTGCGAACGGGGGTCGGCCTGATCGAACAGGCCCACAGGTTCGGGGGCCAGCACCAGACGTTCGGCCACGGGTCCGGCCTGACCTTCGGCCTGCACCTGATTGACCGAAAGCCCCTGATGCGCGGCCCGCGAGCCGCCGGGATCCTTGGGCGCCGTGCGCATCGGACCCGCCAGCGCCTGAATGACCGGAATCTCCGAGACATCCCGAACGCTCAACTGATACCCCCAGACGCCAAGCCCGCCGACCAGCCCGACGGAAAGAATCGCGCCGGTCCAGTTCACGATGGCTCCGGTCAGGCCCTGATGGCCTGCCCCACGGGAATCGTATGTGTCGAAATCAACCTCTGCCATGCTCTGCCCTTTCGCCCCTTGTCCGACGCTTTGGCCGGTATCGGGGGTCTTGTTCTGCCTCAGGAGCCCGGGGCGGTGGCCTTGTCAGCGCATCTCTTCCACCGGGGTCACGCCAAGAATACCAAGACCGGCGGAAATAACAACGGCAGTCGCCTCGATCAGCGCCAATTTCGCCTGCGTTGCAGCAATGTCACCGTCCTGCAGGAACCGCAGTTCGGGACGCGCATTGCCCAAGTTCCACAGGCCGTGCAACTCGGAGGCCAGTTCGTACAGGTAGAAGGCGATGCGGTGCGGCTCGTGGGTGCGGGCGGCGATCTCGACCAGACGGGGCCACTCGGCCAGTTTGGCGGCCAGCGCCAGTTCTGCCGGGTCCGAGGCCCGGTCCAGATCGGCGGCGGAAAGCGTGGCGGTGTCTTGGGCGATGCCGGCGGCCTCGGCCTTGCGCATGACCGAGCGGATGCGCGCGTGGGCGTATTGCACGTAGAACACCGGATTGTCCTTGGACTGCTCCAGCACGCGGGCAAAGTCGAAATCCAGCGGCGCGTCGTTCTTGCGGGTCAGCATGACGAACCGGGTGACATCGGCGCCCACCTGTTCGACCACGTCGCGCAGGGTGATGAAGGTGCCCGCGCGTTTCGACATCTTGAAGGGCTCGCCGTCCTTGAACAGGCGGACAAGCTGGGTCAGCTTGACGTCCAGCGGCACACGGCCCGCCGACAGGGCCGAGACGGCGGCCTTCATGCGTTTGACATAGCCGCCGTGATCGGCGCCGAACACGTCGATCAACTCGTCATAGCCGCGTTCGATCTTGTCGAAGTGATAGGCGATGTCGGGGGCGAAATAGGTCCAGCTGCCGTCGGATTTCATCACCGGGCGATCCACGTCGTCGCCGTGGCTGGACGAGCGGAAGAGAGTCTGTTCGCGCGGCTCCCAATCCTCGGGGGTCTTGCCCTTGGGCGGCTCCAGCACGCCTTCGTAGATCAGGCCCTTGGCCTTCAGATCCTCAAGCGCGGCTTCGATCCGGCCGGTGCCATACAGCGACTTTTCCGAAAAGAAATTGTCCATCCGGACGCCCAGCATATCCAGATCTTCGCGGATCATGGCCAGCATGGCGTCGGTGGCAAAGTTGCGGATGTCTTCCAGCCACACGTCCTCGCCCTTGCCGACATAGGCGTCGCCGACCTTGTCCTTCAGCGCCTGCCCCACGCCGATCAGATAGTCGCCGGGATAGGTGCCATCCTCGAATGCGACCTCTTGGCCGTGGGCTTCGAGATAGCGCAGGTAGACGGACCGGGCCAACACATCGACCTGCGCACCGCCGTCGTTCACATAGTATTCGCGGGTGACATCGTGGCCCGAGAAATCCAGCAAGCTGCACAGCGCATCGCCGAAAACCGCGCCGCGGGTGTGGCCCACGTGCAGCGGGCCCGTCGGGTTGGCCGAGACATATTCCACGTTGACCTTCCGCCCCTGCCCCATGTCCGAGCGGCCATAGTCGCGCCCCTGCTCCAACACCTTGCGGATCACCCCCTGCCAGACCGAGGGCGCCAGCCGCAGGTTCAAAAACCCCGGCCCGGCCACATCCGCGGCGTCGACGCGCGGGTCGGCCAGCAGCCGGGCGGCAAGCGCGTCGGCAATGTCGCGGGGCTTCTTGCCCGCGGGCTTGGCCAGCACCATCGCGGCGTTGGTCGCCATGTCCCCATGCGCGGCGTCGCGGGGCGGCTCGACCGTCACATTGGCCATGTCCAGCCCTTCGGGCAGCGTGCCGTCGGCCTGAATCTGGGCAAGGGCGTCGATCACAAGCGCGCGCATGTCGGAAAAGAGGTTCATTCTAAGCATCCCGGTTGAGTTGGGCTGGGTTTACCACGCAAAGGCCCCGCGTCAACGCTGCGCGGGCTGGCAGAGCCTTTCGTGCTCTTGAAAGGCGAAGCGGTCGGTCATGCCGGCGATGTAATCGGCCACGATGCGCGCCAGTTCGCCCTGCCCGTGGGCGGCGGCGACATCCTTGCGCCACTGCTTCGGCAGCTCGTTCGGGTGGGCCATGTAAAGGGCGAACAGCTCGCGCACCACCTCGGTCACGCGGCGGCGCATCTCGACCACGGTGGGGGCGCGGTACATGCGTTCGAACAGGAAGGCGCGGATCACCTTCAGATCGCGCCACAGCGGGTCCGAGAACTGGATGACCGGACCGTCGGCCTGACGCACATCGCGGGCCGAGCGCGGGTCCAGATCGGCCAGCCGCGCCCGGCTGACATCCAGCACGTCGCCCACCAGAACGCCAAAGAACCGCCGCAGAGCCTCGTGCTGGCGGCGATAGCTGTTCAGCCCGGGATAGGCCGCATCGACCTCGGCAAAGCAGCCGTCCAGAACCGGCAGTTCGGCCAATTCGGCCAGCGAAAAGAGCTTGGCCCGCAGACCGTCGTGCAGATCGTGGTTGTTATAGGCCACATCGTCCGCAAGGGCGGCGACCTGTGCTTCGGCGCTGGCGAATGTGTCCAGTTCCAGATCGTGGCGGTCGTTGTAATCGGACAGCGCGAAGGGCAGCGGGCTGTCCTTGTGGCGGGCGTTGGGGCCGGTCACGGGGCCGTTGTGCTTGGCGATGCCTTCCAACGTCTCCCACGTCAGGTTCAGCCCGTCGAAGTCAGCGTAATGCCGTTCAAGCGAGGTCACGATCTTCAGCGCCTGCGCGTTATGATCGAAGCCGCCATGCCCCTCCATCAGGGCATCAAGCGCCTCTTCGCCCGTGTGACCGAAGGGCGTGTGGCCCAAGTCATGGGCCAGCGCCACAGCCTCGGTCAGCTCGGCGTTCAGGCCGAGCACGCCGGCGATGGTCCGCGCCACCTGAGCCACCTCGATCGAGTGGGTCAGACGGGTGCGATAATAATCGCCCTCGTGCTCGACAAAGACCTGCGTCTTGTGTTTCAGCCGCCGGAAGGCGCTGGCGTGGATGATCCGGTCGCGGTCGCGCTGAAAGGGCGAGCGGAACGCGGCCTCGGGCTCGGGGAAAAGCCGCCCGCGTGTGTCTTCGGGTCGGCATGCAAAGGGCGCCAGCATGATCGGGGACCTGTCCTTGTCGCTGTTACTCGATCTCCCTATATTAGGCGTGTCGAGATTACAAAAACCGTGAAGGTCATCATGCTCAACCTGCCGCCGAAAGTCACCGACCGCGCATTCGAGCGCCTGGCCGAAATCAACGCATCCGCCGGCGCCCCGCAGGCCCTGCGCGTGGCCGTCGAAGGGGGCGGCTGTTCCGGTTTCCAGTATGACATTCGTCTGGATCAGCCCGCCGACGACGATCTGATATTGGAAAAAAATGGACAAAAAGTAATCGTGGACACGGTTTCGCTGCCGTTTCTGGCCGATGCGGTGATCGATTTCTCGGAAGAGCTGATCGGCGCGCGCTTTGTCATCGACAATCCGAACGCCACCAGTTCCTGCGGCTGCGGCACGTCCTTCTCGCTTTAACGATTCTTCAATTTCTGCGTGCAAAGCTTGAGTCGCGGCCCCGGTGCAGGGTCGCGCCGTTCAGATGTGCCGTGGCGCAGGCACGAAGCTTTATGTTCAGGAAGTGGAGATCTACGAAAATCTAGGCATACACCCGGACCGGTTTGGTCAGGGTCGTAAAGGGCATCACGCATTCATGGGGTGCCGACGTCCGGTGCCGTCATCAGACGCGGGACCAGTGGCCTCGGTTCTGGGCCTCGGGGCCTGAGATTGGGGCCTCAGTTGCGGGCCTCCGGTACAGGCATGGCCACGCTCTGCACGGTTGTGGGTCAGTTGCGGGCCGGGTCATGCTTAAGGATGCCTTAAGGGTGCTCAGGCGGAACCGCGAAGGCGCTCAGGCACGGACCAGTCGGATCCTTCGCACCATCGTCGGCTTGCGCGGCTTGGCAGAGGTCTGGCTGGCCCGCTCGTCCAACTCGCACTGCCGGTCGTCCGCATCGCACTCCTTGGCCGTGGTCGGCACCAGTTTCGCGCGCAGACGAGGGCCGGTAAATTCGCCCAACAGACGTTCGTAAGGGCGGCGGTCCGGCTCCTTCGACATGTTGATCAGCCCGCCATTCTCGCGGTAATTGTGGATTGCCTTAAACATATAGCCACCTCCTCGTTCAGCGTTACAGCCCCTCTGCCGTCGTATCGGACGTTTGGTCATAGTCGCGCCTCAGCAAGAACACGCTGCCTGCGGAGTTGGGCACGTTTCAGCAAAGATCGTGTTCTTTTCCCGAGCGTGTGGCGAGGGTGGCGCAAAAATATGGCTGCGGGCGCCACATTCTACGCGGGCCCTTCATGCTTGCAGCGACCAAGCGCGGACGGCCCATCGCTTGCCAAGCTGGCCTGCCCTCGGCATACCCGAGCAAAGCAAAGGTGCGCCCACCGGCCGCCAGACCTGCGGGGGATATGGATGAAGATCGCGACGTTCAACATCAACGGCATCAAGGCCCGCATCGCCGCATTGGGCGACTGGCTGGACGAGGCGCAGCCCGACGTCGCCCTGCTGCAAGAGATCAAGTCGGTCGACGAAGGCTTCCCGCGCGAGCTGTTCGAAGATCGGGGCTATCAGGTCGAGACCCATGGCCAGAAAGGCTTCAACGGGGTGGCGATCCTGTCAAAACTTCCGCTCGAGGATGTGGTGCGCGGCCTGCCCGGCGACGACAGCGATGAACAGGCCCGCTGGATCGAGGCGACAGTGGTCGGCAAGACCGCCGTGCGGCTTTGCTGTCTGTATCTGCCCAATGGCAACCCGACGCCGGGGCCGAAATACCTGTACAAACTGGCATGGATGGACCGGCTTTACGATCGCGCCCGCGCCCTGCTGGACGCAGAAGAGCCTGCGATGATGGCCGGCGACTACAACATCATCCCGCAGGACGAAGACGCGGCCCGCCCCGCCGTCTGGCGCGACGACGCGCTGGCCCTGCCCGAAAGCCGCCACGCGTACCGCCGTGTGCTGAACCTTGGCTACACAGACGCCTTCCGCGCCAGAACCGAGGGGCCGGGGCATTATTCGTTCTGGGATTATCAGGCGGGCGCATGGAGCCGCAACGACGGCATTCGCATCGACCATCTGTTGTTGACGCCGCAATGCGCGGACCTGTTGCGCGATTGCCGGATCGATGCCGAGATCCGGGGACGCGAACGGCCCTCGGACCATGTGCCCGTCTGGGTCGAGCTTGACGCCTGATTGCAGGGCCGGGAACGTTACCCGCCTGTCAATCTGGCGCAGTCACGTCGTACCGGTAAAGCCAGTCGAATTTCCTTAACGGGAGGCCGGGCGCCAGCCCGCCCGCCAGTCGCATGGCGCCAAGCAGCCCGGTGCGCAAAGGCCCAGCCCCCATGTGATAAAGCCGCGCGTTGGCGTCGGCTGCGGCGACGGCCCGGCGGACCCGGGCCAGCCGCTTGGCGTTAAAGGCGCTCCAGGCGTCTTGGGGGGTGGGTGCCGTCTGGACCGCGCGGGGCAACTCCCACGCGTCTTCCAGCGCCAGATTGCCCCCCTGTGCCAGAAACGGCAGCGTCGGATGCACCGCGTCGCCGATCAGGCCGACCGCGCCGCGATGCCACACGGGCGGCACCGGATGGCGAAACAGGCCCCAGATGTGGCTGACCTCGACCCGGTCCAGCAGGGCGCGGACGGGGCCACACATGCCGGCAAAGGCCGCGCGGAGGGTGTCGGGGTCCGTCTGCTGCATCCAGCCCTCGGCCAGCCAGTCGTCACGTTCTTCGACGGCGACGATATTCATCAGCCCCCGCGCCCGCAGCGGATAGCAGACCAGATGCCGCCCCGGCGCCATGTAAATCCGGGCGCAATCCTTGCCGCGCACGTCGGTCGCAAGCGTATCATCGGGCAGCAGCGGCACGGTCGCGCGCCATGCGACATGATGCGTAAACCGGGGCGTCTCGGGCCCAAGGATATGGCTCCGCAGGCCCGCCCTTGGTCCCGCGGGGCTGTCGGTCAGCTGACCTGATCGCAGACCATCGGCCCCGACCAGCATCTCGACCCGCTGCCCCTGCCCCGCACTGCCGGGGATCGCGATGGCACCGGTGTCCGAGACAAGATCCTGGGGCATCACGTCAGTGCCAAGGGTGATCGTCGCGCCCGCCGCCCGTGCCGCTTTCGCGAGAATGTCGATCAGATCGGCGCGGTGGAAGGCGCGGTAAGGATGGGGATAGCCTGCGCGATCCAGATCCAGATGCAACACCAGCCGGTCGGACAGCCCGTCGCGCATCTGGACCGCATGCAACGGGGTGCCAAGTTCGGCGGCCCGATGCTGAACCCCCAGCGCCTTTAAAACAGCCGCTCCGTTGGGGGCGATCTGGATGCCGGCGCCAACGGCCTTTAACGCGGCGGCCCGTTCCAACACTGTGACCCGTGCACCGCAACGGGCAAAGGCGGCCGCAGTGGCCAGCCCGGCGATGCCCGCGCCGACGACGCCGATGTTCATGCCCTCAAGATGCATGCGTCAGCCTACCCGCCTGCCGTTGTGGCATCTGCCCCCCGCAACGCCGGCCCGGAAACAAGAACGCACCGGCGCCGAGGGGCGGCCGATGCGCTTTTGAAATATCGCGGGCGATCAGCCTCAATCGTCGCGATGAACCTTTTCGCGACGCTCGTGCCGCTCCTGCGCCTCAAGGCTCAGGGTGGCGATGGGGCGTGCGTCCAGGCGCTTCAGCGAAATCGGCTCGCCCGTGTCTTCGCAAAACCCGTATTCCCCGTCGTCGATCCGGCGCAGCGCCGAGTCGATCTTCGAGATCAGCTTGCGCTGCCGGTCCCGTGTCCGCAATTCCAGCGCGCGGTCGGTTTCCTCGGACGCGCGATCCGTCACATCGGGGATATTCCGCGTGCCGTCCTGAAGACCTTCGATCGTGTCGCGGCTTTCGGACAGCAAATCGTCTTTCCAGGCATTCAGCTTTCTTCGGAAGTATTCCAGCTGACGATCATTCATGAATGGTTCGTCTTCTGCAGGACGATAATCTTCCGGAAGGAAAATCTCGGCTTTCATGACCAGCTCCCTCTCATGGGGTGGGGTCAGGGGATTTACCAGACCCGCCCCCCTTCTCATGGCGTTGGACTAAACCACCGTCGGGCCGTTGTCACTAGCTGATCTGACAGAGTTGAAGGTTTGTGCGATCCTGATACTGTCCTGCCGATTTCCAAGCACAGGCAGAGCAGTAGAACATGAAATTCACCGGGACTGACAGCTATGTGGCGACTGAGGATCTGACAATCGCCGTAAATGCGGCCGTCGCGCTGGAGCGGCCGTTGCTGGTCAAGGGCGAGCCCGGCACCGGCAAGACCGAACTGGCCCGACAGGTCAGCGCGTCGCTGGGCTTGCCGATGCTGGAATGGCATATCAAGTCGACCACCAAGGCGCAGCAGGGTCTTTACGAGTATGATGCGGTCAGCCGTCTGCGCGACAGCCAACTGGGCGATGCGCGGGTGCATGACGTGGCCAACTACATCCGCAAGGGCAAGCTGTGGCAGGCGTTCGAGGCCGAGGGCCGCGTTGTGCTGCTGATCGACGAGATCGACAAGGCCGACATCGAGTTTCCCAACGACCTGCTGCAGGAACTGGACCGGATGGAGTTCCACGTCTACGAGACCGGCCAGACCGTCTCGGCGCGGCAGCGGCCCGTGGTCATCATCACCTCGAACAACGAAAAGGAACTGCCCGACGCCTTCCTGCGCCGCTGTTTCTTCCACTACATCCGCTTTCCCGACATCGACACCATGCGCCAGATCGTCGAGGTGCATCACCCCGGCATCAAGCAAGAGTTGCTGACCACCGCCCTGACCCAGTTCTACGAGATCCGCGAGACGGCGGGGCTGCGCAAACGGCCCTCGACCTCCGAGGTGCTGGACTGGCTCAAGCTTCTGCTGGCCGAGGATCTGACCGCCGCCGACATCCGCCGCGACGGGCGCGATGCCTTGCCGAAGCTCTACGGTGCCCTGCTGAAAAACGAGCAGGACGTGCATCTGTTCGAGCGCCTTGCATTCGCGGCGCGAGGTCAAAGATGAGGGATCGCCCCAGGGGTGCAAAATGCAGGCTTGGGGGATTTAATTCGGCCTCTGCCCAAATCTTGTCACTATTCAACTTTAGGCGACCCACAGGTAACGAGTAATGGACAGGCACACCGAAGCCGCCGGACAAGAGATCCAGATCAGGGAACTGCACTCCCGCGATTGGGTAGACTGGCGAAGACTATGGAAAGCTTATCTGAAATTTTACGATACAGCTCTGGCGGAGGTCGTTTTCAACACGACCTTCGCCCGCCTGCTTTCTTCGGATTCACCCCAAATTAATGGCTTTATCGCTGTAAAAGACGGGCAGCCCATCGGGCTGGTTCACTATTTGTACCATTCGTCAACTTGGAAGATTGAAAATGTCTGCTATCTACAAGACTTGTATGTAGATGAAACATGCCGTGGCAAAGGGGTAGGCAAGGCACTGATCGAAGCGGTTTACAAGGCGGCCGAGGATGCCGGCAGCCCTTCGATTTATTGGATGACGCAGACGCAAAATCGCGCGGCGCGGCAGGTATATGATCGGATAGGCAGTTTGACTGACTTCATAAAATACGTGCGGCCCAGCTGATGCGACTGGCCGTATTAGCCTTCATGGCGTTGTCTGCCTGTGGTGCCTTGCCCGTAAGCGAGGTGGCCGAGCGGCGCGCCACCCAGACCGACCTGCCCCCGATGAAGATGTTCTCGGGGCAGCCGCAAAGCGCGACTCGGCGCAGCAACGGTGAAATTGCGCGCGACTTTCTGGATTTGAGCTTCGAGATGGAAAGCGGGCGGCAGTTGCCGATCCTGACCCGCTTCGAAGGCCCGATCGAGGTTGAGCTGCGCAACAACGTCTCGTCCAGCATGCGCACCGACCTCAATCAGTTGATCGTCCGTCTGCGCCGCGAGGCCGGGATCGACATCTCGTTGGTGTCGCGCAGTGCGACGCCCGAAATCGTGATCGAGACGGTCAGCCGCCGCGATCTGCAACGCTATGTCCCGCAGGCCGCCTGTTTCGTGGTGCCGCGGGTCGCCGGCTGGAAGGACTTCAAGCGCAATCGCCGCGGGTCGGTGACCGACTGGACCACCCTGAAGGAACGCAAGCAGATCTCGGTTCTGATCCCCCGCGACGTCAGCCCGCAAGAGGTGCGCGATTGCCTGCATGAAGAGGTGGCGCAGGCGCTGGGCCCGCTCAACGATCTCTATCGGCTGCACGATTCGGTGTTCAACGACGACAATTTCCACACCGTTCTGACCGGCTTCGACATGACCATCCTGCGGGCCTATTACGCGCCCGAGTTGCGCAGCGGCATGACCCGCCGTCAGGTCGCGGCCGCCCTGCCCGGCATTCTGGCGCGGGTGAACCCCGGCGGCGAACGCTCGGACCCCGGGCGCAGTCAGCGTACGCCGCGGGTGTGGATTAACTCGATCGAAAAGGCTCTGGGGCCCCGCGCGGGCACTGAAGCCCGGATCAACGCCGCCCGCCGGGCCGTGGCCATCGCCCAGCAGGCCGGCTGGGATGAAAACCGCATGGCGTTCAGCCAGTTCGCGCTGGGCCGTCTGATCATGCCCATCGATCCGCGCGGTGCGACCGAAGCCTTCCTTGCGGCGAAACGGATCTACGACGCCCTGCCCGGCCACGAGGTTCAATCGGCCCATGTGGCGATGCAACTGTCGGCCTTCGCGCTGTCCGCCGGACAGGCAAGCTCGGCCATCGGTCTAGTTGACGCCAGCCTGCCCGCCGCCGCCGAATCCGAGAATGCCGCCCTGCTGTCCACCCTGCTGATGATCAAGGCCGAGGCGCTGGCCCTGACCGGACGCCGCGCCGAAGCGGCGATTGTGCGCCTCGACAGTCTGGGCTGGGCGCGGTATGGCATCGGCGATGACCGGGACGTGCGATCAAGGTTGACCGAAATCTCGGCGCTGTCCCCGGCCCGCACAAGGTTCTGAACGCATGATCGTTATTCTGGGCGTCCTGGGCGGCGCAATTTGGGGGGCCCTGATGGCCCGCCGCCGTGGTGGCAACCGGATGGACATGGCGCAATACGCCGCCGGCTTCGCAATCGCCTTCGGCACCCTCGGCATGATCCTGACGATACTGGTCGACCGGATGGTCTGAGCCGGTGTTCCTGCCGTTCTTCCAGACCCTGCGCGACACCGGCATTCCGGTGAGCCTGCGCGAATATCTCAGCTTTCTCGATGGGATGAAGGCCGGGCTGGTCACCTATGATATCGAAGGCTTTTATTATTTCGCCCGCACCGCGATGGTCAAGGACGAGAGGCATCTCGACCGCTTCGACCGCGCCTTCGCCACGACCTTCAAGGGGCTCGAGGATATCACCCTTGATCAGGTGCTGGAGGCCGTGGACCTGCCCGCCGACTGGCTTGAGAAGATGGCCGAAAAGCACCTGTCCGACTCAGAGAAGGCTGAGATCGAGGCGTTGGGCGGGTTCGACAAGCTGATGGAGACCCTGAAAGAGCGTCTGCGCGAACAGCAAAAGCGCCATCAGGGCGGCAGCAAATGGATCGGCACCGCGGGCACGTCCCCCTTCGGAGCCTACGGCTACAACCCCGAAGGGGTGCGGATCGGGCAGGACAAATCACGTCACCAACGGGCGGTAAAGGTCTGGGACAAGCGGGAATTTCGCAATCTTGACGGCTCGGTCGAACTGGGCACGCGCAACATCAAGGTGGCGTTGAAACGGCTGCGGCAATGGGCCCGCGACGGCGCCTCGGACGAGTTGGACCTGAACGGCACCATCCGCGCGACTGCCGAGCACGGCTATCTGGACGTCGTCACCCGCCCCGAACGGCGCAATGCCGTGAAGGTGCTGCTGTTTCTGGATGTGGGCGGCTCGATGGATCCGCATGTGAAGGTGGTCGAGGAACTGTTTTCGGCCGCGCGCAGCGAATTCAAGCATATGGAACATTTCTACTTCCATAACTGCCTTTACGAAGGCGTCTGGAAGGACAACCGCCGCCGTCACAGCGAACAGCTGTCCACATGGGACGTCTTGCGCACCTACGGCTCCGATTACCGCTGCATTTTCGTGGGCGACGCCTCGATGTCGCCCTATGAGGTCGCCTTTGCCGGCGGCGCCAGCGAGCATTGGAACGAAGAGCCCGGCAACGTCTGGCTGGCCCGTGCCCGCGAACAATGGCCCGCCAGCGTCTGGATCAACCCCATGCCCCAGCGCTTCTGGCCCTACACCCAGTCCATCGACATGATCCGCGACATTTTCGAGGATCGGATGTATCCCATGACACTGGACGGGATCGGGCGTGCGGTTGGCGAACTTCGCCGCTAGAGTGGTTTTACCGTTCTGGCTCCGCCGTTCTAGTTCCCTCCCGCCCCAGCCCCCATATAGGCCAAGATGCTTAAACTGACCCCCATCCTTCTGGCCATCGGCTACGCGCTGGTGATGTACCGCTTCTCGATTTGGCGCACGAAACGCGAGCTTGACGGCAAGTCGTCCGAGCTTGTGGACCCGGCGCTGGCGCAGTTGAACGAGAAGATGGCGCAGGCGCTGGATCTGCCCCGGATCAAGGTCCATATCTACGAGATCGACCCGGTGAACGGGCTTGCCGCCCCCGATGGGCGCATCTTCATAACCCGTGGATTCTTCCGCAAATACAAGGCGGGCGAAGTGACGGCCAAGGAAATGGCCAGCGTCATCGCCCACGAGCTGGGCCACGTCGCGCTGGGGCATTCACGCCGCCGGATGATCGACTTTTCCGGCCAGAACGCGGTGCGCACGGCGCTGATGATGGTGCTTGGCCGCATCATTCCGGGAATCGGCGCGGTGATCGCCAACATGCTGACCAGTGCGCTGTCGGCGCGACTGTCGCGGCAGGATGAGTATGAGGCCGACGCCTATGCCTCGGCGCTGCTGACCAAGGCCGGGATCGGCACCGCGCCGCAAAAGGCGATGTTCCGCAAGCTGGAGGCGATGACCGAAGGGCGCGGCACGGCCCCCGCATGGTTGCTGAGCCACCCCAAGACCGCCGAACGCATCGCCGCGATCGAAACGCTTGAAGCGCGCTGGACGTCAATCGGCTAGGGCCAAGGCCCGGCTCAGGCCGTAAGCGCCTTGGCCAGACGCGACAGCCGCGCCTTTTTCAGCAACGGTTTCAGGGCACGGTCCTGCCCGTCGATCTGGCTTGCCCGCAGGCGCAGCGCCTCGGCGGCGTTGGCGACCGTGTCGGGGTGCTGGGACCAAAGCTGCCACAGGAAACTGTCGGGATCGCGCCGCTCCAACCCCTCGCCAGCCAGCGTGCCACGGGGGAAATCGCGGGCGTTCATGGTCAGCAGCACGTCGGCAGATCCGGTGATCGCGGCGGCCAGCACATGCAGATCGTTGCTGTCGGGCAGATGCAGCCGCGTCTCGAGCCCCGGCGCGGGGGCGACGATGGCGCCGGGAAAACGGTCGCGCAGCAGGGCCACGTCGATCCGGGCGGCAGCCTCGCCGCCGGGACCGATCTTGCGGGCCGCGCGGGCCCATTCCTCTAGGATCCGCTCGGACCAGAGGGGTTGGAACAGCCCGGCCTCGGCCACCCCGAGCAGCATTTCGCGCATCACGGTGGGGAAAAGAACGCAGGCGTCCAGCAGCACCTTCATCCGTCGAGGCGGTAGAACAGCGCCTTGAGGTAGCCGCTTTCGGCCAGATGGGGATGCATCGGGTGATCCGGCCCGGCGAATCCGGTGTGGATCAGTTGCCCGACCCTGCCGCCGCGCCCGATCCCACGGGTCGAGGCCTGACGGAACCGCGTCAGATCCGCCGCGTGAGAACACGAGCACAGCACCAGATAGCCGCCGGGCGCCACCAGCGCCGCCGCCAGACGCGCCACGCGTTCATAGGCGCGCAAGCCGGCCACCAGGGATTTCTTGCCGGGGGCGAAGGCGGGCGGATCGCAGACCACCACGTCGAATGTGCGCCCCTCTTCGGCCAGCGCGGTCATCTCGTCGAAGGCGTCGCCCTTGCGGGTCGTGAACCGGTCCGCAAGACCGCTTTCGGCGGCACCGCGTTCGGCCAGTTCCAGCGCGGGCGCCGAGCCGTCGACGGCCAAAGCCTCGGTCGCGCCGCCTGCCAGCGCCGCCAGACCGAAACCGCCCACATGGCTGAAGACGTCCAGCACGCTGCCGCCCTTGGCCAGCCGCGCGGCGAAGGCGTGGTTGGGCCGCTGGTCGTAGAACAGGCCTGTTTTCTGCCCGCCCAGCACGTCGGCCATATAGGTCGCGCCGTTCATCGGCACCGGCACGGGGCCGTCGACCGAACCTGTCTCGACCCGCACGAATTCCTCTAGCCCCTCAAGGCTGCGGGTGCGGCCCGAGCCGTTGCGCACGATGTTGGTCATGCCAAGCGATGTCAGCACTTGGGCGATCTCGGGCATCAGCCGGTCGGCCCATGCGGCGTTGGGTTGTACGACAGCCGTGTCGCCAAAGCGGTCGATCACCATCCCCGGCAGGCCGTCGGCCTCGGCGTGGACAAGGCGATAGAACGGGGCATCGTAGAGATGATCGCGCATGGCCAGCGCCGTGGCGATCCGCTTGTGCAGCCAGTCCGTGTCGATCCGGGCGGCGGGATCACGATCCAGAATACGGCAGGTGATGCGCGAGGCCGGCGTGATGGCGACAAGCGCCATCTCCTGGCGTTCGCCATCGACAAGCACGGCGATGGTGCCGGGTTCGAGCGCGCGTGTGCGGCGGTCGAGAACCAGCTCGTCGGAAAAGACCCAAGGGGCCCCGTGGCGGATCGCACGGGCGTCGGCCTTGGGCAAGAGTTTCACGACAGGGTAAGGGGACAGCGTCATGCCGTCCCCTTAAACCCGTTTGATGCGATGGAAAAGCGTCTTTGAGCGCGCTGACGCCTATTTGGCCGCCGTCCGGACCGCGCGCAGGGCGACGGGGACGGCCAGCGTCTCGGCGACCCATTGCTGCAAATGCGCCTTGATGCGGTATTTCTGGCTCAGGCCCTGACGTTCGGCCTTCAGGGCGCGGCGGCCGCCAAAGGCCTTCAGATCGACCTTGTGACGACGGGTCCCGACCAGAACCTCGCCGGTGCGGGCATCCAGAACCGTCATGTCGAACAGCATGTTATGAACGCCGCCGATGGTGTTGCGGGTCTTGGGCGAGACGCTGTGGAACCGCTGCACCTCAACGTCGACGAAAACAGGGCGGTCGCCGTTCAATCCGGCCAGACCGGCGGTCAGTCCGTCGTCCATGATCCGGGCGACCTGCTGATGACGGTTGCCCACCGGATCACCGTGCCAGACGATGTCGGCCATGGGGTAGTAAACATCGGCCTCGGTGGTGGGAAGGGTTTCCGGCACGCTCACACGCACGTCCGCCACGGTCCATTCGGACGAGGGGATGAATGCGGTATTTGCGGGGGGAACATCCTTGCCGAATGGCACGTCACGCGAGGCAAGGTCGGTGGTGGCACAGGCACCCAGCAATAGCATGGATGCGAAAACGCCAAGCGTTCTGGTGATCGTCATAGGTACTCTCCTGCACTGGTACACGGACCGCGTGGGCCCGACGCAGAAGATGATCTTGAAATAAGTCGCGATTAAGAGGATTTTGGATCTTATTTAGGATAAATTCACTAGAGCGTAAGCGGAGCTATCAATTAACGACAGCTCCGCTATGCGCATTACACATGGCTTAGGCCTTGCTTGTCTGGGCCTGGGTGCCACGAGCACCAAGGCCGGCGACGAAGCTACGCGCAGCCAGAAACCATGTCCGCAGGGCTTCAGCGCGCAGTTGGCGTGCCTGAAGTTCATAGGCGACATGGTCGATCGGGGCGTTTGAGAACGTTGTTTCTTTGGTCATTTGAGGCATTCCTTGTCTTGCTGTCTGGACAAGGATTTAGGATCTCGACCGGATGATTACCAACGCCAATCAATCCGCACCGCCATGCGCTGAGCGCATAGGAGCGGTTTCTGCGTTCAATGCTGGTCAGAAAGGCCAGCCCGGATCGGTCACAGGCGACGGCTCGGATCAGTTGCGAAGCCGCGCCTTGCGCCCGCCACGGCGCGTGCCGTCGCGGTTGGTGCCGGTGCCCATGCCTTCGGTCAGCACTTGGGTCATCGGATGCGCGGTCTCGGCCTCATGCTGCTTTAACAGGCTGGCGATGTCGGCGCCGGTGTCGCGGCCCTCGGGGTGGCTTAACGCCCAGTCCAGAAAGATCGAGCGGCATTCGGCCTGAGTGATTCCGTCGATGCGATACGCTTCGCGGATCAGCCCCTTGGGATCAAGCATGTCTTGCGTCATCGTCCTACTCCTTGGGATCAGGGGCGGAAACCGTGTCGGGCACGGGCCCGGCACAAACTCGGCTACGGCCAAGGCCACGGCGGCCGCGGATCACACCCCGAACGCCCCGTCGATCCGACGCGCGGCCAGCGTCTTGCATCTTTTAACCTCTGCGATCAGGCTGTCTACGGTCTCTTGCCCGGTTTCGCGCAGGATGAACGCCTCGGCCCCCTGTGCGAAGCTGGTGAAATCGGTCTCGCTCAGGCTCAGCAGGCGGACGGCCTGATTGACCGTTCCCAACAGCGCGTGGGCGGCGGCCAGATCGGCGGCGCAATCCGGCGTCATGACTGGCGCGTCACCGGTGCTGACCGCGGCCAGTTGCTGCTTCAGCGCCGTCTCGGGCGCGCCCGACAACAGCGCCGCCGTTTGCACCGCAAGTTCGATGTCCAGCATGCCGCCGGGGCCGGATTTCACGTCCCACGGGCCCTTGGCAGGCTTGGCCTCGGCCAGACGGCGGCGCATGTCGGTCCAGTCGGTCAGGATCTGGTCCCGGTCACGGGGGCCGGACAGAAGCTCGCGCCGGAAGCCCTCGATCTTCTGCGCCAGATCGGGCGTGCCCGCGACGACCGAGGCGCGGGTCAGGGCCAAATGTTCCCACGTCCAGGCCTCGTTGCGCTGATAGCTCATGAACGAGGCCAGCGAGGTCGCGACCGGCCCCTGCCGCCCCGAGGGGCGCAGCCGCATGTCGACCTCGTAAAGCTGACCGCCGGTCATCCGCGCGCTGAGGGCGGTGACAAGCGACTGGGTCAGCCGCGCGTAATAGGTGCGGGCGGCCAGCGGGCGCCGGCCGTCCGAGGATTCGACCCCGTCGGCATCATAGATCACGATCAGATCAAGGTCCGAGGCCGCGTGCAGCCCCCCC
>SWCD01012091.1_pt1 | contig 64751 bp, 50 predicted proteins | sample 4693011 | NCBI WGS metagenome assembly SWCD01 (sample SAMN10267278, study PRJNA491770) | bioreactor metagenome | isolation source: DHS bioreactor inoculated with marine | place: Japan: Omine Ridge, Nankai Trough
AAAAAAACACAACAATTAGAAACATCTCGTAATAGAGATACGGAGGGTGAATGAAACAAATAAAGAACAGAACAAACTGGTGGAAAAAATGGCTGATTAAAGCCGGTTTACCATTACTGACTGTACCGATAGTTGCCCTGGTCTGGTCTTGTTATGCAGCCTATGTCAGCGACAATGGCATGCCGGTTGCTGATGATGGCAGCTGGAGCAGTGAGGTACTGGCGGGTATACATGAAAAAGTGATTACCGCTTCTCCAATCCCCATCGCCAACGCTTGCGGCCTGGGTGCGTCTTCCTGTTTTAAATGTCATAACGGCAAACGTGCTGCTTTGCCATCGACAGAAGCCTGGCATGAGCAGCATGCAAAAGTAAATCACTCCTGCGTTGGTTGCCATAATGGCAACGAGCGTTTAATGATTGAAAGTATGGCACATAAAGAGCTGGTGCGAGACCCAAGAACAAATCCGGAAAAGTTCTGTATGGATTGCCATAAAGATGGCGATGCACAGACGCTGCTCGGCAATTATCAGAAAAGCCAATAAGGGGGAATAACAAATGAAAAATAACCGTCACTTTTACAGACGTTCGTTACTCAGTGCGCTGGCACTGGCACTCACGGGTTTCGGAACGCATCAGGATGCGGTTGCCGGGCCAAATTTTCAGGTTGGTGATGAAGGTTATATGGAAATTAATTACGCGGTTCAGATCTGGAGCCAGTTCCGTGAATATACATCGGCGACGAATGATGGTGATGTCTATGACACATTTTTACGCCGTAACCGTATTACGTTACTGGGGCAGTATAACGACTATATAGGTTTCTATGCCCAGTTAGAAGCGGGTAATGACAGCAAGAATGGTATTGATAATCGTTCGGTTTTCTACCGCGATGCCTACCTGACTCTGGATTATAATGATGCTGTGCGTTTCATCGTTGGTCGTTATAAAAACACCTTCAGCCGTGAAAACCTGGAGGCATGCCTCGAACCGTTGACCCTGGATCGCGGTGAATCTCTGCCCTATACCCCTTATGCCGGCACTCGTGACACTGGCGGCACCATCTGGGGTAACCTGGCTGATGCGATGTTCCAGTACCGTCTCTCTATCGGCGATGGCCGTGAGGGTGAATACGTCGTCAAGTCTTCACCACGTATCACCGGTCGTGTCCATGTGAGTCTGCTTGATCCTGAGTATTCCTATGGCTATCGCGGTACTTACCTGGGTACCCAGAAAGTACTGACTATCGGTGCATCGGTCGACTCTCAGGCTGATATTGCCTATGGTGACTATGCCGCTAAAACAGACCCGAAAGATTACCAGGCATATACCTATGATATCTTCTTCGAATATCCGTACTCATTCGGTACCGTTACAGCTTCTGCAGCTTATTTCGATTACAGCATAGATGGTTATCCGGTTAGTCCAGATCCGGGGATGTCTCCGTGGACCGAGCGTACCGGAGGATATATAAAAGCCGGTTATATGTTCCCCAAACCACTGGGTATGGGCAGGTTGCAACTGTTTGCCAAGGGTGAAGAGATCGATTATGGCGAAGATACCGGCTTCTCTGACCAGACCTGGAACTCAATAGGCGCAAATTATTACATAAATGGCCAAAAGTTAAAGGTGACCTTCGAGTATGCACAGATTGAGTTCGATCAGCAGAGTACGACAAATGCCGCACTACAGGACTATGATCAGGCGACACTCGCACTGCAGATGATATTCTAGAACTGTTGTCAATGGAGTATATACTCACATGCGATGAGTGTATGCTCCATGCTTCACGCGTTATCGGCAACCAAGGCGGTTATCGTGATAAGACGACCCCTGCTTTTAAAGTGCCGGTAATTGGTTATAAAATACAAATATGTCTCTGCTGTTTGATGTCCTGCTGAAAATACTCCTGCTCGTGACCGTTATCTCGCCATTTGTAACGGTCACATTTTTTTTGCAGCAAGAAGATTTTTCGTGGTCGCCATTAACCATGCTGGTGCTGCTTCTGCAGTTATTGTTACTGCTTGCTGTTGCCTTCCTGTATATGCACCGACGGACGATGTCCAGGCTGCATGATGCTGTACTCGAGGCGCATGAAGGTGCGCTCTCCTACCTGGTAAATATCAATTATGGCAGCTCGCTCTCGCAGCAGCTGGTGACGGATTACAACACCATGATGAAGAATCTCAAGGCCATGTTCTCGATGGTCGAGGAATGCCAGAGCCGGGTGGTCGTCGAACGCAACAAGATGGATGTCCTGCTTGGCAGTATGCCGGGCGCATTGCTGGCGGTGGATGATGACCTGATCGTGGTAAACACAAACCCGCAGGCCGCGGTACTGTTCAGGTGTGATTCTGATTCGCTGCTGGGCAGGATGCTGTTCGATGTGTTTAACCTGGAATCACGTGATAGCGATGCGCTGCGCGATGCTTTCCTTTATAAACGAGCGGTGGAAAACTACGTTATCCACACCGAGATCGCGGGTTCGGAGAGGTTCGTATCGATCAATATCGCTTTTTATTCCAAGGATGAAGCGGAAGTCGATGCTGTGATCACGCTGCAGGATATAACAGAATATCAACAGTTGCTGGATTCGGTTTATAACCGCGAAAAGCTGGTCGCCATGGGGCAGCTGGCTGCCGGTATAGCGCATGAGCTGAATACGCCGCTCGGTAATATTCTCGGCTATTCACAGTTGTTCAATAATGACACCATCGATGCAGAGAAGAAAACTCGCTATTCGCATTTTATCGCTGATGAAGCCAGGCGCTGTTCGCGCATCATTAACGACCTGCTCAATTATGCACGCAGGGACAACTGCAGTAATGAAGAGTGTGATGTTAATACCCTGATCAATGAGCTGATCGATACCTTCGTTTCCTGTATGCTTAAACGCCAGGCGACCAAGATTCATCTGCACCTCGAAGAAGGCCTGCCCGCAGTAGAGATGCCCTGTGGCGAACTCGATATCGCACTGTCTAACCTGCTATTGAACGCATCATATGCGCTGGAAGATAGAGCGGATGGAGAGATCCGTATCTATAGCCGTGTCCTGGGTATCCGCGGAGTAGAGCTGGTGGTCGAGGATAACGGGCCTGGTATACCGGTGGAAGATCGTCATCGTATCTTTGAGCCGTTTTATACTTCCAAACAGGCGGGTGAAGGTACCGGCCTCGGCCTTTCCATAAGCCAGGCCATGCTCAGCAGGCGAGGCGCTTCGCTGGAACTGGATACCTCCTATAAAGACGGCGCCCGTTTCATCATAAAACTACGTGGTATCAAAACTGATGAGTGACCCGCAAGAAACCGATATAGACGAATGCGGTAATGAATTACCGCGTATCATCATCGCCGAAGATGATGAGCGCATGCGTGAACTGATCGCTACTGTGCTGGCCGAACTCGATGCCGAGGTCATCGCTGCCGACAGTCCGCAGCATGCGCTGGACCTGATAGAGGCCAGTACCGAAGTTGCCGTGGTAGTGACGGATCTGAAAATGCCTTTTGTCGATGGCATCGATATCCTCAATTTTACACGCAGTACAAAGCCGCAAACACAGGTCGTGATGGTGACCGGTCATGGCACGGTCGAAACGGCTGTAAAGGCCCTGAAAGCGGGGGCTTTCGACTATATCCGCAAGCCTTTCGATAATGATGAGTTACTGCATATACTGGCGCTAGCGCTCGATTACTACAAGCTCGGTAAAGAGAATGAACGTTTACGTAAAAAGGTCAGCGACGAGCCGCAGGAAAAATATCGTTTGCTGTATGGCCAGTCTGCCGAAATGGCGAAAGTTGAGAAACTCATCGAAGCGGCGGCGGCTTATGATTGCAGTGTGCTTATCTCCGGTGAGAGTGGTTGCGGCAAAGAACTGGTCGCACGGCGCATTTATTCTCTCGGTGACCGCAGCGATAAACCTTTTGTCGCCGTCAACTGTGCGGCGATTCCGGAAAATATCATCGAGAGCGAACTGTTCGGATACGTCAAGGGCGCCTTTACCGGGGCCGACAGAAACAAGACCGGTCTGCTGGAACAGGCGAATGGCGGCACCCTGTTCCTGGATGAGGTCAATAATGCCTCGCTTTCTCTTCAGGCCAAACTGTTACGAGTGTTACAGGATGGCAGCTATTACCGCATCGGCGATATCGAAGCGCAGAATATCGATCTGCGTGTAATCTCGGCAAGTAACCGCGACCTGCCCAAAATGATACAGCTGGGAGAGTTTCGCCAGGACCTGTTCTATCGGCTCAAGGTGATCAATATAGTACTGCCGTCACTGCGGGAGCGGCGCCAGGATATCCCGCTGCTGGCAAACTTCTTTCTCGACCGCCATGCAACCCGTCTGAACAAGTCGCTCAATGGTATGTCAACCAAGGTGCTCGGTGCATTGATGCGGCATGACTGGCCAGGCAATATACGCGAGCTGGAGAATGTGGTGCTGAGCATGACTATCATGGCGACGGGTAAACGGGTAACTGAAGAGGCGTTGCCGGCAGAGCTGGCAGAGGATGACGGCAGCCAGTTGCGTTCACTGGACTTTGTTGCACCGCAGAGCCTGGAAGAGATCGAGGCCTACTTTATCCGCAAGACATTGCGTGAACAGGGTGGTGATCGAACGCTGGCGGCAGAGATACTCGGTATAGATAAATCGACATTGTGGCGTAAGATGAAACGTTACCAGATTCAGGAGTGATGATGATCCGTATATTTTTACTAGTATTAATAACGCTTGCTTCTGTAACAGCTTCTGCTGCCAGTGAAGAACAGTTATGGCAGGCCATCGATCAACTGAAGGCGCGCATCGAACGGCTGGAGTCACAGGCGGGCATCGTTGAGCCGCCGGCTAAAGTCGAGCCCGTAGAAAAAACGGCCGCAACACATTCAGGCAAGGTATTTGCCCGTTACTGGCTGTCACAGAACAAAGATTTTACCGGTAAGAGTGAAGCGCCGCTGCGTGAAGGATTTATGTCGCTGGACACGGTCATTAAACTTGCTCCTGAAGTTTATGGTTATAAGACGAAAAACTTTTTTGATGACCATGATGATCCATCGTTGTATCCGATTGCTGCTGTCTCGATAGAGGGTGAACTGGACATCAAACAGGCCGGTCTGTATCAGCTGGTGGTCAGGCCGACACCTCCGCGTGAGGTCGGTGGTGCCGGCAATGTCGAAGTGTCCCTGGAAGTTTCTATAGGCAGTGAAAAGCTGTTTACCATGCCGTTTTCTATGAAACTCTCCAGCAGGCAGAAAGAAATCAGTTTAAAAGCGGGACGGCAGCCGATCCGGATCAAGATCCTGGCGCGCTCCCCTGGCTTCGGCCCCAGTCCAACACGTACCGACGTGTATATAGGCCTGCAGGCTACGACAGAGATCAGCCCCAACCCGATCAATCTATACCTGGCAAAAGACAGGCAAAAATAAGCACTTGTTTAAAGTGGTAGCCCTGGTAAGCCTGTCGCCTGAGTCAGACCCAGGCTACTCGGTATCTACAGGTCTGCCGGACAATATCTTCTTGCCGGTGAACATCGCGCTGATCAGACTGCCGCCTTGTCGAATATCGGTGCGCACGACGAAGAATATGTGAAGTACGATCATGAACATGAGCACATAAGATGTGTAGATATGGACCTCTCCGAATGGGCCTTTGAACGCTTTCAGATTGTCCACTTTTTCTTTATCAGTGCCGTCAGCGATATAGGGTCTGATACTGTCAGGATCGGTTCCTTCTGCGCTGATGTAGTCAGTGACCAGTGAGCCGAAAGGCGGGTAATAGATATCGGTGCCGGCACGGACCAGGCCAGTCACTGCCATTATGAGCATCAGCAGCAGGATGAAAGTGACCGCAAGACGTCCCATCGGATTGTGACCGAGATGCTGTTGAGGTTCACCGCTTTTTACTGACTGAGAGTAATCTCTAAAACTGTTGAGAAATCCTTTGCCAGGAAGAGTGTTGCGCCAGCGTGCATACTTGTTGCCGATAAATCCCCAGATGATCCGCCAGCCATAGTTTAAGACGAAGACGTAGCCGAAGATGACGTGAAGCTCTTTCAGGCTAACTCTTGCTTCCAGGCTGGTGATGCCGAGTTCTTTTTTAAACAGCATGACAAGTCCGATGAAAATAAGGCTGATAATAGTAATAAAGTTTATCCAGTGGAACAGCCTGGTCGGCAGGTCCCATACTTTATATTGCTGAAATTGTGTGCTGTCCATGTTATCTACGGCCTCGTATGCAAGTTTTGTCTTTTGCGATAGTCTACTATTTACTCGTCATGATTGATAACAGTTCACGGGGCCTTTAAGCCAGCTTTAAGCTGACAGGGTTTATATAGGCAAAAAAAAGCGGAGGGAAACGAAAATGTTTCCCTCCGCTTAATGGAGTTTGTGCATAGAAATGCTTTTTATAAGAAGCCAGTTTAGTTTACTTAAACTGGCTTCCATCCTTTTTGCTTCAGCACCGGTTTCCAGTATCCGGTTGCATCGGCGTGCTCATCACCAAGTGCAGAAATCAGGCTTATGCCTGAGCCCTGCAAATGTTTTTGTGATATCAGTCAACCTGGGCAGTCAGACTAGAAAGAATATTTCGCGCTGGCCTGGATGCGGTTGAGTTTACCGTCAGCACCGTTTTCGGTTTCACGTTCACCGGCCAGGAACATAATGCCGTATGAAACCTGCTTAACGGGCCTGAACAGGTAGTTTACCTGTATGCTGGTGCTGCCTTTGTTCTCACTGCCTGCAGCACCGCTCGGGTTGTCGATATCCACCATGCTCAGAATAATGTTAGAGCTGGACTTTTCATCCCATACATGACGGTATGCACCAGAAGCAGCGAGTGAGCTAACCGTTTCGATATTACCGTTGATGAGTATTCCATCTTTAACCAGTCCTAAACTGGTGTATCGACCCATACCATCGCCGTAGGTTGCAGAGAAACGGATATCGTCAGTCGTGCCGACTTTTATCTTGCCGGAAACGCCGATACCGAAACCAAATTCACTTTCGTCTATTCCCGGTTCGTCGACGCTTATCTGGCGAAACAGGCCGTTTATCCGCAGGTGACCACCTTCGACTTTCAATTTCAGGTTGGCGGTCAGGTCAGGCAATATTCCCACGTCACGGTCATTTGAACCTGTAACATAGCTCTCAGGGTTTTCCAGGGCTACCTGGACGTCGCCCATGGTATAGCGAACCTGTGCCTGGCGGATGAAAACGATACCTTCAGGTGATGGCAGGAAGTCGACGGATTCAGCCAGGGCAGCCGTATCCATGAAGGTCGACCATGTCTGACCGAACAGCCAGTTATCGAAGGTAAAGAAGAAATGGCGCATGCGTGGAGAATAGCTGTTGCTGACCACTTCGTTGCCATCACTGGTGCCGAGGAAGTCCATCTCCAGGAACATGCTCAGCTTATGGCCGCCCTGCGTGGTTTTCGCACCGAAGTTTATGCGTGATTCGCGAGCTGTTAAATCAAGCGTCTGATAGGAATCACCATTTCCGACAGGCGTGGCGGAAGGAAGGTAGATGTTGCGCCCCAGGGTATTGTCAAGCTTTCCACTGTTGGTACTGGAATAGATGGCGCTTAATTTTGCATAACCGCCGACCTTGAATTCGACATCGCCGCTGCTGTCTTTGAAAGTGTAAGCCGAAGCAGTTAAAGGCGCAGCCAGCAGAGCGGTTACGATACCGGAATAAAGCCCTGTCCGGGCAAGCCTCCCCGAAATTATATTTTTTGTGTTAGGTGTCATTAATGCCACTCCTCATGTTTATGGTGAGCAAAGGTTCACCCTAAGTGAGTTTTAGCGCTATTAGATGTTAGTCTATGTTCTACTAAAGTCGTATGGCTGTTCGCATGCTCGGGCACGGGTTTTACATGCGCTCTAGACGATGGTCTAATTGTTTCTATCGATACAAAAGATAAACATGACAAGAAAAATTTTAAGCTGAGGAAACAGGCATGAGTGACGCAGGTTCTACCAACGATTCGATATATCCGGTTAAGCAGGTCAGTGACCGTAAATACCTGGTAGATAAAGGAAAGTATGAAAACATGTACCGGCAGTCGGTCGATGATAACGAAGGTTTCTGGGCTGAGCAGGCGCAGTCGCTCGACTGGAGTAAACCTTTTTCGACGGTGAAGGATGTATCGCTGGCAAAAGATGACCTGCATATCCGCTGGTTTGAAGATGGCGAACTCAATGTCTGTGTTAACTGTGTCGACCGCCACCTGACCGAGCGGGCAGAGCAGACAGCGATCATCTTCGAAGGCGACCAGCCTGATGTCAGCCGCAATATCAGCTACCGTGAACTGCATGCCGAAGTCTGCAAGCTGGCCAATGCGTTGGAGGCGATGGGTGTGACTGCGGGTGACCGTGTCATGCTGTATATGCCGATGATCCCGGAAGCGGCTTACGCGATGCTGGCCTGTGCCCGTATCGGTGCTATCCACTCGGTCGTTTTCGGCGGCTTCTCTGCCAATGCACTGGCGGACCGCATCTCTGACTGCAGCGCCAAGGTGGTGGTGACTGCGGACATGGGTAAGCGCGGTTCTAAATCGATACCGCTAAAAGTCAGCGTCGACCAGGCACTGGCATTCGATGGTACTGACTGCGTCGAGTCCGTACTGGTGGTGAAGAATACCGGCGATGATGTCGCCTGGACCGAGGGCAGAGACGTCTGGTACAGCGATGCCACGGCTGCGGCCAGTGATCAGCACCAGGCGAAATCGTTCCCTGCCGAGCATCCGCTGTTCATCCTGTATACCTCCGGTTCGACAGGCAAGCCAAAAGGCCTGCAGCATACCAGCGCCGGCTACCTGCTGTATTCCGCATCGACATTCCGCTACGTGTTCGACTATCAGGATGGCGATATCTACTGGTGTACCGCCGATGTCGGCTGGATCACCGGCCACAGTTATATCATCTACGGACCGCTGGCCGCTGGCGCGACCACACTGATGTTCGAAGGTGTGCCGACTTACCCTAACCTCGGCCGCTTCGGAGAGGTGATCGATAAACACAAGGTGACCCAGTTCTATACCGCGCCGACGGCGGTACGTCTGCTGATGTCGGATAAAGAGGCGGCGGTAGCCAGCAGCAGCCGTGAGTCACTGCGTGTCATGGGAAGTGTTGGCGAACCGATCAATCCAGAGGTATGGCGCTGGTACCACGATGAGTTTGGTCTCGGCCAGTGCCCGATCGTGGATACCTGGTGGCAGACGGAAACCGGTGGCCATATGATTACCGCGTTGCCGGGTGCGACTGACCTCAAGCCCGGTTCCGCGACCAACCCGTTCTTCGGCATCCAGCCAGCGCTGGTCGATCAGAACAGCGATATCCTCGATGGCGAGAACAGCGGTCACCTGGTCATACTCGATAGCTGGCCGGGGCAGGCGCGTACCATCTGGGGTGACCACGACCGTTTTATCGAAACTTATTTTACTACCCATGAGGGTATGTATTTCAGCGGCGACGGTGCGCGCCGTGATGAAGACGGTTATTACTGGATCACCGGACGGGTCGATGATGTATTGAATGTATCAGGTCACCGCCTGGGTACTGCCGAGATCGAGAGTGCACTGGTGTCTCATGAGCTCATCGTGGAAGCAGCGGTGGTCGGTTTCCCTCACGATATCAAGGGTGAAGCGATCTATGTTTATGTATCAGCCACCAGTGGTGTTGAGCCAAACGACGAATTGACCGCCGAGCTGCGTGCCCATGTGCGTAAAGTGCTGGGTCCGGTGGCGACACCTGACCTGATACAGTGGACCAGCGGTCTGCCGAAGACACGTTCCGGTAAGATCATGCGCCGTATCCTGCGCAAGATCGCGCATAACGATTTTGATAACCTGGGTGATACTTCGACACTGGCCGAGCCGGGTGTGGTCGATGCACTGATCGAAGGCCGTCTTAACAGGTAGTCTTTTATCCGCTACAGGGGCACTCTTGCTGATAGCATGGGTGATACGGACGATAGATTGGGCTATGATATGGCTTTTCACAGCGAGAACACCTCGATGTATCATTTTCACGTGGCGGATGATCACCCCCTGTTCCGTAACGCCATACTCGAAGTTATAAAGCGTCATTACCCCGATTCTGTCGTCGGTCAGTCGATGGATCTGGATAGCGCGATCCGTGACCTGGAAAAAAATGACGAGACCGATCTGTTGCTGCTCGACCTGCATATGCCGGGCAGCCAGGACCTGTTTGGCCTGATTATGGTGCGTGAGAAATTCCCCAGTATTCCGGTCGCGATCATCTCCGCCGACGAGGATGCCGATACCATCAACCGCGCCATGGGGCACGGTGCCTGTGGTTATATTCCGAAATCCTGTTCACCACAGACTATCTATGATGCGGTGCATACCATGCTCAACGGTGACCGTTGGGTGCCGGATGATCTCCGCAATAGCCTGACGCCGGTCGATAGCGAGGAGAAAGACTTGGCGGCCAAGATCGCCACGCTGACGCCGCAGCAATACCGTGTGCTCTGCTACCTGCGCGAAGGCTGGCTGAACAAGCAGATCGGATATGAGTTGGGGATCACCGAAGCGACGATCAAGGCACACATCACTGCGATCTTTCGCAAGCTGGGGATCTCCAACCGTACCCAGGCGGTGATCATGCTCAGCAAGATGTCGCTCAAGGATGACAACGTCAGCTGACTACTGGCGTAAATATACTGCTCAGGTAATCGGGCTTTCCGGTTTGGGGGAAGGGCTCAGTTCAGGCAGGTGTTCTTCATGGAACTCATCGACCTTGGCCTCCACCTCTTCGATATCTTCAAAACGTGCGATATGGTAAAGCGCGTCGCCTTCATTGACCAGCGGCAGGTTAGTCCTGCCGATGACGATGCCGCTGTACTGGGACCTTACATTCGTTTCAGTCTCACCGAAAGGATCGGCGACGACACCTAGCAGAGTGTTTCTCTTGACCCTGGCACCCAGCGGAACCATAGCCCTGAGGATGCCGCTCTCTGATGCCCTGACCCAGTAGCTGGAGCGGGCGACGACGGGTTCGATGGATTTTCCAGGTTTGCTACGGCTGGGCGGAAGCATCTCCAGTTCGCGCATCACGTTGACGATGCCCTTTACCCCGGCGCGGATAGAGACTTCATTAAATCGCAGGGCTTCACCCGCCTCGTATAACAACATCGGAATACCATACTCTGCCGCGCACTCTCTTAATGATCCGTCTCGCAGGTTGGATGAGATGATGACCGGCGCATTGAATGCCCGGGCGAGTCTATCTGTCTCTTCATCATCGAGGTTGGCCCGGATCTGGGGCAGGTTGTCCCTGTGCAGCGCACCGGTGTGGAGATCTATACCATGGGTGCTCTTTTCGACGATCTCCTTCATGAAGGTGTTGGCTAGCCTGGCCGCCAGGGAGCCTTTTACGGATCCGGGGAATGAGCGGTTAAGGTCGCGCCTGTCCGGGAGGTAACGTGAATGGTTTATGAGACCATGAACGTTCACGATCGGAATGGCGATGATCGTTCCTCGTACCCGCTTGAGTGCTGGCAGCTTTAACAAGCGACGGATTATCTCCACGCCGTTGATCTCATCACCATGGATGGCGGCGCTTATGAAAAGACAAGGACCTGCCTTTTTACCACTGACCACATGCACCGGTACTGTAATCGGTGTATGGGTATATAGACGTCCCGTCGGCAGATCTATCGAGACCCGTGTTCCTGGTTTAATATGAATACCATTAATGTTCAGGGGCTGGTTTATCATTGACAGCTAACCCTTCCCCCGGGTGCGAGTTTTATGAGGTTTTGCGTTTTTTTCGATGAATTCCACGATCATACCGGCAATATCTTTACCGGTTGATTTCTCTATGCCTTCGAGACCTGGGGAGGAATTGACCTCCATGATCAACGGGCCTCGTTCTGAGCGCAACAGGTCTACGCCGGCGACATTCAAACCCATGGCCCTTGCTGCTTTCACCGCTGTGGCCCGTTCAGCAGGGGTGATCTTTATCAGTGATGAAGAGCCGCCACGGTGAAGGTTGGAGCGAAATTCTCCGGGCTGTGCCTGTCGTTTCATAGCGGCAACAACTTTGTCGCCAACCACGAAACAGCGTATGTCTGCACCTCCCGCTTCTTTGATGTACTCCTGAACGAGGATGTTGGCCTTAAGTCCCATGAATGCTTCGAGAACACTTTCAGCCGCTTTTTTCGTCTCGGCCAGAACCACGCCGATGCCCTGTGTGCCTTCCAGCAACTTGATCACCAGTGGTGCGCCGCCGACCATCTTTATCAGGTCCTGGATATCATCGGGGTTGTTTGCAAAACCGGTATTGGGCATGCCAAGACCCTTTCGTGAGAGCAGCTGCAAGGAGCGGAGCTTGTCTCGTGAGCGGCTGATGGCGACAGATTCATTGAGCGGGAATGAACCTGTCATCTCGTATTGCCGGAGCACGGCAGTACCGTAAAAAGTTACCGAGGCGCCAATGCGGGGGATGACGGCGTCGAACTGGGGTAGCACATCACCCTTGAAATGAACTTCAGGTTTACTGGATGCAACGGTCATGTAAGTGCGTAACACGTCGAGTACGACGGGCTCATGGCCCCGTTCCTTACAGGCCTCGACCAGGCGTCGGGTGGAGTAGAGGTTTTTATTGCGCGATAAGATTGCTATCTTCATTATCTGTTCCCATGAATTTATTTAGTTGTTGTCATAGTGTGGCTTCCCGAGTAAGAAAGAAGCGCCAGGATCGACATTGATTTTTCCTGCCATTGCAGTTCGCCCGAGTAACATCCTGAACAACATGGTATCACGATTGGTTAAGGTCAGTTCGATCGGCCATTGCTGCATACCGATGGCAAGATCTGTCGATATGACAAAACGTTTTTCCTTGTGTCCGCCGGAATCGGTGACATCGCGGACATCTACTACTCTTGCATCGCAGTAGACTTCTGTATCGGTATCATCCTGGTTCGGGTGCATGCCAAAACGTACCCATTGTTGTCCGTCTTTCTCATACGGTTCGACGCTGAAGGCATGCAGGCATGATGTCCGGGCGCCGGTATCGATCTTGGCCTTGATCCGTGTCAGGCCGAGTTCCGGGAAAGCACACCATTCGCGCCAGCCAACGGTGGTGATAGTTTCGCTCATGATTTCTTTATCAAGCCGTATGTTGTTTCATGCGTGTTTATTATGGCATGAATATATCCGTGATTGATATTCGTGTTTACTCAGACAAATTTGTATTACTGCTACAGCAGGGTTGATCGAATAATCTGATTGTAACAATCATTATATATCGTTAGACACTTATGAAAGCATTCACTAGCATGCCGCAAAATAACCACTGTGGACACACGGTATATGCTGGAAGAATACATCGCTGACATCTCTGACCTTCATTTCATATGCAGTTGTATTCTCTATGGCGCCAGGAAAGGTCATTACTCTATCGATACTGACAATAAGGCGATCGTCAAATGTATGAGAGAAGAGATGCAGTCTGTCATCAACAACAAGACGTTACTGGATGGCAGATATGCCCAGGCGACGATTTTTTCTGTCGACAAAAAGCGTATCGCCGTCGTCATAATCAGCGAGGCTTCACCCGGCGATAGCTGTTACGAGTTATATGCCATGTCAGTAATACACAGTGATCAGAACAAGGGTTATGGTGCCCGTATCCTTGATCTGGTTTTGAACCGGTTTTTATACCTGGATATCTGCGCCCGTTGTCTTCCGGCATCATACAGGATGAGCAGGCTCCTGGAGCGGCGAGGCTTTCAGTATCATACGATGGACAAGGGTTTTAAGGTCTTATTGAGAACGGCGATGGATAATTATCCACTTAATGAACCGGTTTTTATTAACAGCAATATCTAGAGGAAATAATGATACACCCTAAAACAGAACTCAGGTTTGTTAGCAGCGAGATCGGCTATGGCGTCTTTGCTACTGAGTTTATACCTAAAGGTACGATCCTGTACGTAAAAGACGATCTTGAGATTAAAGTGTCAAAAGCAAAGTTCAAACGTATGGATCAGATGCACAGGGACATAGTCGAAAAATTCTCATATATCGATGAGAATGGCGTAAGGATCGTGAGCTGGGATCATGCGAAATATATCAATCACCGGTGTGACTGCAACTCCATGAGCACAGGTTATGGATTCGAGATCGCTATTCGTGATATCGCCAGGGACGAAGAGATCACCGATGAATATGGCATGTTTAATATTCCATATCCCATCGAGATCAACTGCCAGTGTCTCAACTGCAGAAAGGTGTTGCTACCGACCGATATCGAGGAAAATTATAAACGCTGGGATGTCGTGGTGAAGGATGCTGTCGAATATATCTACCATGTCGAACAGCCATTATGGGATGTTATGGATGCAGAGACGAAGTCAGAACTTATGCAGTTCCTTTCCAGTCAGAGCGATTACCGCTCAGTTCTTCACCTGAAATACGAAGATCATGCAGCAGAACAAAATGTTATCTCTGGCAATAGGGATATGGCTGAGCCCATCGCAGCACCGTGTTACTGATTAATAATTTTGATCATCACGATCAAAAAAATTGTCTTTACTGATACTTCACTCTAAAGATAATCACAGAGTGTAATATTGCTTTATGAGTTTATACCCGTGGCCAATAAAAAAAATGTAGATGATGACGATATCGATGATATCGACGCATATGATGATTTTGAAGATATCGATGATGAAGTTCTGTTGTCAGATGATATCGATGCGCGCCGTCGCCTGGAGAAAGTCCTCGAAGACAGGGAGCTGGAACGTCTTATCTATGGTGATTTCTATGACGGTGATCTCGATGGTGACATTTATAATTACGAATAGGTCTAGTCAAACCATCTAAGTACATCATCGATGACGTCAATCTTGTGACTGGACTTCGAGTACAGCGCATAGGCTTCTTTGTTTATCACCGGCGCATCTTCAACCCGGTTTAACGTAGTACCGAGCTGATCATCTATCATGGCTTCCGGCAGGTAAGCCGCACCACCACACCGCTGCATGAAGCTGAGTGCAATCCTGCCGACACCTGCTCTCAGTACCGGTGGTGGTGCATCGGGATATTGCCTGGCATGAGACATGGTGAAAGAGGTTCCCCAGTCTACGAATATATAATCTTCTCTGATCGCTTCTGCCGCGGTAACTGACTTTCTGCTTGATACCATGATCAACGGGACAGGTCTCAGCTCTTTGACGAGGAGCTGGGATGTCTTCGGCGGATCGAAAACAAAGCCCAGATCGATCGTCCCATCGAGCAGGTTGCGCATGATGGCTTCGGTGCGCATGAGATCGGTGTTCAGTGCGGTGCCGGCATTGGTCTTATGCGTCCAGGCGAGCCAGTCTTCGAGAAAGATATCCCAGATACTGGGTACCGCCGCGATACTGAGTAAGGTGTGTATGCCTTCGGGTATGGCGATCTCCTGCCTGGCCCGGTTCCATGTGTTGAGGATGTTCTCAGCGTATACCAGGAACTTCTTTCCTGCTGTAGTCAGCTCGATATTGTTGCGGTCGCGTGTGAACAGTCGCAGCCCCAGTTCTTCTTCGAGTTGTTTGATGCGGGCGCTTATAGCGGACTGGCTGATAAACAGATTATTCGCTGCCCGCCCGAAATGCCTTGATCGGCTCACCTCAAGAAATGCTTTTAATAATCCTGTATCCATAAATATAGTCTGATGGTCTGTTGCGGGTATTCATGCCTGTATCGTATATCATGATATTAATCGAAAATAGTGATCGTGATATGCAATTTTTTTCACTTTACACATTATCTTTAGCCGCATAAAAACATTTGTATCTACATGCGGTCAGTAGCGACGACCAAATGGCGAACTTTACCTGCATTACCTGGAGAATACATATAATGAAAAGTACATTTCTACTATTACTTGGGTTCCTGGCTGTATCGATAAACACAGCAGTTGCTGAAGAGTTACCCTCTGAAGAGGCTCTCGTTGAGCAGTCATCCAGCAATGATGAATATTACAAAAAATATTGTTCCGAGATGGCCGAGCAGTCAGGTATCGAGAATGATGAAGAGCTCAGGCAATTTATCAAAGACTGTCTCGAAAGTTATATCGGTCCTGCCAGTGAATAATCATGAGTAGTGAATCAATGGGCAGTGAATACATGGGCCGTTAATACCGGCAGATAGAAGGATGCTAGAATGGCCTGTCGCTAAAATATTCGCCATTCTCTGGTTAAAAGCCCGGTTCTGGCCGGGTTTTTTTATGAGCCTTATGTTTACCGTTAAATATGATAACCGCGCTGGTATAGAACCATGAAAAATATGTTTGATTCCTTAAGGCAGATCGTGCTCGACGTAAACGATGCTGCAGGGCTGGAGCAGGCACTTAATATCGTGGTGCACCGTACTCGCGAGGTCCTGTCTGTCGATGCGGTGTCGGTCTATTTCCGCGATGATAAAACCGACCAGCTGGTGTTGATGGCTAGTGACGGTCTGAATAAGCAGGCGATAGGCAATATCAGGTTTGATCGCGGGCAGGGGCTGGTCGGCCTGGTTCTGGAGCGTGCTGAACCGCTGAATATAGATGATGCGCATAGACACCCAAATTACCGTTTCGTGACGGAGACGGGTGAAGCGTGTTTCCATGGTTTCCTCGGTGTCCCCATCATCCAGCATCGTCAGGCGCTCGGTGTGCTGGTGGTCAGGCAGAACGAAAAAAGCCAGTTTTCTGCCGAGGTTGAAACATTCCTGGTGACACTGGCGGCGCAGCTTGCCGGGGCGATTTCCTACGCAGAGAAAATGGGTGAGTTGAACCGCCTGATCGAGGGCGCCGAAGGCCATTCGTTCAACCTGCAGGGTCTGGGTGGTTCTCCCGGGGTGGCCATCGGTGAGGCGCTGGTCGTGTTTCCACCGGCCAGTCTGGAGGCAGTGCCGCATAACGCTATCGCAGACGATGAGATAGATGGGCAGGTCGCCGCTTTTCTTGCGGCGGTAAATACTGTCGAGAGTGAATATAAAGAACTCTCTAAACGCATGGCAGGAGCCATCTCAAACGAAGAGCTGGCATTGTTCGATGTCTTCGCGCTGATGCTGAAAAGCGATACCCTGATCGACGTCACCATCGAACGGATTCGAGCCGGTCAATGGGCGCAGGGTGCGTTGCGTGAAACCATCGCCGAACATGTCAGGCAGTTTGATGCCATGGATGATGCTTACCTGCGTGAGCGTGCCATCGATATAAAAGATCTGGGGCGGCGTATCCTGATGCATCTGCAGGCGCAGCAGACCAGCAGCCAGGAAATTTCAGGTCCGGTCGTGCTCGTCGGAGAAGAGGTGACCGTTTCGCAGTTGGCAGAAGTGCCGCTGCAGTACCTGGTCGCGATCATCTCGTCAAAGGGGTCTTCGCTATCACACGTCGCTATCCTGTCGCATGCCCTGGGCATACCATCGGTGATGGGGCTGGACAGCCTGCCGGTAAACCGTATCAAAGGGCAGCAGATCGTCGTTGATGGTTATAGCGGCAGGATCTATGTAAAACCCACCGCTGCTGTTCTCGCCGAATTCCACCGCTTGATCAGGGAAGAGCAGGCGCTCAACACAGAACTGAAGGAGTTGATCGACCAGCCATCAGAAACACTGGATGGCATCCATATCCCGTTGCTCGTTAATACCGGCCTGCTGTCCGATATCTCGCCCTCGCTGCAGAGTGGCGCTGAAGGTGTCGGCCTGTACCGTACCGAGATACCTTTCCTGATGCGTGATGGTTTCCCCGGTGAGGATGATCAGGCGCAGATCTATCGACAGGTACTGCAAGGCTTTGCGCCACGCACGGTCACCTTCCGCACGCTGGATATCGGCGGCGATAAGGCGTTGCCATATTTCCCCGTGGTCGAAGATAACCCGTTCCTGGGCTGGCGCGGCATACGCATCATGCTCGATCACCCGGAGATATTCCTGACCCAGATCCGTGCTATCCTGAAAGTGAATATCTACCAGAACAACCTGCGCCTGATGTTGCCCATGATCAGTGATGTCTCCGAGGTGGATGAAGCGATCGGTTTGATTAAAAAAGCGCATAAAGAACTGCTCGATGAGGGCATCGACATCCCGTACCCGATCATCGGCCTGATGATAGAAGTGCCTTCGGCCGTTTACCAGATGGAAGCCTTTGCCATGCGTGTGGATTTCTTTTCAGTGGGCAGCAACGATCTCACGCAGTACCTGTTGGCGGTGGACAGAAACAATAAACAGGTGGCCGAGCTGTATAACTGCCTGCACCCGTCGGTGCTGCTTTCGGTCCAGCATATCGTCGAGGTAGCGAAAAAACATGGCAAACCGGTCAGTGTCTGTGGCGAGATGGCCGGTGACCCTGCGTCGGCGCTTCTGCTGGTCGGTATGGGTGTGGATAGCCTGAGTATGAGTGTAGGCAGCCTGCTAAGAGTGAAGCTGGCGATACGGTCTTTCACCAGCGCGCAGATCGAACACTTATGCAATGATGTGCTACAGATGGAGAGCGCCGCAGAGATACGTCGTAAGGTCAATGGAGCACTTGAATTTGCCGGTCTCGGTGGTCTGGTGAGGGCGGGTAAATAACACGGTGCCGGTTTTCGTGAGCGGTAGTGGTTGTCGGCGATGGACTTGGCTGCAGCAGATAGCGGTTATTCGCCACCCGGAAATCAATAATAACGGAAGCTAAACGCAGTCTTTCCTGCTTATTCTCTTCTTATGTCTGGATTAGCCGATATTGAAGAGTGCTTTGCTGTATAGTGGAGAGGCTATTCTTTAGCTTTCCTTAGGTATTAGGCCTTTCTTTTGCTTTCCCTTAGCGATGGCCCATTAGCCTTTCCTCCACTTTTACAAGGTATTAAATATGCATGATGATCCAGTCACAAATAGGTACCAGGTGGTAAAGGTTGAAAAAACAACAGCTCCGGAAGGTGTGTCAGGTGAAGACTGGTATCTTTATGTTATTCAAAAAGGCAACTTGAGCAATTCAGTCATGGACTGTAAAACAACCGGTACGCTCAAGTCTGTTACTGAACACGCAAAGGAAGTGGCCGAAACCCTGAACTTGCGTAACGTCAAAGGCGGACGCAGATAAGCTTGTTAAGGACCGGATCGAAAGCCTGTTAACTGCGAAATATCTGTCATCTAAAACGATAGCAGCAGCTACTCATGATGTTGTCGATCAGTCTTAAAGCCTTTAGCGTTATCGCAGCGATCTAGCTATTTTTCTTCTGTAGATACCTTTCCAGCAGTGCACGCAGCTTGCCCGGTTTGATCGGTTTGCGTAGAAAGTCGAAGCCGTGCCCGCTGACGCGTGTCGAGAGGTCTTCGTCGGGGGCTGCCGATACGATGCATACCGGTATTTCTGGCCAGTGCACGAGCAGTTCGTCTGCCAGCTGTATGCCGTTGATCTCTGGTCCGAGCTGGTAATCCATCAGGATCACGTCCGGCGCTTTATTGCGCTCGGCATATGCCAGTGATGATTCCGGGCTGGTGGCACTGTCGAAGGTACAGCCCCAGTTGTCCATCAGCGTGCTAAGTGCGTGGATATTATTTTCATCGTCATCAACATAGAAGATATCCAGACTCTCCAGCCCGGATAGTGTTTCCGTATTCGCTGTTTCAGCTGACTGGCTGTGGTCTTTCTCGGCCAGTGGGACCATCAGCGAGAACAGGCTGCCGCGGCCGTCGAATGAGCGCATCTTGATCTCGTGATCCAGCAGGCGGGCAAAACGCAGGGCGATGCCGAGACCCAGGCCAGCGCCTTCGACATTGCTCTTGATGCGGTAGAAATCGTCAAAGATGCGATCACGGTGTGCCTCGGAAATTCCAGGACCGCAGTCATAGATACATATCTCGATTTGCTGCTTGCGTCGTCGGCAGCCGAGCAGGATCTTGCCTTTACTGGTGTACTTGACCGCATTGGAGAGAAAGTTCTGCAGGATGCGGCGCAGGTATCTTGCATCGGATTCGGTCCACAACGAAGTGCGCTGCCAGTGGAACTCGACATCGCTGTTTACCTGTACGCGAAATTCATTGGCCAGTGGATCGAGTATCTCGCTGAGGGCAAATTTCTTGTAAGTTGGTTTCAGGCTACCGGTATCCAGCCGCGATATCTCCAGCAGGTTGGAGATGATGAGCTCTGCCGAACCGATGGCATTCTGCAGGTGGTGAAGGTTCTCCGTGAGTTCCGGGTCGAGCCCTGGTTTTTCCAGCAATGAACTGGCATACAGGTTAGCCGCGTTAAGCGGTTGCAGGATATCGTGGCTGGCTATAGCCAGGAACTGGGTCTTGCTGGCATTGGATTGTTCCGCTGCTGACTTGGCCTTGATCAGCTCGACCTCGGTTTCACTGCGTTTCTTCACCTCTTCGCGCAGTGACTGGTTGATCTTCTCGATCTCTTCGGTGCGTTCACTGACACGTTGTTCCAGGGCATTCTGGGTGTTGATGAACTCGGTGATGTCGTCATAGGTGGTGACGTAGCCGCCGGTGGGCAATGGCCGGCCTTTTATCTCTATCACGCCCTGTTCGTGGTTGCGTACGACCCGGTAGGGTTTGCCGGCCATCAGGTGGCCGAGTCTTGTCTGTACCTGCTTCTCGACTTCGCCGGCACCGAGCAGGCCGCGTTCTGCATTGTAGCGGATCAGTTCGGCCGCAGGCCTTCCGACGCAGAGCATGCCCCTGGGGTAGTTGAACATCTGCTCGTAGCGCTTGTTCCAGGCGACGATCTTGAGGTCGGCATTGACCACGCTGATCGCAGAGGAGATGCTCTCGAAGGAAGCGAACAGCATGTCCTGGTTGAACTGCAGGGTACGTGTTGTCTCTTCGAAGATATTGACCACGTCTTCGACGCCGAGCCTTTCGCCGCTGCTCAGGCTGGTCAGCATGGCGCGAGCGGAGGCCACACCGACGACACCGGCGAGCGCTTTTTCAGCATAGTCGAGCATCTGCGGGCTGACCTGGACCAGTTCCGGGCGCGGTTCGTTTTCGAATAAGCGTTTGGTCGATGATTCTCCGAGGAACTGGGTCAGCATCACCGTCAGGTCAGCTTTTCTGATCTGCAGATCGAGGTTGCCGGTCTGCTGTTTCTCGCGGTCGCGGTTGACGAAAGCGACGGCCTGGATGCGGTCGGCCAGCCTGGTCCTGTCGCGTGATGAAACGAAGTAATAGGCGGCGACATTGACTGCAAGGCTGAGCACGACGCCGCGGGTGTAGCTGTCACTGAATGTCAGTCCAAACAGCTGCTCGGGTCGTAGCAGCTCACTGCCGAAGAAACCGTCCTTGAGCAGTTGCGGGTCGATGAAACCGGCATTGCTCAACATCGGCACCATCAGGGTGATGAACCAGATCAGTGTGCCACCGGCCAGGCCGGCGAACACACCCATGGCATTACCCCGGTTCCAGTACAGCCCGAAAAGGATCGCCGGTGCCAGCTGCACTGCGAGTGCAAAGGCGATCAGGCCGATCGAGGTCAGCGCGACATTTTCCGCCAGGCTGTGCTGGTAGAGCCAGGCCATGAGGATGACGGCGATGACGGTCAGACGGCGAGTCAGGATAAGTGCTTTTGAATAATCCGGGATGGCGTTACGGGGTTTCTGCCGCCGCATAAGCAGAGGCAGGATGACATCGTTGCTCAACATCTGGCTCAGGGTCAGTGAGGCCACGATGATCATCGCGGTAGCGGCCGAGAAGCCGCCGATGAAAGCCAGCAGGCCGAGAAACTGGTTGTCTGTGCCCAGCGGCAGCGCCAGTACATAGGTGTCGCTGGCGACGTCACTGCCGGCCAGTACCTGGTTGCCGACCCAGGAGATGATGAACACGGTGATGGCGATGGCGACCAGGTACAGACTGAAGCCGCGGCGTGCGAATTTAAGGTGAGCTTCGCTCAGGCATTCGACGAAGGTGATCTGGAACATGCGTGGCAGACAGAAGATGGTCGCCGCTGAGACCAGTGTCAGTACCCAGAAAGAAGGTGTGATGGTGGTCTGCTGAAAAACAGCGTTGGCACTGTTGCTGATCTGGCCGGGATCGAAGCCTTTGGACAGAGATAGTGCAAATACCGCGATAGTGATCAGGGCGAGGAGTTTGACCAGTGATTCGAAGGCGATGGCGACCATGATACCGGAGTGATAGCTGGCGACATCGAGCCGGTTGGCACCGAAGATCAGGGTAAACATGATCATCGCTACCGAGACCAGCATGGTCATGTCCTGGCCGGCAAAAGCGATGTTATCGACACTGAACAGTAAGGTGTCTGTCACCGCTTTTAACTGTAGTGCGATATAAGGCACGGTGGTCGCGAGCATGATAAGTGTCACCACGGCCGCTACCGATTGTCGTTTGCCGTAACGCGAAGTGATGAAGTCGGCGATGGAGTGGATGTTCTCCTGCCGGCTGATACTGGCGATGCGCTGCAGCAGCGGGTAGCCCACGGTGAACAGCAGCACCGGCCCCAGCAGGATCGGCAGGTAGTACCAGCCTTTCTCTGCGGCAGTGCCGACAAGGCCGTAGAAAGTCCAGGAGGTGCAGTAGACACCGAGTGCCAGGGTATAGACCAGTGGATGTCTGGCCCAGCCCGATGTGTTGAAGCGTCGCCGGTCACCGATACGCGCGATCCAGAACAGTAACGCCAGGTAGGCGATGATCGCTATGATGAGTATAACTGGTGACAAAAAACTTCTCCGTTTTTATCAGTTGTCATTTGCGGTATAACGTCGTCAACCGCCTGCCGCTAACCGTTTTGTACCGAAGAATATACCAGTTAAGACATTAGTCTACCTATAGACTAAAGTCGAGGGTCGTAGACCGGCGACACCTGTTACATTTCATACTGGTAAATTTGGGAGGCGAAAATGTCCAGCGAAGAAAATAGAAAAGCATATTGGAAGGCCAATGTCCGGTTGATGGTAACGCTACTTACGGTGTGGTTTGTTATCTCTTACCTGTGCGGCATTGTCTTTGTCGAAGAGTTAAACAATATACGCCTGGGTGGCTACAAACTGGGTTTCTGGTTTGCGCAGCAGGGTTCCATGTATGGCTTCGTTGCCATTATTTTTATATACGCGCGTCGTATGGCAGCACTGGATCGTAAATTCGATCTGCACGAAAAATAAGGGGGAATCATGGAACTACAAACATTAACATTTATCGTCGTCGGTATAACCTTTGCAATCTATATCGGTATCGCCTTCTGGGCACGGGCTGGGTCGACCAGTGAATTCTATATCGCCGGTGGCGGTATCCACCCGGTGGCTAATGGCATGGCGACCGCGGCTGACTGGATGTCTGCGGCATCTTTCATCTCCATGGCAGGTCTGATCGCGTTCTTCGGTTATGGCGGCTCGGTCTTCCTCATGGGCTGGACCGGCGGTTACGTCTTGCTGGCGATGCTGCTGGCGCCTTACCTGCGTAAATACGGCAAGTTTACCGTGCCGGAATTCATCGGTGACCGTTACTACTCGAAAGCGGCACGTATCGTCGCGGTTATCTGCCTGATCGTGGCATCGGTGACTTATGTAATCGGTCAGATGAAAGGTATCGGTGTGGCGTTCTCCCGCTTCCTCGAAGTCAGTTACGAGATGGGTCTTGCTGTCGGTATGGGTATCGTTTTCATCTACGCCGTGGTCGGCGGCATGAAAGGCATCACCTATACCCAGATCGCGCAGTACTGTGTACTGATCTGTGCTTACACCATCCCTGCGATCTTTATCTCGCTTAACCTGACCGGCAACCCGATCCCGCAACTGGGCCTGGGCAGCATGCTGACTGGCACCGAGACCTACCTGCTGGATCGGCTCGACCAGGTGGTGACCGAACTCGGCTTTGCCGAATACACCACGAGCGCCAGGCTGAGTACGTTGAATACCTTCGTCTATACCCTGTCGCTGATGATCGGTACTGCCGGCCTGCCACACGTCATCATCCGTTTCTTCACCGTAACCAAAGTGAGCGACGCGCGTGTATCTGCCGGCTGGGCGCTGATCTTCATCACCATCCTGTACACCACGGCGCCTGCTGTTGCAGCCATGGCACGTCTCAACCTGCATGAGACTATCGCACCTGCCGGTGAACAGAACCTGGCTTATGACGAACGTCCGAACTGGTTCAAGAACTGGGAGACGACCGGCCTGTTGCAGTTTGAAGATAAAAACGGTGATGGCCGTATCACCTACACGGCTGATAAAGCCACCAATGAGATGGTGAAAGTAGACAGGGATATCATGGTGCTGGCTAATCCTGAGATCGCACGCCTGCCTAACTGGGTGATCGCGCTGGTCGCTGCCGGTGGTCTTGCTGCTGCGTTATCGACGGCCGCCGGGCTGTTGCTGGCAATCGCCTCGTCGATATCCCACGACCTGTTGAAGGGGGTGTTCAGGCCGGATATCACCGAAAAGCAGGAACTGCTGGCTAGCCGCATAGCGATGGCAGGAGCGATCGCACTGGCCGGTTATCTCGGCTTTAATCCGCCTGACTTCGCCGCGGGAACGGTGGCCCTGGCCTTCGGCCTGGCGGCGTCCTCCATCTTCCCGGCCTTGATGATGGGCATCTTCAGCAAGCGCATCAACCGGGAAGGCGCCATCGCCGGTATGGTCGCCGGTATCTCGGTAACACTGTTGTACGTGTTCCAGCATAAGGGCATCATGTTCGTTGCTGATACCGCCTTCCTCGGCGATATGACTCCGAACTGGTTCATGGGTATCGAACCGAATGCCTTCGGCGCTGTCGGTGCGGTAGTTAACTTCGCCATCGCCTATACTGTCTCGATGGTGACTGCAGAACCGCCCGAGCATATCCAGCACCTGGTTGAAGACATCCGTGTACCTGCTGGTGCAGGCAGCGCGACTGGTCATTAATCAGGGACATTTGTAAACTGAAAGCACGCAGGCATTTATGTCTGCGTGCTTTTTTATTATGACCTGTCATCTCGACCAGGGGAGAGATCCTAAGTAGCCTGTGTATAAGATCTCTCCCCCCTGGTCGAGATGACAGTGTATATTTAACAAGAGGGTGTAACCTGTTTAGGTAAATTACGTTATGCTGACATTAATATGAATATCCTGAAGAACAAACATCTCATTCTGGCCATGTTCGTGGCACCGGTGCTCGCCATCATCGCTTATTTTTCTGTTGACTTCGTGGTCTCGGAAAAACCCCAGGCAGCTGTCGAAGGGGCTGCATATAAACTCGCTGCAAGATCGAACTGCCGTTACCAGAGCGGTGCATGTACTCTGAAGAATGGCGATATCGAAGTGCATCTGCATGCCAGGCGCATCGATGATAAAACGGTGGAACTGAAAATGCAGTCCGAGCTGCCGGTGCAGAATGCGATCATCTCTCACGTGGTCGGCGAGCTGGCATCTAATCCGGTAGAGATGATTACAGACGTTGCAGCAGATGGTGAGCTGGCTGCTGACAGGTACGTGATACTGAAGCTGTCTGACCCTGAGAATACCCGCCTGCGTATGGCATTGAGTATCGCGGATACCATGTATTATGCCGAGACCACGGCGGTCTTTGTCGATTATGAGACCTCGTTCTCGCGTGATAATTTTTCAGAGTGATCTGCAATAGCCCGGCTTGAGGTTGAATGTTCTACACCCGGGTTCGTATGATTTTTGGCTGGCATGATTTAATATGAATAATAACAATCAGCAGGGTGGTCATTATGGTTAGTGAAGTGGGCGATGTGAAAACTTTCCTGGCACAGCATCCTCCATTCAATCACCTTTCAGATAAACAGCTGGAGTTTGCCAGTAACAATATCTTTGTCGCTTTCAGCAAGTCAGGCAGCGACCTGCAATTACAGCGCTCGGATGGCGAGGCCTACAATGTCGGTATGATTATCGTGCGTTCCGGCAGCTTGGAAGTACGCACCGAAAAAGATAAGCTTATCGACAGGCTCAGTGAGGGTGACTACCTTATCCCTGGCGTACTGGCACGAGATAGCGGAAACAAGCCACATGTGATCGTGCTCGAAGACTGCCTCTACTATGAGCTGACAGACTATGCCTTTCAGACGCTGAGTGCAGGCAGCAGCGAGATTGCCGCCTTGAGCGATGATGATAAAACGCGACTGACACACGTGCAGTCGATCACCTCGGATAGTGAGTTGCAGCATCATGCTGACCAGTTATCGAAAGATGCCTACCTGACGCAGAAGGTGAAGGAGAATATGTCTGCAGGAGTTGTCAGTACCGGGCCGCACACCAGCATCCGTGAGGCGGCGCAGTTGATGGAGCAGCACCATGTCTCTTCACTATTGATAAAAGATGGCAACAAGCTGGTAGGCATAATCACCGACCGCGATCTGCGTACACGTGTGCTGGCGCAAGGTGTTTCTGACCAGGCGAAGGTGGAGCAGGTGATGACGCGTTCGCCGATGTGCATCGACATCAGTGCCCGGCTGCATGATGCGCAGCTGAGGATGATGTCTGAAGGAGTGCATCATCTGCCGGTATTGCAGGACGATGATCCGGTCGGCATCATCACGCCGAGCGATATCATGCGTGCCAATAACATCGAACCCCTTTCACTGGTCCGCGCCATTAACCGCGCAACGAATATCGACGAATTGCGCCTCGCTGCAGAGGGTATCCCTGCGCTGGTGGTGCGGCTGATAGAGCGTGATGTACGTGCCATAGAAGTCGGCAAGATAATCACCACGCTGGCTGACAGTACCACCCGGCGCCTGCTGGCACTCTCCGAACTGAAACACGGCAAACCGCCGTGCGACTATGCCTGGCTGGCCTTCGGTTCGCAGGCCCGCCAGGAACAGGTGCTGGGTTCCGACCAGGATAACGGGCTGCTGCTGCCGGATGGTATCTCCGAGCAGGATGCGGCTTATTTCGAAAGTTTTGCCAGCCTTGTCAACGACGGTCTCGATGCCTGCGGCATGCCTTACTGTCCGGGCGAGATCATGGCCAAAAATGAAAAATGGCGCATGACCCTGAAAGGCTGGAAAGCCTGCTTCGCCGGCTGGATAGAAGAGCCTTCGCCGAAGGCGGTAATGCATTCCAGTATTTTTTTCGATATGCGCCATATCGCTGGCAATGCTGAACTGACCAAAGCCCTGCGGGCAGACGTCCTCGAACGGGCACAGAGTAATACCATCTTCCTGGCGATGATGTGCGACAATGCGTTGAAGCATTCACCGCCTCTGGGTTTCTTCAAGACCTTCGTACTGGAGAGTGACGGTGACCACAACAATACACTCGAACTGAAGAAACGGGGAACTATCCCCATCGTCGATATCGCACGTAATTACTCGTTGTCTGCCGGACTGAAACCGCTGAACACCATCGAACGGCTGCAGGCGATGGAGCGAGCAGGGGTGATGTCAAAGGAGATGGCCTATAGCCTGATCGATGCGCATGAGTTTATCGCCGGCATCAGGCTGGAAGCACAGGGCAAACAGTTCCGCGCCGGGGAGAAAGTGGATAATTACATGAACCCGAAAGATCTGTCGCCGCTGGTGCGACACCAGATCAAAGATGCTTTCCACGTGGTGCGCGATGCACAGAGCGCGATGAAGATGAGGTTCGGTGGCGGTGTTATATAGGCTGCAGTATAAATACCAGCACTGGCGTTATCATGAAAAAGCGGCCTCGACACCATTGCAGCCGTTATATCAGCATGCCGTTATCCCGCCTTCACAGCGGTTTATTGATACGCGTTTCCTGGTGCTGGATGCCGAGATGAGCGGCCTCGACCCCAAGCAGAGTCAGTTATTAAGTGTCGGCTGGGTGATGATCGAAAACGGGCGTATCGTCAATGCCAGCGCCAAACATTTGTTAATCCATGCAGACAGGGGGGCTGGTGACAGCAGCAAGATCCACGGCCTGCTCGACAGGAACCTGGCCGGTGCCACCAGTGCGGCTGCAGTGCTGATGTTACTGATGAAACAGATACCGGGCTCGGTCCTGGTATTTCACCACGCATCACTCGACATGAAGTTCCTGCAGAAAGCGACCATAGAGAATTTTCGCTGCCCGCTGCTGTTCAGTTATGTCGATACCATGGCGATAGAGAAGCGGCGCATGCACCTGCAGGGCAAGTCGATGAGCCTGAGGCTGGCGCAGTGCCGCGAGCGTTATGGTCTGCCCGCTGGCAGTCAGCACGACGCGCTGGCCGATGCGCAGGCCACAGCCGAGCTGTTCCTGGCGCAGGCAAGCTACCTCGGCAGGCCCGATAAACTGCGCCTGTCCGACCTTGCGTTGAGCTGCTCTCACTGATCGTACACTTTAGTTCGCGGCACTATGATTCTTTCACCAAAACGTGGTGATAGTTTGTCTCAATTCAGGTCAAGGTGTAATTATGCGTGCTGAATCTCATGATTGAGGGCGGTTGTCCGAGGTGGCTGACGGACGTTCAGACTGATATTCCACCGCAATCAAACTGAGCTGAAATATCCCAATAACTCAAAAATGACCTGTTCAAATAGCGTGATTTGATACCTGATTTGATAAATACTAAAACAATATCAAGCATCGCAAACAAGTGATATAAAGATGCATTTCATCGCTTAGACATCACCTGTTCTCCATATATCAGTTCTTCCCCTATGTCAGGGCAATCACCTGATGTGATAAAAGTACATTCTGTAGAAAATTTGATATTCCTCAAGTCTATCTCATCTAGTGGATATATCATTTAGATATCTGGTTTACATATTGTATTGACACTGCGTTTCTGGAGGCGATGATGGCCAGCGTAATTTTCAACCGTAAGTCCTTTATTCTTGGTACGGCTTTGGCCGTATTATCTTTGTTCTTTATCGGTTTGGGTTTAAACGGCTGCAGCGGTAACGGTTTTTTCAGTGGCCTTAGTTTATGCGGCGTTGATGTCGAAACACAGCTTAACGAGCAGACCCGTATCGGTGGTTCGACAAATGTCGTCACGCTCGATAGCACAGACAGCTGGGCATTCTACAATGTCGCCAATGAGCTCAAAACAACACGCATAGGCGTAACAGAAAGTGAAAAGTACAGCTTTCCGGTTAGCGGCTTTATTCTTGATCTTGATGTGATCGAGTATCCCGCTGGCTCAGGTCTGCACTATGCCCTGGTCTCGATGGGTGATAAAGGTATAACCGTTGTCAACGTTACCGATCCGGCACAGATGACCCAAGTGCTTAGCGTGGCGGTCAACTATTATCAGGATGGCATTATTTTCACAGAGGGCGGTGGTGCGATTATCTACGGGGATGATCCTGCGATCAACAATGTGATCTCAGGCAGTCATGCACCGGTTACATCGCTTGTCATATATAACGATGCTGCCGGTATCGATCAACTGATCATCGCCGATGAAGCCTATGGCCTGCACAAAACAAGGCTTGCCAACCTTTTCGATACAGCCGCACGTGAGAGCGAAGACAGCACCTTGCTGATCGACAGTGAAAGATATACCTTGCAGTACGCAGGTGAAAATCCCTGGGGAGGGCCAAAATCGCTGACGTTGTATAAAAATCCAAACATCGTCGATGACAAGGGTACGCTGTTTGTCGCGATGGGATTCCTCGGCATGGGTATTTTTGACCCTGAAACCCTGGAGCAGGTAGGCCGTTATAACCTGTATACCGATCCTGTTTCAACGGAAGACTGGTTTGTGAACCCCGATGGTTCAAATCTTGACGTGGCAGACCAGGTTTCGGCCGATCCTGCGGATCCGACGGATCTGTTTCTCGATGATTTTACCGGCATGCCGGATTACCGTCAGGCCAGTTATGAAATTACCGAGATATGGCATAACAGCCAGTCATGTCCGGTGACTATCCCGTTTGTCGATGTCGTCGGCTGCGCGCCCTGGGCGGCGTTCGACCGTTACGGCAAACATTATTACGATGCCCGTAAAGTAGATGTTGCCAGTTTTACCAGTAATGGAAAAACGATCGCTTATATCGCTTATGCGCTCGGCGGTATGGTGGCTGTTGATGTAACCGGTTATAAAGCGGCCGGTCCGTATGATCCGGCGAATGTCGCCGATCCGTTTGCAGACTTTCTCGATGAAAAAGATAATATCTATCTGGGTTATGCTCCTGCGGTACCAGCCAACGGACCAGACGCACCGACCGGTGCTTCATCGCAGAGCCTGTTCCCGCACTTTGGCTCAGGTATGCTGAAAGAAGCCGGTATCATCGATGTCAAAGTCGACCAGGCCGGCAACAGGGTGTTTTTCTCCGACCATTTTGCCGGCCTGATCGCGATCGGCAATGCAGACACTCCAGCCAACTGGCACGGCCCCGGCCCGTTACCCTACGACAACGATACACTGGGTAACCCGCCCGTGCTCGGCGACCATTGGCCAGACTTCGAATTCATTACCTCCTATGACATGACACCTTATGATCTTACCGATAATGAATCCTTGCCTGAATGGCTTTACCAGTCGCCAACGTTGCTGGTAACGGGAGAGGTCAATGGCCATGGTAATTCATTCCTGTTGATGACGTCCATGAACAATACAACAGCAAACACTTCAGGGCAGGTCGATATCGTCGCTGCCTCCGGTGGTGGCGGTCTTAACTTCATCGATATCAGCGATATCAATAACGGTGGATCGGCGGCGACAGATGATGGCTTTGCCGTACTGGTGCACTTGTCGACCACCGATGTATTGTTCAGGGAAGCAGATGGCTCGATGAGTTCGGACGGTATTTCGGTGGGACATTCAGCCGGTGTTGCCAGTTATCAAAATCTGCTGTTCCTGGCTGATGGTCCGCACGGTATGTCTGTCTGGAAGATCGCTGATGACGAGCGTTGTATACCACTGGATGAGATCCAGTTGATAGCCAATACACTGCAGGATGAGTACCCGGTGGACATCGGAACGGAAATCATCAACCCGACACCGCATGCTTATGACGTCATACTGGACGAGAATAAGCAGAATGCCATGGTGATGTCGCAGAGCCGCGGATTACGCCGTGTCGATATCAACGGTGTCTATGATGCCGATGATGCATCAGTGCCGCTATTGCTCAAGCCCGCATTGAGCGATATCTATGAGCACAACACTACTTCGGGAAGTTTTGGTGGTCTGAGTATGCAGGATCACGCATACGATACGGCCCTCGATGGTAACCTGGCCTTTGTTGCAGATGGCAGCAACGGCATTACGGTCTATGACCTGGATAAAGATCCATCAGCGGTAACGGATTTTGTTGCCGGAAACATCGGCGGTGAAACACGGACGCAGCCATCGCTCGGTCATGCCACGGCAGTTGCCTTGTGGAACGATAACAGCGATGTTAATAATGTCAGGAAATATGCCTTTGTTGCAGCGGGATATGCCGGTATCGGTGTGGTCGATGTCACCGATGTAGCAAACATGGCGCTGGTAAAAGTGTTTGAACCGATCAAGATCGAAGAGGGTAAATACGGTAAAGCCGACGGCCGCAGTGTCGATGTGCTGGTTATCGGCGAGCACGTTTATTTCTCTTATGACAGCTTTGGCATCGTAGCATACAGCATTGCCGACCTCATCGAACCTCTGCCTGCCGGTATGGACCCTACTGATATCTGGGAGCCGGGCACCATCGGTGAGCGTCCTGAAGCGCTGGCCCGCTTCAAATTACAGGATGAACAGCTTGGCGGTAGCGCTGATCTCGCAGATCTGAGCGGAGGTGCACTCGGCATGTATTACCAGCACGTTAATAATAAAGGTTATTTTTATGTAGCATATGGTACCGCTGGCCTGGCAAAAATCGACTGGACAGATGTAGCGACACCCGCACTGATCGATCACATAGATACAGCGGGTGAAGCCGGTGATGTCGAAGTTATCAGTGCTCGCGCCTTTGTTGCTGACGGTGCCGGTGGCCTCGTTATCGTCAAATAAGCTGGAAAGTAACAGGAAACAATTATGAAAAAGAATCCGATCTTTATATTACTGGCTGGTAGCTTGCTACTTAGCGGCAGTAAGGCCATGGCCGCGACTGAAGGTGATACTTACCTGGGTTTTCAATATAGCCTTACCGCGTATGATGAAAAAAATATCACTCAGGAGTTTAATCCAACCGCTGCTATTGTACGTTTAGGCATGTTTTTAAACCCGAACTTTGCAATCGAGGGCAGACTCGGAACAGGGGTACAGGATGATACCGAGTTTTTATCCGGCTTAGGCAGCGGCAATGACGCTACCCTGGAACTGGACCAGATAGCCGGTGTTTACCTGACGGGTCATCTCAGCCTGGCTGATGCATTTTCGTTGTATGGTTTACTCGGTGGTAGCGTTGTCAAAGGCACCGCCAGCCTGCCGAGCATCTCAGGCCTGGAATTGAGTGAAAGCAACAGCGGTATCTCATATGGTGTTGGTGCAGATATTTATTTTCTGGATAACCTGGCGCTGAATGCAGAATTAATACGTTATCTTGACCGTTCTGACTTTGATCTTGATGCGGTCAGCCTGGGCATCAGCTACCGGTTCTGATCATCATGCCGCATAAGCGGCAATGACAATAACTGATCAGCAGTCTTCATCACTAGGTACAGCAGTCAGCTTAGTATCTATCTGGAATCCTTCAGGCATGAATAGCGCCAGGGATTGGCCAGATAAAAATAAAAGTAGGGCCGCAAGAATGTATCTGATCGTACCCATGTCTAGTACGTATGTTTGTGACGGTTATGACTAAGGCTTTTCTTTGTTATCGGCATAAATATTGCCGTCAAAATCCAGAAAACACTAAGAATTGTCACCATAGCTATGGCCAAAAGGTATAACACTAAAAATAACTTCATTATTATGCTCATTTAGATACCTCCATTTATAAACAGCGCAACATCGTATTACTCAAGCTGCATAAATCATGCCTTGATTACTCAGTACTCATATTTATCAAAAAGTAATGACATAAACTTAATGTGATTATTACAATGAAGTGTAAAGTCAGCGTTACAGTTTTCAGAATTTTTACAGAGTAGCGAACGGCTGTGGTCCAGGGTCGAAAGCGTCACATGTGTATGACGACCATATAACCAGGCGAAAACAAACAACAGTCCGCATCTCGATCTGGCTAAAAGCAGAAAATATCAGTTTGCTATAATTTGATCTTTCCTTTTCAGGTGTTTCAGATCACCTGTGGTTTTACACATGATAAGAAGCATAAATCATGCTTTATGGTTTATTAGCATTCTTCTTCTGCTTGCTTCCATTCTGTTATTCATTGGCAGGTCTGATTGTCACCCATCCAGGTCAGTCAAGACATTCCGGTGTTTGGGGCATATCTTTCACTTTGCGCTATTTTCACTCCTGTTATGCCGATGCCGCAGCCATGGCACAGGCCACCACACACCGGCAAATTGTTGAGATATTGAGCTATATCATCAAACACAACTAGCGCTCTGTGCGAGCATGTCTATACATGTTGGCAAGTGACTATAAAAACGAAAGACTGCATACTGCCTTGCTTGCGGTTGAGGCCGTGGTCAAGGCCGCTGCTGTGATCGTGCTCGCGCTATCGCCAGTATTGTTGTCTGCCACAGCGTTCGATGATGATTTCGAGATAACCACCATCGACATGGTCGAAGAGAATTTCCTCGATATCAAGGCCCATCGTTTCAGAAAATCCATGGATTATCAGTGGTATGACAACACTACCGGCTGGCGCATCAGCGGTGCCAGCCTGGATGGTGACCTCACCTTCCTGCAGACAGAGATAAAGCTGCAGCAGGCGCTGTCCGATAGCGTCAACGTGCGGCTGGAAGCGGAACAGGAGGTATTCTATGCTGATAAAGATTTTCCGGCACCGACCACGGAAGTCGAGTTCTACCCATTCGGTAACGACCTCGGATTTTCCCTGCTCGGCACGCCGACCTATGAGAAAAGAGATAGCGATCTCGGAGCCGCATTGATATGGGGGCGGCGTCCATGGCAATACACCAGGCTGGAAGTACGCAAGGTCGATGCCCTGTTTAACGAGAAGAGCGGTTTCGACACCGTGGTACAGACCGAAGAACCCTGGAACGTGGAACTGGAAGGCGCCTATCGATTCTCGGGAAAATACAAACTACGCTATCGCTATTCACTGGGGGATGATCTGCAGCTGGTCGATACCGATGACGATAGCAGCTTCGAGCATTCCGGTGATGACTATTTCCTGTTATTCGACTATCAGCCGACTGCAGACAGTGTCATCGGCATCACCATCAACGGTTTCGATGTCGACAAGTCCCGACGGTCCGCCAGCGAAGACCGGCAGCAGGTGCTGGACTACCTGTCGGCCGATATCTACTGGGTGCGCGGCATGCACACTGACTACGAGATACGTGTCGGCCTGCAATACGACCAGTTGCATAACCGTATCTATGACAGGGTCGATACAGACAACGATCATGAATACAACTTTACCACCCTGCAGGCCTACTCGGACGTGTTCCACCCGTTCAACGATCACATGGCCTGGGACCTGGGCCTGTACCTGGCTGATGTCGAAGAGAAACATAACTACACCTTCGGCGACAGCAGGGACAAGATCAACGACGGCTTCCAGGGCAAGTTCAGGGCCGGCTATATCTACAGGTCGCTCGACCACCGGAGCTCGTTGCAGTTCAACCTGAGCCTGGATATCGATGAGATAGCCACCGATGGCGGCGGCATCAGTTTCCAGACGGTATTCTAGCTGTATAAAAAAACTGGGCCGCGGGACTCAGGACGCGGCATCCGTGAATAGAGCAGTGTACGACTGCAGAGATAAGAGAGGTAGAGCGATGCGGCAGGCAAGAGCCGGGGAACGATTGCCGGGACACAGGGTGCACCGAGACAGCCTGTGACGGAGGCTTAGCAGACTGCTCTATCCACTACCTTTTACACTTTATTCAGACAGTGCTTTCTGGATGAGCGGCAGCAGCGGTTCGGGTAATGCCAGTTTGCCTGACAAGGCGAATTCGTGTGCCTGCTCCGTCATCTTGCGCCAGGTGCGCTGGATGATCGTAATCCACTTCTCTTCGTCGTATTCAGGATGCTGGTCTGCAAAGGCCTGCATGTAGTGTTCGATAAATACCAGGGCTGCGACATCTTCAAGTAACTGCGTATCGGCATTCTTCTTGATGTTCTTTTTACCGACGGCCGTTGCCGCACGCTCGATATCTGCTTCAGCGTAACCCGCCTGTGCCATCAGCCTGGCCAGCGTATCGGCATGAAAGCTGTACAGATTGGTGCGCCACAGGTGGTAACCCTTGCGATCCATCGGGTAGTCACTGCGCGGCGATTTCCAGCGCTGTATATGCTGGGCACGGATAGCGAGCTGCATGACCTCATCCGCTTGCGGCTGGTAACGCTCCAGCATCCCAGACATGCGCTCTGCATACAATTTTTCTTTTGGCCAGTCCTTACCATCGACTGTTTCAATATTAGGATCTTCGCTATTGGCCTTATCGATCAGGTCGCGTGTCTGTTCAAAAGCGGTTTGAGTCATCGTTAACTCCAGTTACATTTCATTATTAATTTGAGTCAGCTTCATCTAAGCCATACCCGGGAATTCTACCTCAAAATCGTGATCTATTACGTAGTAGAGGACGCCAAAAAATTCACACTTTTTTAGACCATGCTTTCTATAGTAATTCACGCAATCGTGTATCACGCCCGTAGATATCATCGCGAAAATTCAGCACACCATCGGCATCGACCCAGGCGGTCCAGTACAACAGGTAGACCGGCATGGAAACCGGCAGGTAGACCTTCTCGTTAACGCCGCTGTTGAGTTTTGCTTCGACCTTATCCATCGATCGATCACTGGTATCGCCCAGCAGACTGGCAGCGAGCACTGCCGGATCCTTCACCCGGATACAGCCATGGCTGAAAGCGCGTGCCGGATGCTCGAAAAGGTGCGTGTCAGGCGTACCGTGCAGGTAGATCTGGTACGGATTGGAAAAGATGAACTTGAGGTTGCCCAGTGCATTGCCCGGTCCCGGGTCCTGTCGCATCCAGTAGGGTGAATTATGCTCCGGATCGAGCAAGGTCCAGTCGATGCTCTTTGGATCGACCTCCTGTGCCTCGGCCCAGCCCCTGTAGACCCTGACAGAACGCCTCTCCAGGTAGCCGTGATCGCGGATCTGACCCGGTATGAATTTTTCCCACATGACATTCTTGCTGATCGTCCAGTACGGGTTGTACTCGAAATAACTGATGACACCACTCAGCGCCGGCGTTTCCTGGTATTTCTTGCCGATGATCACGGGCATGCTCATTTCCTCGTGACCGTCGTTGATAATGGCCAGCTCGAAACCCGTCATGTTGACGGCGAGGTAACGTCGCCCCAGAGTCCGCGGCAGCCAGCGCCAGCGTTCCATGTTGATCAGTATCTGTTCGATACGCTCCTCGACACTCACATTGAGGGAGCGCAGGGTGGTGTCACCCACCCTGCCTGTAGGACTGATCCCATGCCTGCGCTGATAGCGCTTTACAGCCAGCTCCAGCCTCTCATCAAAAAGGCTTGCATCAAACAGATCACTGCCTGAGTCATCGCTATTGTCGCCAGCAATGTCGCCTTCGAGTGCCAGTCGACGCCTGAGCTGGCGCACCTTTTCATGGCGCATCTCAGGCTTAAGCGGTACCCAGAGCTTGCCCCAGCCACCCTGCCTGGCAAGCGTACGGTAGCGTTGCAGGCTAGCTCTCAGATCGTGATAGCCATCCTGTATCGGCGACAGGTCATCCAGCAGGGTCGATATCGAATCATTGTCCGCGATTTGTGACAACAGCACCGACATGTCGAGTACCGAGTTCTGTATATGCCAGTCAGGATCAACGACAAACGATTCCAGCCGGCCGGCATATCGATCGTGAGCATAGCGATACAGCGCTGCTGACAGCCACATCTCCAGCCTGACAGCATCCTCGATGCTCGATGCATCGATGTATTTCTTTATCTCAGCAAGATAATACTCGGCAGGATCGAGGCCTTCGTCTGCAGCACGAACGATGGCATCGACCAGTTCATCAGCACGCTGCTGAAGACCACTTTCACCCGTCCACAGGGGGCGGAAATCCCGTTCGCGGTAAAAATTATTCAGCACCGGGCGGTCCAGTTCGAGCAGTAGGAACGGGTTGATATTGAGTGCTCTCTCAAGCTGGCGCGAGGCCTGTTTGTCCCAGGAAGACTCTGCCGACAGAGTTGCAACAGGCGCCAGGCAAACAAGAAAGGCAATTATACGAACGATGTGGAACAAGGTGACTTCAAAAAGATAAAAAAGTAATAATGAGGTTACCACGTAAGCGGAAGGGGTTGAGCAAAACATACTCGCTTCATCGTCTTTAATTCTCCGGCGATTATCTCGTTATACGCATTACTATTTACATATATATCTGCAATCCCAGTTGTGTTATTTTACTGTTGATCCTCTTCAGCTAATTTAAATCAACCGCGGTTTTTAAGAGAGGTGTTAATGAGTATCGAAGTACTGGAAGACAGGCTCCGGGAAATCGGTCTGATCAATATCAATGATATTCGCTGGGACCTTTCAACAGCACAGTTATACGAAGAAGCTATCAGGCGGAGAGAGGGTTTCTTCGCACACCTCGGGCCACTGGTCACACGAACCGGAAGTTTTACCGGGCGCGCACCTAACGACAAGTATATTGTCGACTCACCTGGCCATCGCGAAAATATCTGGTGGGGAAATGTTAATCACGCCTTTTCAGAAGAAGCCTTTGACCGGCTATACAAGAAGGTCTGCGTTTTCCTGCAAGGGAAGGATCTTTTCGTTCAGGACTTGCTGGCAGGTGCAGACAGTAGCAGCGAACTGCCAATTCGGGTTATTACACAGATGGCCTGGCATTCCCTGTTTTCTCGTAACATGTTTATACGGCCGTCAAATCTGGGCCGCAGTTTAGGTATTGACGAACCACGTTTCACTGTCCTTCACGCACCGCATTTTCATGCCCAGCCGACGATAGATGGCACCAATTCGGAAGCCTTCATCATCATCAACTTTGCCAGAAAGATAGTGCTGATCGGTGGCACGCAGTATGCGGGTGAGATCAAGAAATCAATATTTTCCGTGATGAACTTCCTGTTACCGCAGAACAGCATATTATCCATGCACGCGTCTGCCAACGTAGGCGAAGAGGGTGATGTCGCAGTTTTCTTCGGACTATCCGGTACCGGGAAAACTACGCTGTCGACTGATCCTCAGCGGCGTCTGATCGGTGATGATGAACATGGCTGGGGAGGCAACGGTGTATTCAATCTTGAAGGCGGCTGCTATGCCAAGGTGATTCACCTTTCACAGGAAAAAGAACCGCTCATCTACGAAACCACACGCAGATTTGGCACCGTCATCGAAAATGTCGGTATCGATTTCCACCATCGGCTACTCGACCTAGACGATGACAGCCTGACCGAAAACACCCGCGCCTGCTATCCTGTTACACATATTCCTGGCGCGATATACCCGGGCATTGCGGGTCATCCCGGGAGTATTGTCATGCTTACCTGTGATGCTTTTGGTGTGATGCCACCGATCGCGAAACTCGATGTTAACCAGGCGATGTATTATTTCCTGTCTGGCTATACTGCCAAGGTGGCCGGTACTGAAGCCGGTATTGTTGAACCTCAGGTGACTTTCAGCGCATGCTTTGGTGCGCCGTTTATGACACTTCATCCGAGCGTGTATGATGGCCTGCTGGGTAATAAAATACGGAAACATAATGTTGATTGCTGGTTGGTCAACACCGGCTGGAGTGGCGGCCCTTATGGCATCGGCGAACGCATAGACATTAACCATACCCGCACCATGCTCAAGGCCGCTCTTTCAGGGGCACTGAACAATGTAGCCATGCGCGAAGATCCGGTGTTCAGGCTGCAGGTTCCTGAAAGCTGTCCGGGGATTGCTGATGAAGTCCTGCACCCGGAAAGCACATGGCCTGACAAGGCTCTCTACAAAGCCAGGGCGCAGGAACTCGCCCTGGCATTCAGGAAAAACTTCAAACAGTTTGATGACATGGTCTCGAACGATGTAAAAAATGCCGGTCCTGCTACCGAGTTTTATTGAATTGGGTCTTGAACGTAAAAGTCGATTACCCGCCAACAACAGACCTCAAAAGCCTTTCACCGCAGAGGCACAGAGAACGCCGAGGGAAAAACACTTTTGTGTATAAACGAACTGGCATTATCGGCAAGTAGTGGACTCCCGGTTAATGGCAAATTAACATCAGTACGAATTCGATGACCCAGCGACTCCTGCTCTGATCTGGTAACCCGCAGGGTCGTTAATCACGATTGTGCAGGGTCAGCTGAGTGAACGGTATCTCCCAGCCATTCTCTGTACAGGCATCCACGCACCAGCGCTGGATGGCACGTCGTAGTCGGTTATACAGTGGCGCCTGCACTCCCTTGAAATCGGCGAGGACCACCAGGTCGAGCGAAGAAGTATTGGCAGACTGAAATTCAACATTCAGCTGAAGCAGATCCGGTCCGTATCCTTCCGCTTCAATATTTTTTAACAGATGGTCTTTCAGGATCTGCAGCATGGAGGTGGTACTGATCGACTGCAAGTCGTAACTCACTCCGATGGTCTCCTTGAGGCGGAAGTTGACACTGAGGTTGCGCGGAGACTGGCCCAGGAAATCCTGAGTGAGATAGGTCTTGCGCGCGCCGCCGCGCTCCACCAGTTCGACCAGTTCATGGGAAATTCCGACCACTTTTCCCCTGACGCCATCGCTCAACAGAACCCAGTCGTCTTTTCGGCAGGGGAACCAGGGCTCGCCCCCTTGTGTGGGCCGGGACTTCAGGTCTACCAGGTTCTCTATCGCGATTCTCTGACTGATTCCGGCGTCCGGATTATCCAGCTGGGTAAAGATGTCTATCTTTTTGACCCGCCACGGCAGCCCTTCGAGGAAGATACGTTCACCCTCGCGAACGGATCCGATATTGAGGTATATCCGTATCTGCTGCCAGTAGCGCGGGATTGCAGTCCTCAATGTCCAGGCTGCACCCAGCAAAAGCAGTATGCCGAGGCTGAACAGTACCCAATCCTCGGCCACGTAGAAAACCACCATCGGTCCTATTATCGTCAAAGTGATCGTGATCATACGGTGCATCAGATCCAGCAGTCTGATGTTGAATCTACGGTGTTCCATTCGGTAACCGGGGACCAGCCGTTTCATCAGCGTGTGTGACAAGCGCGACAATACCAGAATGACGAAAACCACCAGCAGTGCCTGGGTAAGATAGAGACCCCTTTTCTGGAAGAAGGATTTCAAATAGGATTGGGATGCATCGGTAAAGGAGGTTTCCGCGTTCTCTATCCTGCTCAACTGCAACTCTAGTGCCTGTAGCTGACTCTCCATATTTGCCAGATGCCGCATCCAGTCGTCAAGAATATCCTGCAGGTACTCTTTCAATGCTTTGTCTTCTGCTTCTGCAATCAAAGCGGAAACATTCACTATCGCATCATTGGCCTTGGGGATTCTTGTCTTGTAAAAAGTGATCTCTTCCCGGATATCCGATTTTTTACGGACCTCGCTGGTCATATGCTTCATCTCCCTGATGACCGGTTCCATCAGGGAGAGCATTTCAGCCGTGAGATCGAAGCTCTTCTCCTGTTTTGTGCTAATTGCAAAGAAGCCGATGCCGGCGGCGATTTCGACAAAATTCGCTTCAAGGTTATCCATCTCCTCATGAAGAACAGTAAGTTCCTTCTGTAATTCCTTTTTCTCGGAATCGGAGGGCGATGAACGGAGCTGGCCTTCTATCTCCTTGATCTGGGCCTGCAGGGTAGAGCGCAGCCTGGTAAATTTTTTCAGGGTAGTCAGCGTATCGGCCACTTCCAGCTGTTCGGGAGAACTTTTAGATACCTCTTCTGCCCATGCCATGGAAGATAGTGACAGCAGCAGCAAACTTAAAAAATATAACCTTATCATCAGCCTCACCTGGTCAATCAATATTTGGCAGTATACAACATCACATCCTCGAACAAGCACAGGCTGCAATATTACAATCACGCAAAACTTAACGAGTGTCCATTTGGGTTGCGGACCGCCAGCCTGGAATTAACAATTTTATTCCGGATGTCCGAGTTCGGCCAATAGCGAAAGCACAAGTTTGGTCAATTACTAATTATTCAGACCATTTACAACCATTCTAATGGAACCTTTCTGTTTGATCATACGTTAACTTATATAACGACGATGCGATCTAGTTCTATTACCTTACATGCAGCAAATAGCGTCTATAACCAGACAACACTAAATGAGTAATAAGTACTATCAATCTACAATTGTCACAGTAATTTCAATATGAGAGCAGTTTAAACAGGAGATTGTCTATGAAATTATCAGTAATCAGCAGTGCTATTGTATACACTTTGGCCATCACAGGGCTTGTATCCTGTGGTAGCAGCGGTAGTGATAGCGCAGCCAGTTCAAGTACTACCACTACATCAGGCGTCATTACAGGTTTTGGTAGCGTTTATATCAACGGTGTTGAATATGAAACAGATAGCGCCAGCGTTACCATTGACGGATCACAAAGTGCTGAAACTGACTTGGGCGTAGGTGATGTCTGCGTACTACAAGGCAGCGTTAACGCGGATGGCGTAACGGGTACGGCGACTGCTGTTACCTGTACCGATGAACTCGAAGGCTATGTCCTTGATGTATCATCATTAATAAATGGTATCGGCACCATGAATGTAATGGGACAAACCGTTACCATCACGGCTGACACAGTGTTTGACAGTGACACCATGGCTTCTATTGCTGACCTGGTAGCAAATGACATTGTCGAAGTTCATGGCTATCCCGATGGCACAGGTAATATTCTTGCCACACGTATTGAAACCAAAAACGCAGCGACAGATATTGAAGTCAAAGGTCTTATTAGCAATTTAGATTCAATCGCTATGACCTTTAATCTTGGTGACCTTCTAGTGGATTATAGTGGCGCAACAGAAGTTGCTTCCAATCTGGCAAATGGCCTGTATGTGGAAGTAAAAACCCAGGATTCCCTTAGTGGTAATGTAACAAGTGGTTTTACCCTGATTGCCAGCAAAGTTGAAATCGAAGAAGATGGTGACCTGGATGTTGACGGTGATGAAGGCGAAGATCTTAAAGTACAGGGTGTTGTTAGCAATATCACCGCAACCTCTTTCGATTTCAATGGTACTACCGTTCTATTTTCCTTATTAGAAACAGACGATGATTTCGATGTGGCATCGTTAGTAGATGGAATGATCATCACCGTGGAAGGCTACATCGATGCCAATGGCAACTTCGTAGTTGAAGAGATAGAAGAAGACCATGCCTCAGAAAATGAAGCTGAAGGTCTTGTCACTGGCACAACCGATACCACTATTACCATTTCAGTCAACAGTGTTGATATGACTTTCTCTGTAAATAATGAGACCCGAATGATTGACGAGCAAGACGAGGGCGTAACTCCAGTGTTCTACTTTAGTCTGACGGACATAGCGATAGGTGATTTCGTAGAAATCGATTATTACACTGATGATATAAGCGGTAACAATATTGCGACTGAAATAGAACGTGATGATGCACCTTCATAAATCATGTGCACTAATAACACTGACAAGATTGAAGTTGATTAAATAATTGCAAATTAATCTTCATATTAAAAAGCGAGCTGTATTTTTACAGCTCGCTTTTTTAATTAACTGACACTACATTTTTAAATGGCATTTCGTTACAATTTTTTGTAAAGCTATGAAAGACTGCAAAGTGTCGGTTGGCGACACTTGAGTAAGTCATTAACACTAAAATATTCTAGTGGTCGTTGACCGGCCAACAACAGACGCTCAGGGAACATAAAAAAGGCATAACTTGAACAGCTATGCCTTTTACGATGTAGTCACAATACCATCAAGTCTCATTTAGCGCATGATAATGAGGGTTTACGAAATAATCAGACTACATTGTTCCCGTTTATCACTGGTATCAGTGAGTTATTTTAAGTTAGATTTTTGCTTGTCACCTTGTTGGTAGCGCTGTTGTGAAGCTAACAGAATAACAACAAAAGACATCGCCACTACAACCGTCATTATCGAATATGTCATTGTATCTAAAATCATCATAATACCTTTTGGCTTTGATTTCACCATTGGATTTTCAATGAACCAATCTTATGAGGTCGGGCTGAAGTTAACTATGATAATTGTCATTTATATACTAGCCGTAAAGCAAATAAATACGCTTTTTATTAACAAGGTGACCTAGATCAATAAAGTAAATAATTAGAAATAAGGTGAATCTGTAATGGACTCTTTCCTTTGAATCAAACGTGACAACTCAATAATCATTACCGCTGCCAAGCGTCTGCTTTGGGACGGAAACAACCATTACTAGAAGATTAATACAAGAATAAAACATTAAAAACTTCGTCTACCTTTATAAACACAAGGCTTTGCGGTGGGTTTAAATGTTAATCCCTCATATGCGCGCACCGGACGTGTCCGCAAAAATCCCGGAAGATACGTAACACACTTCACCGGTTTGCTTGTGCCACTGTATCGAAAAGCAACCACAATTAATCTCATTGATAAAGCTGAGCGTCGGATTTTGGCCGGAAGCAGGCACTCGAACCATGGAGTTTCGTTCTGTAGACTATATCAGTTCACCATCAGTTGATGGTGTCACCGTACTCTGGATTCAGCAAGCCTGCATCAATGGCCTCGTGGATCACCGCCTGATTCCGTTCGCGTAACAGTTCATGCCTTTCCTCATCAGTGGTGGCGGCATTAAACCGGGTGGCGAACTCTGCCAGGGTATCGTCTGAAACCAGTTCTTTCAAGTGGCGGTAATGTTTTTCCTGCTCTTTGTTCATAGCGCTATCGAGTATACCGCCAAAAATAGTAAAGATTAAATAAAGAAATTTAATTAGACTGAACGTCTACTTATGGCCGGAAACTGCCTGTCGGTGAGATTTGTGTGAAACCAGAGCCTGGGAGTCTCTTATCGGTCCAAAACGGACGTTGGCTGATTACTGCAAAATGCTGAACTTATGACATAAAGTATTGCCACACAAAAATTAACCGATGGTTGATGGTGGTGGTATGGCCCCTAAATCAAATGCAGAAAATAGGCAATATAAAGATCCTGTCTGTAATATGACGGTATCGAGTGATACCAAATTGCTTTACCAATATACGGGTAAACAATTTTATTTCTGTAGTGAACATTGTTTACAAAAATTTATTGAGAATCCAGAGCGATTTCTGAGCAAAGCCTCATATCCACCAGATTTAATCGGAAACTATTCGAACACATACACCTGCCCGATGCACCCTGAGATACAGCAGCAGGGACCAGGTAGTTGCCCTAAGTGCGGTATGGCACTTGAACCTCTAGCTGCGAAAGTTGAAGAAGACACAAGTGAGCTTAATTATATGTCGCTCCGCTTGCGGGTTAGTGCCTTTCTCGCTATCCCTGTTTTCTTTCTTGCTATGGTTGCTGATCTAGTTCCGTCATTGTTACCGTCAAATCTATCCATGCAATCCGTTCAGTGGATTGAATTTGCTTTGGCAACCCCCGTTGTTATCTGGGGAGGGTGGCCATTTTTTGTTCGCGGTGTGCAATCAGTCATTACATGGAATCTGAATATGTTTACCCTGATTAGTCTGGGCGTCTCGGTTGCATGGATATACAGCACTGTGGCTTTGCTGTTTCCCGGACTATTTCCAGCAATTATGCAAATGGAAGGCGGTCTGGTTGATGTGTACTTTGAAGCGGCAGCCGTAATTACCTCGCTTGTTTTGCTCGGGCAGGTATTGGAGCTTCGCGCACGTAGCCAGACCAACACAGCGATAAAAATGTTACTGGAGTTAGCCCCCAACACTGCTCGCATAGTTCGTGATAATGGTAGTGAAGAGGATATTTCACTAGAACACGTAGTAGTTGGTGATGTGTTGCGAATCAGGCCTGGAGAAAAGATACCGGTTGATGGCATTGTTATAAATGGCAGTAGCTCAATTGATGAATCTATGGTGACAGGTGAACCTGTTCCCATTGAAAAAAATGGCGGTGATCAAGTCATCGGTGCGACAGTAAATGGCACAGGTAGCTTGTTAATGCGTGCAGAAAAAGTCGGTGCGGATACATTGCTATCTCAAATTGTACACATGGTGAGCGAAGCTCAACGCTCGCGTGCCCCCATACAGAAGTTGGCGGATATTGTTGCCAGTTATTTTGTACCAGCTGTTGTGTTTATAGCTGTGATCACAATGATTGCATGGGGCTTTTGGGGGCCTGAACCACGCCTTGCACATGCGATTGTTAATGCGGTTGCGGTGTTAATTATTGCCTGTCCATGTGCGCTTGGGCTGGCCACACCCATGTCAATTATGGTAGGAACCGGTAAAGGCGCGACTATGGGCGTGTTGATAAAGAATGCAGAAGCATTAGAGGCAATGGAAAAAGTTGATGTGCTGGTCGTTGATAAGACGGGTACTTTAACTGAAGGAAAACCAAAACTTGTCTCGGTGCTTGGAATATCAGGCTTTGACGAAGGCGAAATATTACGCTTTGCAGCAAGTCTTGAGCGAGTCAGCGAACATCCTCTTGCTAAAGCCATTGTTCAAGGAGCCGAAAGAAAAGGGCTAGTGCTAGCGACAACACTGGACTTTGAGTCAGTAACTGGTAAAGGTGTCACTGGTCGTGTTGCTGGGCAACATGTTGCACTGGGTAACATTAAATTATTACAGAGTTTATCTATTGACCCTGGCGAACTAACTGAGCAAGCTGATTTAAGAAGAGTTGACGGGCAAACCGTAATGTTTCTGGCGATTGATGGTAAAGCAGCGGGTTTGATAGGTGTTGCCGATCCTATTAAGGACTCAACGCAGGAAGCCATTGATGACTTGCACAAGGCCGGTGTGAATATTGTGATGTTGACAGGTGATAGCAGAATAACAGCAGAATCTGTTGCCCAAAAACTAAATATTAACCGAGTGGAAGCCGAAGTGCTGCCAGATCAAAAAGTCACTATCATTAAACAGTTGCAAGCAGAAGGCAAGATTGTTGCTATGGCGGGTGATGGTATTAATGATGCACCAGCCCTTGCACAGTCGCACGTTGGTATTGCTATGGGAACTGGCACAGATGTTGCGATGGAGAGCGCTAGTGTGACTCTAGTTAAGGGTGACTTGCGTGGCATTGTGCGTGCGAGGCGACTTAGCCATTCGGTTATGAATAACATACGGCAAAATCTATTTTTTGCGTTTATATATAACTCAGCTGGTGTGCCAGTTGCTGCAGGTGTTTTGTATCCGGTATTTGGTTTGCTACTATCACCGATGATCGCAGCTGCCGCTATGAGTTTCAGTTCTGTTTCGGTAATCGCAAACTCATTACGCTTAAAAAGTATGAACTTGTAGCCATTGTTGCCAAGAGGTGAAAGATGAATATGACAGGCATGGGTATAGGTATGTGGGTATTCTGGTTGGTAATAATTATTGTTGTAGTTTTGATAATAAAGTTACTAATTAATGCAAATAGCTGTTTACATCAAAACTAGAAAGAAATATCAATTATTCGAGCGTCCGCTATTGGCTGCGGTTTCAACCGGTCGATGCAACATCTAATCTCTAAGTATAGAGAGGAGGATGTTAAAGATGAGACCGAGGATTTATTACACCGAAGAACAAAAAGCCATGATGTGGGATCGCTGGCAGAAAGGCGAGACACCAGGTTCTATTGCAAGGCTATTTGATCGACATCATTCATCAATTGAGCGCATTATTGCTGAGACAGGTGGAATCAGGCCTGCTCCGCGTCGCAGAGCATCACGATGCCTTTCTTTGGCAGAGCGTGAAGAGATATCCCTAGGCATCGCCACTGGCCAGTCTCTTCGATCCATTGCAGCTTCGCTGAATCGATCGCCTTCAACGATTAGCCGTGAAGTTAAACGCAACGGTGGCAGACAATATTACCGAGCAAACGAAGCCGATAAAAACGCCTGGGATCGTGCACACCGCCCCAAAATCTGTAAACTGGTTGAGAATCGCCCGCTGGCATATATTGTGGCAAAAAAACTTCAGTTGAAATGGTCTCCAGAACAGGTTGCTGGCTGGCTGAAGCAGACCTATCCGAGTGATGAGAGTTATCAGGTGTCCCACGAGACAATATATCGCAGCCTTTATATCCAAGCCCGCGGCGCCTTGAAAAAGGAGCTATTACAGCATTTAAGACGAACACGTGTCATACGTCGTTCGCGCCACCATACGCAGAAAACACCTGATCATGGACAAATTACCGATGCTGTCTCTATCAGTCAGCGTCCAGCCTCTGTCGAGGACCGTGCGGTTCCTGGTCATTGGGAAGGTGATTTAATCATGGGAAGTAACAATAGCCAGATAGCAACATTGGTAGAACGAAATACTCGTTATGTTTTATTAGCGAAGGTTAATGGCAAAGATAGCAAGACGGTCGTTGATGCGTTAATCAGACAGGCACATAAATTACCACGGGAGTTATATAAATCACTGACCTGGGATCGTGGTTCAGAGTTGGCAGAACACAAACGATTCACCTTGGCGACAGATATCAAAGTCTTTTTTTGTGACCCACAGAATCCCTGGCAACGCGGCTCGAATGAAAATACCAATGGACTGCTGAGACAATACTTCCCCAAAGGAACAGACTTGTCCGTTCATTCACAAGCAAAGTTGAATGCCGTAGCGAGGAGACTAAACGAGCGACCAAGAAAGACGCTAAACTATGAAACACCAGCAGAACGATTTAACCAGTGTGTTGCAACGACCGGTTGAAACCGCAGCCGTTAAGAGACATTTAGACGATCAAACCAGGAAAATACAATCGACTGACCGCAGTCGAGAGCTGTCGTTGAGGATTGATCATTTGTTAATGCCTCCGTCCCCATTTATTTTAAAGGTCAATGTTTTTGACTGTAATCAATTTCATTTGCTGCCCTCTGATGTATTTTCATTTTATGAAACATTACATAGTAAAAAGTCTATGCTTCATACTGTTATTATTTTTAATCAGTCCAGTCTATTCAGGCACAATAATCCTTGGTTTAAATCTTGAGTTTATCGATTCACGGTTTAATGATGAAGGTTTCGATGGCGGTATTGGCATACATGCCGGTTATGAGTTTAAAGAATGGCATAGCTGGCATTTTGGCGGGCTGTTCGAATACATGAATGGCTGGTATTCCAAAGATGACCTCTCTTCTGCCGGGGAGATGAAATATGACTCCAGGTCACTATACGCCACGGCTCGACCTCTCGACTGGCCGCTGATGTTCAAAGCGGGAATTGTCGATGCTGACTACAGCGTTCTGCAGGAAGACATGACTCAGAATTTCAGAGACGTGAGCAATACCGGGTATGCCTACGGCGTCTCACTTGTATTTGGTAACGAACATTTTCGGATGGATCTGATCGATTATAAACGCGTCAAGATCGGCAATGATTCCTTCGACTCGTACGGTATTACACTCGGTATACTATTTGGGCCAGGAGGTGGTTTTAATTGAATATAAAATGGCATTACCTGTTAATTAAAAAATAAATCTTGTGGCTTGTTAACAGTAGGTTTTGCGCCACTGTTTAATTATGCTGGCAGAGCAAAAAGGGTTGTGAGCGGACAATTAGACAAACATGCTGGTATGAGACGAATTAGTTTTTTACCAACCCTTTTACAATAAGCTAGTCAGCCGAACCGTAACTGCAGAGGAACACATCGACAGCAGAATCGATAATTTTCTTTTGTTCGTTTTTATCTGGCACCGGTTTGAAATCAAAAAGCTGGGGCCATAGCGCGAAGCTTTCGATCAGTGCGAGGAACTGTTTGCCCGCCCTGATAGGATCGGTAACCGATAGCCTGCCGTCTTTAGCTGCCTGCTTAATCCACTTGACGACACCGATGCTGCTTTCCTGGAAGTTATCGATGTTGGTTTTGGTGAGCTCGGGTGTGGCGAGCGATTCAGTGGTGATCATCTTGAACAGGCCGCGGAATTCTTTTGAGGTCAACAGGGCCATCTCCTGTTCAGCGATGGTTCGTAACTGTGTTTTCAGCGGTATGTTCTTGTCATACGGGTGATCGGAGACCTGGGTTGCGTTGTCGCATAGCTGCTGGGTGATGTTCTGGAACAGGGTCTTTTTGTTTTCAAAATGGTTATACACCGTGCGTTTGGAAACCTTTGCAGTCGCTGCGATACGGTCCATACTGGTTGCCCTGTAACCATTCTTTTTGAACTCTTTTACGGCGGCCTTGATGATGTCTTCGCGTTTCAGCTCGGTCAGTTTTTTCTCTGCATTCATGTTTGCTTCAAAATATTTTCTGTCACCATGATGTTAAAAAGTACACTAGTTGGTTTACTTTTTCAATATCAAATAATAAACTAGGCTTCGCCGCTAATCAGGCTGTACTGCTCTGCCGCTATCTGGAGGACAGTATGAACATTGACGCCGCGCCCGTTATCAGGACACATGACCATGTTTAAACGTAATGTAATTCTAATTTTCATATTGTTATCGCTGATAGCAGGACTTGGCTATTTCAAGTATCAGCAGATCCAGCAGGGTATGGCGATGATGGCAGCCGGCGCGCCACCGCCGACCACCATCGAGGTGACTGAAGCAAAGGTTGTGCAATGGCAGCCGCGCATCTCTGCCGTCGGTACGCTGACCGCGCGTGAGGGTATCGATGTCAGTAACGAAGTGGAAGGTATCGTAGAAAAAATCCATATCGTTTCCGGTCAGCAGGTGACAGCAGGTGATCTGCTGGTCACCCTTAACGATGATGTAGAGCAGGCTGACCTGGTCAGCTTCAGGGCACAGGAAGACCTGGCGCGTTCCTTGTACAAACGCAACGCGGACATGTGGAAGAAGAAAACCATCTCTGAAACAGATTATGATAACGCGCGCTCCAACCTGAAGGTGGCGCAGGCCAACGTGGTACAGACCAATGCGCGTATCGCGAAGAAAGCCATCCGCGCGCCTTTTACCGGCGTGCTGGGCATAAAGCAGGTGGATACCGGGCAGTACCTGTCGCCGGGTTCGATGCTGATCAGCCTGCAGGACTACGAAACGCTGTATGCCGACTTTGCCGTCGCGGAGAAATATTTCCCCGAAATCAGTCCCGGTCTCAAGGTTGAATTCCGTGTCAGTGCTTATGACGGGCAGACGTTTATCGGCGAGGTGCAGGCGGTCGATGCCAAGGTGAACGAAGCGACCCGCAATATCAGTGTGCGCGCGCAGCTCGACAATAAGGACAAGCTGCTGCGCCCCGGCATGTATGCCGATATCGATATGCTGCTGGATAAACCGGCTAAGACAATCGTCGTGCCATCTACAGCCATCGTCTACAGTTCGTTCGGTAATGCCCTGTTCGTGATCGAGGACGATGCAGAAGGCAAGAAGATGGCACACCGCGTACAGGTGACGACCGGCGAACAGCGCGGTGACCTGGTGGCGATAGTGAAAGGCCTCAACGGTGGCGAGCAGGTAGTACAGGCTGGTGTCAGCAAACTGCGCAATAACAGCCCGGTGACGATTGCTGATAAGGCGCGGCTAGTGGAAACGGCTGAAGGCGCAGCAGAAGCTGGATCAGATAAAGGCAGCGAATAATGAGATTCACAGACTTTTTTATCCGGCGGCCGGTGTTTGCCATCGTGCTCAGCCTGTTGTTGCTGGTGTTCGGGCTTCGAGCCCTGAATGACCTGCAGGTGCGGCAGTATCCGGAGATGGAGAACGGCCAGCTGACCATCACCACGGTTTATCCCGGTGCTGATGCAGAACTGGTGCAGGGTTTCGTCACCACGCCGATCCAGGAGACCATCACCAGTGTCGAAGGCATCGATTACATCAAGGCCAGTTCCCGTGCCGGTGTTTCCATGATCGAAGTGTTCCTGGAACTGGACTATGACGTTAACGTCGCCATGGCCGAGATGCTGAGCAAGATCAACGAAGTACAGGGGCGACTGCCATCTGATATCACCGATCCGGTGATCGCCAAGGCCGTTGCCGGCGGTGACGCCATCATGTACATCGCCTACCAGAGCATGGAGATGTCTGAGACGCAGATCACCGATTACCTGCGTCGTGTGGTACAGGCGAAGCTGGCCGAGGTGCCGGGTCTGTCCCGCGCCGCCCTGTTTGGCGGCAAGGAATATGCCATGCGCATCTTCCTCGACCCGGTGAAGATGCGCGCCTTTAATATCAGCGCCGTCCAGGTCAACGACGTGCTGCTGGCCAATAACTTCCAGTCAGCCGCCGGTGAGTTGCGCAACAGCTACACCGTGACCTCGATACGTGCCAGTACCTCGCTGCAGGATGAACAGGCTTTCTCTGACATCACGGTCAGCAGTGACGGTCAGCGCGTGGTGCGCCTGGGTGATATTGCGCGTATCGAGCTCGACGCCAATACCGAGCGCCAGATCGTGAGTTACCAGAGTAATCCTGCGGTCTATCTCGGTATCCAGATCACACCAAGCGCCAATCCGCTTGATGTGGCCGATGGGGTGAAAAAGCTGTTACCGCTGATCGCCGAAGACCTTCCTGCCGGCCTCAACCAGTACCTCGCTTATGACACCACCATGTTCATCGAAGAATCGATCACCGAGGTGCTGAAAACATTATTCGAAGCGACCATGATCGTGGTGCTGGTGGTGTTCCTGTTCCTCGGTTCTGCCCGCTCGGTGCTGATCCCGATCGTTACCATCCCGCTATCACTGATCGGTGTCGCGCTGTTCATGCTGATGTTGGGCTACACCATCAACCTGCTGACCCTGCTGGCCATGGTGATGGCGATATCGCTGGTGGTCGATGATGCCATCGTGGTGGTAGAGAATGTCCACCGCCATATCGAAGAGGGCATCGAACCGCTGCGTGCTGCAGTCATCGGTGCACGTGAGATCGCCATGCCAATCATCGCCATGACCATCACCCTGGCAGCGGTGTATGCACCGATCGGTTTCATGGGCGGTCTTACCGGGGCCCTGTTCAGTGAGTTTGCCTTCACCCTGGCGGGCGCCGTTCTGATCTCCGGTATTATCGCTCTGACGCTGTCGCCGCTGATGAGTGGCATGTTGCTGAACCAGAAGGCAATGGAGGGTCGACTGGTGGTGGCGATCGACAATATCTTTTTTCGCTTGAAAGAGGCTTATACACGGGTGCTGGACAGTACGCTGACCAACCTGCGTGGCGGCATCGTCATCGGCGCGGTGATATTGCTGCTGGCGATAGGCGCCATGTTCAGCATGACACAGTCAGAGCTGGCGCCGGTCGAGGACCAGGGTTTTATCCTCACCATGGGTATCGCGCCGGATAATGCCAGTGTGCAGTATGTGCAGACCTATGCCGAACAGGTCGAAGATATCCTCAGTACCTACCCGGAATATGACCAGACCTTCGTCATCGCGGGTATGCCGGTGGAGAACAATGTCATGGCAGGCATGGTGCTGTCACCATGGAGCCAGCGTGAGCGCAGCCAGATGGATCTGCAGCCGCAGCTGCAGGGTGAGCTCATGGGCGTTGCCGGCATGGATGTCTTCGCTATCAACCCGCCGTCATTACCGGGTACGCCGATGGGGATGCCGGTTAATTTTGTCGTTACCAGTACGACTGATTACCAGACGCTTTACGAGGTGACCGAAGAACTGAAGCAGAAGGCCATGGAAAGCGGCGTGTTCATGATCGTGAACAATACCTTGCGGCTGAACAAACCGCAGGCGCATGTGCTGATCGACCGCGCCAAAGCCGGTCAGCTGGGTATCAGCATGCGTGATATCGGCAGCGTGCTGGCGATACAGCTGGGCGATTTTCGCAGCAACTATTTTGACCTGGATGGCCGCAGTTACGAAGTGGTGCCACAGGCTGACCGGGCGTTCCAGCAGACCAAGGAAGCCATCGAGAAACTGTATGTGAAAACCAGGAGCGGTGAGCAGGTCGCGCTATCGACAGTCGTGAAGGTGTCGCAGGAAGTGGTGCCGAACAACCTCACCCAGTTTCAGCAGCTCAACTCGGCCACGATCGAGGCTATGCCGATGCCGGGTGCAGCCACCATTGCCGATGCTCACGCTTTCCTGAGCGAAACACTGAAGGAGATCGCCCCGTCAGGTTTTATGTATGACTACGGTGGTCAGAGCCGGCAGTTCGAGAAAGAGGGTTCGGCACTGGTGATGACTTTCGTACTGGCACTGATCGTGATCTACCTGGTACTGTCGGCGCAGTTCGAGAGTTTCAGAGATCCGTTCGTGGTGCTGGTGACGGTACCGCTGTCTATCTTCGGTGCCATGATCCCGCTGTTTCTCGGTTTTGCTACGATGAATATCTATACCCAGGTAGGCCTCATCACGCTCATCGGCCTGATCTCGAAACACGGTATATTGATCGTCGAATTCGCCAACCAGCTGCAGCGCCAGGGCCGGGACAAGATATCCGCCGTCAAGGAAGCGGCAGCATTACGCCTGCGCCCGATCCTGATGACTACGGCTGCCATGGTGCTAGGTGTCATGCCGCTGGTGCTGGCATCCGGTGCCGGTGCGGTGTCACGTAATAATATCGGCCTGGTGATCACGGTCGGTCTGAGCATCGGCACCCTGTTTACCCTGTTCGTGGTGCCGGTGATGTACAGTCTTATCGCCGAAGACTTCGATGAAGCGGCTGAATCGGAGCGACTGGCGATCACGCAGGAGTAAAAAGGCGGACGATGGATCTCGAGCTTTACCTGTTTTTCCTGGTGACCACGGTGATGCTGATCATGGTGCCGGGGCCTGCGGCGATCACCGTGATCAGCCAGGGTGCGTCTCACAGTACAAAAAATGCCGTGTTCAGTGTTCTGGGTGTGGCCAGTGCTGATGCGATCTTCTTTGCCCTGTCTGCGACCGGTATTGCCTCACTGATCGTCGCTTCAAACCTGTTATTCTCGATCATCAAGTGGTTCGGTGTGGCATACCTGGTTTACCTGGGCCTTTTGGCTATCTTCAGTAAATCGGGCGGGATAAAAATCGATGCTCCGGCAACTCGGACAAAACCTGTGAAGGTCTATCTGCAGGGCGTGCTGATACAGTTGAGTAACCCGAAAGCGTTGATGTATTTCTCGGCACTGCTGCCGCAGTTCATCGATCCGGCCGAACCGATCGTGTTACAGATGCTGCTCATGGGACTGACCTGTTTTGTCGCAGACGTACTGGTCTACAGCCTTTTCGGTCTGATGGGTTCGCACCTTGCCAGGCAGCGAGTAAAGGCCTGGGTTGTTAACCTGATCAATAAAAGCGCTGGTATAACACTGATCACAATCGGGGTCAGAATGGCTACATTGGAGAGCAGCAAATAACTCAGGGTCGCAGGTCATGCAGACAGGCTTTACCGCGACAGCCTGTAACAGTCTGTGCGCATGGATGTCAGGGATGATTTCTTGCGATAGTGCTGTCAGGATTTAACCGTAAAGGTTGAGGGAGTGGTTTTGATGGCGCATGAACGACGTCTGACGGGATAATCCTGGATTCGATGGCTGCTGCGTATTATACGTATAGATTCGACACCCTTTATACGGCGTGCGCTTTTACGAAGTAACTTTAACATGCGCATCACCAGCAATTGATCTGCATATTTACCGCCAGGAGAGTAATCATGGTCTACGGCGATATAAATCACTGTCAGATGTTCAGGCGTAACACGTGAGTACACCAGGACGCCGACTGGCACATCATCATCTAACGCATACAGTGTCTGGACTTCGTCGAGTTTTTCTACCTTAACTCTCAAGCATCCATTGTCTACATACACGCTTGGTGAGCCAAATTGATCTATAGATGCCAGAATGCCATCATGAAAGGTCTGCTGGCCTGGATTGAAAAACATCAACTGTTCGAGTTCTTCGCTGAGCTCTGACTTCAATATCGAAGTGTAATTTAACATTTGATAATCATCTTTTAGTTTGTGTCTGAATATTACCCGCTAACTGTAGTTGATATTAGACTATATCCTGGCTCGGGTGATAACCAGTAAAAAATTAACCTGATCCAGGTGTGACTGACTGGGTCAAGTAACATCAAAAGTAGGTCAGTTGCACGAGTAGTACAATATTCGGTACTTAAAATATGGCACCGTGAAGGTGAGAAGGTTGCCGAAGAGTCTTACCTCAGCCAGTTCAAATTTCCCAGCAGTTCCCTGGTGCTGAGCTGGCGGAAGAGTGAACCCGGTAATTTTTATGGCAAAAATTTCTAACAATTGCGTGTCGCAGTAGCAACCTGTCGCATCGAGAGCTGAGCGACAGCAGAGATCTGTGTCTTTAAATTTTGTACCTATTGCCGGATGATAAAAATTATTTTGACGGACCATCAGGTTCAGAAAGCTTGCTTTGACGCAAGAGTAATCAGTCAAGTCCTGTCCGGGGTATATAAAAGCAATGTGCCAGTATTTGTATCCATTCCTTTATGAAGATAGTTTAGAATCTCGATCTTTCTGTTTCAGTTAGTCGCGGCAGACAGGTCTCGGTGGATTTGATCTTTTCATTTCACATTTGTCTGATCGACGGACGATAAATTAAACTGGCTACTGTAGAATGCAGTAGTGATTACTATGCATCTGGTTTGATGGTTCATTGGCATGATTGATTCTTCTTGCACGGTTCGATTTAAAACAGTTTTAATCATTGGTGTGTTATTGCAATTTTCTACGGTACTGGTCGCCGAAGAAAAACCATACGCGCCGGAGACGATCCAGGATGTAATGATCGTTTCGGCAGAAGAGACAATCGATATGATACTGTCCAGCCCGGAGCTGCTGGTGATTGATTCACGTAAAAAAACGGAATATCTGAAAGGTCATATCGAAGGTTCCATTAATATTCTCAATACACAGCTCGAACGTGAAGATCTGGAGCGGATAGCACCTGATAAAACAAAAGCGATCCTGTTTTACTGTAATGGTGTCCGCTGTCTGCGCAGCAGCGACTCAATCAATAAAGCCAGGAGCTGGGGCTATACGAACCTGATCTGGTTTCGTGGCGGCTGGAAAGAATGGACGGAGAAGCGCCTGCCTGTAATTGTTGATAAATAAGGGATTTTGTTCGCTGAACCCGGTTTATTCATTTTTGTCGAGTCTATAATATATTGATGAAGATCGAGTCGCTTTCAATAAAATCCTCAACCATCGCTATTATCAGCATGATCGGCATTATCGCAATCGTGTTGTCGCTGTTCGCCGGTACTTACTTTAAGCGGGCCGCCCTGGATGCGCAGATCAACAGTCTGTCGCGAGTTATCCAGGTTGCTTCACAAGAGATGCTGAAACAGGTCAGGAGCCGTACTTTTGACCTGGGTATGAAACTCGGTCATAGCAGCGAATTGATCTCGGCGTTGAAACTGTCCGCTGCTTCTATCGATAAAGGGCGATTGGTACAGCTGCTCGATGATCCATTCGTCAACGGTTTCGTCGGTTTCTCTGAGATCGATCTGGAAAAGATCAGGGTTTATAACCTGCAGCTGCAACTGGTCGGAGAGAGTAGTCCCGGGCCTGATATGCCTGGTGATGAGCTGACCGGCTCTCTCGCAGATATCATTAATAGTCGAAAAGCATCTGATCGGCTAAAAGCCATCGACGCTTTATGGGTGTCAGAGCAGGGACCGCTATTCTCCACATTGGTGCCGCTAGGTGGTCTGCGCCCGGTGGGCTACCTTGAGATCATCGTTAACCCGGTATTCAATCTGCCCGATATCGGGAATATCACAAAAACGCCTGTACGTATCTACGCTATCTCGGGAGAGATGATCAATACGAATGAGCAGGAAGTTACTGATGGTCATCTGCCTGTTGAATTCATCCTGCATGCGTCTGATGGAACTCCGGCGTTCAAGGTCACCGGTTATGAAAATATCGATGAACTTAGCCGGGAGATGGATAAGACGCAGATCGTGACCATCACAGGTTTTCTCCTGTTATCGTTCGGTACCCTGTTATTTGCACTATGGCTGTTCCATCGTTTCCTGTTTACACCTCTCAGTCGCATGATCGGAGATATGGAACAGATAACGCATGGCAAGCTGGAGATGACAGTTAATAATAAAGGTCTCAGGGAGTTCCACATCCTTGCTGATGCCTTTAACTCTATGACTGACCAGGTCAGGATGCGCACTAACGACCTGCAGCGACTACTCGACCTGGATGATAATGCTCTGATGTGCTTCGATCATGATAACGATGCAGTGTATTTCAATGCCGGGGCGACCGGTCTGTTTGGTTACGACAGTGATGAGGTTGTAGATCTTGATAGCACTGACCTTTTTGTCGATGATATAAACCAGATTATTAAAGATGCTGAAATGGCTGATGGCTCACGACAGGACAGCCAGCACCTTCGACTTGGTTGTAAGCATAAAGACGGCCATGTGTTCCACTGTGATGCCAGTATAAATACGGTCGATGTACTGGGGCAAAGTGGTATCGCTATCGCTCTGAATGCAGCCCCCGCTAATGAGATGGCCTCATCCGTTCAGAGTTATCAGCGGCTGGAAGCAGTGGAAGAGACGCTGAGCAGTCTGCTGGCTTTTGCGCAAGAAAATCCCGCAGCGATGCCGGGGTTGATAAACCTCGGGTCGCTGGATACCGGCGATAATGAAATAGATGAACGGAAATCACAGTTGCGCGAACAGGTCGTTGAGGTGATGAATATGTCGTTATCATGCTGGGAACGGGAGCTTCACAAAACCAAGCTTGATCTTGCCGAAGAGAGCGGCCTATGGCCGGTGTATATCGATAAATCGACACCGACGACAAGAACGCTTGATAAATATCTTAATATTGATAGCTGCCCGAAGAATCCGCGCAGCCAGCGAGCCGTTGATACGGCTGAATTTGTATTGCGTAATATGAGTGAGAGATTACCGGATGAGAAGTGCGCAGAGCTTCAGCAGGCACTGGAAACATTTCGCCAGCGATTGTCCGGTATCAGATCAGGCAGAAAATAGCTGCTGTGCTTTCAGCAATCCACGACTGCAACTGTTTAGGTATCGCTAATGAAACGACTTAACACTGTTACGTTTTCCAATAGGGTTAATCCTGATTAATTGTACTTCCACAAAATATGATAAGTTAGACGGTCTGTTTACTGAATTGAAGGAGAGAATTGTGTCACTTGATTTTGCACCCATGCCAGATGATAAAGGTTATTTTGGCGAATATGGCGGCCAGGTAATACCGCCGGAACTGAAGCAGATAATGGATGATATCAATGACGCCTATGATCAGGTCAGTCAGACAGAAGCATTTAAAAGTGAGCTGGCTGAACTGAACGCAGATTATACGGGTCGTCCGAGCCCGTTATATTTTGCCCGCCGGCTGACAGATAAATGCGGCGGTGCGCGCATCTTTTTCAAACGCGAAGACCTCAACCATACCGGTGCCCATAAGATCAACCACTGCCTGGGTGAAGCGCTGCTGGCAAAACACATGGGCAAGACCAAGGTCCTGGCTGAGACCGGCGCTGGTCAGCACGGCGTCGCGCTGGCAACTGCCTGTGCCCTGGTCGGCATAGACTGTGAGATCCACATGGGTGAGATCGATATCAAAAAAGAGCACCCGAATGTCACCAAGATGAAAATCCTCGGCTGCAAGCTGGTGCCTGTCACTCGCGGTACGCGAACATTGAAAGATGCTGTCGATAGTGCTTTTGAAGAATACCTGAAAGACCCGGTGAATTTTTTCTATGCCATCGGCTCTGTCGTCGGGCCGCATCCTTTTCCGAAGATGGTGCGGGATTTCCAGAGCATCGTCGGCCGCGAAGCGCGTGAACAGTTCCTGGCAAAGCAGGGCACATTGCCGGATATCGTCACTGCCTGTGTCGGTGGCGGATCTAATGCGATCGGTTTATTTACTGCTTTCCTTGATGACGAAGAGGTAAAGCTCGTCGGCATCGAACCGGCCGGCAAGGGCCTGGAGACTGGCGAGCATGCAGCTACGCTCACCCTGGGAAGCAAGGGTGCTATCCATGGTTTCGAGTGTTACAACCTGCAGGATGAGCAGGGCAATCCATTACCGGTTTACTCCATCGCATCGGGACTGGATTACCCGGGTGTCGGTCCGCAGCACTGCTATCTGAAAGATATCGAGCGGGTACAGTACGAGACCGCCGATGACAAGGAATGTCTTGATGCATTCATGGATATGTCCAGGTTTGAAGGCATCATCCCGGCACTGGAAAGCGCACATGCCATCGCTTATGCGATGCGGATTGCGCCAACCATGTCGAGTGAGCAGACGATCCTGGTAAACCTGTCAGGCCGCGGCGATAAGGATGCGGACTTCGTCGCAGAAAAGCTGGGCCTGTAACCTGTACTCGTCGTTGCTTACTTGTAACAGCGTATTGTTATACGCGAAGCAGGCTCAAGACGAAGCTTTAAGTGCAAGAATCGAGCATGCAAAACACACAAAACGGCATTGATAGATAAATATGCAACAGGAAAATATTCGCTATGTACTGGTCTGGTCAGGCTGGCTGCGTTTGAGCCACTGGCTGATCGCGGCTGGCGTGCTGTTTCAGCTTGGCAGTGCATGGGCACTGGCGCATGATGAAGTTAACTATGATCTCTGGTTAGACTGGCACATTATCGTCGGTCAGATAATACTGATCGCATTAGCTCTGCGTGTCATCCTGCTGTTCTTTGCAGGCAGTTCTAGCTGGCGCGCTTTCATCCCGCAACGAGGCCAGGTGCGGGCGATGATTCAGATGCTGAAGTTTTACCTCAGTCTGGGGCGGTTTCCACTGCCTAACTGGTATGCGCATAATCCGCTATGGATTACTGTCTATCCGGTGTTCTTTGTTGTGCTGGCGGGCTGCCTGCTAAGCGGGCTTCTATACAACTCTTCTGGCATCGTTTTTGGCATACCTGTGTATGAATTTCATGGTGCGCTTGCCGGTTTGATCGCCATTTTTACAATATTCCATATAGTGGCCGTATTTCTGCATGACCTGAAAGGGAAGGGCGCCGGCATTTCAGCCATGGTAAATGGCTATCGTTATTTTCATCACACCGAGATGAGAGATAAAGATGCTGGTCATCTCTCAGCAAAGATGACTGTTTCAGTCGATAGTATTAAGAAACCGCGCCGGGTCAAATAGACCTTATCTGTGGGTTGGCTAGCTGGCTTTGGCCTGGCTGCTGGCACGCATGCGTTGTGCATGGCAGTCGCGGGCGTCTTTCACCATGTAGTGCTCGCCCGAGTGGCGAAAGCCGAGCTTACTGTAGAAATGTTTCAGCATCTTCTTAAGTTCGGGGGTACGTTGTTCTTTTTCTTCGTCGATGATGGGGAAGGCTTTTAGTGCCACCAGTGCGTCATTCATATCGACTACCTGGCTCATGCGTTTCAGCATCTCGGTGCCGATCTTGCGATTGCGGTAAGCTGGTTCTACCCAGAGTTCTTCGATATAGATCAGGCTGCTGCAGGGTGTGGTTTCCGGTTCGTCCTTGCTGCAGCACTCGATGTAGCAGTCTTTATCAGAGATGATGTGGGCGCCAAGGTCTGAGATTTCAGGTGATATACAATCGAACAGTTCCTGCAGGTCGTCATAGGATTGACGCGCCAGAGCGATATCGAGGCGATGGCCCTTGATACGGGCGACAGATATCTCTTCGGCATCATCGTCCCAGGTTGTGGCTGTGCCGTTGAACTCGAGAACAATAGCGCTGAACTCTTCGATATCCGAAGGTCTGATAGAGAATTCAAATTCCAGTTCCAGTTCGTCCAGTTCAGTCTGTGTTTCTTCGATCATTGCTTGAACACCGTGTATTAGTGAAAGCTAATCTATATCCGATGCCGCTATATATCAAGTATCCATTGTTGTTTTAGTGTAATCTATTGATCTATATTAAGTTTATTCATCGGTTATGTCTGATTCACACGTAGCGATTATTTCCGGCCAGTCCCTGGCTAATTACCATTTTGGCGATACCCATGTTTTCGGCCCGGTCCGGCAACAGGCTTTTATCGATGGTATGAATGCAGCTGAACTGACTGAACATGTGACCTGGTTAGACCCCGTACAATGCACGATTGAAGACCTGCAACTGTTCCATAATAATGCCTTCATCGAACATGTAAAGCAGGCCTGTAAGGCCGGTGCCGGCTTCCTTGACCAGGGAGACACGCCTGCTCGTGCGGGTATTTTCGAAGCAGCATCGACGGTAGTCGGCTCTGTACTCGATATGGTCGACAGGGTGATGAGCGGTGAGTTTCGCCGAGGTTTTATTCCTATCTCCGGTCTGCATCACGGCTTTCGTGACCATGTCAGCGGCTTCTGTGTATTCAATGATTGTGCTGTAGCCATCGAGCATCTACGCAAGCGCCATCCGTTGAAGAAGATCCTGTATGTCGATATCGATGCGCATCACGGTGATGGTGTGTACTATAACTTCGATAGCGACAGCAATATCTTCATCGTCGATTTTCATGAAGATGGCCGCTATCCGTTGACCGGTGACGCTGACGAGACCGGAGACGGCCCGGCAAAAGGCACGAAAATGAACGTGCCCATGCAGTCGATGTCGGGCGATGAGGATTTTGCAGAAAGCTGGAAAAAAGCAGAAGCCTTTATAAGAGAGATGAGGCCGGAGTTCATCATATTGCAGTGTGGTGCCGACAGTCTTCAGGGCGATCCGATTACCTGTCTGAATTATTCCACGCAGTCATACAAGCTCGCTGCGGAAAGTCTGTGCCAGCTCGCCGATGAGTTATGTGAAGGCCGGCTGGTCGCACTCGGCGGTGGCGGCTATAACCTGGAGAACATCTCACGTGCCTGGCCGGTGGTGGTTCGGGCGATGCTGTAATACCCTGAGGCTGAGCAAACCGTTTTTACCTGCAATCCTGTCCCTGGGTCATCCTGGCTCTTGTTTGTAACTTATTGAATAAATTGTAAAAAATATAAAACGAACGAAAATGAACGAACAAAGTTCTGGCTATCGTTCTGTCCGCTGTATGAGAATCCAGTCTGAAAATAATAATTATAACTGCGACTAACTATAACTGTTACCAAACAAGAAGTTCTTGCTTGGGAGGACGAAATGAAAAAAACTATTCAAGGCTTATTCCTTGCCGGCGTAAGTCTCCTATTCTCAGCGTATTGCCAGGCAGAGGGGCGCACCGATCTGACCGGCCCGGGTGAAGCCGAAGTTATCGCCGGTACCGGTTATCAGCACACGCTGTTTGATAGCGCCGAGCAGAAATGTCAGCACTGTCACAACGATCTGTACGATACCTGGAAAACATCGATGCACGCCAAGTCATGGAAAGATCCTATCTTCCAGTCAAAATATCAGGATTTCCTGCGCTTGCAGGTCAGCAAGATCGGTGCAGTAGGCCCTACAGGTACGTACCAGCAAGGTACGATCCAGAAAACCGCCCAGGTTTGTATCAAGTGCCACGCACCGACGGCTTATTATTCGAATGACTACAAGATCGACCTGGTTGAGGTCGGCGATGTAAACGTCAATCCTGGTGATTACGAAGCGGCTAAAGCGCTGCAGACAAACCTCGCGGGAACGACGCCAGCATATGATCCGAGCCAGGTCGCAACTGTTAGTTCGATGGCTACAACCGGTAAGGTCTACACCGTGAGTTATCACATCGGTAATAGCCACAACCGTGAAGGCATAAACTGTTCATACTGTCATAGCATGGAAACAGTTCGTATGATGAACGACACCGATGGTGATCTCGGTCAGTACACGCTGAAAGGTGCAATAAAGATGGGGCCTATAGGTCCCGTGGTACGTAATCCGGGTGATACGCTTTTCTATAGCCCAGATGCAGGTACGCTAGACATGAACGCATTTTTTGCGCTGATCGGTCCTGAGAAATATGTCGATGCAGCTGATACCCCCAAGCAGGCGGGTGAATATGACGTTGCTAAGGCCGCTGATGGACGGTATACCATGAAGAGTACTCCGACCGGTTGTAATGACCCGGACGATGCAGACGGTGATGGTGATAAAGAATGTCACTACACCGGTGGCCCATTCTATGGCCCATTTGGTATAACCGGCCTGGACAATAGCCGCGACGATGATGTGACTGATCGTGCAGCATTGGTCAAAGCCGACTTCCAGGCCGCCGTCGATGCAGATCATGGCGACAAGTTCGAATCCAGGCATCAGTTCGCGGCATACGGTAAGGCGCTGTGTCTATCATGCCATCAGCGTTCATCTCTGGCGCTTAATCCAGAATCAAACGGTGAAGCGGGTGTTCAGCCGACAGGCGATAACCCAGACCAGTTCCTCGAACTGTGCAGCACATGGACTGCGATGAGCGACGGTGTCGGTAACAATTTCGAAGATACAAAGACATCACCGAAGTGTCAGCGTTGTCACATGGAGCCGCTGAAAGGCAAGACCGTACTGCATCAGTGGGACCAGCCGGATACGCTGTTCACATTGGCTGATAATCCGGATCTGACGGAGCACTTCCTGCCATCTTCTGATGGAGGCACGGTTGGCCCGGTTGCGGAAGGCTACCTGAATAACCATGCTTTCATGGGTGCGAATACGGCTGACTTTGGCCTGACCAAGATCAAGACAGGGTTTGAATCGAAGATGTCAGTGAAGATGCATGACAGAGGTCATGGTCACGGTCACGACAAGAAAGGTAAAAAAGGCGAGAAGCTGATCGTTAAAACGTCAATACTTAACAAAACTGCCCACATGTTCCCGGGGGCGCACCCGATGCGTCGAGTACTGACACGTGTTGTTGTAACTGATGCTAACGGCAACAAGCTCACTTACAAAAAAGCGAAAGGCCAGTCCAGGTTTAAATCGGTGACTAACCAGGTTGCTGTACTTGAAGGCAACACCATCATGGAGGGTTTTGAAACTGTTGATGTTAAGTACAAGAAAAACAGTGACGTTGTCATCCAGGGTTACGGTCCTGATCTTTCTAAGAAAGGTGAGCGTGTAAGCAGCCAGTACATGGATCAGACGAAGGTCGACTGGATATCACCTGATGCCACAGTCAGCAACAGTGTTCCAGTATGTACGAATGTTGATCCTGATACCGGTGCCTGTATAGGTAACTCCTGGGCGATAAAAGGCCAGGCTCAGGTGTCAAAGATTACCGATATCGAAGGCAGTGCAGACCACTTCACCCGTGTCTACGGTCGTGAGACAGGTAAACGTGCACCTGATGGTACGCACGTGGTACGTCCAGGCTTCGATTCGAATATCGCTACCGATAATCGTCTGAAGCCAAACGAGAAAGAGAAGTACACTGTTGTATATGATACTGAAGATGCAGCATTTCCACTGACAGTGAAATACAAGGTGTACTATCTGAAGAAAGGCGCCAGCGGCAAGTTCCCAACGGGTGCTGACGGCTTCCTGAATACTTCACTGCCCGCCTCTACTTTAAAGAAGCTGGCTATTTTCGAAGTCTATAGCCAGGAAGAAACTATCGAATAACGATTTCCTCCTCGTTGTTAAGTAGTGGGGCCCTTTACTTATGGTAAAGGGCCTTTTTTATTGATTATCTATTTTTAACCTGTTTTCGCTGGTGAGTGATTTCACATGCTTGTATGCCATATATGGCAGTTATCGATGCCACTCTGACATGCATGGCTTACCTCATATGGCATATGTATTAATCGATCATAATTTACTGAAATGCTTAAAAATATTATAAACAGTGTCTTACAGAGCTATCTCTTCTGGCATATCTTGTGCATACAGAAGATTCTAACGGTGCGTTTAGTACACCGAAAATAAAAAATAATGTCGTGTTCATTAAGAAGTTTTATATCAGGGACTGTTCTCGGCAAAAATGAAATAAATCTGAGGAGGATGGAACATGGTTACAGGTCTACTGAAACGGTTCTTGAGAAAAA
>SWCD01012066.1_pt1 | contig 64750 bp, 68 predicted proteins | sample 4693011 | NCBI WGS metagenome assembly SWCD01 (sample SAMN10267278, study PRJNA491770) | bioreactor metagenome | isolation source: DHS bioreactor inoculated with marine | place: Japan: Omine Ridge, Nankai Trough
CTCCGACTCGCCACCAGACCGCCGCCGAGCTGCATTGAAGCCCACGTCGCCGTGGTATTTTGAGAGCATACTGGCCGATCTCTGGAAACAGGGTATCCGGTCCGGCCAGGAATTATTGGTCGAAATTCAACGCCATGGCTATGAGGGCAGCTTGTCTCATTTGCAACGTCTGCTGGCCGGATGGCGAAGGGATGAACAAACCGTTCTAGCAGGCCCGACCGACACGCCGCTGCCCCTGGCGCCTGTGCGGGACCCGCAAACCGGTCACGCCATTTCGCCGGTTGTCGCAGCGGCGCTCTGTATCAAGCCGCGACGCAAATTGACCGCAGACCAGGCCCAAAAGGTAGATGCATTGAAGGCCGGATCGCCAAGCTTTGCCACGATGCGGAGCCTTGCCATGCGGTTTCAGGGCATTTTGCGCGGCGACCAGTCCGCCCCGCTGGACGCATGGATCGACCTGGCCATTGAGACTGGCATCCCACCAATCATGCGCTTTGCCCGCACGCTGCACCGCGACATCGAGGCCGTGCGCAATGCCATCGAACTTCCGTGGAGCAACGGTCAGGCTGAGGGCCAAGTCAATCGCCTGAAGACCCTCAAGCGCGCCATGTACGGTCGCGCCGGACCAGAACTCCTCAGAGCCCGAATGCTGCCACTGCGCCACACAGATTGAGGCAGAACCTCCAAAGCAGAGATTTCCAAAGACTTTAGAGAGTCGCCTCAAGTATAGGGAGATCCAACGAGGCGGGGTTTCGAGATGGCCGCAGACCTGCGGTGGTTGCCGAAGGTTGATGCGGGCACCTCACGGCGTGCCGCCGGGACCGGGCCTTGGTCCATCGACCACCATTCGATCCTGCTGTACCTCGTTGCGCGGCCGCTCCGCCTCGCTCCACATGCGCCGACCAGACCACCCTTCGAAAACCTCGATCCTGCCCGCGTAGCCATCCGTTGAGCCGTTCATTTTGCAGTCCTATCCTGCCGGGTCTCGACCGCAGTACTCGCACAGGCAGGCTAGGCGCGGCAGGAGCGGGTCGGAGCGGCGCTTACTACGCTGAGGCGCTTGTTCCTTAACCGCGACCATCATCGTCCCGGGTGGGAACTGCGGTGAGAAACGCCTCTGAAGCAGTGGCGGGACTGGCCCGCGACGCGATGCGCGGCATCGCATCCGCTGTAAGTGTTCCCCCCGCAATGCCCTGTCCCGGTTTCATTCCTCCCGCCTCAGCGCAGGCGAATCGTCGTAGACCGACCAGCCGTATTCTCTGCTCGAGGCCGGCAGCTCGGACCTGTCGATGTTGCGGATGATGTAGGTCTTGGCGATGAAATTCGCAGCGATCGGCGCGGTCAGGAAGAGAAACAGCGTGATCAGAAGCTCGTGGAAAGACACGGCCCCCCCGGTCGAGAAAAAATAGAGCATCGAGGCGATGAGCGCACAGCCGATCCCCAGCGTTGTCGCCTTGGTCGGTCCATGCAGCCGCTGCATCGTGTCGCGCAGCTTGACCAGCCCGAAGGAGCCGACAAGCCCGAACACGCCGCCAAGGATGAGGAAGGCCGAGATCAGGATTTCCATGATGGCGGGCATGTCGGGGCTCACTCGATGATGTCGCCGCGCAGAACGAAGCGGCAATAGGCGACGGTGGAGACGAAGCCGACCATGGCGACCAACATCGAGGCCTCGAAATAGACTGCCGTGCCCTTCCAGATCCCGTAGAGGACCAGAAGCGCGATCAGGTTGATCACCATGGTATCGAGCGCGAGGATCCGATCGGACACGTCCGGCCCCACGGTGATCCGCCAGAGGCAGAACAAAAGTCCGAGCCCGAAACAGGCGAATGCGAACATGAGGGCGATGGATATCATTCGAATATCTCCTTGAGCGGCCGTTCGTATCGCTGCTTGATCCTGTCCCGTTCGTAGTCCGGGTCGTCGGTATGCAGGCAGTGGACGAGTATGGAGCGGCCGTCCGCGCCCAGCATCGCCGAGACGGTGCCGGGCGTCATCGTGATCGTGCCCGCAAGCACCGTGATCGCCTCGGGCGATGTCAACTCGAGCGGGATGGTGATCCAGCGGGACCGGAAGTCGGTGCTGCGCTTGAACAGGATGATCCAGGCGACCTGCACATTGGCGACAACGATGTCCCACAGCACCAACAGGACGTATCTGACCACGATGAGCGGGCGGCTCAGCTTTGCCCGGTTCGGCCAGTAAGGTGCCGTGATGATCGGCACGACAAGCCCCAGGACTGTGCCCAGCAGCAGATTGCCCAGCGTGACGGTATTGACGAGGCCAAGCCAGACGAGGGCCAGCGTGATGCTGAGAAGCGGATGAGGAATGAGGCGGCGGATCATCTCAGGTCTCTCCCTCTGTTCCAAGCACCGCGGTCACATAGCCGCTCCTGTCGAAGATCTGTGCCGTCGTGCCGTCGAGATATCCGACGAGCGGCCCGGCAAAGGTGGTCAGCATGACCAGTAGGGCGACCGTCGCCATGACGGGCGCCAGTTCCATCGCGCCGGCGGGCCGGTCGGTGCCGGATGGTGCTTCCGGGGCCTCGTCGGTCTCGGCGGTCTCGGGCTCGTCCAGCGGAACGGCCGTGGATTTCCAGAACAGTGCGCTGCCGGCGCGGGCGAAGCCCACGATCGTCATGAGCGAGCCGAACAGCACCGCACTCCAGGCCCAGGCCATGGTGCCGGGTGCGCGCAGCGCATCCAGAACCATCAGTTTCCCGATGAACCCGCTCAGCGGCGGCATCCCGGCCATACCGATCGCCGCAGCGAAGAACAGCGCGGCGAACAGCCCGTTCTGCAAGGTCGCCGGCCGGGCGCCGAGGTGGCCTGCCTCGCGGCGCGCGATCACCAGATCGGCCAGCAGGAACAGGGCCGCCGCCGCGAAGGTGGAATGAACGAGATAGTAGAGCGCTGCCGTCGTCGCGACGGGCGAGAAGGCCGAGATGGCCACCATCAGCGTGCCCATCGACCCCAGCACCGAAAAGGCGATCAGCGCCAGCAGGTTCCGCGCGCCCAGCACCCCGACCGCTCCGATCGCGATCGTGACGATGGCGGCAGGAAGCAGCCATGTCCCGGCCATGCCATCCGTTGCAACGATCCCTGGGCCGAAAACCAGCGTGTGGATGCGCAGGATCGCATAGGCACCGACCTTGGTCATGATCGCGAAAAGTGCCGCGACGGGCGCAGGCGCGTTGGCATAGGCGCCCGGTAACCAGAACTGGACCGGAAACAGGGCTGCCTTCAGCGCGAAGACGATCATCAGCAGCATCGCCGCCACGCGGACCAGCGCGGCTTCGTCCGCCGGCACCTCCTGCAGCCGCAGCGCAAGATCGGCGATGTTGAGCGTGCCGGTGACCGAATAGAGCACGCCAAGGGCAAACAGGAACAGCGTCGATCCGGCCAGGTTGATGACAACGTATTGCAGCCCGGCGCGCATCCGGTCACGCCCGCCGGAATGGACCATCAGCCCGTAGGAGGCGATCAGCAGGATCTCGAAGAACACGAAGAGGTTGAAGATGTCGCCGGTCAGGAAGGCGCCGCAGATCCCCATCAGCTGGAACTGGAAGAGCGCGTGGAAATGCCACCCGCGCGCGTCCCATCCCGTGGCGACCGCATGGACAAGTACCAGTAACGCCAGCACCGTGGTGACAAGGACCATCAGCGCCGACAGCCGGTCGAGCACGAGGACGATGCCGAAGGGTGCGGGCCAGTCGCCGAGATAGTAGACCTGCGGATCGCCTCCTGCCGTCACGAAAAGCCCTATGGCGATGACCAGCAGCGCGACGGTTCCCGCCACGGAGGCGGTCCGCGCGAGCGGGAGGTCATGGCGCATGACGAAGCCGATGACCGGCGCCAGCAGGGCTGGCAGGATGACAGGGGCGATGATCCAGTGGTTCATTCCCGGCCCCCCGCACCATATTCGGCGTTCTCGGCCGCTTCCGCCATGTCGATCCGGTCGTCATCCGATTCCAGATAGGCGCCGAGGGCGACCATCACCAGCACCGCCGTCATCCCGAAAGAGATGACGATCGCGGTCAGCACCAGCGCCTGCGGCAGCGGATCCGTATAATTCGCCTCGCCATAGGGCGACAGGACCGGCGGCATGTCGATCGAAAGCCGGCCTGACGCGAACAGAAAGATATTCACCGCATAGGACAGCAGCGCCAGTCCCAGGATCGTCGAGAACGCTCTGAGGCGTAGGATCAGGTAGATCCCCGCCGCCGTCAGAGCGCCTACGGAACTCGCCACGATGAACTCCATGCTATTCCTGCTCCTTGGTAGTGCGTGTCGTCCGGTCCGCGGAGGGGTCGTAATCCATCGGCTCGCGATTGACGGTTTCGCCCGCATATCGTGCAATGCGCGACAGGCTGTAGAGCATCAGCATCACCGCGCCCAGAACCGCCAGAAACACGCCAAGATCGAATAGCATCGCGGTGGCAAGCTCGAATTCCTCGATCGGGGGGAAGTGGAAATAATCGTAGCCGCTGGTCAGGAATGGTTTGCCGCCCAACCATGCGCCCGCCCCTGTCAGACCGGCGATCACCACGCCCCAGCCGATCATGGCGTGATATTCGATCTTCTGGCGGCTCTGGGTCCAGGCGAAGCCCGACGCCATGTATTGCATGAGCAGCGCGATCGACACGACGAGACCGGCCACGAATCCGCCGCCCGGCTGGTTGTGGCCGCGCAGGAAGATGTAGACCCCCACAAGGATGGCGATCGGCATCATCACGCGAGTGGCGATGACCATCATCAGGGGATGCCGGTCCCGGGAGCGGTCGAGCGAGTAGTCGGTGTTGCGCAGCTTTCGTGCCGCCGGACCGTTCAGCAGCGCCTCCATCACCGCATAGATGATAAGCCCCGCGATACCGAGGACGATGATCTCGCCATAGGTGTCGTAGCCGCGGAAATCGACAAGGATGACGTTCACCACATTCGTGCCGCCCCCACCCTCGTAGGAATTCGCGAGGTGATAATCCGAGATCGTCGGCGTGTCGCGCAACAGGAACATCAGTGCAAGCGCGCCCACGCCCGCCCCGCCGGCGATGGCGATCACGCCGTCCCTGATCCGGCGACCGGCCGAGCTTTCGACGGGCGAAGCCTTGGGCATGTAATGAAGCGCCAGAAGCAGCAGCATGATGGTCACGGTCTCGACCGAGATCTGGGTCAGTGCCAGGTCGGGCGCCGAGAGGTAGACGAAACCGACCGAGATGGTCAGGCCGATCACGCCCATCACGACGAGCGACCGGAACCTGTTGCGATGCATCAGCGCCATGGATCCGGCCGCCACCAGCAGAAGGACCCAGCCGACCAGGACCAACGGCGGCACCGGCAGCATCTCACGCGTCTGAGGCGGCATGCCGCCGCCGCGCCACGCGAGATAGCCAAGCAGCGTGGTGGACCCGACGAAGATCGCAAGGTAGCGCGACATCGCGCCGTCATGGGTCCGCTGCGTGACCCACCGCGACAGGCCGACCGCCCCGCCGACCAGACCGTCGAAGATCGCCTTGGCCTCGGGCCTGGGTGCGGCGATCCAGGCCCGGTCCAGTGGACGGTGGGCCGCTAGCAGCGCCGCGCCGGCCAGAACCGCGATGACCGACATGTAGAGCGCCGGTGTGATCCCGTGCCAGATCTTGAGATGGAACTCTGGCAACGTGCCCCCGGTCACCGCACCCGCGGCCACGCGCACCAGCGGTTCCGCGACGTGCGGCAGGATACCTATCAGGACGACTAGGCCGACCAGCAGGGCCGGGGCGATCCACAGACCGAAGGGCGGGTCGTGGGGCTTGTGGGGATAGTCCTCGCGCACCCGGCCGAAAAAGACATGCACGATGAAGCGGAAGGAATAGGCGACCGACAGAAGCGCGCCCAGCGTGGCGAGCACGGGCAGCGCCCAGGGGCTGCCCGCCCAGTCGGTATGTGAGGCCTCCTCTAGCATCATTTCCTTCGACAGAAAGCCGTTCAGCAGCGGTATCCCCGCCATCGACAGCGCCGCGATCGTGCCGAGGACGAAGGTGACCGGCATCAGCGTTCGCAATCCGCCAAGCCGCTTGATATCGCGGGTATGCGCCTCGTGGTCGATGATGCCGGCCGTCATGAAGAGCGCGGCCTTGAAGGTCAGGTGATTGATGATGTGAAACACCGCCACCACCGCCGCCATCGGTGTGCCGAAGCCCAGCAGCATCGTCAGCAGGCCCAGATGGCTGACCGTCGAGAAGGCCAGCAGCGCCTTGAGATCGTCCTTGAACAGCGCGATCAGCGCGCCCAGCACCATCGTCACCAGCCCGGTGGTCGTCACGATGTAGAACCACGCCTCGGTGCCCGCCAGGACGGGCCACATGCGCGCCATCAGGAAGACGCCCGCCTTCACCATGGTCGCGGAATGCAGATAGGCCGAGACCGGCGTCGGCGCGGCCATGGCATGCGGCAGCCAGAAGTGGAACGGGAACTGGGCCGACTTGGTGAACGCGCCCAGCAGGATCAGGATCAGCGCCGGCATGTACCAGTCCGACGCCCGGATCGCCTCGCCCGCGGCAAGGATGTCCGTAAGCTTGTAGCTGCCCGCGATCTCGCCCAGGATCAGCATGCCGCCGATCATCGCGAGCCCCCCCGCGGCGGTCACCGCCAGTGCCATCCGCGCGCCCTGCCGCCCCTCGGGCAGGTGTTTCCAGTACCCGATCAACAGGAAGGAGGACAGGCTGGTGAGTTCCCAGAAGATCAACAGAAGCAGGATGTTGTCGGATAGCACGATCCCCAGCATCGCCCCTTGGAACAGCAGCAGATAGGTGTAGAATTGCCCCATCGGGTCATCGCCCGAAAGATAGAACCGGGCGTAAAGCGTGATCAGCAAGCCGACGCCAAGGATCATCGCCGCGAACAGCAGACCGAGACCATCGAGAAAGAACGCGACCGACAGGCCGAGCTGCGGCAGCCAGGACAGTTCCACCGTGATGATCTGCCCGGCCATCACGGACGGCGCGAGCAGCAGCAGCATGATCAGGGACAATACCGTCGGAAGCGCGGTGAAGATCGCGCAGGCGTTCCGGCCGGCGCGGATCATCATCCCCGGCAGCAATGCCCCGATGAACGGCAGCAATGCGATGATGATGAGCGAAGGGTCGTTCACGACGACAGCGGCTTCCTGTCCGTTCACGGCATCGCCTTCAGGTGAAATATGCCACCTGAACCCCTAACGGATCGGCGCGCTGGTCGGCGCTTGGAGTCTCGGTTCCTAGGAGAAGCAAGTGAAACTGTAGTCATCTGGCGTCGGTTCCGCGTGTAATCAGAAAGTTAACCGGGGGATTTCGCACGAGATCGGCAGTGAAGGCGCCGGGCCCTGCAAAGGAGGTGATGCGGGTCGTTACATGAACAGCCATCAGATCAGAAACATGGTCCCTGACGGCGCGGTGTGGACTTGCTCGCGGGTTGCGCCGCATCGGTGGACAGGAACTGGCGTAATTCAAGCACTCGCTGCACCTGCTGATCTGGTTGGTTGATGGCACGTTTCTGCCATTAGACCACGGCTGGCTGTATGCCGCCAAGGGCAGAATGACCGCGCGGCCCGATTTGACCCAATTTTCCCGGCGCTCGCATAACTCCGCCGGAAAATTTCCAGCGGATCCGAAATGTAGCCGGCCAAACCGCAATCCGGCCCGCGGCAGGCAAATGCCCGGTCCCAAGTTTGCGCAAGGCAATTGCGAGTCCGTTTTGCCTGGGATGATCGACCTTATGTTAACCAATTTACACTATCGACCTTTACACAGGGTTTGCTCAGCTACATCTGATAACCAAATCCTCAGAACAAATAGCTCCTATCCTCGAAAAGGCAGATATTATTTGCCGTTCTTGATCTGATCGGCAAATACAGGATCGGGATGCCCTCGGGGCGCACGTTCTCCACGCTTTATGCCGCGGTTATTGCTTTGTCTTTCAGTCTACCTGAAGCCTGGGGTGACCAAAACAGAGCTGGTATCGTCGTTTGACGTGCCTCTTAAGCAGGTTCTGATTGTGGCTGATCAGGAGTATCCCGACGCCACGTCCGGCGAGCCTCCTCAGCGCCCATAGAGTGTCCTCGGCCGAGAGAGCATCGAGCGGTGCGGTGATCTCGTCGCAGACCAGATACCGGGTGGATGGCAGCACCATCCGGGCGAGAGATACACGTGTCAGCTCCCCCCCCCGACAGTTCGGCCGGGAACCTGCTTGCCCATTCTGGCTGGATCCCGAGGATGCGCAGGGACTCTGGGTCGGGGGTGGCCCCGTTCCGCAGGATCCGATTGACCCGCCAGCGCGGATCCACGGACATCTCAGACGTCTGGGGGGCGTATTGAACCGGGCAAGGGAGACCGGCCCGCAGCATCAGCGGAGCACCGTCGATCTCCACCCGGCCCGCGTTCGGCAGGAGATGTCCCGCCAGAATGCGTCCGAGCGTGGACTTGCCTGCTCCTGAAGGTCCGGCAAGGCCGATGATCTCACCGGGGGACAGGTCAAAATCGACCTCGTCCAACACGGAGACCGCACCGAACGCATGAGTGATCGCGCGCGCTTTCAGCATGCCGGACACACGTTCTGCGCCTGCCACAGTCTCCGCGCGAAGGGCTTCCGAAGCGCCTCGCCATTGCCCCGGAACGCCGAGGCCGGAGCGGTTTCCACCGCGCAGCCTTCCTGCAGGACGGTGATCTCCCCCGCGACGGCTGCAAGGCGCGGCAGATCGTGGCTGATCACGAGCACGCCGTAGCCGTCGCTGGCGAGGGTTCCAAGCAGGGCCATGATCCGTTCCGCGGCGGCGGCGTCGAGACCGGCGGTGGGTTCGTCGGCAATCAGCCAGCCGGCACCGGTGGCAAGGGCGGTGGCAAGGCAGGCGCGGCGGGCCATTCCGCCAGACAATTCGTGCGGCCAGGCCTGCGCGACAGTCGGCGCGAGTCCAAGGCGCGGCAGGAGCGCCGCTGGATCTTCGGTTCGATCGGCAAGCCGAGCGAACCTTGCGATCTGTGCCCCCACCGTGGCCAACGGATCGAGCGCGTCTAGCCCTTGCGGCGCGAGCGCGATCCCGCCGCGCGACGGGGGGGCACCGTCCACCAGTATGCGCCCCGACACGTCAGCGTTTCGCGGCAGAGTTCCAGCAATGGCCGCGGCGATCAGGCTCTTGCCAGCGCCGGATGCACCGCAGATGCCGGTCACGGCACCACGCGGCGCGGCAAGATCGAGCCCCTCGAGCACCGTAAGGGAGGGCGCTCCATGGCGTCGAAACCGAACTGTAAGGCTTTTCACGACAAGCATCAGGCGACGCCCTCGCGCGGGTCGGCGGCGCGGCGCAGTGTTTCTCCGAACATCTCGAAGGCAAGCGCCAGAAGAACAAGCCCAAGACCGGGAAACAGCGCGACCCACCAGTGCCCGGCCATCAGCCCGCGCAAGGAGTCTGCCAGCATGATGCCGATTGACGGCAGGTGCGGCTCGATCCCCAGACCGATGAACGAGAGCCCGGCCTCGTGCAGGATCGCGTGCGGGAAGATCAGCACGAATCCGGCCACGAGTTGCGGCAGCAGGTGCGGCACCATGTGGTGACGCGCGATCCAGCCCCGCGACCGGCCGAGCGCACGCGAGATCCGCACGTAGTCCGCAGCGGCGACCGTCTGCGCCTCGTGGCGAAGGACACGCGACAGGCGCGGCCAGTGGGTCAGCGCAACGCCGAGGATCACCCCGGTCATGCCCCCGCCCGCCGCGTAGGCCACCATCAGCACCAACACGAAGTGCGGCAGGCCGAGGGCCAGTTCGGTCAGCACGCCGACGATGCGATCGGCTGTCTGGCTGAAGGTGGCCGCCACTGCAAAGGCAAGTGCGATCGCCGTGGAGACCGCGGCGGCGGCCAGCCCCACCTGCGCGCTGACCGCCAGCGCGGCGAGCGTGCGGGCAAGCACATCGCGGCCGAGAAGGTCGGTCCCGAAGGGAAAAGCGAACGCGGGCGGCAGTCCGCGGGCGAAGGGATCCACGCTCAGCGGATCAAGCGGCAGAAGCGGTACGGCAAGGACGGCAGCCAGCAGACCGATGGTGACGGCGCCCCGGCGACGCAGTTGCCGCCGGACGGCCCCGCGCGGAGTGCGACCGGCACCTGTCATATCTGTCCCGTCGAAGGCCGTCTCTGTCACTGCCGCGCCTCCGTACCGAGACGAGGGTCCAGAAGCCGTGCGGCGATATCCGCCAGCAGGTTGCCTGCGAAGACGAAGATCAGTGTCGCGAGCGCGATCCCCATCAGGAGCGGCGCGTCCGCTCCAAGCGCGGCCCGCACCGTCGCCTGCCCCAGCCCCGGCCAGGCGAAGACCGCCTCTGCCAGAACCGAACCGCCGAAAAGCTCCCCCGCACCGGCCAGATGCACGGTGATCGCGGGTCCCATCGCGTGGCGCATCCCCGGCCCGAAGGCGAGCCAGAGGGGGCGCGCGCCATGCGCGGCAAGATGAGTCGCAGCGGGGCTTTCGAGGAAGGCCACGAGGCGCTGGCGCGTGTGCAAGATCAGCGGTGAGATGCCAACGACCGAGACGGCGATCACCGGAAGGACGAGGTGCGGCAGACGCGCGGCAAGGTCCACCTCGTCCGCGATCATGCCCGGCGGTGTGGCGCAACAGGGCGGCAACCAGCCGAGGCCCACGGCGAAGACCGCGATCAGCAAAAGGCCGATCCAGAAGCCGGGGCTCGCCGCCAGCACGACAGCGACACCGCGAATGATCCGGTCAGGCCAGCACCCCCGCCTGGCTGCGGCGATCAGACCAAGGGCGGTGCCGAGCACGAAGGACAGGATGAAGGCTGCACCGACGAGCGCGATCGAGGCGGGAAAGCGATCTGCGATGACCTGCACCACCGGCGCGTTGAAGGTGATCGAGTCGCCCAGGTCACCCGACATGGCGTTGCGCGCCCAGAGCCAGAAGCGCTCATATGCGGGCGCCTCGAGCCCCCATGCCGCCGAGATGGCCTCGCGCTGCTCCGGCCCCACCAGTGCCACCCGCGCGCCCACGTAGGCCTGTACCGGGTCGATGGGCGCCAGCGAAACCAGCGTGAAGAGCCCGACCGAGGCCAGCGGCAGGAGCCAGAGAAGCCGGATCGCCCGATCGCGCAGCAGCGGCAGGAGCCAGCCCGTCATTCGCAGGTCCAGCGCCAGTCCTGCAGGTTCCAGGTAATCGGAAACCCATGCCCGTGCGGATGGACCTGGGACGCTCCGGTGTCGAGGCAGTCGGACACCCAGTAGCTGTGCTCGAGGTTCACCATCCAGACCCAGGCCGCGTCGCCGCGCGCGCCGAAGCCCGTGGCGCCGTCCCATTGCGCCGCCTGCCAGTGAGGCAGCGACGCTTCGAAGCCTGGCGCCGCCTCGGCGGCCTCGAGATGCGCGTCGACGGTCGTGTTGGCATAATAGCCCGTGTTCACCCATCCCTGGCCTGCATTCGAGGAATGGTAGAGGCTGTAGACTTCGAGGGGATCATGCGCGCCCCAGCCGAAGACGACGACGTTTGAATGCAACATCGCCTCGATCTCGTCCCAGCTCCGGCCCGATGGCTCCGCCGCGATCCCGATGGCCTGCAACTGCTGCGCGGCACCGAGCGCCAACGCCTGCCGTGTGCTGTCCGAGGCCGGGTAGACGATGGTGAATTCCGCCGTCAGGTCGCCGAGCTCCCGAATGCCATCGCCGTCGGCATCCTGCCAGCCTGCGGCCTCCAGGATGGCGCCTGCCGCGTCAGCGTCGCCACCGGGAAGATGCGCCTCCGGATTATCCCAGGGCAGACCGTCCACCGGACCGTAGGCCGGGCGGCCATGCCCGGCTAGCGCCAGGGCGACCAGCGCTTCGCGGTCGAGCGCGACGTTCACCGCACGGCGGATCGCCGGGTCGGCGGTCACGTCATTGCCGATGGGATGGCCGGCATCCGTGGCCCGGCCTTCGTCCGGCACCATCGGAAACATCAGGCCGCGGTTGTCCACCGTCTCGACATTCAGGACGCGCATGCCTGCCGGTGCCATGTCTGCCTGCGCCGGTGGCACCGCAACGAGATGCGCCGCGCCAGTGCGCGCGAGCGACAGGTCGGTCTCCTCCCCGCCGAAGACGAAGCTCACGCGCGCGAAGGGAATGTCGCCCCCGTGCCAATACGGATTGGGCTCGACGACCAGCTGCTCGCCCTCGCGCCATTCGACCAAGCGGAACGGTCCGGCGCCCACGGGCCCACGGGCATAGCCGTCGCCGTAGGTCGCGGCCGGCACGATCCCGAGCGAGACGAGGTGGCTGACGAAGGTGATCCTGGGTTCCCGCAGGTACAGCTCGACCTCGAATGGACTGATGGCCCGCGCGATTTCCAGTACGCTCAGATCAGCAAGGCCGCCCGCATCGCGCGCTGTGTTGAAGGTGAAGGCGACGTCCTCCGCCGTCAGCGCCGTGCCGTCGGAAAACCGCGCATCGTCGCGCAGCGTGATCCGCCAGGTCAGCCGATCCTCCGACAGGTCCCATGACGTCGCGAGATCGCCCTCAAGCGCGAGGTCGTCATCGTGCCGGAGGAGCGTCGCCTGAAAGAGCGGGTTGCCGTAGCGGCCCCAGCCCATGACCGGATCGAAACCCGTTTCCGGTTCGCCTCCCACGGCAAGCACCAGCGCCCGCTCCTGCGCGAGTGCCGGTTGGGTCGTGGCAAGGGAAGTAGCGAGGGCTACGGCGGCGAGAACTGGCTTCACGGGGCAACGTCGGTATGATTTTCGTATGCAAAGATCATATAGATCGTATCATTCCTGTCAATCAGCCGTTGCCTACCGCGACGCTTCGCCCGATGCTGACAGGCAAAACGGCGGAGGAACGCGCATGAAACGCATAACGATTACGCTCGATGGCGACCTGTTGGCCGAGATCGATGCGCATATGGAGGCCTCCGGTGCCACCAACCGGTCAGAAGCGATCCGCGACCTGATCGCGCGCAGCCTGACACCCGACGCGCCCTGCGAGGCGCAGTGCCTGGGGGTGGCGAGCTATACGCTGGACCCCGCCATGCGCGATCTCGGGCTCAAGGTGCCGAAGGTTCGCCAGGATCACCACAACCAGGTCGCCGCCGCGCTGTCGGTTCCGGTCGATCATTCCACCTCGCTCGAGGTCATCGTTCTGACAGGCCCTGTCGGCGAGGTCGAGACGATCGCGAATGCGCTGTTCCTTGAACGTGGGGTCCGGCATGGAAGACTGATGCTGGTGCCGCTTGCAGAGGATGACGGGGCGCACAGCCATGGCGATGGGCACGTCCACAAGCATCTTCGCGTCGCCGACTATTTTTGACGCCCTCAGATGTCATCGGGCATCAGTGTGCCCTGAAAGGCGTCGAAGACTGCACGCTTCATTCCCCCGCGCCTCTGCCAGTGCCAGCGCTTCGGCAAGCCGGGCGGCCGCGCGCGGGTTCAGACCGAGAGTTCTGAAGGCCGCCGCATGCCGCGGACTTTCGCCGGAAAGCAGGATCACCTTCCATCCGGTCCCGTCCTCGCGAAGAAAGGCCCGGCCCCGTTTCGCCCACCGCATCCATTCCCGCCAGCGCAGCTCCGGCGGCAGGTCAGCGAGTTCGCGGTCGACCTCGGAGCGATCTTTCGCCATCCCTACACCCCGTAGAGCCGGAAGGTGTCGCGACCGGTCACCTCGCGCCCTCGACGGCTGGGAACACGAACAAGGCATACCCCTGGTGCGTTCAACACCTAATTCGATACGGCGGAATCTTGACGCAACAGTTCCGGCTACATAGTCAGCCGTAGCCAACAGCGCGAACTGATTATCCCTCGTGACCCCTTAAGGCACCGAGCGGCTATCCCTCTGGCAAACTGCTGAGTTCGGGTTTGAACTCCAGGTCGCCCAGCTTTTCGGGCCACTTCCCGACCGGCTGATTATGGACCCCCCGGTATTCCAGCGATGCCACCTGCCCGTCCGCTCGAATGTGAAGATCGTATATTACGGGTATCCCGTCCGCGCCGGTACAGGAGCAGCTTACGACGCGGGCCGAAGGTTCATCGCTGTCGCGAAACTGGATTTCACCGACACCTTCAGCATCCTTCAGCATCACGGGCACTTACTAGGCCGCCGCGCGGTGCCGGGATAATCCCGGCACCCGAATGGCTTTCGAGGAGCTCGAGTACCAAAACCTCATCGTCGCGCATTGCTCTCATCACGGTATCGGGTGGATTCGTCCGACGTTCAGGCTGCCATTAGGCAACATGTAAGCGTTATCCCGGATCCGCTGGCCGTTGACAGCAATGTTGCGAATATTGAGGTCCTCGCTGCGCCAAACAGGTTGTTGCGCAGATCCGAACGGATTGCATTTTGCACCGCGTTCCGGTCGATGCCTGCACGGTCGATGTGACGCCAGATATGATAGATGTGCCTTATCATGACTATTGAAACGAAATCCAAACACATCAGCCACTGTCGCATTTTCTTCACCATTTCAGCACATGATTATTACGTGATTTCTGGATGATACGGGGTAAGCACACATCATTTTTCAGCTTAAGGCTTCAATTTTGGCTACGTATTTCAGCAAGTGGCCGCCCTGTTGGCGCATGACCCAGCCGGTCTCGGAAGTTTCATATCGATGACGTCCGGCGAAGCGCATGCCTCGGATGAAGCGTGGGCCAAGGCGACGCGTACCGCGCGCGAGTTGGACCGGATTCTTGACGGAGCGGCGCCGGTGCGTGAGGCCGTGATGCGCGCGGCATCCGAGCTGCGGCTCTCGACACGCCAAGTCTACAACTATCTGGCGCGGTATCGGGAAGAGCGCAGGGTATCGTCCCTTCTGCCGCGAAGGAGTGGAACAAGACAACCAAGGATCAACCCCGCAGTCGAGAACATCATCGCGGTGACCCTGCGGGAGATGTGGTTGCGCCCGGAGCAGCCGGACCTTGCACCGATCGTTGAAGAGATCCGCACCCGCTGCGCAGAGGAAGGGCACACTCCACCCGCCTATGTCACTGTCGCCCGGCGGATCCCCATTCTGTTCGCCCCGGAAGAAATTGCCCGCCGCCGCCTGTCGGATGGTAAACACCTGCACCGGCTGAAGCCGCGACCGGGCTACATCCGGGCTAACCACGCGCTCGACGTTGTCCAGATCGATCACACGCCGGCAGACATCCAATTTGTTGAGGTGATTGATGACCACGGTGTCTTCGTTGGTCGTCCCTATCTGACCATCGCTGCAGATGTGGCCACGAGCGCGATCATCGGCTTCTGCCTGACCCTCGAGCGGCCGTCACGACTGTCTGTCGCGCTTTGTCTGGCGCACGCGATGTGCTGCAAGATTGACTGGCTGGCAGAACGCGGTATCGATCATGCCTGGCCGATGCACGGTCGCCCGAAGCAAATCGTCGTCGATTCCGCCAAGGAGTTCCAGAGCAGCACCTTCAGCAGAGGATGCGCGGACTATGGCATCGCCATACGCATGCGGAACAAGGGCACCGTGCATCGGGGCGGAGTCGTGGAACGCCTGCTTGGGAAAGTGAACACCGCGCTACGCGCCTTGCCCGGCAAGACGGGGCGTTCCATCGCGGATCGGGGCGACTATGCCTCGGAAGCGCGGGCACGGCTCAGCTTCGCGGATCTTGAACGCTGCATCGCGCTCGCGATCATCGACCACAACCTGAGCCAGAATGCGCGCAGGCTGACCGTTCCGGCGAAAGAGTGGGAAGATCGGTTCCAGCCGAAGGACCGGCCTATCGATGCGCCTGTCGATGTGCTGCTGAATTTCCTGCCACGCAAGACGCGGAAAATTTCACCTCAGGGCATCAGTCTCTTCGCCATCGACTATTTCGAGCCCTGGCTTGGCCCGCTGGTTGCGCGTCGTGACCGGCTGGAGCCGCTCGATCTGTGCTATGATCCTCGCGACATCAGCCATGTCTACGTCAAGGATCCGGATACGCAGGCCTGGCGGCCGGTCAGGCGACGGGACGGACTGGCCGAGCCGATCACGCTTTGGCAGCACCAGGCGGATCGACAGCAGCGGCGTGAAATCCAGCGGCGCCCTGTGCAGGAGGCATCAGCCATCCGACGCGAAATCGCAGCCACTGCTGCCGCCGCCAAAACCCCCAAAAGCCGGTTGAAGGAGATGACCCGCGCCCGGCATGCCACCGAGGCAAAGAAGCCTTATGCCGACTTCGCCGCGCCTTCCGTCCCGACCCAAGAAAAGCTCGATCCGGATCGCCCTCGGCGGGTCTTCCCTGTCGAGGATTGGTAGGGTGCCGGATCACCTCATGCCCGCCATAATCCCGCTCTTGCAGGCCGATGACGCAGTGCGGATCGCCCATGTTCGCGCGCCGCGCTGGATCAGCCATCCGGCCGCCGGCGCGGCGCATGACGCGATGCGACTGCTGCTCGAGCGACCGCCATCGCTGCGCCCACGCGGTTTGCTGCTTGCCGGTCCCTACCACAACGGCAAGACCATGATCGCCGAACGCTTCGCCATCGAACATCTGCGTACCGCCGACCAGCAAAAGGTGTGGGTGATCCAGACCCGGGAAGGTGCAGGCCTGTCGCATTTCTATGCCAGCATCCTGTCCGGATTGCGCGCGCCACAAGCCGCGGGCTGGCGCAGCCTGTCCCGCGCCGGCGATCAGGTCGATCATCTTCTGGAGCGCCTGAAGCCGCGCCTTTTGATCTTCGACGAGTTCCACAGCGCATTGCGCGGGCGGCGCCAGGATGTGAAGGCCATCTTCTCGTTCTTGCGGCGGATCGCACGGGTGCATGACATCTCACCAGTCCTTGTCGGCGAAATCGCGATCTACGATGCGGTGCATGACACCGACGAAATGGGCTCACGTTTCGATACGATCCCCATTCCACGATGGCCGTATGACGAGGAATTCGCGACGCTTCTCGACAGCCTGGAAGCCAGTCTGCCGCTCGCCGACACCTCCGATCTGTCGCGCGAACCCTTGGCGAAGATCATCCATGATCTGTCAGAGGGGCTGATCGGCGAGGTTGTCGAGATCGTCACCCGTGCCGCAGTGGCGGCAATCTCGCGCGGTGAGGGCCGGATCACGGGCGCAACCCTGTGGGACCTCGGCTATGTGCCTCTCTCGAGGCGCCGTAATTCCGCTTTGCGTCACGATATGACATGAGGTTTGGGCCGACCGAGATATCCGTCACATCTGCAGAGCGGTATGAAAGTGTGGCGGGAAGCCGTTGGCCAGTGAGCATTATGCCCGCACCAGGTGAACTTCTGTCGAGTTGGCTGCACCGCCTCGCCTACGCGAACGGCATACCTCCGCACTATTTTGGCACGCTTCTCGGAGCGCCGGGTGAGAACTGGTCGGCGCGGCTTGATCGGGCGTTGCCCGATCGCATCCTGCAGTTTCTGCGAGAGCATACCGGCATACCCGTGGAAGACATCGCGGCTCTGACCATTGCCCCTGACCCTTTGGCTGTGCTGCGTTTGCCCCTGCGGGCATCGCCTCAGCAGAGTTGCGCACCCAGGAGGCAGGTTACCTGGCTGCAGTTCTGTCCCGCTTGTCTGACGGAAGACGAAACGCCCTATTTTCGCCGAGACTGGCGCCTCGCGACACGCGTTTCTTGCTTTCGCCACGGCTGCCGACTTCGGGACAGGTGCCCATCCTGCGGACAAGGATTGGCTCCGTTCAGCCAGAAGCGTCTTGTGCCGCATCAGATCTGCGCCTGGTGCGGCGCGGCCCTCTGCAAACGCATCCGTCCTGCCACCAATGGGGTTCGGCGTCTTGAGCGTCTGATCGACGATCTGCTTCGTCTGCAGGCATCAGGGCATCGAATGGCAGAGGGGCGATCACTCCCGGACCTTCTTGGATCAGCCTGCTTTCAATTTAGTCGACGGCCAATGTCCATCGCGCGCCTCTCTCATCGGGATCGCTATCAGCTGTTTCAGAAATTGGCGGAAGGGCGGTCGACGCCGTTCGAAAAGAGAAGAAGTTCCGCGATTATCTATTGGAAACGCGTCGTTCAGGCTGCGCCAGCTTGGAGCGGACTGGTCACATCTTTCAGCGATGCCGTCCTGCCTCGGCCCAAAGCTGGGCCTTGCTCTACCACCGCTGGCCCGCATTTGGCGGATCTCGTTCAGGCGGCCGCGCGGCTCGATCAGCAGCGGCAAGCGCTGTAAAAATTCCCGGTGAGTTTCAGGCGCGCGCGGCCAGCCCGGCATCATTCAGCTGTTCAGCATCTGGCAGGTCGCGCAAGCTCTCCAGCCCGAAAGCTGCGAGGAACGCGTCTGTGGTCACGAAGGTATAGGGGGCACCACGACGCGGCGCGCGCGGCCCAGTTCCAATCAGACCCTGCGCATGCAGCCTTCCGATCAGGTCCCGGCTGATCTCTTTGCCAAAGATGTCTTTGAGCCCATCGCGGGTGATCGGCTGGTGGTAGGCGATGGCCGCCAAAATCGCGACGTCGAACTCGTTCAGGTCCAGCAACTGGTCTCCGACATCCGCTGCGGCGCGGATCGCAGGCGCGTAAACAGGCCGCGTCCGGAACATCCACCCCCCTGCGACCATGGCAATCTCGAACGCCCGCCCTTCCAGATCAGCGGCAAGGTCTTCCAACAGCAGATCAACCGAAGTCCCCTGCCCCACTATGCGCGCCAGATCCTCGCGCGGTACAGGCGAGGCAGAGGCAAACAGCACCGCCTCGATCCGGCGCATCCATTCCCGCCAGCGCAACTCCGGTGGCAGGTCGAGCAACTCGCGATCAAGCTCAGCTTCTGGTCGATCCTTCGACTTCCTTTCCGGTCGCATGTCCGAACCGCGAAACCGGTTCCCACTTTCGCTGTCCATGCTCATGGCTACACCCCGTAGAGCCGGAATGTGTCGCGCCCGGTTAGCTCACGGACCGCGCCGAGATCGACAAGCCGGTCACAGAGCCGCCGCGCCGCGCGGTCCGGCAAAGGCAGGGCACTGGGCGCCACGGCGTCCTGCGTCAGGAATATTTTCACCGCCGCCCCTGCCCCCTTGGCCCGAAGCTTTGGTGCAACTCCTTTCAAAAGCGAAGCCCGACGCGCGAGATCGACAGCCAGACGCGCGGCCTCGACCGCGGATGCGGTCACTGCGCGATGACAGGCTAGGCGCAAATCGTCACCCCGCTTGCGCAGGTCTGTGCGTTTCAAACCCGCGGCCAGCAGCGGCACGACATGATCCCAACCAAGCGCCTGGGCGAGGGCGGCGTCCGCGAGGATCAACGCCGGGACTTCGGCACGGGGTGCCTCCGTCAGGACAGCATCCAGCGCCATCGCGGCACGGGTCACCGGCGCTCCCTTCCCCGTATCGAGCCATGTAGCAATCTGGCCCAACTCCAAGATCGGCAAGGCTCGGCCCAGAGCCTTGATCGACACCGACCGCTCCACCGCGCGACGCCAGGCAAGGTAAGTTTCCCCCGCGGGACCAGGTAGATCGCCAGGGCGCAGAAGATGAATCGCGTCGCGCAGCTCTGGGGCTCTTTCCGGACGACCAGAAAACCCGGCACATGCCTCGGCCGCTCGCAGCGCCAGCCGATCCCGCAACAAGGCTTTGGGGACCTCTTCGCGTCCCAACACAAGATGCAGGTGGTTCAGCGCCGCGCCTGATAAAAACGCCACATCTTCAAAGGCTTCAGGACGTGCCGAGGTGACCCATGCGGGCATCCGGGGTAGAGTGTCTGTGTCGATGGAGTGTTCCGGTCGGGCAAATGTCATGACTGAAGCCTAAACCATCGCGGCGCTTTGCTCCAGAAAATAGCACAGAAAACGCCTCGCTCTATCTTTTGCCATGATGTCCGATAATCTTGCATTATCGGGCGTAAAAATGATATGCTCGAAAACATGAGCAGTCCTACGAATAACAGCACCAAAATCGAGGATTCCGACGCGTCTGGCGCAGAGATTTCGAGCTCAGCGTCCTATGACTCGTTGAACGGTGACGAACACGACAAGAGAACCTCTCGGGACCGAGCCTCAATCGCCCTGCCCGCCAATGTGGCCGGCTCCGGCGCACTCGACCGGCTGATCGATACCGCCCGTGGCTACGCCGAGGCCTCGACAGCCGGGAACACGAACAAGGCCTATGCGGCCGACTGGAAACACTTCAGCCGCTGGTGCCGGTTGAAAGGCACGGAACCTCTGCCCCCCGCGCCCGAGATGATTGGACTTTATGTGGCTGATCTGGCTGCACCAACCGGGAAGGCCCCTACCCTTTCGGTCTCCACGATCGAGCGCCGTCTCTCGGGGCTTGCCTGGAACTACAGACAGCGCGGGTTCACTCTTGATCGCAAGGACCGGCATATCGCCACCGTTCTGGCCGGGATCAAACGCAAGCATGCGCGCCCGCCGGTCCAGAAGGAAGCGATCCTGCCTGAGGACATCCAGGCCATGGTGGCCACCCTTTCCTACGATCTCCGCGGGCTCCGAGACCGGGCGATCTTGCTTTTGGGCTATGCAGGTGGCCTGCGCCGGTCGGAGGTGGTCTGCCTCGATGTGCATAAGGACGATACACCGGACTCCGGCGGCTGGGTCGAAGTCTTCGACGGCGGCGCCCTGCTCACCCTCAATGCCAAGACCGGATGGCGCGAGGTTGAGGTCGGGCGTGGCTCAAGCGGCCAGACCTGTCCCGTCCACGCGCTTGAGCAATGGCTACACTTTGCGAAGATCGACTTTGGGCCGGTCTTCGTGCGCACCTCGCGGGACGGCAAGCGTGCCCTCGAGTCCCGCCTTTCCGACAAGCACATAGCGCGACTGATCAAGGCAACCGTTATGAAGAGTGGCATCAGATCCGATTTGCCGGAAGCCAAACGGTTGGCAATGTTCTCGGGGCATTCCTTGCGTGCCGGGCTCGCCTCGTCGGCAGAGGTTGATGAGCGCTATGTTCAAAAGCAACTCGGACATGCGTCGGCCGAGATGACCCGGCGCTATCAGCGCAGGCGCGACAGGTTCCGGGTGAACCTGACCAAAGCCGCAGGGCTGTGAAGCTCAGGATTCTTGACCCATTGGTGAAGCGCTAAGGTGAAATTCCAGCGCTTCAGTTTCAGCTTACTGCTTCAATTGAAATCGGGAACTAAACGCGACAGCCACAGATCGTCTTCGGATGTCCCGTCAACCTCTTCGACAGCAACGAGGGGTTCGTCAAAATCATCATGCAGGACTGATGCTTGAGGCTTCATATGTGCAAAATGCGGCGATTTTGCTTTTTACCCAAGGGTTTTGTATGGATGCCTCTGAGCATCTGTATATAGCACGCGCGCGACGGTCTGCGAGACCTATCTGATCGCGCTCATCCTCAGGAAACCAAGGGTGTTCGGCTGAACAACGCCACGGAGAGCGTCCTTGCATCCGTTTACAAATGGTCGTTTAGTAGCGATGTATGTAACTGCAAAAAGACTGTTTTGATGCCCCTGATCGGTTATGCCCGCGTATCGACCGAAGATCAGACCCCCCTGCCCCAGTCGCAGGCCCTGAAATCCGCAGGCTGCGCCGAAATCCATGAAGAACAGGCCTCGGGCGGCAATCGTGCGCGGCCGGTGCTTGCGCGGGTGTTGGAGCGCATCGGCAAGGGCGACACGCTGGTGGTCGTGCGGATTGACCGCCTCGCGCGATCCCTGTCGCATCTGCTGGAGGTGATCGAGCGGCTGGAGGCCAAGGGTGCGTTCTTTCGTTCCATTCAGGACCCGATCGACACCGGATCCCCGCAAGGCAAGTTCACGCTGCAGGTTCTGGGCGCCGCGGCCGAGTTTGAGCGGGCGCTGATCCGGGAACGTACCAAGGCGGGGCTGGCGAGCGCCCGTACCAAGGGCCGGGTCGGCGGGAACCCTGGACTGCGGGCCAAAGACCCTGCTGCTCTTCGCAAAGTGCGGCTGGCGCGACAAGACGGCTACATGGAGCGTCTGAACGAGACGGCACAAGATTGGGTGCCCCATGTGCGCCGGTTGCGACCCGACTTGGCCTGGGAAGACGTGGTGCGCATCATCAACGGCCCATTGCCCGAGGCGCGTCGCTGGACCCAAAGCCGTCTCTTGCGCGCTGTGAATGCCTATGTCCGCGACGGCTTCCTGCCGGCCGAGGTGCTGGCCCGCGCCGGGCGCCGCGAAACCGACGACCGTCTGCCCGCCATCATCGCCGGCATCAAGGGCGCGGACCCCGACATCACGCTTCAGGCGATCTGTACCCGGCTGGAAGCGATGCGCGAACGCACACCACGCGGGCGGACAAGCTGGCAGCCTTCTTCGGTCAAGATGCTACTGGAGCGGGCTGAGAGGCTGGGGTTGCTCGACTGAGATCCCCGAGAATCGTACATCCGATTCTGCCGACTGATTTCTGTACGCACTCACAATACATCTTGTGGTCACTTCGTAGCTGGCAACGAGGTGTTGAAGTAGAGTGAGAGCGCAGTCGCCCAAGACGCTGATTTTTAACAGTTTACCATCGACAGAAATCGGTGCCTTCAACGCGCCCAGGCCGCTCAACGGTTTGGTCTGGATTTATCCACAATATCTGTTAAGCTTTGCAAAACAATAAAGACTTGAGGGCAGCGATGAACGGGATAAGGGCCTCCCAGAGATTTGAAGTCATGTCCAAGCGGCTTGGTAGTCGTTTGCGTGAACATGCGCAGGAAACCTTCCCACCGGACGCTCAGAAGGGCCTCCGCCGCTTCGCCATGCGGGAAGCGGCTGAACTTCTTCGCATTAATCAGAACACCTTCCGCCATCATGTGTCAAACCTCGAAGGCTTCCCCGAAGGTGTTCTGGAGGGCGGCAACCGCCGTAGCTTCTCTGCCGAGGAGATGGTCGAGGCACAACGCGTACTTCTCGAGACTGGAAGGATCAAGCCAGAAGAACACCCGCACAGAAGACCGGGAGAGGCTTGTCAGGTCTTGACGATCTTCAACCTGAAGGGTGGTTCGGCAAAGACGTCATCTGTTGCCCATGTAGGACAACTACTGGGTCTCCGCGGATACCGGGTCTTGCTGATCGACCTCGACAGCCAGGCAAGCCTGACAAACCTGTTCGGGGTTACTCCCGAGCTCGATCCGGATATGCCTACTTCATACGATCTTATCCGATCCGATGATCCACTGCCCGCAGCAGAGATCATTCGCAAAACGAACTTCCCGACCGTGGATCTGATCCCGGCATCCATGGACATCATGGAGTACGAGTTCGAGGTCGCCCTGAGCTTCAGACACGGCGCCACCACGTTCCATAGCCGCATCCGGGAAGCGCTTGAGCCCGTCCTCAACCGATATGATGTGGTGATATTTGACACCCCACCGCAGCTGAACTTCTCTGTGATCTCTGCACTCTTTGCATCAACTGGGGTCCTGATCCCGCTCAACGCGTCGATGCTCGATGTCATGTCGCTGGCGAGCTTTCTGGGCATGGCGAGCAACCTGATGGGCGTCGTAGAGGCACACGCCCCGGAACATGGACTGAACTTCGTGCGAGTTCTGATCACCCGTTACGAAAATACGGATGGTCCGCAGGTGCAGATTTCGTCTCTGCTTCGGACAGTCCTCGGGGATGCCGTGCTGTCTGCCGAGTTCCTGAAATCAACAGCCGTGGGTGATGCTGCGAACACCCAGCAGAGCATCTTCGAGGTCGAACCTCGCGACGTGAATCGCAGAACTTACGAGCGTGCGATCGAGTCCGTCTCGCGCGTGACCGACGAAGTCGAACGCGAAATCCTGAAAGCATGGGGGCGTAGCCATGGCGCGTAAAGTCTTCGGGGACTCACTCAAGAACGCGATGGGCAAAACGCCGCCTTCGGACGAGGATCTGGATGTGAAACGGACGAGCCCGACTGTAGCTCGCGCTCAAGCATCTGTGCTCGAAGAGGATAAACACGCCACGCGGCTGATCGACCCGACCGCCATACGGATGTCCGCGGTCATGGACCGCATCGATCCAAGCGATGGTCTGGATGAGCTTGTCTCGTCGATCCGCGAGCACGGTCAAAAGGTTCCAGTGCTGGTTCGCCGAACCGAGGACGGTGCGCTTGAGATCGTCTATGGACGCCGCCGGCTTCTCGCTTGTCGCCAACTTGGTCAGAAAGTGCGCGCGACGGTCATGGAGATGACCGACGAGGAAGCTCTCATTGCCCAAGGCGTGGAGAATAATGCGCGTCAAGACCCATCGTTCATCGAAAGGGCTCTGTTTGTCGCCGGGATCATTCGAGAACTTGGGAAAACCGACGAAACGCGCAAGAACGCTCAAACGATCGCGTATCGGGCACTTCAGATCGATGAATCGCTCGTCTCGCGGATGAACCGTATCGCTACGGGCATCCCGATGGAACTGATCCAGGCTATCGGACCTGCACACGGCGTTGGCCGACGGGTTTGGGAAAAGCTTTTCAGGCTGTGCGAGAAGGACGTCGCGAGAGCCCGAGAAGTTGCCGACGAAATCCCTCGCAACATACCGGGCCCCGACCGTCTCGAAGCGGCGGTTGCCTTGCTGACAGCCACCAAACCATCGACGCAGAAGACACATCCGAGTGAGCGCGTGAAGATCGGCCGAAAGGGCAACCGCATCACCATCGATGTGGACGCTGATCTTGTCCCTCGTGTTGAGGAGGCAGTCCGGAAGCTGGTCATGGAGCTTCTTGACCGCGGTCAAGACGGGCCAGAGTGACAACCCCGTGTCTTGACCGCGGTCAAGACATCAAAAGAAACGAGCAGAGAACGAAAGGAGGACCGGCTAGAAAAAGAAAGACCCCCCGAAAGCGATGCTTCCGAAGGGCCTCAATCAGTCTCGACACCTGATTGATACCCCCAAAACGAATCGATTTCAACACCGCTCGCGGTGAACGGGGAAGCTTTTTCTTCCGAAACACTATGAGACATGCAACTGAAACAACAACCGCCCTGGCGGAACGGACATCTTTGCCCTGCCCTAACCCCTACGAGCTTCTGGGCCCGGTTCGCGTACTGAGGAAGGAGCTCGGTCTCACAACCAATGACCTCGCCGTTCTGACCGCGCTCATTAGCTTCCTACCCCGCAAAGAACGTGAGATTCAGGACAGCCAGCGACTTACGCTCACTGTCGTGTTCCCATCGAACGCTTCTCTGTCAGAGCGCGCCAATGGACTCGATGAGAGAACACTTCGACGCAGCCTGGGACGCCTCTCAGCTGCTGAACTGATCGAACGCAAGAACTCAGCAAATGGCAAACGCTTTCCGCTGAGGTATGGAGGCGTTATCAGAGATGCCTTCGGTATCGACCTGAAACCCTTGATACAGAGGTACGGCTCGCTCGCGACACAAGCCTTGCAACTCACCGAAGAACGCGAACGCTTGCGCTCACTGAAGGCTGAGGCGTTGGCCCTACGTGCTTCGCTACTCCAACAGACACGCTTCGATGAAACAAAGCTCTCTACCCTCAACATGATCAGAAATGTCCTGCGTCGAGCAACACTAACCGTTGATGCAGTCCTGAGCGTTATCTCGGAACTTAGAGCCCTCGGGGCCGATACCCACGCAAGCTACGGTGAACACCATGCCGCAGCAAAGGCTGGTTCCGAAGATAATTTACAAGCTATCGAACACCAACCTTATGCACCAGAATCCAACGATCTGCCCGCCACAAACGGACAAAATGTCCGGCACACAGAGTCTATAAAAAAAGATATTAAAAAGATTGCTCCCTCTACGGTCAATCGCGGTGAACAAACCGCAAAAACCAAACCGACGATGAACCGAGACCCAGCACGCATGGCATGGGAGGATTTCACCCATGTTGCAGGATTTTTCCCAGAACCGCCGCGTACAGGAGAAGCCCTCACCCGCATTCTATACGACCTCGGTCGATTGCTTAGAATAAGCCAACACAAACTGCGGCATGGCATCCAGAAAGCTGGCGCGGGAAAACTGCTTCTCGTCTTCGACTACCTGATAGCAAGAGCAGACACGATCAAACATCCTGACGCCTATTTCGAAAGGATCCTACGCACACAACTTGCTCCCACATGAATTTCTTGACCGCGGTCAAGAACCACCGTGAGAGAGAAAGGAGTGTTGGTTTGAGGGTGACGGGAAGTGAGATCGGGAGAGTGGGTTCCGGCGCCCGTCGTGGAGAAGATCTTATAACGAAAGCTGTCCAGAAAATCACTCTGTCCCCTTCGCGGGATATCTCCTTTGACAAGCTGGTGCTGAGCCAGTCCAACGTGCGGCGCATCAAGGCTGGCGTGTCCGTCGAGGAACTGGCCGAAGACATCGCCCGCCGCGGTCTCTTACAGAGCCTGAGCGTGCGGCCGGTGTTGGCTGCCGATGGGACCGAGACCGGCAAGTTCGAGATCCCGGCCGGTGGCCGTCGGTTCCAAGCTTTGTTCTTGCTGGTAAAGCAAAAGCGGTTGGCAAAGACCACGCCCATTCCCTGCATCGTGCGCGATGCTGCGTCCGACATCCTGGCCGAGGACGATTCCTTGGCCGAGAACATGCAACGGGTCGCCCTGCACCCGCTCGACCAATTTCGCGCGTTTGTGGCGCTGCGGGACAAGGGTCAGAGCGACGCAGAGATTGCTGCCGCCTTCTTCGTGACGCCGCAGATCGTGAAGCAGCGCCTGAAACTCGCTTCCGTCGCCCCTGCCCTACTTGAGGTCTATGCCGAGGATGGCATGACGCTGGAACAGCTCATGGCCTTCGCCGTGAACCCCGAACATGCGCGTCAGGTTCAGGTCTGGGATGTGATCCATTCATCCTGGAACAAGGAGCCATTCCAGATCCGGCGCATGCTGACAGAGACCTCGGTCCGGGCGTCCGATCGGCGCGCGGTCTTCGCGGGTGTTGAGGCCTATGAAGCGGCGGGCGGCACGATGTTACATGACCTCTTTCAGGGCGATGACGGTGGCTGGCTCGAGGACCCTGCCCTGCTCGATCGGCTGGTGGCGGAAAAACTCCAGGCCGAGGCTGAGACGGTTGCGGTTGAGGGCTGGAAGTGGATCGAGGTCGCGCTTGACCTGCCCTACGGCTACAGCCACGGGCTGCGGTCTCTGTCTGGTGATCCGGCACCTATGTCGGAGGATGAAGGTGCAGCTCATGCCAAGCTGCTCGCCGAGTACCGAGCGCTCGAGGACGAATACGCGGGTCACGATGAAATCCCCGACGAGGTCGACACGCGGCTTGGCGTGTTGGAAACGGAGATGGAAAAGATCGAGACCCGGCCATTGATCTTCGATCCCTTGGAAATCGGACGGGCAGAGGCGTTCGTCACGCTCGACCGCTACGGCGCTCTGGCAGTCTATCGCGGGTATGTGCGCCCAGAGGATGAACCCGTTGACGAGACCGCGGTCCAGGATGGTACTGATCCTACGGTGGTGGGGCAGGCGGCTGATCGTGATCCCACCGATGGCGATGGCAGTGCCGCTCATGGCGGAACCGTCATCATGTCGGGAGGCCAGCCGATTGGTGGCGACCTGCCGGAGGATGAGGATGAAGGAGCGCTGAAGCCGCTGGGAGCCGACGGTCGACACCTATCTCAACCGCGTGCCCAAGGCCCGCATCCTCGAGGCCGTGCGCGAGGCGAAAGGGGAGGGGACTGCCCAGCTTCTCGATCACCTGAAGAAAGGCGAGATGGCCAGTGAGGCCGAGCGCTTGCTGAAGGGCAGCGGCTGGTTGCCCGAGGTCCTTCGCCGGAACGATCTCGCGGCGCTGAACGGTGAGGGCCATGCCGAAGGGCAGGGGGCGGATGTCGATGCCGAAGTGGCCGACAGCGTCAGTGAGGCTGACCTTCCTGCATTCCTGACGGATGACTTGCCTGCTGAAAGCGCGTCGATGCTGGCCGCGGAATAGCGTGATCCAGCGGGGGGCGGAAATTCCGCCCCCAATCACCCTATAACGCAACAATATCAATAGGATGAATGCGAATATTCGCATTCGGAATGAGGAATCATGTCTGCAATAACCATCATCGACACTGCACCCCTCGGGGCGCTCATTCGCTACACCGACGGCAGTCCCAAGCTACCGGCACGCTTTACCAAGAAGCTGGCGGCCTGGGAGCGCTCGAACGGTGTCGGCCGTCTTGTGAAAAAGGAACCACCCCGGTCCTATCCGACCTGGACGGCTCCCGCGTCGTTCACGCTGCATGAGGGCAATTTCGCTTCGGACGGGGTGATCCTTGTCACCATCATGCGCAGCCATTCCGCTGACAGCACCCTCGTCTTCGAGGTGGCCGAGGACCCGAAGCCCGGGCAGGTGCGCGTGCTTCTCGACTTCGGCAGGAACACCGAGCTGCTGCATCTGGCGGAGTCCGTCACCGCAGCCGAGCTCTGGATCGCCAAAGAAGGATACCGCAACGCGCGGCTTGAAATCGTCGGCGATGAAGAGGGCGAAAGGGCAGGGGGCGCGGACCTGGCCGCCTGAGCCCAACTGAAACCGAGGGCCCGCCTCAGCGCGGGCCTCTCACCGACCACACCCTCGTCCCGCTATGACGCGGGGCGCCAAAGGAACCATCCCCAAGGACATCTGCAACGACAAATGAATCGGATTGGTGAGTTTGGCGCCTGCGGCAGTATGACTCGGCCAGGTACGATTCCCTGTCGCAGCGGCGGGGATTATCCATGGTGGCATGATCGACCGGCAGGGAATAGCGCAGCGGTGGGAAGCGGACGGCTCGAAGCGGGACGAACGTGGCCGGCGGGTGTTCGCTGCAAGCGAGGCGCGGGCAGCGGGTCGGGGTGGTCTGGCGGCAGTCTCGGCGATCACCGGGCTGGCCCGCTCGACGATCGGGCGCGGGCTGAAAGATCTTGACGCGCCGCCGCTGTCGCACGGCCGGGTCCGGCGGGAAGGCGGCGGTCCGCGGTCGCTGACCGATCGCGATCCGACGCTGCTCACCGCTCTCGAGCGCCTGGTCGCGCCGGCGACGCGGGGCGACCCGGAGCGCCCGTTGCTTTGGGTGTCGAAGAGCCTTGACAAACTGGCCTGCGCGCTCACCGATATGGGCCACGCGATCAGCCCCAACAGCGTGCGCAAGCTGCTCATCGGGCTCGGCTTCTCGCGCCAGTCCAACCGCAAGGCGGATGAAGGTTCCCGGCATCCCGACCGCGACGCCCAGTTCGAGCACATCAACGGAAAAGTCGTCGCCGCGCAGGACGCCGGCCAGCCCGTCATCTCCGTGGACACCAAGAAAAAGGAGCTGATCGGTAACTTCAGGAATGGCGGAACCGATTACCGACCGAAGGGCGATCCACTGCGTAGCAGTTATCAATGCGGATGTCCCAAGGAAGGAGGTCTTCAACCAAGAGCTTGGCCGGGAGGCTGGCGGCAAAAGCATCAGCGGGACAACCGGCTCCAGTCGGCAGGGCACCATCCCCCGCTCGCCATTCCCTTCCTTGGCCCAAATTCTGTCTTCGAGATCAACCCGCGAGGGGTCGGACTACATGTCGCATGCCATCCGAAAGCGGCTCGAACCCACGGATTTTCTGGAATTTGTCGGATGGCTGTGCCAAGCAACCCTGACCCAGCTGCCAAGCAATTCCAACCCAGACCCGACCTTAGCTGCATGGCACATGTAAAGCCGCTGTGCGGGACTTGGGCTAAGCGGACGTTCGATGTGGTGGCGACCAATGTTTGTTTTTTGGTGGAAGCGGACACAAAGTGCGGGCAGGCGGTCAAACGGACATCCTCCTCAACTTGATCATGCTCAAGCATTGAATCCTGACACTCAGAACCAAAGATATTCATCCGTTGACCTATCGAGGTCCGGTGAGCGGAACGAAGCCGTCGTTTCTAATGAGCGTCATGCTTGCGAGCTGAGCTCGCGCCGCGCTACCGTGAGAATTGACCGGGACAGTTCGTGTAGCTGATCGGCGGCCAGCCGGTTGATCTGCCAGAACAAGCGCCGCTCCAGCATCTGACCGGGGGCCAGCTCGACCAGATCTCCGCGCTCGAGATCGCGTCTGGCGAGCTGCACCGGATTGAGCGCCCACCCCATGCCGGCGAGGCTGCCTTCGAGGAAGCTCTGCGTGGAGGGGAGCCAGTGCGTGGGAAAGGAGAGGTCCTGCCCGAAAACCTCGCGCGCCCAGACGGTCTGGAGCCGGTCCTTCTGGTTGAAGGTCAGAGCGGGCGCGTTTTGGAACGCCTCCTCCGTGAGACCGTCGGGGAAGTATCGGGCAACGAAGTCGGGGCTTGCCGTCGCCTGGTAGCGGAGCGCACCGAGCGGCGTGACACGACATCCCTGCACAGGGCGTTCCAGCGAGGTAACGGCGGCAAGCACGCGACCGCGGCGTAGCCAGTCGGCGGTATGGTCCTCGTCGTCGATCGCCACATTCACGAGATAGTCGGTGGCCTTGGTGAAGGAGGCGATGGCCTCGAGAAACCAGGTTCCGAGGCTGTCGGCGTTTGTGGCCACGTTGAGGGTTACCTGTCCGGCACCTTCAGCCCCGGAAAGTTCGGGCAGATGTTCCATGAGATCCTTCTCGAGCATCCCCACGCGGTCCATGTGCCGGCAAAGCGCAAGGCCCTTGTCCGTGGCGGTGCAGGGTGTTCCTCGCTCGATGAGCACCGCGCCGAGGCGTTCTTCAAGGTGCTTGATGCGCTGCGAGACAGCCGACGGGGTCACGTTGAGAGAAGCGGCGGCCCTTTCGAAGCTACCGGTCCTGACGACCGTGGCGACGGCGCGGAGAGCTGCATAGTCCACCGCCATTTAGTTTTCCTTTATTGGCATCAGCGTCTTTAATTTGTCTAAGCCACTGCGACCGAATAGTCCAAGGGCAGTTTTTTGGATCAGAGGCCCACATATGGATATCGCAGTCTTCTTCACCGGCATGATGATGAGTCTCAGCCTCATCGTGGCCATCGGCGCGCAGAACGCCTTCGTGCTGCGACAGGGGCTGCGTGGTGAGCACATTCTGGCTGTCTGTCTCACATGCGCGGTCTCGGACGCGATTCTGATCACCGTCGGCGTGACCAGCTTTCGGAGCGTCTCGGAGTGGTTGCCCTGGCTCGAGCCGGTGATGCGCTACGGCGGCGCGGCCTTTCTGATCTGGTATGGCGTGAAGAGTCTTCTGTCGGCGTTGCGCTCGAACGAGGCGTTGGCCGCGGATTCCTCGCTGCCGATGACCGACCTCTTCCGCACGCTGATCGCCTGCCTCGCCATTACCTGGCTGAACCCGCATGTGTATCTTGACACGGTCGTTCTTCTGGGGACGATCTCCACGCAGTTCACCGACAGCCAAGGGTCTTTTGCGATCGGCGCGATCCTGGGATCGTTCGTGTTCTTCTTCGCTCTCGGCTACGGTGCCACCAAGTTGAGACCGGTGTTCGAGCGGCCAGCGGCCTGGCGCGTCCTGGAGACGCTCATCGCGCTGGTAATGTGGCTCATCGCCTTCAAGCTGCTGGTCGGAACCTGAGAGGACACACGATGGAGAACCTCAACCACCTGATCGTCGTCTTCACCGCCTACGTGATCGCGGCCGGAAGCCCCGGCCCGAGCACCCTTCGGATCATGGGTGTGGCGATGAACCACGGTCGCCGGGCCGGTCTGGCGCTGGCGGCGGGCGTCATCACCGGCTCGCTGTTCTGGGGGCTATCCGCGGCCACCGGCGTTTCCGCGTTGCTCGCGCGCTATGCCGAGGCTCTGATCTTCCTGAAGATCTTCGGCGGCCTATACCTGCTCTACCTCGCAGTGCGCGCAGCCCAGAATGCGCTGACCTCCAACCCGGCAACCTCAAGCGGAACGGCACGATCCGATACTCCTCCGTCCTCGGCCGCGCTCTACCGCCATGGATTGATCATGCATCTGGCCAACCCGAAGGCGGTGTTGGCCTGGATCGCCCTGGTCACGCTTGGCCTCGGTGCTGAGCCATCCTGGCGTGACGTGGCCACCATTCTGGCAGGTTGCGCGATCCTGAGCGTGATGATCTTCACCGGCTATGCGCTCGTGTTTTCGACGGAACCGATGATCCGCCTCTACCGGCGCGCTCGGCGCGGAATCGAGGGCGTTCTGGCCGCCTTCTTCGGGTTCGCCGGCCTGCGTCTGCTCATGTCACGCTTTTGAAGGAGATATTCGCATGACCTTGTTCACCGGCCTGTCGGCTTTCCCGCTCACTCCCACTGATGACGAGGGGCAGCTGAAACCCGAGCTTCTGCAACGGTTCCTCGAGCGGATCGTGGCTGCGGGAGCGGATTCCATCGGACTGCTCGGCAGCACCGGCGGATACGCCTACCTGACACCGGAAGAGCGCAAGCGGACCCTCCGGGCCGCCGTGGAATGCGCAGCTGGGCGGACGCCGCTCGTCGTCGGTGTCGGCGCTCTCACAACCGATGTTGCCGAGAACCTTGCGCGAGACGCCCGACAGGCCGGCGCAGACGACCTGCTTCTCGCGCCCATGTCATACCAGCCGCTGACCGATGAAGAGGTCTTTCGCCATTTCGAGTCCGTCGCCGCGGCCGGCGAGCTGCCCCTGTGCATCTACAACAACCCGGGCACCACCAAATTCACCTTCAGCCCGGACCTGATTGCGCGCCTCGCCGAGATACCGAACGTGGCCGCGGTCAAGATGCCTCTGGCGGCGGACAGCGATTACGCGGGCGAGATGCGGCGCCTGCGGGCGGTGACGCCGGATGGCTTCGCCGTGGGCTATAGCGGCGATTGGGGCGCGAAGGACGCGCTGCTCGCCGGCGGTGCCTGCTGGTATAGCGTCGTGGCCGGTCTCTTGCCGGAACCCGCTCTCGCGCTCACCCGCGCGGCTCAGGCGGGGAATGCGGCCGAAGCCGAGCGCATCGATCACGCGTTTGCTCCCCTTTGGGAGCTGTTCCGCGAGTTCGGCAGCTTCCGCGTGATGTTTACCATCGCCGAGATCCTCGGTCTCGGGCGCATCGCTCCGCCGCGTCCGATCCTGCCGCTCGCGCCAGCATCCCGCGAAAGGGTTGAGGTGGCGCTGCGTCCGCCGCTCCAGGACGCCGTCTGATCAGGGGACTGTGCTTACGCAGCGTATCGCCGGAAGTAACCTGGAAGGGCTCGGAACTGCCGACCGCCGCGCCCGCCCTGCCGGGCCGGACCGAGGGACAAGACTGCCCAATGCTCCGTATGCAGTCATTGGCTGTTCGTCATAGTTCCCGGCGACGGCGCGCATCGCACCGCCGCCGGTCTTCCATGCTGTCAGATCGTGTTGGTTTCGCCATCTCCGGGGGTCAGCAGGTTGTCCGAGAACCCTTCTTCGGCTGCGAAGGCCCGGAGTTCTGCGCGCGTCAGGACGCAATGGTTGATCGCTTCCATGTGCGAAGCGATCAGTCGAGCCTCGGGCGCGGCCTGGTGAACGCGCAGGACATCCTCGGTTCCCATGATGATGCCCCCGTCAATGCCCTGGACCATCGCGTAGCCCGCGTTCAGGATCGCGACTTCAGGTGCGTGCGCAGACAGGACAGCGGCGACGTCCTCGTTCCAGATCGTGTCCCCGGCAAGATAGATGGTCTTCTCTTCGGGATGGCTGAACACCACGCCGCAGACGTCGCCCAGAAGCTCTGCCATTGCCTCGTAATGTGCCTGCGTTCCATGCCGGCCCGCCGTCTTGATCAGACGCACACCATCGAACTCGGTGTTCTCGGACAGCACGCGGACATCGGTGAAGCCCTGACCGCGGATAACTTCGGCATCGGTGTCGTTCTGGACGAAGACCGGCAGATCCTTGGGCAGCGCGTCTCGGGCCGCCTGGTCCCAGTGGTCTTCGTGCAGATGGGTGACGATCACGGCATCGACGTCGACGATGTCGGCAATCGGCAGTGGTAGATGCACCATCGGATTGTGCTGCTCGCTGTTCGCGGTCCCCGGGAATCCCGGGAAACTGTGACGCTCCGCCAGCATCGGATCGACGAGAAAGCGGACGCCGCCGTAGTCGATCCGCAAGGTGGCATTGCGGATCTGGGTGATCTTGCTCCTGATTTCGGAGCTGACGTCATTTCCCTGGGCTGATGCAGAGACAGCGCTTCCGACGATGGCGGAGGCGGACATGGCGAGCATTTGTCGGCGCGTGGTCATGAGATCTCTCCTCTCGCCGGTTCAGCGCTTGATGAAGTCGTCGGTGGCAACAACCTCGCCGTAGGTGAATGCGAATGCCGCCATCAGTGCCGCATGGACATGCGCCGCCGGAACGGTCGCGCCATTGAACTCTAGGTCGCGCGTGGCGCAGGCATCGTGGATGGTCACGGTCTTGTAGCCGAAGTCGTTGGCGGCCCGGACAGTCGCGTCCACGCACATGTGGCTCATGGCACCGATCACGACCACTTCCTCGACCCCCTTCTCGTCAAGCAGGCCCTTCAGGCCAGTGTCGCGGAACGAATTGGGAAAGTTCTTGGTAATGACCGGCTCGCCCTCGCCGGGCGCGACAACTTTGTTGATCTCGGCCCCCTCCGATCCGGGGACGAAGACCGGTCCACCCGGCATCTCGTGGCGCACATTCACGACAAGGTCCCCGGCTTCGCGGCCATGAACGATGACGCGCGCCGCATTGGCGGCGGCGGCATCAATGCCTTCGAGCGGCAGGTTACCGTTCGGCCAGTATTCATTTTGCAGATCAACTGCGATGATTGCACGTTTGGACATGGTCTTACCTTTCTGGGACTGGGCTTCTTGACCTCAATCTGGCGTATGCCCACATTCCTCACCATTGGCGTAATCGACATAAAGAGGGGAGATATCGACATATGGAGGATTTAAGGATTGGCATCGTCCTCTACCCCGGCGCGCAACTCTCTGCCGCCCTTGGGCTGACGGACCTGTTTCTCATCGCCGGGCGGATAGCAGAGCGGTCGGATCAGGGCGTCCCGCGGTTGCGGGTCCAAACCCTTCAGGCCTGCGAGCCGGCACCACCGATGCCTGCTGGTGATCCCGAAGCGTCAGGCCATGACAACGCTCCCTGTCAGGTCCTGATTCTGCCTCCGTCACTCGAGGCCCCCATCCAGCCTGATGTCGCAGCGCCGCTCGCGGCTTGGTTGCGGGAACGTCATGGTGAAGGGACGATGCTGGCGTCCGTCTGTGGGGGCGCCTTCCTGTTGGCTGAGACGGGACTATTGAGCGGACGAGGGGCCACCACGCACTGGACCTATGCCGAGGATTTCCGGGAGCGGTTCCCCGATGTGGCGCTGGATACAGATCGCCTGATCATCGACGGCGGTGACATCATCTCGGCAGGTGGCCTGATGTCGTGGACCGATCTCGGCCTGAAGCTGGTCGACCGCTTCCTCGGCCCCGTCGTCATGGCGCAGACCGCCCGGATGATGCTCGTAGACCCGCCGGGGCGTGAGCAGCGCTATTACAGCGGCTTCGCGCCCCGCCTAACCCATGGTGACGCGGCCGTCCTCAAGGCGCAGCATTTCCTGCAGGCCAACGAGGGGCGGGATGCGCGGCTCGCGACGCTAGCAGAGGAAGCAGGGCTGGAAGAGCGCACTTTGCTGCGCCGCTTCCAGAAAGCGACCGGCCTGACCACGACCGAATATGCGCAATGCCTCCGGGTCGCGAAAGCGCAGGAACTGCTGCAATTCGGTCGCCTGCCGGTCGAGCGCATTTCCTGGGAAGTCGGCTATTCCGATGCCGGTGCTTTCCGGAAGATCTTTCATAGGTACGTGGGCCTGACCCCGGGCGAATACCGGCAGCGCTTTCATGCATGAGTGCATTTGGAGTAGAGAAGCCTACCGCAAGGGGTCGTTTGCTGGACGGGGCGAAATGACACTCCAAGCGATCTGTCAAGACCGTCCCAATTGAACCCCCTTGGCTTCTGACCTTGCAAGTCGCTGATTTTGTTGAGCTGGTCAATATCTCAATCTGGCAGATGTTCGAACGGGACAGCAAACATTGTTTTTGAAGCCATGCATGGCGGCAGAGCGGACCTTCCTGCCGTTCGCTGCGAGCGCTAGATCGGCGCTATGTATGCATCCGTTTGTCCGGACCGACCATCGCGGTCATTCCTGACGCCTCCGTCAGGGCTGATCGGTTGGCAGACCGGGCCCGTCAGGAAGGGCCCGACCGAATGGACACCTCGGCTGCGAGGTGATCGATAAAGGCCCGGACGGCGGGCACGAGTCCTTTTGGGGATGAGAACACGGCATGAACTGTTCCAAAAGGAGAATGCCAATCGGGCAACAGATGCATGAGGCGCCCCGTGCCTATCTCATTTCGGCCGACATGCTCAGGTAGCAACGCCACGCCCAGCCCCTCAAGCGCTGATTTCCGCAACACGTCGGAACTTGCGCACAAAAGTTGCGGTCGGTGTGACAGGCTTCGCGTCTCGCCGTCCGGACCGACAAGCTCCCACGTGACTTTGTCGCCCTCCTCGTCCATCGACAGCGTCGGCAACTCGGTCAGACGCTCAAGAGTGATGGTGCCGTCCACATCGCGTAAAAGCTCGGGGCTTGCAACGAGCACCAGGCGCGATCTGATCTGCTATAATGCGAATGAGGGTCGCACTGGGTCTCCATATTGGGTGCCGACCTTACGATCGCCCTCGTTGATGCCATCATCCTTTCAGACGACTGAGGCGGTTCTGCAGGTAATCGGCAGTCGGTTCGCCGTCGTACTCGGATTAGTGCCTGCTCCGGATCATGCTGTCCGCGGTGGCAAAGGTTATGACTGCCGTGCTGATTGAGTATTGGAGCAGTTGGCACCGTGGTAAGCGTCCGGCGTCGCTGCTCTGACGCTTCATAGAGTGTGTTGATAGTGTCCACCATTGATAGTGGACATCTTGAGGGCAGATATGGCGGGCAAGAAGGGTCAGAAGAAGCGGTTCTGGTCGGATGAGGAGAAGGTGTCGATCTGCGCGCAGACATGTGCACCGGGTGTTTCGGTAGCGCAGGTCGCGCGGCGGTACGCCATGAACACCAACCTGATCCACAAGTGGTTGCGTGATCCAAAATTTGCGCCGGATCTGGAGATCGTTGAAGAGCAGGTTGCTGAGACGCCATGCTTCCTTCCGGTCGAGGTTGTGGACCGCCCCCAGAGCCAAGACACGGCACCAACGACTGACGTCAAGTCCGCACAAAGCGCGATTGAGATCGATATCTCAGGCGGTCACCGCCTAAGGATCATCGGCGGTTATGATCCCGAAGCCTTGGCCCGTCTGATCCGCGGCCTTTCCGCATGATCCCTGTTCCGGCAAACACACGGGTCTGGCTTGCGGCTGGCGTGACCGATATGCGGCGTGGGTTCACGACGCTGGCAGCCCAAGCGGAGCAAACACTGAAGCAAGATCCATTCACCGGGCACCTGTTCGTCTTCCGTGGTCGGCGCGGCGATCTCATCAAGATCATTTGGTGGGATGGCCAGGGTGCCTGCCTGTTCAGCAAGCGACTGGAAAAGGGTCGGTTCGTTTGGCCATCGGCGAACGAGGGCAAGATCGCCCTGACCGCAGCCCAGTTGGCGATGCTGCTGGAAGGGATCGATTGGCGTGTGCCACAGCGCAGCTGGACACCGCTCAAGGCAGGATAAACGCCCGTATGGGATTCCCGTCGCATTGTTGTTTTGCTATGGTTCGGCCATGCTGGATGTCGACAAATCTCTGCCGAAAGACCCCGATGAACTGAGGCAGTTCACGGCTCTTTTGCTGGCAGAGGTGAAGTCACAGGCTGTCTTGATTGAGAAGCTGCGCCATCAGTTGGCAGGTCAGCGTCATCATCGGTTCGGGTCGTCGTCAGAGGGCATCGAGCAGCTTCAGTTGGCACTGGAGACGAGCGAGATCGCGGTCGCCAAGATGACAGCGAAGCTGCGGCTGCCTGAGGAGGAGCCAAAGGATAAACCAAAACGCCGCCCGATCCCGGATCACATCCCGCGCATGGAAGTTGAGTTGACCACTGGTGACGACGATTGCCATCAATGCGGTGGTGGGCTGCGCCGCCTCGGCGAGGATGTGACCGAAGAACTGGAATATGTGCCGGGACGCTTCATCGTGAACCGCATCGTGCGCCCGCGCTTCGCCTGTTCGGGCTGTGAAGCCTTCACACAAGCCGCATTGCCGTCGCGCCCGATTGAACGAGGCCGTCCCGGCCCAGGCCTTCTTGCCCATGTTCTGGTCAATAAATACGCCGACCATCTTCCGCTCTATCGCCTAAGCGGTATCTTTGAGCGCGACGGGATCGATATTGATCGCTCAACGCTGGCGGATTGGGTCGGCAAATCCACAGCCTTGTTGGAGCCTCTCGCAGACGCCATTGGACGGCACGTGCTGGCCGGGCAAGCGATCTTTGCAGACGACACACCCGTAAAAATGCTCGCACCCGGCACCGGCAAGACCGCGACGGCGCGATTGTGGGCATATGGCCGTGATGAGCGCCCTTGGGGCAGCGATGCCCCACCTGCAAGCTGGTATCAGTTCTCGCCAGATCGCAAAGGACAGCATCCCAAGGATCATCTCACAAAATATCAAGGCTGGATGCACGCAGATGGATACGCCGGGTTCGAAGACCTGTATCGTTCCGGCGACATCCGCGAGGTCGCCTGCATGGCGCATGTCAGGCGCAAGTTCGTCGACATTCATCGCGCCCAAGGCTCAGCTATCGCCGAAGAGGCAATCCAACACATCGCGCAACTCTACGCCGTCGAAAAGGAAGCGCGCGGATCGCCGCCAGACATGCGTGCCGAGATCAGGCAAGCGCAGGCAAAACCGATCTTCAACAATCTGGAAACATGGCTGCACGCCCAACTGCCCAGCATCTCTGGTAAATCGCCGCTGGCAGGTGCAATCCGCTATGCCCTGACGCGCATGGCGCGGCTGCGGCCCTACCTCGATCACGGCATTCTGGAACTGGACAACAACACAGCCGAACGGGCCATGCGATCCATCGCAATCGGACGCAAAAATTACCTGTTTGTCGGTTCGCAGACCGGCGGCAAAGCCGCTGCCATCGCATACTCCCTGATCGAAACCGCCAAGCTGAACGGTATCGATCCACAGGCATGGTTGGCCGATACGCTCGCCCGCATTCCAGACTACAAGATCAATCGTGTTGATGATCTGCTGCCATGGAAAACTGCTCTATAGGGCGGTCAGACCGGACGCTTACGCACCGTGGGAAGGACTGGATCACCTTCCACTATGGCCACAGCCCTGAGACCGCGGCACTCAGGACAAGGGGAGTTCTTCCGCTTCGGGCTCGTTGCCGACCTTCGCCGCGTGGAGCACGAGTGATCGGTCTGAGTTCTGCACCGGTGATCTGGGTCAGTGCAGTTACACAAAAGTCGGTTTTGTCTGACATCTGACGCTACGGGCAAGTCCGTGCCGCCGAACGCACCCGGTGATGTCAGCCAGTCTTCGGGCCTGCGGGGTCCTGTCGCGCGAGGGATGGTCCCCCGCCTCCAAGACGGGAGCCAAACAGATGTCCCGCAAAGATGCACACGCCTTCGCCGCCTCCCTCGCCGCCACGCTCATGGTTTCGATCGTCGTCTTCCAAGTTGGGGATGGAATCTTCGGCGCCGTCCCTGCCGATGAAATCGACGGCGACGAAGTTCAGGTACTGGTTGAGGTTGACCCGTGGGCTTAGGCCCACGGTTTCCGCCAAGGTTCAGGTTCGGCGCAAGGGCGCCGACCTGAGTTCTACGCCTGCCAGTCGCCGCAGCTGAACGAGACAGAGTGCCGATGCAGGCCGGCAGATCGTCACCTTCCTCGAATTGTCAGGCTAGTCAGAGTCCTACGGGCCGCCCGAGACGTCTAGGAAGAGTTTCACCAAGGCGACGTTGATGAAGTAGTTATTCTTCCCAGACCGGTGCTTTTCCACAAAGCCCCGCTCCGCCAAGGTGTCGAGATACTTCGCAGCGGTTTGTCTGCTGACATCCAGATCCTTCTGCAGGTATTCGATCCGCGTGTAAGGGTGGCGGAAGAGATTGTTCAGCAGTTCCTGGCTGTAGATCTTGGGCAACTCATACCGCAGCCGATGCTTGACGTCCGCCATTTGCTGCCGGATACCGGTAACAATCTCGAAGGTCGTCGCAGAGGTCTCTGCAACGGCCTCGAGCATGTAGATGACCCAGTTCTCCCAGTTTCCGGTATCACGCACGTCTTGCAGGTGCTGATAGTAGTCCGCCTTGTTGCGAGTAATGAAACGCGACAGGTACAGCACGGGGATGTCGAGCAACCCGGTGCGGGTAAGGTAGAGGACATTCAGAATGCGGCCGATTCGCCCGTTTCCGTCTGGAAAGGGGTGGATGCTTTCGAATTGGTGGTGGATGAGCGCCATCTTGATCAGCGGATCAAGGTCGCTGAGACCGTCATCGTTGATAAACCGTTCCAACGCGGTCATGTGGGTGACGATCTCGCGCGCATCCTGAGGCGGCACAAAGACGATCTCTTCGGTCTTCTCGTTCTTTAGGGCGGTTCCCGGTGTTACTCGAAACCCATCACTACGCCCTTTCAGCAGACGAAACATGTCGATGATCGCCGAGTTGGGAATCAGGCCGCCGGTTTCACCCAACCGTGCATAGCCAAGCCGGAGAGCATCGCGATAAAGGGCGACCTCTTTGGCCGCAGGGGATTGCGGATCGTCGGGGAAGATGTCCGCCTGAAACAGCTCATCTTGCGTCGTGACGATGTTTTCGACTTCGGAGGAGGCCTTGGCTTCCTGGAGTGCGAGGGTATCGATCAAAATGCCCTGATTTGGGATGGTCTTTGCCTGCCCCTTCAGGTCCGCAAGCGCACGGCTAGCGCGAGCGAGCGCTTTGAGCACAGGAATAGTTTCGATTTCCGCCGTCGGGGGCAGAGTGGGGATGATATAGGTCGGCTTTAACATGTTCCCTGCCTCGTGTTAAGAAAGTGTCGCTTTGCTAACATGATCTTCGTGTCATGTCAGTAAAAAGCTGTTTTCTTAACTTGGGTCTGTGCCCGCCTTGAATGCGTCAACGAACCACTTCGGGTCACGCCCACGGATAGACCGGATGAGCTGTAGGGTTCTTAGGTGGTGAGGATTTCGCAGCGGATTGCACAAGGGTGGTTTTCACCTTGGAGCCGACAAGTTCGGCAAGAGAGTAGCCCAGTTCCGGCGCAGGCTACCGCCTTTTGTCGATCTTGATAGGTGGAAGCCGCCTTCGACATCCTTCTGCATTTTCTTCAGCTCGCTGAGCGACAGGGCCTCGAGATCGAAATCAGCCATTGGTGCGGTCCGTGTCCTGAATGTTCCGATATTGATAGCCCGTTGCAGCATAGGCCCGAAACTTCCGGCAGGCAGGGGCAGAAGGGCGCGAGTCGATGATCGTCACTTTCGTCACCGCCAGAGAGGTGCAGGGATTAGGTTCAGATAAGTTCGACTGGCAAGGTGACAGGGTCTGGCATGGGCTCCCCGTGCCTCTCTGTCCTCTGGGTCCTTCGTTCGACTGACAATCCCCTAATCCCGTTCGGTCTCCTGCGCCCAACCCCGCGTCAGTCCGGGCCGTGTTGGCCGCCTGTGGCGTCCTGCCCGCTCCACCCCGGTCCTTTGGAGGGATTCCGGCGTCCGTGCCGTCCGCCGTGCACGCCTCACCCGACGGGCTTTTTCGGGTCTTGTCGAAGGGACGGTCCCGAAGACAGGAAACACAGGAGCTTACCCATGCAGAGCATCGTCATCCTCGCCGGCAACATCGGTCAGAACCCCGAAGCCCGCACCACGAAAGGCGCGAGCACCCAGATCACCAACTTCAGCCTTGCCACCTCGCGCTCCCGCCTCTCGGAAGGTCGCGTGATGCGCGACGACAACGGCTATCGGGTCATGGACACGGAATGGCACCGCATCACCTGCTTCAACGGTCTCGGCAAGACGGTCGCGGAGCATTGCGAAAAGGGCATGAAGGTCCTCGTCCACGGCCGTATCCACTACAGCAAGTGGATCGATAGCATGGGCAACGATCGCTACGGCTGCGAGATCATCGCCGAAAAGGTCGACTTCCTCAGCCGCCCGAAGTCGGCCGAGGGACAAGACCCCGAGCTGGTCGACCGCGACGACGAGATCCCGTTCTGAAGAACGGGGTCTCCCCTCAGGCCCGGCGGGACAACCCGCCGGGTTCGGGGTGCGCCGTAAACGGTTAGGTCCAGTCTGGCGCTGGCGCGCTTATTGACAAAATTTGGCAATCTATGCCATCTTCATAAGAAAGGAGATCAAGACCATGGCCACGATGAATGTCTCATTGCCCGATCCGATGAAGACCTGGGTCGAGGCGCAAACCAAGGATGGGCGCTACAGCAACGCCAGTGACTACGTGCGCGATCTGATCCGCCGAGATCAGGACCGCCACCGCGCCATTGCGGAGCTGCAACAGCTCGTCGATGAGGGCATCGCCAGTGGTCCCGCGCGGCATTTGGATGTCGAAGCATTCCTTGCCCGCAAGCGAGATCAGAATGCCGACACCAACGGTCACTGAATACCGACTGTCTCCCGCAGCATTAAGCGATCTGGACGCGATCTGGGATTACACCCTGCGCATCTGGTCTGTTGGCCAGGCCGAAACCTACATCCTCGCGATTGCCAGCGATATGTCCCTGCTGGTCCGACACCCGCAAATCGCGCGCGAACGGCTCGAAATTCGTCCACCGGTGCGGGTGTACCGCTCAGGGTCCCATCTCATCCTCTATCGGATCGAAGCCAGCTGGCTGGGCGTGCTGCGTATTGTGCATGCGCGGCAAAACTGGACGGCTTATCTCAACGAATGATCCTGTCCCTGTGTCTCACAAGCCGACAGTCGATTTTTATCTACCACATGAGGATTTGATCATGAAACCCGCTGACGAAGACCGCATCGCGGCCAATCTTGCGAAGATCATGGCCATGATCTGCATCCGCAATTCGCGCCTCGAAGACCTGCACGCAGGCACGGTGCCAACAACCAGGACGGGGGATTATTCCGATGTCCTCGTGATCGATGCGGAGGGCCGCGAAATACCATGGCTTGAGGCCGCCCATATCGACGACGCCCAGATGGCAAGCCTGATGCGGGACATCGTCAACCGCCTGTTCACGTTTCACATCAAGAGCGATGATCCGGGTTTCCGGGAGGACCTTGATCGCTGGATGGCCGTCGCTGGCAGATGGGACGATCCGGTGCTGGATCAGGCCTTCCTTGATGCGATGGCCAGCTTGAAGTCTCGCCCGAACAGTTAGGTCAGCACCCGGTGTCACTGTGCCTGCGCCGGGCTGCTTGCCAACAGGCGGTACTTCGACCTCGGCCTGCGTTTGAGAGTCAGAGAGGTGTTGGTTGATTTAGCGACCGGTGTGCTTCCTGTTCGGAGTGAGAGGCATTATCATTGGCAAATTCAATAGGTTGAATAGTTCATTGCCGACCTGTAATTCAAATGCCTTTATATCGGAGCAAAAATGCATTCTGCGCTCAAACTTGCTTTTGGAAGTCTTGTCGTTGGGAGCATTGTTCTAGCGTTAAAGACACTGGCATGGCTGATGACAGGCTCCGTGGCGTTGCTCTCGGACGCGCTCGAAAGCACTGTGAACCTCGCAACTGCGTTCGCCGCGCTCGTTGCGATACGGATCGCGGCGCGACCGCCGGACGCAAATCATCCCTTTGGTCACCACAAGGCGGAGTTCTTCAGCGCCGTCCTAGAGGGGGTGATGATCATCGTAGCGGCGATATTCATCCTGCGGGAGGCGTACGAAGGCTTCCTAAGCCCTCGCGCGCTTGGCGCTCCGATAGAGGGCCTTCTGGTGAACGGAACGGCCACGATGCTCAATGCGATGTGGGCCTTCGTGCTGGTTCGAAGAGGGCGTCTACTGAAATCTCCAGCGTTGGTCGCCGATGGGAGGCATCTATGGACCGATGTCTTTACGTCCGCAGGCGTCGCGATGGGAGTTCTTCTTGCACTTGCTACCGGATGGTGGGTCCTTGACCCGCTTATGGCTGCATTGGTTGCGATCAATATCATATGGTCTGGTTCTCGCGTCGTGAAAGAGTCGCTGAGCGGCCTGATGGATGAGGCGGTTCCAGAAGAGATTCTGGCCAGCATACGTGAAGCCATCTCAATCGAAGCGGCCGGAGCGGTCGAAGCGCACGATCTCAGGACCCGTCATGCGGGCAGTGCGACCTTTGTAGAATTTCATCTTGTGGTCCCAAGCGAAATGACGGTTTTCGACGCCCACGAGATCTGTGACAGAGTTGAGGTTGGTATCGCCAAAGCGGTTCCAGATGCGCGCATCACCATCCACGTTGAACCTGAGCATAAGTCAAAGCGCACTGGAATTGTCGTGTTAGAATAGAGCGCGTTGAATGACCATCACATCATCTCAACTGAAAGAATGCTTGGCATGGTGAGCGTTCGGCAAGCCACGTTTCGTCGCAAAAATTTTCCATCAAGCTGCGGAGTTAACAGTCAAAGAGGTGTTGGTTGCTTTCGCGACGGGTTAAAGGCTGGGAGAGTGGCTTCCAGCGCCTATCACGGAGGAATGCCGATGGGTGTTGTGGAATTCTTGGACGCTGTACTACCAACAAGGGCAGGTGGCTATAAGGTAGATGTCAGCCGGGGCGAGCGGAACGGGCGGATGTCGCCCGAATGATTCAGCCGACCCGATGACGAGCAGTATCTTTCACTGGACGATCTCGCAGCCAACGTGAAAGGTCGCTACGCGCGCAGCCGCAGCCGGGTGTTGCAGACCGGCGATATCCGGGTCGAGGCGGTGCGCGACGGCCCCGCCGGTTGCAGTTGATCCTGCCGAAGGGTAAAAAACTGCTGAACTTATTTGTGCAAAACGACATTAACGACTTCGCAACAGCAGTCTTCTTGTCCCACGAACTGATATTTTTGCTGCGTGTGGCCGGTTTCGCGGGCGGTGGGGCGGGCTGGTTTGCGCCGCGATATCGCCCGCGATCTGCCGTCTCGATCAGCCGGTGATCTTTGCGGTCATCTCGACCAGGCGCTTCGCCTGATGGGCCACTGCCGCCTTGCCGGCATCGTCAAAGCCATTGGCGTTGGTCGAGAAGCCGTAGGGGTTGCCGCCGGTGTCATAGATCGACTGATCGGTAAAACCCGGCGCGACAATGATGGCGCCCCAATGCATCGCCGTCGTGTAGAGGCTGAGAATGGTCGCTTCCTGACCGCCATGCGGATTCTGGGCGCTCGTCGTGGCCGTGAAGGTCTTGTCGGCCAGCTTTCCGGCACCCCAGAGCCCGCCCAGCGTATCAACGAAGGCCCGAAGCTGGCTGGCGGCCACGCCGAACCGGGTCGGTGTCGAGAAGAAATAGCCGTCGGCCCATTCCATGTCGTCGGCCGTCGCTTCGGGGATATCGCCCATCTTGTCCAGCTGCGCTTTCCAGGCGTCCTGGGTCTCGACAACCTCTTTCGGGGCCGTCTCGGGAACGCGGCGAAGGCGGACATCTGCGCCTGCGTCGCGGGCTGCCTCTGCCGCCGCCAAGGCGACGGCATGGTTGGTTCCGTAGGTCGAGTAGAAGATAATTGCGATCTTGGGCTGTGCCATTGTCTTTTCCTTTTCAGTTGGTTGGTTTTTCGTATCGGGCGGCATCCTCACGCGTGCTTTATGAAGGTGCCGTTGTTCAGTTCGAGGAGTGCCTGGCGCAATTCCTTCTGGGTGTTCATCACGATGGGGCCATGCCAGGCGACAGGTTCCTGAATCGGTCTGCCGGTCATCAGCAGGAAACGGATGCCTTCGTCGCCAGCCTGAACCGTGATCTCGTCGCCGGATCCGAAACGGACCAGCGTGCGGTTTCCGGTCATGTCGCGGATGTTCAGCTCGGTCCCGCGATATTCCTTTTCAACCTTGATGCCTACAGGGTCGCTGGCATCGCGGAAAGTGCCGGAACCAGCAAAGACATAGGCCAGTGCATTGGCCCGCGTGTCCACCGGAAGCACCTTGCGCCGCCCGGCAGGAACCGAGACATCGAGCAGCATCGGGTTGGCTGCGATTCCGTCCACTGGGCCGGTCTTGCCCCAGAACGAGCCGGTGATGACCTTGACCACCGTGCCGTCGTCATCGCCCTCGACAGGTATGTCTCCGGCGGTAATGTCTTGGTAGCGCGGCGCCGTCATCTTGAGCGAAGAGGGCAGGTTGGCCCAGAGCTGGAAGCCGTGCATCTGACCCTTGGAGTTGCCTGAAGGCATTTCTTGATGCACGATACCCGATCCGGCGGTCATCCACTGAACGCTGCCCGGGCCGAGCAGGCCGCGGTTCCCAAGCGAATCGGCATGCTCGACCTGACCGTCCAGAACATAGGTGATCGTTTCGATCCCGCGATGCGGATGCCAAGGGAACCCCTTGGAATAAAGCCGAGGATCATCGTTGCGAAAATCGTCCATCATCAGAAACGGATCGGTTAACGAAGGATCGTCGAATCCGAAAACACGCTGCAGATGCACGCCCGCACCTTCCAGTGCGGGTTGCGCCTTGCTGGTCGCTGCGACTGGTCTGAACGTCATGGAGGCTCCTTTATTCTTATACATCCAAGATGGCCCTTGGAGGCGAAATCGCTGTTGGCGAAGAAGTGGCATCGGCTGTGCGATTGCGCGCAGATCCCAATGCCGCGCAAGCGGGTTCCGTCAGTCGGCCGCGACTACGTCAAGCAAACGCCGGACATGCGCCGGGCCGGCCGGCCGGATGCCCGTCGGATTCAACGCCTTGATCGAATAATAGCCTCGCGTGATGTGATCCATGTTCACCGTTTCCGCGACGCCCGGCAGCCGCAGCACGCGTTCCATATGCGCTGAAAGATGCGGGTAATCCGCGATTTGCCGACGGTTGGTCTTGAACAATCCGTGATAGGCCGCGTCGAACCGGATGAGCGTCACGAAGGCACGAATATCGGTTTCGGTCAACTCGTCGCCGAACAGATACGGGCGGTCGTCACCGAGGCGCGTCTCCAATTGGTCCAGCATCGCGAACACCCCATCGACGGCCTCGTCATAGGCCTCTTGGCTGGAGGCGAACCCGGCCTTGTAGACCCCGTTATTGAGGCTTTCGTAAATCTGCCTGTTCAGCACGTCGATCTCGTCGGCCAAAGCGGCGGGATAGAGACGCAGATCGGATGGGGCGATCGCTTCGAAGGCGGTATCAAACATGCGCACGATGTCGGCGCTTTCGTTGTTCACCATGACGCCGCGCTTCATGTCCCACAATACCGGCACGGTGGCGCGGCCCGAAACATGCGGATCGGCACGGGTATAGAGTTCATGCATGTAACTCGATCCGTAAAGCGGGTCCTCATCCGCGCCCGGATAGCCGCCGAACCGCCAGCCCTGATCGGTCAGCGTCGGGTTGACCACCGTGGCGGGGATCAGATCCGCTAGCCCCTTGAGCCGCCGTGCGATCAGGGTTCGCGAGGCCCACGGGCAGATCAGCGCGACATAGAGCCGATACCGCCCGGCCTCGGCCTCGAAACCACCCTCGCCCGTGGGGCCGGGACGCCCATCGGGGGTGATCCAGTTCCGGAACTCCGAAACCTGGCGCACGAAACGCCCCTGTTCATCGGCCTTCTGGACAGGCTGCCAGTTCTCGACCCATTTTCCATTCACAAGCATGTCTTGTCTCCTTTAGTACTATCAGGTTCGCAAAGCACCTTACTGCGCCAGCGCGAAGGCGGTGCCCCAGGGATCTGAAAAGCGATCGCCGCCAAGGCGCTGTGTGATCGCCTGACGCGCTGTCGGATCGACGCCGAGGGTGATTTCGCTCAGCCCCGCCTCGGACGCGTCCCGCGTCCCGGCCTGGCGGCTGTTCCAGATGTTGCCGGCCAACTGGTGGTGATAACCGCCGCTGCCGTAGAAACTAGCGCCCGGATAGGTCGCCGCGATGTCGAAGCCGAGGGCGTCGCGGTAGAAACGATCCGCCTCTTTCGTGTCGCCGACCTGCAAGTGAACGTGGCCGACGATGCCGCCTATTGGGAAGCCGGTCCATGTCCGGCCCTGCGCCGTACGCATCAGATCCTGAAGGTCCAGCGGGTCAGTCGCCATGCGGATATCGCCCGCGCGATCGCGCCACTGGCTTCGCGGTCGGTCGACATAGACCTCGATGCCATTGCCTTCGGGATCGGCCAGATAGAGCGCTTCGCTGACGATGTGATCCGATGCGCCCTGTAGCCGCAGGCCCGTTTCGGCGACATGGCCGAGCCAACGGGCCAGATCGCCGCGCGACGGCAACAGGAAGGCAGTGTGAAACAATCCCGCCTGCCGTGGGTCGCGCGGGCGCAACGACGGGTCGCCGTCAAGATGCAGCAGCGGCGTCTCCTCGGTGCCCAGTGTCACGCTGTCTCCGGCCTCTGCCAGCGGCACCAGCCCCAGAACATCACGGTAGAAGGACGACACGGCGTCGAGATCCCCGACCCTGAGCCGCACGGTATCGATGCGGATCGGCGCGACATTCATGTCGAATCTTTCGGCTGGGTTGGTCATCGTGATACTCCTGTGCGGAAGCGTGCGGGGCTGTTTGCCCCGCACCATGAAGGCGGATCGGATCAGTTCCGGCTGCGCTTGAGCGCATAGGCGCCGTCGCCCAGCAGAGCCTGCACGACCAGTGTGATCGCCCAGAATGCGGGATATTCCCAGCCGCCGCCTTCATTCGAGAAGAAGAAACCGGCCGCGCCATGCGGTGCGTAGATCGAGCCGAGCAGGACCGGCACCAGCGCGAGCGATACCCAGCGGGTCCAGACGCCGAGGATGAGCGCCACGCCGCCGGCAAGCTCGGCAGCCATCACGAGATGGGCCAGCGCCCCCGGAAAGCCGAGGCTTTCGAAGAAGGCGGCCGTTCCCGCCGGCGTGAAGATTGCCAGTTTCAGCCAGCCATGGGCGATGAACAGGGTTCCCAGCGCAACGCGCAGGATGGTTGCTGCCAGATCGGCATTTGCCACGCCGGGGATCAGTGGTGATTGAGGCGGATTTTGATGATTTGCGTTGGACATTGTCTTTTTCCTTTTCGCAGGAGGTTGGGTCAGGCGGAAAACTGCCAGCGCGGCGCGATCTCAGTGCCTTTTCCGAGCACATAGCCGAACTGGATATTCAGGAAACCAAGCGGCTCAAGCTGACGGGCGGTGGACAGTGGGCCGGCATCGACCGGCTCGAACCCGGCCTCTGCGGCCAGCGTTTTCACGGTGTCGCGCGCCGTCTCGTCGTCGGCGGCGACAAAGGTCTGCAACGGTTGACCGTCCAGCTTGAGATCTCCGGCATAGTGCTGGGCGAAGATCGTGTTAAAGGCCTTCACGACGGATGCCCCCGGAACGAGCGCGGCGATCGCCTCGGCGGCCGACGTGGTGGTGCCGAGTTGCAGGGCCGAGAAATCCTCGGTGACGGGGTTGGACACATCAATGACGATCTTGCCGGTGAAGTCTGCCCGATCGGCGATTTCGGCAGCCGCCCCATAGGGCGTCGCGAGAATAACGATATCGGCCTCATTCACGGCGTTTGCCACATCGTCGGCGCGGCCAAAGGTCCCGACCTCATGTTGCGTTTTGCTCAGGACATTTGCCAGACCGGATCCGACATTGCCGTTGCCGATGATAGCGATTTTCATGACTTGCTCCTTTGAGTGTGCGCCTTCACGCGCTGTTTGATCTGTCAGGAAAATACGCCTTGCCTTTAGTCAATGAAACGGCGAATATATGGAATGACTATCCACGAAATGTACTAAGTAATTTGCCATGGATATCGTCGATGAACTCCGGGCCTTCGTGGCCACCGCGCAGACTGGTTCGTTCACCGCGGCTGCCCATCAATTGGGCGTGTCGAACCGACTGACGTCCAAATATGTGGCTGCGCTCGAGCAACGCCTTGGCGCCCGCTTGCTTCAGCGGACCACCCGCAAGGTGGGGCTGACGCCGGCAGGCGACGACCTGATTGCACGGGCGCCCGCGCTGCTCGATGATCTCGATGATCTGCTCGGCAGCGTCGCGGAGGGGTCGCGCGGCCTGACCGGCGTCATACGCATCTCGGCACCTGTAACCTTCGGCGAAGTCTATGTAACGGGGATGCTGGCACGATTTGCCCGACAGCATCCGGACCTTACGCTCGATTTGCGGCTCAATGACCGCTACGTCGACCTGGCAAGCGAGGGCATCGATTTGGCTTTTCGCATTGGCCGGTCCGACATGCTGTCACTTAAGACGCGCAAGCTTGGCACGATCAGCAGCTTTCTGGTCGCCAGTCCCGGCTATATCAGGGCGCACGGGAAACCCGGCTCGCCCGAGGAAATCACAGACCACACCTGCATCGTGGACACCAACCGGCGGGTTCCGCACAGATGGGTCTTCGACAGAAATGGAACCGAGACAGTTGTTCAGGTCCGGGGACGGTTCCAGGTCAACTCCGCGCGCGCAGCCCTGGATCTGGCCGTCGGCGGCTTGGGGATCGCCAACATTCCGCGGTTCGCCTTGCGCGACACCATCGAGACCGGCGCTCTGGTCCCCTTGCTGGAGGAATTCGGAGGCGACAGCGGTCCTGTCAGCGCGGTCTATCTAGAGGGTCGGGCCCTGCCACGCAAGATCCGCGCACTGATCGACTTCGCCGCCGAGGATATCCGGTCTACCGCGATCCTCTAGAGCATTGAGCCTTTAACTTGATCCATATCCTGCTTCGCAGAAGTAATTCCAGCTTTCCTGCGGTGTGGACAGATCGCAGACTTCCGCGAGTGCGTCGAACATCTGGTCGAATGTTCTGGCCCCGATCCGCCGCAGGTGCGCTTTGAGTTTCGAGAACGCCATTTCGATTGGGTTCAAGTCGGGTGAGTACGGCGGCAGATTGTCAATCTGCACCAAAACTGAGTCAGAGCCGATCATCAACGCCGACGGCTCAGTTTGTGAAGGCATCGATAAGGTTGATGACGGAGAGGATCTTTCTGGTGTCACGATCAACCCGATAGGCCCGGTTGCCCTCGCGATAATAGCGCCAATCGTCACGCGGTTCTAGATTTAGCCTACGGGGATCGCGAATAACCACGTAATCACCGATGCGAAGGATGTCCCCGATTCTAGAGCCGTAGTGATCATAGGTCTTGCGTGCCTGCCCCGGCGGCACACAGGGCGGGTTCTTTTTTGCAAGTCCCGGCGGGCAATGTCCTGCAAATCCGTTGTGGTGGTCGCCGCGCGCCTTGCCCTTGCCGTGCCCAGGGTCTGCCGATGCAGGCACGGCGGCCATCGATACGGCTGCAATCGCCATTACGGCCAGTGTTCGAGAAAATCTCATAGCTCGCTCCGCTTCAAGTGTTGCCGGATAGATAGTGCTGAGCGCGACAGAAGTCAGGCATAACGAACATCACCAGGCCATAATGCGGCAGAAACGGCGGTCTTCCGCCTGCCTCGTTGCCGCCTGCGAACAAGGCCAGGATGGCTTGATAAGCCTGCCCGGCCCGGCTTTGAGCTAAGTCAGTTTCGCACTCGGCATGATGCCGGCTGGCTGAACCGTGGTGCTCGCGGCCTTAATCGCTTATCTCGGTGCGGTGCTGGAGCCGAAACCCAATAGCGTGTCCGGTGCAATCATCACGCTTCTTGCGTTGTTCCTGCCTGGCTTTGCGCGAGAACAGGACCGCGCTTGATCTGCCGACAAGCATGCAGGCGTGTCCCGAGTTCGCGTCTTGGGCGCGCAACACGGGCGGATTTTTCAAGGATTGGGGTGATCTGCATCGGGTTGCTGAACCACTCAGGCCGATGGTGGGAATTTCGGAGCATGTCTGGAACGTGGCGCAGGAGCGAATGGGCACACAGGTGGCAACGGCAGCGTTTCCGCTCGTGTTCGAAAAGCATAGCACGGGTGAGGTTGCCTCGCCGGATGGATATCTGTGCGGCATGGTTGAGAAGGCGGGGGCAAGAGATCTGCACCTCTAATACTGCTTCTATTGCAGACTTGGCGGCAAGGCAACGTGATGCTTCAAGATTGGAAAATGCACCGTATGCGCAGTTGTAGGCAGGTCTTCAGGGAGATTTCTGCCGATATGCGTTGCCGATCTTGCCTGTCGATCTGAATGGGCTGTGCCAAATCAAAGGCTTCTGGAGACGACACGGTATTGAGCATTTTGTTGAGGGCCCGTTGGTTTTGAGAAGGACAGGGTCCGTGCCCAGGAAAAGAGAAAGTGTTCTTCGGGTTTTGTGACTGACGGATGAGGGCCTTTGGGGTCCCTCAGATGGGTCCGGGCCGGGTTCCGGTCTGCCGTTCCGGATGAAGGGCATTCCTATGCAATCAGGTGTCTTGCGCGTGCTCCGCGCAACCGCCGCCTCCTGGTGGCGGCATAGAGAGCTGCGCCGAACTGGCCAGACGGCGCTGGCACAGCGGCTCGAACGCCAGACCGTCCTGCGTGATCTCGGCTATCTGAAGCAGGCGGCGTCATTGCCAAACGCGCATGTGATCTGCGGGGAGGGTGGGACATTCCTCCATCTCGGTTGGACCATCGTTTCGACTCTCGCGCCCATCGAGCGCTTTCCCTTGGCCGTCCTCGCGGTCGCACGAGGAACGCCGTTCATCGATATCCGATCCGTCACCGATGTCACCGCCTTCGCGAACTTGCCGTGCGTGGCGCGGGACGGATCGGTCGACCCTGACCCTTGCGGTCCTGGCAGGTCCGTCTCGCTGACCACCTACATCGACATGGTCGAAGCCCTCGGTGCCAGGATCGCCAACGATCCGCGCCCCCGCCAGTCAACCTGATCACCATTCCCTCTCACCAACACTCGAAAGGAGGCCAGCCATGGCCCGATCCCGCACGCCCAAATTCGATGCCTCCGAGGTCATCACAAACGAAATCATCCGCATCATCGAGCGCGGCGTCCTACCGTGGCGCAAGCCATGGACCGCAGGTGGCAGCTCTCGTCCCCTGCGCGTGCGCGGAGAACCCTACCAAGGGGTGAACAACTTCCTGCTGACGATGCGGACCGTGATGGCGGGCCACAGCTCTCCCTTCTGGATGACGCTGCCGCAAGCCAATGCGTTGGACGCAAAGGTCCGCAAGGGCGAGAAGTCCTCTGTCGTCGTTTATTACGGTCAAAGCCGGAAAGACGCGGGCGCATATGAGCATGACCGCAGCGACGGGGATGATCACTCCGAGGAAGCCCGCATCTTCCGCTTCCAGAAATCCTACCGCGTGTTCAATGCCTGCCAGATCGAGGGCTTGCCCGACAGCTTCTTCCCCGACCCGGAGCCCGTGCCCGAGCATCCGCGGTCCGAGCCAATCCCGCACATGCAGGCGTTTTTCGATGCCATCGACATCACGACCGTCTTCACGGGCACGGAGGCGTACTATTTGCCGCCCGTGGACAAGGTCTACATGCCGTCCATCACGCGGTTCCAGGACCCGCGCAATTTCTACGGGGTCTGGGCGCATGAGCTGGCCCATGCCACGAAAGCCCCCCATCGACTGAACCGTGATTTCGGGTTCTCGAAGTTTGGCAACATGTCCTATGCGCGCGAGGAAATCGTCGCGGAATTGACCTCGGTGTTCCTGGGTCAGACGCTCGGCTTCACGGCGCATACGCTCGAGATGAATGCCGCCTACCTCCACAACTGGTTGCGCGTTCTTCGGTCGGACAAGGGCGCGATCTTCCGGCACGCCGCGGACGCGCAGCGCGCCTGCGACTATCTGATCGCCAGATCGGAGGTGGGCAGGGCAGGGCGCAGTGCCGAGGCCGCCTGACCACACGGAGAACGGAGACACCCATGTCACGTAAGGAACCCAAAACGCTGCGGGTGGCCGGGCTCCGCCCGTTCTTGCCTCAAACTGTCCCCCGGACAGTTTGCCGCTTCGCGGACCGGCGCGAACTCAAAGACGGCCGCCGCAAGATCATCACCTTCAAACGCGGTGCCTATTGGTGGAGCGCTGCCGAGGGCGCTTATCCGCTCTCGGCAGCGCTCGAGAGCATCACGGACCAGGGCGGCTGGATCGAAACCATCCCCAACCCGAATTACAGACCCAAAGGGCTGTTCGGGTAGGGCGCCTTCGGCCTCGATTCATCCGCCAAGCGGAAAAGAGAAAGCGGGCTTTGGGAAGGGTGTTTCAACTTCTCAAAGGAGATCCCCATGTCCATGAATGTTCAACCCCAGCCAGACCGTCCGGATCCGAGTGTGATCGCGGCGCAGAACAACGCGTTTCGCAAGCTCGCGTGCCTTGGGGTGCCGCCCGCGCAGCCCATCCAGGGCCGCATGCATGTGACCCGCTCGCTTATGGAGGCCGGCGATGGCTTCATGGCCGAGGCGGTGAAGGCCACCGGTGCGTTCGATACATTCGAGCCTGAGAATGATCCCGAGGGATGGCACGATTTCGGGGCGGTCGAGATCCGGGGCGAGACCGTGTTCTGGAAGATCGATCTCTATGAAGCAGACTCGGATTTCCGCTACGGGGCTGAGACCCCGGACAATCCCGCCACCACCATGCGCGTGCTGACCATCATGCTGGCGCGCGACTGGTAGGGCAGGGGACACCCCCTCCTGACACCCCAGGCGATGAAGGCCCACTGACCCCTCAAAGGGAAAGTGGGCCTTTTGTCGTTGTGATCCCTGAAGCCGGGGATCGGTTACGCGCGTGAAGGCGCGGGCCACACCTCACCCACCTGGAAGGATATCCCATGACCACAAGCTTTGCCCCTCTCACCGTCGCCATCGGCGATCTCGTCCCGCATCCTGCCAATGTGCGCAGCAACTCGCCGGAAACCTATGACCCCGAGAACATCGCGCATCTGAAGGCCAGTATCGCTGTGCTGGGCCTGCTCCAGCCACTCCTCGTCCAGAAGATCGACGGCAAATACGCCGTGCTGGCCGGTGGCCGGCGGCATGCCGCGCTAAAGGAGCTGGTCGCTGACAAGGCCATCAAGGGCTTCACGGCGAAGACCAAGGTGGACTGCCGCCTCGTGCCGGAAGACTGCGACGTCACCACGGCGCTGTCGCTCGCCGAGAACGTCACCCAGGCGCCGATGAACGCCATTGACGAGTTCGAGGCTTTCGCTCGGATGATGGAGGTCGATGGCCAAACGCCCGAGACGATCGCAAAGACCTTCGGCACCACGGTGGCGGCCGTGAAAGGCCGGTTGCGTTATGGCCTGATCCACCCCGACATCCGCGCCGCGGCTCGGGGCAAGGTGATCACGCTCGACACGATGAAGGCCTTTGCTGAGCATCCAAGCCAGGAGGCGCAGCGCGAGGTCTTCGAGGCGCTCACGAAGGACGGCGGCTATCTGCAGGCCTATACCGTCCGTCAGGCCCTCAAATCCCGCGGCGTGCAGGTCAGCGACGATATCGGGGCTTTCGTGCGCGCGGACTACGAGGCGCGTGGCGGTGCCGTCGCAGCCGATCTGCTGGATGAGCATTCCGTGCTTGAGGATGCGGCTCTGGTCGAGACCATCCTGCTCGAGAAGCTCGGTGCCGCTGCCGAAGAGGCCCGTATGAGGCTGGGCTTTGCCTGGGCCGATGCGATGGTGCGCTATGATTACGCGACCATGGCCGACTACGGCCGCGTCTATCCCGGCCCGATCGAGCCGGATGAGGCTGCCCAGAAGCGCATCGATGAGATCACCGCCGAGCTTGAGAAATTGCAGCTCGAGATGGAGGATGAGGGGCTCGAGGACGGTGCCTACAACGCGCTTTACGATCGCGTGGATGCCTTGGAAGAGGAAGCCCGCGATCTGCAGGAGGCCTACAGCGCCGAGGACCTCGCGCGGTCTGGGGTGATCGCCTCGTGGCAGGGTGGGCAGATCACGCTCCATGTGGGCCTCGTCCGCCCGGAAGACACCGTCAAAGAGGAGGGCGCGCGCGGCTCCTCGGCTAGCCCAACCGGGGAGGAGGCCCCGGACCCGGGCGAAATCACCTACCCGGCCTCGCTGGCCGAGGACCTCAAGACCGAGCGGGCCATGGCCCTCGGCGCCGCGATGGCGCTGCATCCGGAGGCCACGCTCGATCTGACGCTCTTCAAGCTGGTCAGTGATGTTCTGGCCAGCGGCATGAGTGTCACGCAGGCGATCAAGATCGATGCCCGCAAGGAATACCGCAGCCATGCCAAGATGGACGAGATCGACGAGACCTCGCTCGAGCAGGTGGCGGCGGCGCATGATGCGCTTGATCTCTCGTGGCTCGATGACGCCCGCGCGCCCGCCGATCAGTTCGCGGCGTTTCGCGCGCTGGAGGCAGGGGAGAAGGCCAAGCTCGTCGCCTATGCGACCGCCAGCACGACGCAGTCCTGCTTCGCACGGGACCGCCAGCGCGACAGCCTGATGCATGACTTCGAGATCGAGATCATGCCCGACATCCGGGCGCATTGGACGCCGAATGCGGCGCTCTTCAACCGCTTCAAGAAGGCCTGGCTCCTGAAGATCCTCGGCGAGGATTTGGGCCTGGCCCAGGAGGCGGTGACGCTGGCCTCGTCGAGCAAGAAGGAGATCGTCGCCTTTTGCGACAAGCTCTTCGCCGAGCCTTTCGCCACGCTCACGGACGCGCAGCGCGCTGCCGTGGCCGCCTGGTGCCCGCCGATGATGCAGACCGCGGGTGGCGCCTGTGATGAGGCGGAGCCCACCGTGGAAACTCCGGAGCCTGCCAGCGAGGTCGCGCAAGCGGCCTGATGCATCAAGTGACCCGCGCGTGGGCCATGCCGCCCGCGCGGGTCGACCTCCCACACCCAACCGAAAGACATCCTCATGGCTATTCTCAAGTTCTCTGCCTCCGCTGTTGCGGCGCAAATCGCACATGCGCGTGCCTGCAAGACCTTCCTGCCCAACTGGAACGGGCCCGTGGACAGGCCGGCCCTGATCCTGATCGTTGGTAATGGTGTGCATCTGCGCTCGAACGGCATCGATGGTACGACCACCCGTATCGTTACCACCGAGCAGGCCGATCCCTCCTTTGCCTTCGCCGACGGCATGAACCCGTTTCGGGATACCGACTGGATGGCGCAGCGCCGCATGGCGTTTCGCGATCTGACTGGCCAGTTCTACACCGACATTCTCGACGATGTGCAGGTTCTCATCGACCGGGGGCAGGGGGCGATCCGGCTCGCCACCGATGGCCACAGTATCCGCGTCTTCGTGCGCCGGGCCTCGGACTATCTCATCGGCGGGACCTACGAGGTGCCCTCGGGCCTCGGCGGCACCTTCCGGGTCATTCTCAAGGATGCCTGCGACACCTTCGCGATCGTGCAGAACTGCGGCAATTGCGAGGATTTCGACGCCATGCAGCCCTACCGCGTGCCGCTCGATGCGCTGATGGAACTCGATGATCGGAGGGCGGCTTGATGGGTTGGCTCTTTTACACCGACCGCCGCGTCCAGACCTACGCGGATGAGAAATCGGAGATCACCCGGCTCTGTACCTTTGAGGGAGGCACGCGCAAAACCGAACTGGTCAAGGCCTGCAAGGTCGGCTCCACCTGGTATGCAGCGGCAAGGGTCACCAATCTTGACGGCACCCCTGTCGAGGACGCGACCTATGTCACCGATACGGATGGCTCGATCACTTTCGGGGCTGTCTTCCTCACCCGATACGATGACGGTTGCTGGGGCTACAAAGACATGGAGGAAAGCGCTGGCCCGAACGCGTCGCGCGCGCCCCTTGCGCTGATCGAACTTCTCTCCGACCTGAAAGACGAAGGCAGCTACGCCCATGGCTGGCGTCAGCGCTGCCGGGATTGGGCGTCGATCCCGGACTACGAGGAAGGCGACAAGATCAAGCTCGCAAAACCGGTGACGCTCACCGATGGCAGTACCTGCCAGATCGTCACCGCGACGCACTACAGGCGTGGGCGGCAAAAACGGCGCTGCTACCGCATCGAGGAAACCGGTGGGCTCGTGCGCCTGTCGAAGGCCTCGCTTGCGGGCTCGGAGCTGCTCAGCTCCGCGAAAGGTGCTGCCAGCCCGGTGCTGGCGGAGTATCTCGCAGGGCGAGAATAGGTGCTGCGCCGGACAGTTGATCGACCTGCCCGGCGACAGCAGATCCTGCGGCTTGTCTTGACAAGGCAATGCAAATGCATTACCTGTACGCAGGCAGCAAAGACCCCCATTCTTTCAGGAGACTGCCATGACAGCGCTCGCACAAGATGTCTCGAAACTCACGGATCGGTATCAGACGACCGTGCCGGCGGGTGTGCGCAAGCAGCTCAAGCTGGGCAAGGGCGACCAGATTCGCTACTGCACCGAGCCGAGTGGCAGGGTCTATATCGAGCCCGTGCGCAGCGACGAGGATGATCCCGTGCTCGGAGCTTTTCTCGATTTTATCGAGGCCGATATCAAGGCGCATCCGGACCGCATTCGGGCGTTCGATGGGGCTTTGCATGATCGTCTTGCTGCACTGGTTGGAGACGTTGACGTCGATCTCGATGCGCCGCTATCGCTCGAGGATGAATGACCGGCGATAGCGTGCCCGCCCAAGCGCCCCTTGCCGTAAACGGATGGTCGATTTATGCGCATCCGCTCTTTCTGGGCCAGCTCGAAGGGCTGATCGAGGAAGTCGAGGCGCGTAAGGCACGCGATCCAAAGACATGGCGCAAGAAAAACCCGACGAAAAGGCTGGCCGCCATCTTCAAGCTGGTCACCGAGGCCATACCGGCAGATCCGAGTGCCGCCGCTTTCCGGCAAGGCGGCACGCTCGGGGATCACCGCAAGCACTGGTTCCGGGCGAAATTCTTCCAGCAGTATCGGCTGTTCTATCGGTTCAACAGCGATGCAAAGGTCATCGTGGTGGCCTGGGTGAACGACGACAAGACCCTGCGCGCCTACGGCAGCAAGACGGATGCCTATGCGACGTTCAAAGGGATGTTGGAAGATGGCAATCCACCTGACAATTTCGACGCGCTCTTGAAAGAAGCTGCAGCGGCGGGCAAGCGGTTCGAAACTTCCCTTGAAGCGGTGCCCGATCGGTAAGTGGGGTCGAATGCTGGAAGGGGCAGAATCCTACGCTGAGGCTGTCCGTAAAGAGGTCGTTCTGCCCTACAATCTCCCGTCACCCTTGAGCCGAGTGAAATAAGCGACATTGGTGTGTCATATGGCTGGTACGATGAAATTCTCAGAAGTCCCTCCCTATCCGTACACCAGCCGTTCGCTGCATCGTGTACGAACTGGTAAGATGCGGACATTTCGGACTTACGCAGATGCGGCTTTTGCTGACGCAGCATCCGTTCGCAATTGCCGAACATGCTTCGTCGCGTTGTTGATCATGTCGCCAAACCCGTCATTGAGCTTGGCCCATACGGTCATCATCCGAACCGAGCATTCGCTACACCAAGCGGGAACCTGAGGGGAGCGGTCGGCCTGGTCTTGCTGGTCCGATAAAGTCCTCGTCGCGGTTGACCAATAGCTTCGTGGATTTCTTGGTCGGATGTAACCCTTCGCTCCGTGGCCGCTATGACAGCGGGGTATGAGCCGGAGGGGCGATTGAATTGGAATGAAGTGACAGGACGTAGCACTGGATGTTCACAACGGGGTCGAGTCCGGCTGAGTGCAGAATAGGGCGCTAAGGGTTTTTAGCCCGGATTGCCAGCATAATGACCCTTCGCCGCGCCGTACACGAAGTGGTAAGACCGGACTCTGCTGCAGCTCGCAGCAGGCTGCCGAAGATCCGCTTTTCCCGGGTGACTGTGACTTACTGGAATCGTTTCCGTAGCATGTTGCTGAGTGCGTCAACGATTGTCACGGTGGCCAAGATGACGATCAGAACGGCCGACACCTGGGGATAGTCCAGCAGGCGCAGCGATCCGACGAGTTCGGTTCCGATCCCGCCTGCACCAACCATTCCCATGACGGTCGAGGCGCGGAAATTGTATTCCCACCGATACATTGTGACGTCAGCGAATTGCGGGAAGACCTGGGGCATTACACCATGGGAGATAACTTGAAGAGACGTGGCGCCAGAGGCTTCGGCGGCTTCGATGGGCGCGGGATGCGCGTGTTCGATGGCTTCGGCGAAGAACTTGCCGACCATGCCAATCGAATGCAGGCCCAGGGCCAGCACGCCCGGCAGCATTCCAAAGCCAACGGCGGCAACGAAGATGATGCCCATGATGAGTTCGGGGATGGAGCGTAGCGTGTTCAGCACGAGGCGCGCAGCCTGATAGGCCCATTTGTTCGGTGTCGTGTTCCGTGCCGCAAGAAAGCCGAGCGGGACCGACAGGACGACGGCCAGTGCGGTGCCGGCCACCGACATGGCGAGCGTTTCGATCATTGGCTCGACCCATTGACGCCAGCGGGTGAAATCGGGCGGCACCATTTCGGCGAAGAGCGTGCCGATAGCGGGCAGACCGTCGGCCAGCCGCCCGCCATCGAGCATTCCGGTCAGCCAGAGACAGAGGACAATGATCGCCACGATGCCTCCGATCTGGAGAAGGAGACGCCGCCGCCCTTTGCGATCCGCCGCAAGAATGGTGTCGGCGGTTTGGGGCGTATTGGTCTGGGCAAGGGTCATCGCGGCGTCTCCTCTTTTGGGATCAGTCGGTTTGCAGATTGCTGCGGATATCGCGGATGATGTCGTAATCGGCATCCGTGATCGCGGCGAAACCGTCCGCCTTGAATGGGCCAAGAACCGCATCGCCGACCTCGGTGCCGGGTTCAAGATCAAGAAAGGCGTTGCGGATGCTGTCCTGCAGCTCCTGCGTCATGTCGGTGCGCATGACCCATGGGTACTGCGGAATATCGGCGGAATATCCCAGGATCACCAGATTGTCGGGGTTCACCGTGCCGCGCTCGACGAGGCGTTCAAAGATTGGACGGCTCAGGCCACCGACCTGGGCGTTGCCAAGTTCGACGTTGCGGGCCACGGCGTCATGGGCGCCGGTGAAGTTTTCGTTATAATCCTCGCCAGTCGCGACGTCTTCAAGCAGCATCGTGTATTTCGGGGCGAAGTGGCTTGATGTCGATGCCTGATCGCCAAAGGCGACGTCCACGCCGGACCCTTCGATATCTGCGATGGAACTGATGCCCGCCTCCGCGTTAGCGATGAGGACTGCCTGATAGGTCGTGCTGCCACCGCTGATACGGGCCGCGAAGGGCTCGATATCTAGGTCGCTGCCGTCCATGCGATCCTTTGCGATCGTATAGGAAGCGGGGCCGAAATAGGCGACGTCGATGCGGCCAAACCGCATGGCTTCAATCATCGATGAATAGTCGGTTGTGACGATCAGATCGATGTCTCTGCCGAGCGTCTCTTCGAGATGCGCGGCAAGAGGTTCGTTGTCCTGGATCACGGTCGCCGCGTTTTCGTCGGGCAGAAGTGCCACGCGCAACGTATCAGGATCATGGTCACCGGCGGCGAAGGCGGCGCCAGCCAGCAGAGTCGCGGCGATGGCGTAGGTGGTCGATTTCATCTTTGGGTCTCCTATGATGATGAACTCAAGTCGCATCCTGCCCGGTCGATCCATAGATCTGGGTCAGGACAGTTTCGGAAAGCTGTGTGGGCGGGCCGTCGAAGACGATCTGCCCACCGGCGAGGCCGATGATCCGGTCCGCAAAAGCCTTGGCGTAATCGAGCTGGTGCAGACTGACGATCACCGGAATGCGGTCTTCCTTGCAGATCGAGCGCAGGACGTTCAGCACGCGCTCGGATGAGGCCGGATCGAGCGACGCTACAGGCTCGTCGGCGAGGATCATCTTCGGCTCTTGAGCCAGCGCACGCGCGATGCCGACGCGCTGCTGCTGGCCACCCGAGAGGCTGTCGCAGCGCGTCAGCGCTTTTTCGAAAAGGCCCACGCGTGTCAGGCACTCAAGGGCCAGCCGTCGTTCCTCTTCCGAGAAACCAACAAGGGTGCGCCAGAAGGAATGCCGCCCAAGCCGGGACAAGAGGACATTGTGCATTGCCCCCATCCGGCCGATAAGCTGGTGTTGCTGGAAGATCATCGCCGTATCGCGGCGATGCGCCCGGATGGATTGAGTCGCATCCAGCGTTCCGATCTCCCGTGACAGGACCGCCCCGGATGTGGGCCGCACGAGCAGATTCAAGGTGCGCAGCAAAGTGGATTTGCCCGCGCCTGAAGGACCCAGCAACACCGTCAATTCGCCGTCTTCGAAATCAACGGTCGTCGGCTGCAATGCGACCGTGCCGTTCGGATAGATCACTTCGACCTGGTCCAGGCACAGGATTGGTGCCGCATCCGTCTTCGTATCGCTCCGATCAAAAGCCATCTGCTGCTGTCCCATATCGACCGATTCCCCTTCGTCACCCATTCTGCTACGCGATCAAAGCAACAGAATTATTACATATTGCGATTACCCTCTTGCCTTGATAGCAATGCGAAAAAAGGAAGGGATGACCTCAATGCGCGAAAAAATCATTGTGCCGAACTGGATCGAGGACGAGACACTGGCCACCCTACGGATGGTCGGCGAGGTCATTTCGAATGACAGCACAGAGCCGTTATCGTTCGAACGGCTGAAAGAGGTTTGTGCGGACGCAACTGCACTGATGGCCTTCATGACGGAAGCGGTGGACCGCGCATTTCTCGAAGCCTGCCCGCATCTGAAGATCGTGGCGGGGGCACTGAAAGGCTTTGACAACATTGATGTCACTGCCTGCACGGATCATGGCGTGTTGGTCACGATCGTGCCCGATCTGCTGACCGAACCGACGGCGGAACTCACGCTTGGGCTGATGATCGCTCTGACCCGGAACATGCGGGACGGCGATACGCACATGCGGACGGGCACCTACGCTGGATGGCGCGCGCGCTTTTACGGGGGCACGTTGCAGGGCGCTGTGGTCGGCGTCATCGGCGCGGGGGCTGTCGGGCGCGAAACACTGCGACTGCTATCCGGCTTTCGGGGAACGCGGCTTTATCACGATGTGACGCCACTGGATCCGACAACCGAGAAAGCGCTGAGCGCGCGCAAGGCTGCGCTGGACGAAATCGTGGCCACATCGGATTTCGTTGTTCTGGCGGTTCCTTTGACCGAGGCGACGCTTGGGATGGTCGATGCCGCATTTATCTCCCGCATGAAACCAGGGGCCTGCCTGATAAATCCTGCGCGCGGCAGCCTGGTCAATGAAGCCGACGTCGCATCCGCGCTCGAAACCGGCCATCTGGGTGGATACGCTGCCGACACCTATGAGATGGAAGACTGGGCCAGGCCCGACCGTCCACAGCACGTCCACCCCGCCCTGTTGGCTTCGGAGAAAACCGTTCTGACACCGCATATCGGATCGGCTGTGGTTGAGGTGCGGCGCGCCATCGCAGCCTCGGCGGCGGACAGCATTATCACAACGCTCAAAGGCGACCTACCCGAGACAGCGCTGAACCCCCAAGTCCTGAAAGGATAAGTGTGATGCTGAACCTGAGCCTTGTGCGGAGCTTTGTCGGTCTTGTCGAAGCGGGTAGTTTCCATGGCGCTGCGACCCGCTTGAAGATCGCACAACCGACAATTTCCCAGCATTTGCAAAAGCTTGAAGAGGATTTAGGCGTTCCACTGATCGAGCGTAGTCATGCTGGCAGCCGTCCGACACGGCATGGCGAACGCTTCCTGCCTCATGCGCGCCATCTGTTGAAATCTGCTGCACGCGCCGAGACCATCGCGCGCGACGACAGTCTGATCGTTGGGTGCAGTGGCAATATCGCCAGCTACTATATGGCCAAGGCGTTCAAAGGGTTTCTGGACGCGGAGGACTGGCGAGGCCGGTGGGAAATCACCTCGGCACCCAATCCCCGCATCGCCGAGATGCTACTGAGCCGGGAGATCGACATTGCGGCAATGGAATGGCCCCTTTCACACCCGGATGTCGCGGCAGAGCGGTGGCGCAGCGCGGAGATGATCGTGATCCTGCCCACCGACCATCCTTGGGCGGGCCGCCGCGAGATCACCGTCGAGGAGTTCCTCACACTTGAAATGATCGGCGGGGAAAGTGGATCCGGCACCGGCACGCTCCTGCGCGATGTGTTGGGCGACAGGGCCGGCGAACTGCGCACGCGCGCGAATGTCGGATCGACCGAAGCCGTCAAACAGGCTGTCATGTCCGGCTTGGGTGCTTCTATCATTCTCGCCGAAGCTGTAACCCATGAAATTGATACCGGCGCACTGATCGGTATTTCCATCAAAGGAATGGCGATGAAGAAGACATTCTTCACAGCCCGCCTGAAGACGATCAGAGACGACGAAATCGCAACAAAGCTGTCCCGCTTTCTAACTGGCTAGGACCGATCCGCAAACTGGCGCACGACTACATTTGATCTATGTAATGCAAAGCAATCACTCGGTGGCGGTTGGTCAGCACGGATCTTGATCCTGCCCGTTTCACTGAAGCCACCATCCATGCAGATCGCAGCATTGGTCAAAGTGGGCTTGGAGTCAGATTTCGCTGGCTGCTGATGAATGACCGGTGTTGTCGCTGCACGAGGTTTCATGGGTTTTCCATCATCCGCCTCCACCGATATTCACCTGTGAGGATAATATGTGCCCATCCGAGGGGCGAGATATGTGAGAGAAGATATGCGGGTGTATCGAGCCCAGCATTTTGTCGCGCGGCGACCGCAAAACCGAGTTGCTTGGTGTTCCAATAGATGATGATGGCGGTGAGCAGGTTCAGCCCTGCGATGCGGAAATGCTGGCCCTCAGTTGTACGGTCGCGGATTTCGCCTTGGCGACCGATCCGCAGTGCGTTCTTCAGGGCATGATGTGCTTCTCCTTTGTTGAGGCCAATCTGTGCGCGGCGCTGCATATCGGTATCAAGTAGCCAATCAATGATAAACAGCGTCCGCTCGATACGTCCGATTTCACGAAGGGCAATGGCCAGATCATGTTGCCGTGGCCGTGCTGCCAGTTTCTTCAGAAGCTGGCTCGGTTGCATTCTCCCGGAGAGCATCGTCGCGATGCAGCGCAACACGTCCGGCCAGTTGGCGATAATCGTGTTTTCGCGGATGCGGTCACCGGCCAGGCCTTTTAGTATCCACGCCTTGGAGCAAACCCTCCGACTTCCAGTCGGACCCGCTTCAGCGTGAAAGAATCGTGTTATGATCGTACCCTCAGAAAAATGAGCC